>Ga0164297_10000235_pt1 | contig 71804 bp, 54 predicted proteins | sample GEODES058metaG_FD_113539 | JGI IMG/M metagenome (GOLD analysis project Ga0164297, IMG submission 113539) | Dystrophic lake water microbial communities from Trout Bog Lake, Wisconsin, USA - GEODES058 metaG | ecosystem: Environmental > Aquatic > Freshwater > Lake | place: USA: Trout Bog Lake... | reverse complement strand
TTGCCGGTGCATGAAAGCATGAGCGCTGTATCGAACATGATTTGGGAGACTTGCAAAACATATTTGCAGCAGCAGGGCAAATTTCTGCTCATTCTCTGGCTGCTGATTGCGGCGTGCATGATTTATTATTTCATCGGCCTGCCGTGGAATGATCCGGAAAATCAGTTGAGTCACGGCACGCTGCTGCAAAACGGCGGCGTCATCCTGCTGGCATCGGTCCTGGGCATTTGTGGTTCTTACGGCGTGGCGTGGTTCGGCATCCGCATCAACACCGTGGCCAACTCCCGCACGGCGTTTTCGGCGCTGAAAGGCAAACCGTTGCAAACCCTTTTGATTCCGCTGCAATCCGGCATGAGCGTCGGCATGTTGCTCGTGTCGGTGGAATTATTCTTCATGATTTGCATTCTCACCTTCCTGCCGCGCGAATTGGTCGGGCCTTGTTTCATCGGCTTCGCCATCGGCGAATCACTTGGGGCCACGGTGCTGCGTATCTGCGGCGGCATCTTCACCAAGATTGCCGACATCGGTTCGGATTTGATGAAAATTGTTTTCAAGTTGCCGGAAGATGATCCGAAAAATCCCGGCGTGATTGCGGACTGCACCGGCGACAACGCGGGTGATTCCGTTGGGCCGACGGCCGATGGTTTTGAAACTTACGGCGTCACCGGCGTCGCTTTGATTTCATTTTTGGCGCTGGCTTTGACGGACAACGCGCCGGTCTGCGCTACTTTGATTATTTGGCTGTTCGTCATGCGGGCGCTGATGATTGCCACTTCGCTGGCGTCCTACTTTGTGAACAACCTTTTCAACCAACTCAAATTCGATCATTTGAAGGATTTTGATTTTGAAGCGCCGCTGACGCATCTCGTATGGATTACCTCGGGATTGTCCATCGCGGTCACCTTCGTGGCCAGCCATGCACTGCTCGTCAATCAACCCGGTATTCATCACGATCTGTGGTGGGTGCTGTCGTGTATCATCAGTTGCGGCACGGTGGCGGGTGCGTTGATTCCGGAATTCACGAAAATCTTCACCAGCACGAAATCCAAACACGTCAAAGAAGTGACCAATTGTTCCCGGCATGGCGGTGCTTCGCTGAATATTTTGTCCGGCATGGTGGCTGGTAACATGTCGGCCTTTTGGATGGGCTTGGTCATCATCGTGCTGATGTTCGTCTCCTACCATTTCTCACATAATCCGGCGCTGCTGATCATCATGCCGGAAAAATTTGCATTCGCTGCGCCCATCTTCGCGTTCGGTCTCGTCGCCTTCGGTTTTCTCGGGATGGGACCGGTGACCATCGCGGTGGACAGCTACGGTCCCGTGACAGACAACGCCCAATCGGTTTATGAATTAAGCCAAATTGAAAGCCGCGCTGGGATTCGTGACGACATCAAAAATAATTTTGGTTTCAAACCGGATTTTGCAAACGCCAAGTATCTGCTCGAAAAAGCCGACGGCGCCGGCAACACCTTCAAAGCCACCGCCAAACCGGTGCTCATCGGCACCGCCGTGGTTGGCGCAACAACCATGGTGTTCGGCATCATCATGCTACTGGAAAATAAATTCGGCAACGTGGTCAATCATCTGAGTCTCGTGCAACCGGAAATCATCCTCGGCCTGCTCGCGGGCGGCGCGGTGATTTATTGGTTCACCGGCGCTTCCACTCAAGCCGTGGTGACGGGTGCTTATCGCGCCGTAGTTTACATCAAAGAAAATATGCAACTCGACGCTACCACCGCCTCGGAAAAAGATGGCAAGGAAGTTGTTCGCATCTGCACCGTCTACGCACAAAAGGGCATGTGGAATATTTTTATCGTCATCTTCTGCCTCGCGCTGTCGCTGGCATTTTTCGACCCGTATTTTTTCATCGGCTATTTAATCGGCATTGCCTTTTTCGGTTTGTATCAAGCCATCTTCATGGCCAATGCCGGCGGTGCGTGGGACAATGCCAAAAAAATCGTGGAGGTGGATATGCGGCAGAAGGGAACCGACCTTCACGCCGCCACCGTCATTGGCGACACCGTCGGCGATCCCTTCAAAGACACGTCCTCTGTCGCGCTGAACCCGGTGATCAAATTCACCACGCTCTTCGGCTTACTCGCCGTCGAAATCGCGGTGACCATGACCAGCCAGCCGGTAAAAACCGGCATCGGTCTGCTATTTTCCACCATCGCCTTAATTTTCATTTACCGTTCTTTCTATTGCATGCGCATTCCCGAAGAAAAAGTCATCCCGCTGCTGCTGGGCGACGATGAGGAACCGCCAACCAATCAAAAAATTCTGCCGCCGACCGCCGGACCGTTTGCCAATTCGGTTAGATAGCCCGCGCAAATTTATTCTCGTAAAAAACCGCCGCGCGTTCAGATTGAATGTGTGTCCGTCATCGAACGCCAGATTCAAGTCACTTGGCCGTTGCGCGTCTTCTTCACCGAAGATGTTTTCGCACCGGACAATTTGACTTTGCGCGAAGCGCTTGCCGACATTGCCCCGCGCAAAGCCCTTGTCATTCTTGAAGAATCGCTCGCCCAAGCGCTACCGGAACTGGCAGCGCGCATCGAAAAATATTTTTTCGCACACGCCGCCAACCTCAAGCTCGTCCGCTCGCCGATGCCCGTCTGCGGCGGCGAACGCGCCAAAAATTCCATCAGCATCGTCACTGAAATTTTGTCGCACCTTGACCGGCATCACCTCGACCGGCATTCGTATCTCATCGCCGTCGGTGGCGGCGCGCTGCTCGATGTCGCTGGATTTGCCGCCGCCACTGCACATCGCGGCTTGCGCCACGTCCGCATTCCCACGACAACTTTGTCGCAAGCCGATTCCGGCGTCGGCGTAAAAAATGGCATCAACGCCTTCGGCAAAAAAAATTTCATCGGCACGTTTTCGCCGCCGTTCGCCGTCATCAACGATTTTAATTTGCTCGCCACACTGGAACCGCAAGACAAACGCGCCGGCTACGTCGAAGCCGTCAAAGTCGCCTGCATCCGCGACGCCAAGTTTTTCAACGAGCTCGAACGTGACGCGGAAAAATTGATTTCGTTTGAACCGGTCGCGATGAAAAAATTAATCCGCCGCTGTGCCGAACTGCACCTCGACCACATTGCTGGCAGCGGCGATCCGTTCGAGATGGGTTCCGCGCGTCCGCTGGATTTTGGCCACTGGGCGGCGCATAAAATTGAGCAGCTCTCGCACTTCCAGATTTCTCACGGCGACGCCGTCGCCATCGGCATCGCACTTGATGTGATTTATTCCCGCGACGCCGGACTGCTCGCCGCGCCCGCATGCAAGCGGATTTTGCAATTGCTCGAACGGCTCGGCTTCAAACTCTTCGCCGACGAACTACTCAATACTGATCACGCCGACCAACTGACCATTTTGTCCGGCCTCGAAGAATTTCGCGAACACCTCGGCGGCGAATTGACCATCACTTTGCTCAATGAAATCGGGCACGGCATTGAGGTTCATGAAATGCATCCGCAGAAAATCATCGCCGCCGTCCACGAATTGCGCGTCCGCACAAGATGAACCGCCTCGCCGTCATCAACGTCGTCGGCCTCACCGAAGCGCTCATCGGTGAACACACACCGCGCATCGCGGAGTTTGTGAAGCGCGGCGCGCTGGCGAAAATTTCTCCGGCTTTTCCCGCCGTCACCTGCACCGCGCAATCGAATTACCTCACCGGCAAAGCACCCTCGGAACACGGCATCGTCGGCAACGGCTGGTTCAACCGCGAACTTTCGGAAGTCCAGTTCTGGAAGCAATCAAACCACATCGTCCACGGCCAAAAAATCTGGGACGCGTTGCGCAAGAACTCCGCACTCCGCACTCCGCACCCCGCGTTCGCCAATTGCTTCTGGTGGTTCAACATGTATTCCAGCGTGGATTATTCCATCACGCCACGCCCGATGTATCCCGCCGATGGCCGGAAATTTTTTGACGTTCATTCCTGGCCGTATTCCATCCGCGAGGAAATCAAAAAGGACTTGGGCGAATTTCCCTTCTTTAGTTTCTGGGGTCCCGCAGCGGGCGTGGATTCGCCGCAAGGCAAGGCCGATGCCGCTTCGCGCTGGATTGCCGAATCGGCGAAGTGGATTGAAAATAAATACTCGCCGACGCTGAACCTGATTTACCTGCCGCACCTCGATTACAACTTGCAACGGCACGGAACTTACGACGCTGCAGGAAATCTAAATCCAAAAATCATCCGTGACCTGCATGAGATTGATGCCATCGTCGGCGACCTGCTTGATTTTTTTGCCGCGCGCGGCGTGCCGGTAGTTTTGCTTTCTGAATACGGCATCACGAATGTAGGCACGCCAATTCATCTCAACCGGATTTTTCGCGAGCGCGGCTGGCTGACAGTGAAGGACGAACTCGGTCTGGAAATCCTCGACGCGGGCGCTAGCAAAGTTTTTGCCGTGGCGGATCATCAAGTCGCGCATATTTATTTGAACGATGCTGCGCTGGAAAAATCCGTGCGCGATGTTCTGGAAAAAACTTCGGGCGTGGAAAAAGTTTTGGGCAAGGCGGAGAAAATCGCGATGGGCATTGATCATTCGCGCGCGGGCGATTTGATTGCCGTCGCCAGTGAAAACGCGTGGTTCACTTATTATTACTGGCTCGACGACGCGCGCGCGCCGGATTTTTCGCGCACAGTGGACATCCATCGCAAGCCCGGCTACGACCCGGTGGAATTGTTTCTTGATTCGAAAATTCCGGCGGTGAAATTAAAAATCGCATGGCGGCTGCTGCAAAAAAAACTCGGCCTGCGGATGTTGATGGACGTGATTCCGCTCGACGTGACGCTGGTGAAAGGTTCGCACGGACGGCGACCGGCGGATAAAAAAGATTGGCCGGTGTTCATCACCAGCCAGCCGGATTTTTTAAGCACGAAGGAAGTGGAATCAACGGATGTTTTTCAAATCCTGCTGCGGTATTTTTCGTAATTCGGTTTTGCAGCGCTGGAGGCGCGACAGAAAGTAGCCCACAGCGAAAGCTGTGGGGAAAATCATCGGATGACCAAAGCCCCGGATGGGGCGAAAGAAATTTTCTGTCGCTCCTGCCGGAGCTTTTGATTTGTGCGAACGAAAACCCACGGTTTCACCGTGGGCTACTATCGGTCGCCGCGCTGCGGCTCACGGCAAAACGTGTTCTGGAATGACATTTGTGCCGAGCGAACAAGTTGGAGATTCGCCAACTTTTCCAATCGTATAAATGCCGCCGGATGGACATTTAGGAAGATTCCCTTTTGCATCAAGTTTAATGAAAGCGTTGTTACGTTCGCGTTCAATATAAGGCCTGATGTCGTTTATCGTAACAACATCGTTGGATTTTGCGTTGTGTTCCAACGCCCATTCATTTTTTGCAGCATCAATTTGTCGCATATTATTTATGCAAGCGTTGGCCGGAGAAGTCCACGGATCTCGAACAAAATTAGGAATCGCAAGAAGAGCAAAGAGCAAAAAGATTGCTCCAACGATAATAAAATTCCGCAGGAACGAAGATTTATTTTCTGACTCACTCATACGATTAAACAAACCCCGCCGTTTTAATTCCGTTGCGACAATTCATTCACCCGCCCATCTGGCCACGCGTGACGCCGAGTTGATTGAACAATTTTAGTTCGCGCCAGAGCTGCGTGCCGGAAATTTCGCCGCGCAAGAGCTGCCGGTATTTCGTGATGGTGCGCACGACTTCATCGGGATTTTCATTCAGAAATTCCACGCGGAAATTGCGGACGCCGAGCGCGAGGAGCCGTTCCACAAATTCCGCGCCGGTCTGCGCCTGCGAATTGAACACGGTGTTGCGGCAGCCGGCGTCGGCCTTGAGCGGATGCTCCGCGCCCACGCGGTCGCGCAGGCGCACATCATGCGTGTCGCATGGGCGGCCGCAGTCGTGGTAATCCTTGCCGCTGGAAAGAAACGCGCAGAACACGCAATGCTCCATGTGAAACATCGGCATGTGCTGGTGAATCGTGACCTCAAACCATTCCGGCGGTGCGGCGGACAACAGCGCGTCGAGCTGAACGACATTCAAATCGTAGCTGGCGGTGAGGCGTTCGAGGCCGAAATGATTTTTGAAATAGTCCGCCGCGATGCGGTTCGCAACGTTCAGCGAGAAATCACCGATGCGACGTGTGTCCGCAAAAAATTTCAGGTGGTCGTAGTTGCGGACGAGATAGCCGTCGGCATTACAGGAACGAACCTGATTCAAAATCCATTCCTCGCCCATCTTGGTGATGCGCGGCGGGGCGACGAAAATGCTTGGCCGTGGAGAACCCGGCACGCTAACCGCGCATCCGTAAGCCGTGTGAAACGTAGTGACGGCCTCGCGATATTTTTTGGGATCTTCAAATTCGCAATAGACGGTCTGCACGCCGCATTTCAGCGCGGCTTCCAGTTGCGCGTGGTTGCGAACGAGAACGATCAATTGCGGATCAGATTTGCCACCGAAACCGAGAGACGCAGAGGTTTCAGAAATTGAAACTGTCGAACTCTGTGCCTCTGTGCCTCTGTGGCTATTAATTTGCCAACGCTTCGGCTGTGCGCGAAGTCTTTCCAGTTCGCTGACAAAATCGCGGCGCAAACGGTTCAGTTCGCTGACGGCCACCATCACTTCACCGGACAAATTATTTTTCAGTTCGCCCAGCTTGAACGGTGTTCCGCCGAGCCGACCGAGTTGTTCCCGCAATTTTTCCTCGGTAAGCGGAACTTTTTCCGCTTTCGCCAGCGGCATCGTAGATTCGACTTTGGCGACGTGACCCTCTTCGTCGCGTGCGATGAGCGTGAGCGGTTTGCCGACGAGACCGTGAACTTCGATTTGAATCGGGCGCTGAAATTTTGGTGTGTCACCGGCGAAACTTTGGCGCAGACGCTTGTCGAGTTCGGGATCGTTGGTCTTCCAAATTTTATCGCCGACGTGGACGCGCAGAAAATCAATGCTGCCGTAGCCGAAACGCAGTTCGGTGAGTTTCTCACCAGCGACTTTGAAACGCGGTTCCTGAATTTCGTAGATGCGTCCGCCCTCTTCTTTTTCGTCCGGCTTGCCCGCATCGAAAACAATACCGTCGCCGAGTTTGACCGGCGCGGCGAGATTTACAATCACGCCGTCGCGGACGATTTTTTTTACTTCGCCAAGAAAGACGCCGCGTTTTTTGCCAAAGCGGGCGTGGACCAGTTTTTGATTGTCGTTGCCGCCGAACCAGCCGGTGAACAGGCCGCGCGAAAACGACATTTCCAAATCATAGCGGTCGCTGGGCGGAACGGCGGCGGCTTGGCCTTCGGCAATTTTATTCAAGGCCGCGCGATAAACGCGCGTGATGCTGGCGACGTATTCGGGGGCTTTCAAGCGGCCTTCAATTTTCAACGAGGCGACACCGGCGCGGACGAGTTCCGGCAAAACTTCGAGGCCAGCTAAATCTTGCGGGCTCAATAAATATCTTTTGTCGCCGAGGGGAACTTGCGCGCCGTCGGAAATCAAATCGTAAGGCATCCGGCAGGCTTGGGCGCATTCACCGCGATTCGCGCTACGGCCACCGAGCGATTCGCTGGTCAAACATTGGCCGGAATACGCCACGCACAACGCGCCGTGGACGAAAACTTCCAGCGGCAGTTGCTGGTTGAAAGTTGAAGGTTGAAGGTTCGTCGCCGTTTGTGCCGCATTTATTTTTTCAATTTCCGCAATGGAACATTCGCGGGCGAGCACGGCGAGGTTGCAGCCGAGGTTGCGGGCAAATTCAATTCCCGCGGCGCTGGAAATGGTCATCTGCGTCGAGGCGTGGATGGGAAAGTCCGGCGAGAGCTCGCGAATCAATTTGCAAATGCCCACGTCCTGAACAATCGCCGCGTCCACACCGGCAGAAATAATCGCGCGCAGATAATTTTCTGCATCGGCAATTTCGTTTTGAAAAACGAGCGTGTTGAAAGTGACGTAGCCTTTGACGCCGCGCCGGTGCAGAAATTCCATCAGCTTTGGCAAATCGGCTTCGGTGAAATTATGAGCGCGCATGCGGGCGTTGAATTTATCGAGGCCAAAATAAATCGCGTCCGCACCATTCTCGACGGCGGCCTTGGCGCATTCCCAATCGCCAGCGGGCGCGAGCAGTTCCGGCAATTGTGGATTGCGGATCACGGGTTGGAGATTTGATTCACTTGTGGCGATGCCGGTCATTTCAAATTCAATTTAACAGCGAAGACACACAGGCACAAAGCATCTTCGTGCAGTTGCCGTTTCAAAAAACCATTTTCATCCGCAGCCATCTGTGTTTAGCTGTGGTTGAAAATGATGCATCCCACGGCCAGCATTCATCCATCGGCAAAGCTCGGCGCGAACGTCCGCATCGGCGCGTTTACGGTGATTGATGCGGATGTGGAATTGGGCGCGGATTGCGTGGTTGGGCCGCAGGTTTATCTGACGGGCGTCACTAAAATTGGCAGCGGAAATAAGTTTCATGCCGGCTGCGTCATCGGCGATGCGCCGCAGGATTTAAAATATAAGGATGAGCCAACCCGCGTGGAAATTGGCGATAATAATGTTTTCCGCGAACATGTCACGGTGCACCGCTCGAACAAAATGGCAGAGGCGACGGTAATCGGCTCGAATAATCTACTCATGGCGAGTGCGCACGTCGCGCACAACTGTGTAGTTGGAAATCACGTTATTCTAGCAAACGGAGCATTGCTCGGCGGTCACGCGATGGTTCAAGATCGCGCGTTCATTTCCGGCAACGCACTCGTGCATCAGTTCACCCGCGTCGGCACACTAGCCATCATGCAAGGCGGCTCAGCTGTCAGCAAAGATTTACCACCATTCACAATCGCGCGGGGAGATAACAAGATTTGCGGCTTGAACGTTATCGGAATGCGAAGGGCTGGGTTTTCTGCCGCAGAAAGGTTGGAATTAAAGAAGATTTACCATGCGCTATTTCGCAGTGGAAAATTATTTCGTGCTGCAATTACGGAAGCGGAAAAGAATTTCACCAGTAATGGCGCGAAAATCATGCTGGAATTTATCGCTGCCGCCAAACGCGGCGTGTGTGCCGATATCGGCACGAACGGACGCAGCTCTGACGACGAATGATTTCGCTGCCAGATTACAAAGTGATGGGCGAGGACGGTCAGGAATACGGACCGGTCTCTGACGACCAAATCCGCAAATGGATCGCGGAGGCGCGGCTGGAGCGAAAATCGCCTATAAAACCGGTAGATTCGCGCGAATGGGTGTTCCTCGAATCACTGCCGGAATTTGCCGATGCATTTCAACCACCGCCTGCGCCGACGCCGAAACCACTGGAGCGAAAGTGGTCGTTGGTATTACTCATCGCCATCGTCGCGGGAATTTTATTGGTTGCGTTGAAAAAATATAACCATCATTGAACCATGTATAAAATCATTGGCAACGACGGTAAAACCTACGGGCCGGTCACGGCAGCACAAATTCACGAATGGATCGCGCAAGGCCGCATCGAAAATCGCACCGCTGTTCTGCGTGATGGCGCAACAGAATGGACGTTTCTCGGTCTACTGCCGGAATTTGCATCCACTTTGTCCGGCCCACCGCCGGTAATTTCGCCGCCCAAAATTGGCGCGGTGCCCGCCCGCACTACTAATGGTTTTGCTACCGCCGGCTTGGTCTGCGGCATTATTTCTTGCGCGTGCTGTTGTGGATGTCCGTTTAATATCCTTGGCTTGATTTTTTCTATCATCGCCCTCGTGCAAATCAATGGGCAGGTGCAAAAACAAGATGGTTGGGGCTTGGCGCTCGCCGGACTGATTTGCTCCGCCGCCAGTTTGCTATTCAACTTTGGATTCGGAATTATTCATCTCGCCATGTCGCCCGCCAACTTGAGCTGGCATCTTGGCGCCATTTAAGTGAAGTCTGCGCCTCCAAAAATAAATTCGGGCAATGCGCGCTTCGCCGGAATCATTTTAGCCTCCATTATGTTATGTATTGCCGCCATTGTTTTTTTCTTTAACCCGGCAACACACCCTCTTTACCCGGTCTGTCAATTTCATCGGCTCACCGGATTAAACTGTCCCGGTTGCGGTATGACCCGCGCGCTTTACGCACTGCTACACGGAAAAATTTTCACCGCCCTACATGACAACGCACTGTTTGTCCTGATGCTGGGCGGGCTGCTATTTCGGAGCGCTTGGTTTAGTTGTAATAAATTCTTTGGAGGGACGAACAAAGAATTTTTCCCAATCAAGTTTCTTTGGATAATACTAACTATATCATTGGCGTTCAGCGTATTGCGCAATTTATCAACCTTCTCGTTTCTTTCTCCATGACTGATGAGAAAGCCGTCGCTGACACTTTTTTCAATGCTCGGGAACTTTCCCAAAATCAAACCCAATACAAATTAAATTTTCCTTGAAATCATTGATGTTTTTGCTTGCCGAAAGCTGTTCAAAATCATTCAATCATCATCGAATGCGTTTTTTGTTCGTTTAAGAAATTAAAAAACAACTGGTGCGTATATTATCAATGCCAAAATTTTTATACGTTATCTTTAACCTTTCTATAATCAGACTAAATAAATGTTCATTTATCCTAAAAAATACGATGTGATCGTTGTTGGCGCAGGTCACGCCGGCGTGGAAGCCGCACTGGCTGCCGCCCGAATGGGTTGTGAGACGTTACTGCTAACCATAAATGCCGACAGCATCGGTCAAATGTCTTGCAATCCGGCTATCGGCGGGCTGGCCAAAGGCCACCTCGCCCGTGAGATTGATGCGCTTGGCGGCGAAATGGGCAAGGCCACGGACATGTGTGGACTCCAGTTTAGAATGTTGAACGTAAAAAAAGGCCCGGCAGTTTGGGCGCCTCGCGCACAGTGCGACAAAAAAGCTTATCAATTCTATTTGAAGTGGGTTTGCGAATCCGAGCCGAATCTAGACGTAAAACAAGGTCAATCGGCAAAGATTGTTCACAAAGATGGAATTGCATCAGGCGTAGAAACACTTCTTGGAGTTCAATACTTAGGGAAGACGGTTATTATCACAACTGGAACATTTTTGCGTGGATTGATGCATATCGGATCGAATCAACAATCCGGTGGACGCGCAGGGGATGCAGCAGCGATGAATCTCTCGGCATCACTGGAAGAATTAGGACTTGAACTGGGACGGCTTAAAACAGGAACACCGCCACGACTTTTGCGCAAGTCCATTGATTTTTCTAAAACCGAAATTCAATCTGGAGATGATCCTGTTCCATATTTTACTTTTTGGAAAGACGATTTGTTCCACATGGAACAATTGGGGGCAAATCAAAGAAAATCAAATTCGCCGAATGAAAAATACCCGCCTAATTCAATCTTGAAACGAATTAACGGCCAATTGCCGTGCCATATCACCTTCACTACGGATAAGACGACGGAGATTATTCGTAAAAATATTCATAAATCACCCATGTATTCAGGTGTAATTGAGGGTATCGGTCCACGATATTGCCCCTCGATTGAGGACAAAATTGTTAGATTTTCCGAAAAAGAGCGTCACCAAATTTTTCTTGAACCAGAGGGAATCGAAACCGATGAGATTTATGTCAATGGATTTTCCACGAGTCTTCCTTATGAGGTGCAGATTGACATGGTTTGTTCAATCATTGGTTGCGAGAGCTCAGAAATCATGCGACCAGCTTACGCGGTGGAATATGATTTCGTATTTCCTACACAACTTCACTCATCTCTTGAAACCCAAGCCTGTCGAAATTTATTTCTCGCAGGTCAGATTAACGGCACATCCGGTTATGAAGAAGCTGGTGCACAGGGATTATTAGCAGGCATTAATGCTGCTCGGCGCGCGCAAAATCGTGAACCCGTTATCTTGGGTCGTGATCAAGCTTACATCGGTGTTTTGATTGACGATTTAGTTACCAAGGGAACGTCCGAGCCATATCGAATGTTTACGTCCCGTGCGGAATACCGACTGCTTTTGCGTCAAGATAATGCGGATTTGCGATTATCGCGCTTGGGGTATGAGATCGGGTTATTGCCAGCGCGAAATTTTATCAAATTTTCGGCAAAAGAAGCGTCTATTAATGATGAAATTCGGCGATTGCATGCAACTTATTTACAGAGAGATTCGTTGGCTAAAATATTATGTCGAACAGAAATGACTTATCAAAATTTACCGCATAAAAATCCCGATTTGCATTTGGAGACGGCTCAACAAGTTGAAATTTCCGTGAAATATGCGGGCTATGTAGACCGCCAGGAAATTGAAGTTTCTCGCACAAAAAAGCTGGAAGACAAAATGATTCCTGAAGCATTTGATTTTGGAACGGTTCCAAGCCTGCGCTTAGAAGCTCAACAAAAATTGATGAAAATTCGCCCGCGCACCATTGGTCAGGCTGGCCGCATTTCTGGTGTTTCCCCAGCTGATATAAGTATCTTACTTATCTGGCTAAAAAAAAGCGCTCAACAATCTACTAATAAACAAGATATTTCAAATACAAGTTGTTCCTTGGAACAAAATGAAGATTAAATAAATCTTTAACTATAATACACAACATACACAACGTTCTGATATTGTGTATACTACAAATTAATTACTTTTTTCAATCTTACTAACTGCTAAATCCGCGTCGCCTTCTTTCACTTTGGCGCGTCTATTTTATCTCAGTCAGGGAGAGGTTATTTAAGACACTCATTTTGCACATTTTTTTGGTTTGGCGGCACCGCCGAGTGGTTAAACACGACACACAGCAGAGATGTGAGTTTTTTATAGCAAATTGATCAAAAGGTCTTTTCTTTTTTGAATTATGCAACAAAGGAAGCTGGGCGACTTCATAGCGCACAGACTTTTGGTAAATTTGGGTGTCAAAACGAAAGCAACGACACTTCGCGCCTTGCACTTTTAAAAACATCCGCGCGCCAAATGTAACGTAGCGCGCAAAGTCGTCATCGGCATTTGACTATCCTTGGTTAATTTACTAAACTTCCCGTCCGTTAAATCAAAAAATAGCCCCTGAATTTTTATGGCCGCCAAATCCGAGAAGTCCGTTGAAAAAACCGCCGTCGAGTCAAAAGCTGCCGCCGCACGCGAACGCGAACTTGAATCTGCGATTTCATCCATCACCAAAGCCTATGGCGATGGTGCGATTATGCGCCTTGGCGATGCCCGCGCTCAGGTTAAGATTGATGTTATCCCGACCGGCGGACTGGCGATTGACCTCGCGCTCGGTGTCGGCGGTTTGCCGCGCGGACGTGTGGTAGAAATTTACGGCCCAGAATCTTCCGGCAAAACCACGTTGATGCTACACGTCATCGCCAATGCGCAAAAGGCTGGCGGTCTTGCAGCTTTTATCGATGCAGAACACGCTTTAGACCCCGGCTACGCTAAAAAACTTGGCGTGAATTTGGACGATTTACTTGTCTCGCAGCCGTCTTCCGGTGAAGAGGCTTTGACCATTTGTGAAACTCTTGCGCGTTCGAATGCGCTCGACGTCATTGTCGTAGATTCCGTTGCCGCGCTTGTGCCAAAGGCCGAATTAGATGGCGATATGGGCATGGCGACGATGGGTATGCAAGCACGTTTGATGTCGCAAGCCTTGCGCAAACTTACAGCAATTCTCGCGAAGTCCAAGACCACGTGCATTTTCACCAATCAATTGCGCGAAAAAGTTGGCGTCATGTTTGGCAGTCCCGAAACGACGCCCGGCGGCAAGGCGCTTAAATTTTACGCGAGTGTGCGCATTGATATCCGCCGCAAAGATCAATTGAAAGACGCCGCTGGCAATGTTTACGGCAATCACACGCGCGTCAAAATCGTGAAGAACAAAGTTGCGCCGCCGTTTGCCGAAGCGGAGTTTGACATCATTTATAATCAGGGCATCGATAAGGAAGGCAGCATTCTCGACGTAGGCATTGATTGCGGCGTGATCGACAAGCGCGGCGCCTATCTCCAATTCGACGGTGCGCTGATTGGCCAAGGACGCGATGCGGCAAAAAAATCGCTCACGGAAAAACCCGATCTCGCCAAAAAAATTGTCGAGGCGATTCACGTCAAACGCGCCGCTGCGCCCGCCGCCGAGACTAAGTAATTTTTATTTTATTCCGAACTTTTGATTTTAATGAGCACTGCTTCCGACCTCGATCTGAACTTGGACAATCTCTTTCAGCCCGCATGGGCGCAAGGAAAGACCGAGTCTAACAAATTTGCAAAATTCACCGGCAACGAAGGTGTCAAGCCGGAGCGCACTTTCAGCGGCAAGCCGGGCGAACGCCGGGCGCCGCGGCGCGATGGCGCAGGTGGTGGTTTTGGCGGAGGTGAACGTCGCGGTGGTGGTGCCCCGCGTGGCGGCTCCAAATTTGGCGATCGCAAAGGGGGAAATTTCCGTGGCGGCGACCGACGCGATGAACAACGCGAACGGCCTGCGCCGCCCACGCCGTTGCCGCAATTGTCTGTTGCCTTTATTCCCGAAGAGCGCGGCGTTGAACAACTCGCGCGCCAAATAAAAGTAACTGGCCGGGCGTATCCACTGTTTCAAATCGCGCTGCTGATTTTGCAGAAAGCGGAACGTTATTCCGTCCAGCTCACGGCTAAGAAAAAAGCCGACGGCACGACGGAAAAATTATTTTCCTGCGCGCTCGACGACACGCCGTGGACGAGCGAAGACGGCGCGGTTGCGCATGTTCTGAAAAATCATTTCGCCACGTTTTATCAGGCCGAACGCACGCAGACCGAACCGCCGAAGGGTGTTTACACGTTCGTTGCCCAATGCGGTTTGAGCGGAGAAATTCTCGGCCCGCCGAATCATCACGATTACCAAAACCAGTTGCGCAAATTGCACACGGAAAAATTTTCGCGCATGCCGTTCGATCAGTTCAAGACCCGCGTGAAAATCGTGAAGGACGAAGCGGTCGTTAAAAAATGGGTCGAAGACCAAAGCTTCAAGACTCAATACATTTGTCTCAACGTGGCGGAACCGCTCACGCTCGCGACGCTGGAAGAAGTGGAAAAACATTTTCGCGCGACGCACAAAGATTCCATCATCAAGCCGGTGGAAACGCTCACCGTGGCTGGTTTGCCGAGCCGCAGTCTGCGCGATAACGGCCTGCAACGTTTGATCCGTCAGGAATGGGAGCAGCAGAAATTTTTTCCGCTGCCCATCGCGACGAAGTTGAGCCAGCAGTTCGCGCATTACGGCCTGCAATTTTTCAAGGTCAACAAAACCGTCACGCACGTCAGCGTCGCGCGGCCGACCTTCCTCGACATCGCCAGCACGCCGGTGTCGGAAAACATCAAGCGCATCATCGAATACATCAATGGCAACGCGAAATGCACGCGCAAGAAATTGATCGAGGCGCTCGCGCCGACGCCGAAAGTGGCGAAAGTTGTTGTCACCGAAATTCCCGTTGTGCACGTTGCCGAAGGTGAAGGCGCCTCCGCACCGGCAGCGACTCCAGCAAAACCTGCCGAAGCTGAAGCGACTCCGGAACAGACGGCGGTCATTGTGGATTTGCATTGGCTGATTCATCAAGGTGCGGTTTTGGAATTTGCCGATGGCCGCATGGAAACGGCGAAGAAACCTTTGCCCAAGCCCGTGAAGCAGGACAAGAAAGTTGCCGCAGAAAAACCCGCTACTGAAACAGAAGTTGCTGCGGCAATTGAAACCGTGACACCGGAAACGCTCGTGGCGGAACCGGTCACACAAATTGAATCGCCGATTGAAAACACCGCCGCGAACGCTGTCGAAACTCCGGCTCAACCGGAAACGCCGGTCGCCACGGAAGGAAGTGTCGCATGAGTTTCGCCGCGCTGGGCTTGAGTGAAAAGATGCTTGAAGGCGTCCGCGCCATGGGCTACACGGAACCGACGCCAATTCAGTTGCGCGCGATTCCGCTCGTTTTATCCGGCAAGGATGTCATTGGCAGCGCGCAAACCGGCACGGGAAAAACGGCGGCGTTTGCGTTGCCGATTTTGTCCAAGCTCGGCTCGCATAATCCCGTCGGCCCGCGCGCGCTCATCCTCGAACCCACGCGCGAACTCGCGGCGCAAGTCGAAACGGCCATCCGCGATTACTCGCGTTTTACCGATTTGAAAACCACCGTCGTCTTCGGCGGCGTTGGTTACGGAAAACAAAACGACGAATTGAAAGCGGGCGCGGACATCGTTGCCGCCACGCCCGGACGTTTGCTGGATCATCTCGAACAAGGCACGTTGAAATTGGACAAGGTGGAATTCCTCGTCCTCGACGAAGCTGACCGGATGCTCGATATGGGATTTTTGCCCGACGTGCGCCGCCTTGTGGAAAAATGTCCGCGCAAACGCCACACCGCACTTTTTTCCGCCACGATTCCGCCGCAGATTGAAACGCTCATCCAATGGGCGATGCACAATCCGGAGACGATTGAAATCGGCGCGCGCCGTTCACCGGCGGAAAACGTCAAGCACGTCATCTATCCCGTTTCCGACACGCAGAAAACTGACCTGCTTCTCGCGCTGCTCGAAAGCGTGAATTACGATTCCGTAATTATTTTTTGCCGCACGAAGCACGGTGCCGACCGCGTCGCGACCACGCTCAAACGCGCGAACCACGCCGTCGCCGTGCTGCATTCCAACCGCACGCAGAAGGAACGCGAACAGGCGCTGGAAGGTTTTCGCGATGGCAAATTTGAAGTGCTCGTCGCCACGGACATCGCGGCGCGCGGGCTGGACATCGCGGATGTGAGCCACGTCATCAATTACGACGTGCCGCAGCATCCCGAAGATTACATCCACCGCATCGGGCGCACCGGCCGCGCCGAGGCTACTGGCGACGCCTTCACGATCATGATCGCCGAAGATGCGCCGCACGTTTTTGCCATCGAACGTTTCATCAGCCAGAAAATTCCGCGCGTGAAAATGGAAAAATTTGATTACCGCTACACCGCGTTGTTTGAAGAACCCAAGGCGGGTGCGCCGGCGGGATTCCCCGGCAAAGTGCGCGGCGGCCGCGTCCACGGCGGCTACCATTTCGCGCCCGGCGGTCGGAGACGGTAAAGCGATAATACGCTACCGTTTTCTGGAAATTTAATTTTCTCTGTCGAAGATTCCGCAACTAGACTGAACGCGATTGTTCAGTCTTCACTTGTTTCCAATTCCACCTTGCATGGTTCCTGGAAGTCCGCCGTCAGTGAAAGTAAAATTCTCAACAACGCCATTCGTAAACAGAAGATCCAATTTTTTCATGTTTCCTTCTGTTTGCACATTGACAGAAAAAACATAGCTCTGCGCTTTTGATTGTCCCTGCATATACATATAAACCCAAGTTTCTCCATCAGCTCCAGTTACGGTTTTTGTAAATGGTTCACCAAACCATCCTGTGATTTGGCTGGCTGTCGTTTTTCCCTTTTCAATTAACGATACTTTTGTCGTATCAAATTGTTTTCCCTGCGTGAAACTTGCCGTTGCACAGCCAAATGAAAACAACGCGGCAATCGCCAAAATAAAAATATTAGCTGTTTTCACAATTTGATTTCCCCTTTATTTAATTCAACCGCATCGGCATGACGACGTAGAGGAACGGCCCGTTGATCTTCACCACGCCGGGGCTGAGTTCGTCAATCAGCTCAATGAACACTTCGTCCTCGGTCAGCGCGTTGAGTGGGTCAATCAGGTAGCGCGGATTGAAGGCGATGGCGAGTTCCTTGCCCTTGTAATTGATGGCCATCGTCTCGCGCGCTTCGCCGACTTCGGGCGAATTCGCGGTGATGGTCAGCAGATTTTTGCCAAAGGCGAGCTTGACGGAATTTGCCTTCTCGCTGGTCATGATTTCCGCGCGGCGCAACGCCTGAACGAGTTCTTCGCGACCAACACCGATGCGTTCCTTCGCTTCGCCGGGAATAACTTGTCGGTAATTCGGATAATTTCCTTCAATCAGCTTCGTGATGAGCAACACGGAAAAACCGGTTTCGTTCTTGAGCGCGAAGGAAGCCTGATTTTCGCCGAACTTGAGTTCCACGTCGCCTTTATCTTGCAGCAACCGGTTGAGTTCGTTGACCGCTTTGGCTGGCACGATGAATTCGCCGGCGCTCTTTTCAGAAATGTCCACTTCTTCATCCACCAACGCGAGACGGCGACCATCGGTCGCGACAAACGTCATCTTGCCTTCCTTGAGGCTGATGAAAATACCATTGAGAACATAGCGCGATTCGTCGGTGGAGACGGCAAAACTGGTTTTGCGGATCATCCCGCGAATGTTTTCCTGCGGCAGCGAAACTTTCTTGTCGTCCTTGAATTTCGGCAACGGCGGAAATTCATCCGCCGCGAGTCCGTGAATCTTGAAGAACGATGAGCCGCTGCGGATGCTGGAAAGATTTTTGTCGTCCGTTTCAATTTCGATTTCGCCCTGCAGCTCGCGCACGATGCCGAAAAGTTTTTTCACGGGCAGCGTGGTGGCCCCTGGCTTGACGACCTTGGCCTCAACCTTGCAGGCGACGGTCACGTCCAGGTCGGTCGCAGTAAACTCAACGTGGCTGCCCTCCGCGCGAATGAGCACGTTCGAGAGAATGGGGAGCGTGGTGCGCGTGCTGACGACATTTTGCACGGCTTGCAATCCGGCGATGATTTGGTCTTTGGTGATCGTGAGGTTCATGCGCTTATAATATTCTGTCTTCTTTAAAAAATTCTATTCTTATTAAGGGATGTGAACAAGCCTAACAACTTTCAACCGCTTAATTTTTACCGGCAAAATCTTAATTTTTTATCTGTGACCAGTTCAAGCTATATGAGCCGAAAAAAATAAAAAGTCAAAGTTACTGGCACTATCAACAAGTAATTCACAAACGGCTCGCAGGTTTTCCGGCAAGTTGTGCGCGGCGGATGACTTCCGGCAAAACCGCGATGACAAAATCCACTTCCGCCGCCGTCGAATCGCGACCCAGCGAAAAACGCACGAGCGAATTCGCCAAATCCTTTTTCCCAATCGCCAAAATCACATGGCTCGGTTCCAACGAACCGGCGGAACACGCCGAACCGCTCGAGGCGCAAATGCCTTCCACGTCCAAACCCGCCATCAACGCGATACCATCCGAACCGCGCACGACAAAGGAAAGCGTGTTAGACAAACAGTTTTCGCGCGGACTGACAATTACGCAGCCATTAATTTTTTCAACTGCTGCAGCCAATCTTGACAAAAATTCCTTTAATTTGGACTTGGGAAAAACCGGTGGTTTTACGCATTTTTCCAGCGCCGCCACTAAACCGATGATGGCTGGCAGATTTTCCGTGCCGGCGCGGCGTTCATTTTCGTGGCCGCCGCCAAACAGAACGGGATCGGGATGCAGCGGCGATTTGATGTATAGCAAACCTGCGCCCTTCGGCCCGTGAAACTTGTGTGCGCAAACGGAAATTAAATCGGCATTGAACTGATTTACATTTTCAAACGGTTCTTTGCCGAACCACTGAACGGCGTCCGAATGGAAAATAATTCCGCGCTCGCGACAAATCGCGCCGAGTTCCGCAACCGGCTGAATCGTGCCAATTTCATTGTTCGCGGCCATAATTGAAACCAGAATCGTGTCGGCACGAATCGCTTTCTTCAAATCATCGGGCGCAACGCGGCCTTCAAAATTCACCGGTAGGCGTGTGACTTCGAAACCTTCTTTTTTCTCCAAGTAATCGAACGATTGCAGCACCGCGTCGTGCTCGACGGCGGAGGTGATGAGATGTTTACCTTTGGCTTTGAGCGCGCGCGCTGTGCCGAAGATGGCGAGATTATTCGCCTCGGTTCCACCGCTGGTAAAAATGATTTCACTTGGTTTAGCACCCAGAAATCTGGCCGCGCGATCGCGTGCGTCGTCGAGCAATGCGCGCGCTTTGCGACCGACGTGATGGACGCTCGAAGGATTACCCCAAAATTCATCCAGAAACGGCAGCATCGCCGCGCGCACGTCCGCATCGAGTGGTGTGGTGGCGTTGTAATCGAAATAAACGGTGCGCGGCATTGGCAATTTTGGATTTACGATTTACGATTTACGGAAATCGGCGAAAGCCAATCGTAAATCGTAATTGATTAATCGTAAATGAAAACGCAGGTAAAAATTTGCGGCGTCACGAATGTGGCCGACGCGTTGGCGGCAGCCGAAGCGGGCGCGGACATGATTGGACTAAATTTCTACGAGAAAAGTCCGCGCTACCTTTCGCTGCCCACGGCGGCGGAAATTTCCCGCGCGCTGTCGCCGTTTGTGCTGCGCGTGGGCGTATTTGTGAATCCCGAGGAGTCGCAGGTTGTGGAAGCCATCGCGGCGTGCGGCTTGAACCTCCTGCAATTTCACGGCGACGAAGCTTCAGATTTTTGCACGCAGTTTGGTTTGATGAGCGTGAAAGCCTTGCGCGTGCGCGACGCGGAATCGTTGCAAAAACTGGAGAATTTTAACGCGGATGCGTTTCTGCTGGATGCGTATTCGAAAAGCGGACTCGGTGGCACGGGCGAAACATTTAATTGGGACTTGGCCGTGGCGGCGCAGAAGTTTGGCAAACCGATTTTTCTCGCGGGCGGTTTGACGCCGGAAAATGTGGCGGACGCGGTGAAGCAGGTGCGACCGTTTGCCGTGGATGTTTCCAGCGGCGTGGAATCTGCGCCCGGAAAAAAAGACGCGGCAAAAGTGCGGGCGTTTATTCAGGCAGTGCGGGCGGCGGGTGAATGACTTACCGTGAAAGTTTGCAGCCTATCTAGCTGTTAGGCGGCTGGTTACTCATCTCGAATTGGATGAATACTAAACGCAACCACTCGACCGTCTGGATACTGAAGGAAACTCAAGCCAAGATTCAATTCGGCATAGAACTGACCATCCTTTGTATCAAAAGTAACCGGATACCACATTATGAAGTCACCATGACGTAAGTAATCATCATCTGACTTCACTGGCTTGGCGTTATCAAATCGCTTGCGGAACTCTGCTTCTGTCTCTCGCTTGCCATCCAATTTAGAGCCAATCAAGACGTTGGTGATCTCTGTGGAAGATGGCAGCTTGGCAACTTCGGACAACGCTATCTCATGCCTAAGAACCTTGCCAGTCAAACCGGCAAACCGAACTTGCGGAACCGCGTTCGTTTGGGCTGCGATAGCCAGATTAAATGCCAACAGGCATTGGAATAATATGACGAGTATTTTCATATGCGAAGCCGCCTAACGAAAAAAGCTAAGCCACCGCCGACTCGCGGCGTGAACCGCGATGGCGGTTGCTTTCATTGATTCGAGATTGCGCCGGGCAAAAATTGTTGTCCAGATTCTTTTCGCGGAAAAAGTTTTGCCGTCAGCTTTTCTATTTCACGGGATTCGTGTATTTCGTGGTTCACAAAAATGAAACGCATTGCTGTTTATTGTGGTTCCAACAAAGGAGTTCGCCCGGAATACGCGGCGGCGGCGCAGGCACTCGGCGCGTTGCTCGCGCGCGAAAAAATTGAGCTGGTTTATGGCGGCGGCATGGTCGGCTTGATGGGTATCGTGGCGGACGCGGTGTTGCAAAACGGCGGCCACGTCATCGGCGTGATTCCCGAAAAACTCGTCATCAAGGAAGTCGTCCACGAAGCGTTGCCGGATTTGCGCGTCGTCAAAACGATGCACGAACGCAAGGCGTTGATGGCGGAGCTGGCGGATGGTTTTATCGCGCTGCCGGGCGGCTTCGGGACGTTTGAGGAATTGTTCGAGGTGCTGGCGTGGAGTCAATTAGGCTGGCATCAAAAGCCGTTTGGCCTGCTGAATGTCGCCAACTTTTATCGTCCGCTGATACAATTTCTCGATCACACACGCGACGAAGGTTTCATTCGTCCGCGGCACCATGACTTGGTTTTAGTTGAGGATAATGCGGAAGATATGTTGCGCCGACTGAGAAATTGCCGTCCACCGAGCGAAGTAAAATGGGCGTAATAAGCTCATAAGGTTAGCTAAAATTTGTTCGGTAAATGGCAAAAAATGGGCTTCTCACGAAGTTCATTGCTGATAGTGTGCAGCCAGCTTCAATCATGAAAATTTCCGTTCCACGCGAAAACCATCCGGGCGAGACTCGTGCGCCCCTCACGCCGGACAGTGTCGCCAAACTCGTCAAACTCGTCAAACTCGGCGCGCAAGTCGAAGTGGAAGCCGGCCTCGGCATCGCCGCCGGTTTTCCCGACGACGCTTACCTCAAAGCTGGTGCCATCATCACTGCCGACCGCAAGCAACTGGTCGGCTCCGGTGATATTGTGCTGCGCCTGCGCAAACCGCCGTTGGAAGAAATCGCCTGGCTTAAGCAAGGCGCAATTCACGCGAGCCTGCTGGATCCATTCAACGAAAAGGAATTGGTCAATAAATTTGCCGAGTGTGGCGTGAGCGCCATCAGCATGGAATTTGTGCCCCGCACGACCCGCGCGCAGAAGATGGACGTGCTTTCTTCGCAGGCGAACTTGGGCGGCTATGAAGCGGTGATTCTCGCCGCGCGTTATTCCAATAAAATTTTTCCGATGATGACGACGGCGGCGGGAACGATTCTGCCGTCGAAAGTTTTCATCATCGGCGTCGGCGTCGCGGGTCTTCAAGCCATCGCCACGGCAAAACGACTTGGCGCAAAAGTAACTGCTTACGACACGCGGCCGGTCGTCGAAGAACAGGTAAAATCGCTCGGCGCGCAGTTTCTGAAAATCGACATCGGCGAAACCGGTCAGACGAAGGACGGCTACGCGAAGGCTTTGACCGAGGAGCAGATTCAAAAGCAGCGCGACGCGATGAAGAAAACCTGCGGCGATTCCGACGTGGTGATTTCCGCCGCGCAGGTGTTTGGTCGCAAGGCGCCGATTCTCGTCACCGCCGAAATGCTCAATGCCATGAAGCCCGGAAGCGTGGTCGTGGATCTCGCGGTGGAGACCGGTGGTAACGTCGAAGGCGTCGTTTACGACAAAGTGACCGACCGCAATGGCGTGAAAATTATCGGCATCGCCAATCTGCCCGGACGCGTGCCGTTACACGCCAGTCAGGTGTATGCGGCGAACCTTGTGAATCTCGTCGAAGAATTCTGGGACAAGAAAGAAAAAACCTTCGTGCTCAAGCTCGACGACGAAATCATCAAAGGCTGCCTCGTCACGCACGGTGGCAAGATTGTGAACGAAAAACTGCTACCCAAAGCCAGCTAACATTTTATGGATACCAACGTATTATTCATCTTCATCCTCGCCATTTTCGTCGGCATCGAGGTGATTTCCAAAGTGCCTTCGATGTTGCACACGCCGCTGATGTCCGGCACGAACGCCATTCACGGCATCATTTTATTCGGCGGCATTTTGGTGTTGGCGGATGCCTCCACACCGCTCGCGCAAGCGCTGGGATTTGTCGCGGTCATTTTCGGATCGGCCAACGTGTTTGGCGGCTTCATGGTCACGGACCTCATGCTGCAAATGTTCAAGAAAAAGAAATAACATGAGTTCTACCATTGCTTTCATCATCATCGGCGTCTCGGTTTTATTCATCCTCGGCATCAAGTTTTTGAGTTCGCCGAAAACCGCGCGCATCGGCAACCTCGTCGCCGCCGCAGGCATGTTCATCGCCTTGTGCGTGCTGCTCAAGACCGACGGCACCTCCGTGTGGTCGCACGGCTGGAGTTTTAATTACACGCTCATCGTCATCGGCACCATTATCGGTCTTATCATCGGCGCGATTGGCGCGTATTCGGTGAAGATGACCTCGATGCCGCAAATGGTGGCGCTCTTCAATGGTCTCGGCGGTGGCGCGGCAGCGCTCGTGGCGAGTCTGGAATTTATCAAAGACGCGAAAGCGCCGGTCATCGCTGGAATGGAAATTCCGGTCGCGCATCAATCCACGGCCTTCATCGCCGGCTCAATGTTGTTCGCCACGCTGATCGGTTCGCTTTCTTTCTCCGGCAGCATCATCGCGTATCTCAAGCTCGAAGGAAAATTTGAGAAGCCGATGACGTTCCCCGGCCAGAATATTCTCAACGGCTTGATTTTATTGGTGATTCTCGGTTTGTGCGGATTCCTCACCTTCAACGCCACGAACGGCAATGCCACCACGGCGTTCATCGTGATGTTCTGTCTTGCTTTGTTTTTCGGCGTGGCGATGGTGATGCCCATTGGCGGCGCGGACATGCCGGTCGTTATCTCGTTGCTCAACTCTTTCACCGGTCTCGCGGTGGCTGCAGATGGTTTCGCCATCAACAACCTCGCGATGGTCGTTGCCGGAACGTTGGTCGGTTCCTCCGGCACACTGCTCACGCTGCTCATGTGCAAGGCGATGAACCGCCCGGTCACAAACGTTTTGTTCGGCGCGTTCGGCTCCAGCGGCGCTGCGCAAGCGGGCGCGGCCGGTGTCGTCGGAACGGTCAAACCCATTCAAGCTGACGAAGTGGCCTTGCTCTTGGCCTACGCGCAACGCGTCGTGGTCGTTCCCGGCTACGGCATGGCCGTCGCGCAGGCGCAGCATTCTGTTCGCGAACTCACCGAAGAACTCGGCAAGCGCGGCGTCGAAGTGCAATTTGCGATTCATCCGGTGGCTGGCCGTATGCCTGGCCATATGAACGTGTTGCTCGCCGAAGCGAATGTGCCTTACGACCAACTCATCGAAATGGAGCAAATCAATCCTTCGATGGATCGCGTGGACGTGTGCCTCGTCATCGGTGCGAACGACGTCGTGAATCCTGCTGCGCGCGAAGACAAATCCAGCCCGATTTACGGCATGCCGATCATTGACGCTGACCATTGCAAAACCTGCATCGTCATGAAGCGCTCCATGGCCGCCGGTTTCGCCGGCATCGAAAACCATCTCTTCTACAAGGACAATACCCGCATGTTGTTTGGCGACGCGAAGGCTTCGCTCAACGCGCGCGTCGCGGCAGTGAAGGCAAGTTGAGTTTTAGTCTGAAAAATCCGCGTGTAAAAACAGTTCAATTAGTCCGCAATTTTGAAAAGTCCCTGTTGCCGTCGCCAGAATTGGAGTTAGACTGTTTACCGAGCTATGACCAATAACGCGAATTCCAACCCGGCTACGTCGTCCGCCGAAAACGCGGCATGGAAAGAGATCGTGGTTAAATATCAGAAGCCGTCCATGTGGGCGGCCGTGTGGCAGATTACCAACACCGTGGGACCGTATGCACTGCTCTGGTATTTGATGTCCGTGCTGCTACCGATTTCCTGGTGGCTGGTCGTGCCGCTGGCGGTGCTGGCGGGCGCCCTTCTCGTGCGCGTCTTTATTATTTTTCATGATTGCGGTCACGGTTCCTATTTCAAATCGCGCCGCGCCAACGACACCGTTGGCTTTTTCACCGGCATCCTGACTTTCACGCCGTATTACCACTGGCGCTGGGAACACTCGATTCACCACAACAGCGCAGGCGATCTCGACAAACGCGGCACCGGCGACGTGTGGACGATGACTGTGCAGGAATACTTGGAAGCCTCGCGCTGGAAAAAATTTGCCTACCGCCTCGCGCGCAATCCGATTGTTTTATTTATCATTGCGCCACTGTTTTTATTTTTGGTCATCCAACGCTTTCCGTCGGCCAAAGCCAGCGAGCGCGAACGCCATTCCGTCTGGGCGATGAACGCGGCGATTTTGGGCATGGCGCTGGGGTTGAGCTGGCTCGTCGGTCTGAAAGCTTACCTCATTATTCAAATGATTATTCTCATGGTCGCCGGCGGCGCGGGCGTGTGGATGTTCTATGTGCAGCATCAATTTGAAGATGTCTATTGGGAACGCGGTGAAGAATGGAGCTACGTTTCCGCCGCGCTCGAAGGCAGTTCCTTCTACAAACTTCCGCGCGTCCTGCAATGGTTTACCGGCAACATCGGCTACCATCACATCCATCATTTGAGCCCGCGCATTCCCAATTACAATTTGGAAAAATGCCACAAGGCTGACCCGCTATTCCAACAGGTGAAACCCATCACCCTATTTTCCAGTTTCAAATCCGCCACCTATCGGTTGTGGGACGAGAAAAATAAAAAACTGGTCGGCTACCGCCACCTGCGCGAATTGCGCAAACAGCAAAAAGCCGCGTCGCGCTAAATTTTTCCGCCGCGAAACCAAAGGCACACGGAATTTTCCGCGTGCCTTTTTTGCCGCCGCAATGTCCGCCTTCAAATAAAATCTTTGCGTCTTTGAGTCTTTGCGTGAGAATTGTTTTATGAGCGTAGTTGCCAATCTGAATCTTCCCGATGCCACCGGCCATTTTGGGCCGTTCGGCGGACGTTACGTGCCCGAGACGTTGATGCATCCGTTGCAGGAGCTGGAAGAGGAATATTTCCGCGCGCAACACGATCCCGAATTTCAAAAGGAACTGACCTACTACCTCACCGAATTTGTCGGTCGCCCCACGCCGCTGTATTTTGCCGAACGCCTCACCAAGGAACTCGGCGGCGCGAAAATTTATCTCAAGCGCGAAGACCTGAACCACACCGGCGCACACAAGATCAACAATGCGATGGGGCAAATCCTCCTCGCCAAGCGCATGGGCAAGACGCGCATCATCGCGGAAACCGGCGCGGGGCAACATGGTGTTGCGACCGCGACTGTCAGCGCAATGTTCGGCATGAAATGCATCATCTACATGGGCGCGGTGGATTGCGAACGCCAGATGCTCAATGTTTACCGCATGAAAATGCTCGGCGCGGAAGTCGTTCCAGTTCACGCGGGACAGAAGACCTTGAAGGAAGCCGTCAACGAAGCCATGCGCGACTGGGTCACGAACATCCGCAGCACGCATTACATTCTCGGCACCGCTTACGGCGCGCATCCGTATCCCGTGATGGTTCGGAATTTCCAACGCGTCATCGGCGACGAAGCCCGCGCGCAGATTTTGGAAAAGGAAGGCCGGTTGCCCGACTTGCTCTGCGCGTGCGTCGGCGGCGGCTCGAATGCCATCGGTCTGTTCTATCCATTCCTCGACGACAAATCCGTGCGCATGATCGGCGTGGAGGCTGGCGGCTTTGGCATCATCCCGGAGAAACACGCGGCGCGGTTCCACGGCGGTTCGCTCGGCGTGTTGCAAGGCACGCGCAGCTACATCTTGCAGGATGAAGTCGGGCAGATCCAATCCACCCACAGCGTCAGCGCCGGCTTGGATTACGCCGCCGTCGGACCGGAACACGCGTTCCTGCACGACGCCCAACGCGTGGAATACACCTACGCCACCGACGACAAAGCGCTCGCAGCGTTCATGAAGCTCGCGCAGCTCGAAGGCATCATTCCCGCGCTGGAAAGCTCGCACGCCGTCGCCGAAGTCATCCAACGCGCGCCGACGATGGGCAAAGATAAAATCATCATCGTGAACCTCTCCGGCCGCGGCGACAAAGACGTGGCGCAAGTGGCGGACAAGGTGGGCTTGCAGATGCCGAAATAATTTAACCGCCACGATGTAAAAGGCGCGGTGAAGTAAATTATTCCATGCCGAGAATCGTGCTTACGAACTGCGTCCTCGCATAAAACGCGCGGCTCGTGCTGCCGTGCCCCGAGCCTTTCGTTCTTGGTTGAACGAGAACTCCCATTGCGCCCGTCAATGCTTCAAAACCTTTTGTTCGGATTTTCTCTCTGGTTTCCTCGTAGTCAGCGCGAACTTGGTTGTAGATTTTTGTGTTACCCAAATCAAACGTCGCAACTTTGACCAGTAGCGTGCGCGCTTCTTGCTGCGACTCAAAAAGTCGCGCGCAGACAACGGCCTTCTTGAGCTTTGCCAGAAGATGACTTTCTTCAAACGGTTTTTGGAGAACATTCACGGGATCAATCATCGTGATTGCCATCGTCTCTTTCACGGCGATTTTGCCGCTCACAAGTTTTTTTAGCGGAACAATTTTCAATTCCCATGAGCCAAAGTTTGGCGATTGCGAAGAATTGATTGGCAATTCCAAATAACGTTCGAGGACGTGGCCAGCCCAGCCTTTATTTTTTTTGTCACCCTTCCAAACGGTTACGCCAAACTTGTCGGCAAGTGCTCGAAGGTCTTGGCCTTCGAGTTGCCTCAATTTTGGAACTGCAATTTCGCGCTCCATGATTCAGCAGAATAAATCTTTTGGCGCGCGGATTTCTCCTTCGATGCGTCTTGTTGCGAGCTTGACGTGTTGCTCGTCCAACTCGATGCCGACGGCGTTTCTCCCGTTTCGAGTAGCGGCAATTATGCTCGACCCCCCCCCCTGCAAATGGATCTAATATCATATCTCCTTCATTGGTTGAGGCGATTAAACAACGCTCAATAAGCGCAATGGGTTTTTGGGTTGGATGCTTGCCAAAAGTTTTTTCGGCGTTGCTTGGCGCAGACAAAGTCCAGATGAGCGGCATCTCTTCTTTTTCAATGCCAAATTCTTTTTCGCGCCAGACGGTTTTCATCTGTTTGCCGGTGACTTTCCGCATGGCCTGATAATTAAAAACGTGCTTGGACTTTTCATTTTTTGCCGCCCACAAAATTGTTTCGGTCGAGTGCGTGAAATAGCGGCAGCTTAAATTCGGCGGCGGGTTTGGTTTTTCCCACGCGATGTCATTCAGAATTTTGAATCCGAGCTGCTGCATCGCGTAGCCGATGCTAAAAATGACGTGATGCGTGCCGGTAATCCAAATTGTGCCGTTGGGTTTCAAAACTTTCTGGCAACGCTTGAGCCATTCGAGATTGAATTCGTGATTCAATTCTGGGCCGCGCGATTTGTCCCAATCGCCTTTGTCCACCTTGACCATTTTTCCGGCGTGGCAACTGATACCGCCGTTGGAAAGAAATACGGCGGGTCGGCAAAAATCGCGTCGAACCGGCCTTCGGGATATTTCGCTGCGATGGCGTCGAGCAGTTCGAGACAGTTGCCGTGGTAAAGCCAAAGGCCGCGCGCGTCGTCGTGAAACGCCAATGTTGGCGCGTGTTTTGCGTCGCGTTTTTCAACGGCAATCGTTCCATCTTCACGCAGTTCAAAATGCGACGAGGGAATTATTTCGGCGTGAACGAAATCGCCGTCGGTTTTTTTCGACGGCTTTTGACGGTAAAGCGGTTTTGGTTGGCGCGTGGCTTTCTTTGGCACGCGAGATCAATTGATCAAAGAGGCGGTGGTGATCAAGATTATTCAGGAACTTGATTGCCGGCTGGAAAAAGATTTGCGCACCAGCCTCGGCAATTGAACACTAGCCGCAATGAATCAAACCTTCGCCACTCGCATCGCTGCCGCGCTGGGTTTTCTCGCGGTGATGCTCGGCGCGTTCGGCGCGCATGGGTTGAAGGCGTTGCTCGTGCAGAACGGCACGACGGCCATCTGGGAAAAGGCGGTCTTCTATCATTTCATCCACGCGGTGATGTTGTTCGTGCTGGCGGGGCGCAAACCGTTGCCGGCGGTCGCGTGGTGGAGTTTTCTCATCGGCATCGGCATTTTCTCCGGCTCGCTGTATCTGCTGGCGGTGACGAATGTGCTCTGGCTTGGCGCGGTGACGCCCATCGGCGGCGTGAGCTTCCTCATTGGTTGGGGCTGTCTGGCCTTCAAGCCAGCGCGCGCGGAATGAATGGCGGCGGCTTCGTTCAAAATAGAGATTGAACCGCCGCCAAACGTGTTTAAATTCATCGCGTGAAACGCACTTCCAGTGTGTGCCGCCAGCAAACCACGGCTTTCCAAGCCCGAGGGGAATTCGGGGTTGTGACCGCGACGCTATGAGTAACTACGATTCATTCCGCCGCCGCGAAATTCCGCAACCGGAGATTGTTTACGATATTTCTGACGCGGAGGAATTCATCAAACCGCTCACCAAATCCAAAGAGGTTCTCATTTTGGAGGACGACCTTGATTTCGCCGCGATGCTGAAGGACACGCTCCAGTTTGAAGGTTATCAAATCACCATCGTGACCAACGGCGCGGACGGATTGAAAAAAATCATGGCGAGCGAGTTCGACGTGATTCTTTGCGACATGGTGATGCAAAATTTTCCGGGCGACATGTTTTACCTCGCAGTGGAACGCATCCGCCCGCAGCAATGCCAGCGCTTCATCTTCATGACCGGCCACAAAGGTGATCAAAAAATCGAACAGTTCATCAAAAACATCAACGGGTTGATGCTCTGGAAACCGTTTGAGATGCATGAGCTGCACACGGCGATGCACGCCAAGCTCGGCAAGAACTAATCGTGATTTGCGCCGCCGCGCTGGGGCAAATTTATAAAAACTTCCGCAACACCGCGCCGAGCCGCGCAATGCCTTGGCGGATATTTTCTTCGCTCGCACTCCCGAAGCTGATGCGCATTTCATTATCGGGTTTTTTGCGTGAAGCATCGTCGGCGTAGCAGAGTTCGCCGGGAACGTAGAGCACATCGGCCTTCAGCGCGGCTTGAAACACTTTTGATTTCACGCCCGCGGAAATACCTTTTGGCAAACGCGCCCAGAAATAAAGTCCGCCGCCGGATTCCCAGATTTCCACGTTCGCGGGAAAATGTTCCGCAAGCGCGCGCTTCATCACCGCCGCTTTCTTCGCATAATTTTTCCGCACCTTCGCGACGTGCTTATCGTAAAGTCCCGACGCCAGCGCGCCCGCCAAAAGTTGTTGCAGCAAATTCGCTGAGCCAAAATCGTGATTACCCTTGATGCGCTGGACGGCGGTGAAAATTGGTTCCGGCAAAATGCCGAAACCGAGGCGCGCGCCGGGCGCGTAAGGCTTGCTGTAAGTGCCGGTGTAAATCACTCGCTCCGCGCCGGGCAGCGTAAGCGCGGTCGGCACGTCGTCGCCGTGGTCAAATCGCAGTTCGCGATACGCGGCGTCCTCAAGCAGATACAGCGGATGGCCGGCAGCGCGTTCATATTTTTTCAAGAGCTTCAGCGCGGCAGATTTTTTTGCGATCGAAGTCGTCGCGCCGGTGGGATTTTGAAAATAGGTGACGAGGTAAAGCGCCTTCACGCGCCGCAGTTCGCCGGATTTTTTCAGCCGATCCAAAACTTTTTCGAGATGAACGAGATCAAGACCGTCGCGTTCCAGTTTCACGCCGCGTGCCTTGATGCCGCGACTTTGCAGGATGCTCAAGAAAACAAAATAGGTCGGATCTTCGACGAGAACGATGTCGCCTTCGTCACACAGCGCTTCGAGCGTCATGTAAAGCAACTGCTGCGAGCCGCCGGTGATGATGACGCGCTCCGGCGAATGCGCGCGGTCATGACCGCCGTCAAGTTTCTGCAGATGCGATGCGGTAAGCTGGCGCAAATTTTCCGTGCCGGCGGTGACGCCGTATTGCAAGGCGGGCTGACCGACTTTTGGCGCGCGCAAAATGTTATTGAGCAGCTGGCGCGAAAGTTCGACGGGCAAAGTGGCGTTGTCCGTGAAGCCGGCGGCGAGCGAAATCAGTTTGGGCCGCGTGAGCGCGGTCTGCATCAGCCACGAGATCGGTGGCACGCCGGTGCGTTGACCCATTTTGGATAGGACGTTTTTCATTGGCACAGGCGGCGGACGGTAGCAGAGCGGCGCGGCGCGGCGCAAGCGCTACGGACTAGAGAGCCGATAGAATTTCTGCGGCGAATTGGTCGTGAGCGCGTCGGAAAAATTCAGCACGCCATTCGTGTCGGCATTCGTCGAAGCGAGCAGCAGCCAGTTAATCGGCGACGCGAGATTCGTCGCCGACCACAGACTGTAAGGATTGCCGGGCACGCCGGTCGCGGCGAGCTTGAACGCGCCGCCGCCGATGAAAACGGCGTTCGTAAATTGAATCGGCACGATGGTCGGCACGAAATTCAGCGTGAGCGAATTGCCAGATTGCGCGACGACGAGACTGCCGCCGCCAAGGTTGTTGCCGAACGCGCTGGTATCCACGGAAAATTTATTTGCGGCGAAACCACTCACGCCGCTGCCGGTCGCGAGCGTCCACGAATAATTGGTCTGATTGTTCCAGCCCGCGAGCGCAGACGCGACGGGCTTGATGATGAACGGCGAACCGCTTGTGGCGGAAACGTTGAGCGTGCTGGTGGCGTAAACAAAATCGTTGTTCACGCCGGGCGAATCGGTGGTGCTGGCGAGCTCGCAAATGTATTTTCCGCCGGACGCGAGCGTGACCGCGCCGGTGACGCTCAACGCGCCGATGCCATTGCCGGGCGTGATGATTCCGTTCACGGTGAGCGCGCCGATGAGTGCGCCGTTACCTTTCAAAGTTTGCGCTGCGCCGAGATTAAGATTCACCGCCGAAGCATCCAGCACCGCACCGCTGCCAATGGAAATTTGCGGCGTGTTGGGCAGCGTGATGCCGGAACCGAGAATGAGTTTGCCGCCGTTGAGCGTGGTATTGCCGCTGTAAGTGTAAAGGCCGTTGAGCGCGGACGCGCCGGTTTTGGTGAAGGTCTGTGTGCCGGACGCGAGTGTGAGCGAAATCGGCCCAATCACGCTGCCGCCGAACGATTGCACGTTCGTCGCGCCATTATTCAAGTCGAGCGTAAGCGTGTTGGTCGCCGCGCCGGGGTTGGTGACCCACGCGACGTTGGCGGCTGTGACGGAATTTTTCAGGCCGGAAAGCGTTTGGTTAAATCCGTTCAAATCCAGAACGGTCGGCACAGTGGTGCTGCCATTGCCAGCGAGATCCAAGGCGGCGTTGGTGGCGAGACCGTTGTTCGCACCGAGGCTGGTGGTCTGTGAGCGCGGCTGAATTTCAAAATAATTGCCACCGCCGGAGAAACGTAGATTGCCAGCGCGGATGATGAGAAAATTGGTCACGCCGGATTTGATGGGGCCGGTGAAACTTAAAAGACCGCTCGTGACCGGACCGTAAAAATGTCCGCCGCTGGCGGCGTTGGTCAGAATAGAAATCGGCCCGGTGAACGTGGCGCTGGTGTTGTCGTTGACCATGATGAGACCGGTGCTGACGCCGGGATTGACGGTGTTGGCGATGAAAGAATTTGTTACGGTGACACCGTTGCCGAGAAGGATGCGCGCGTTATTCGCGCCGGAATCATTGGTGATTGTGCCGGTGCCGAACGCAACATTGCTATTCACCTGAATAATTCCCTGTGCGAGCAGTGTGCCGCCGGCGTAGGAATTGGCGTTACTGAAAGTTAATGTGCCGCTGCCAAGCTTCGCGACGTTGCCGCTGCCGCTGATGGTGGTGGGCGCGACGACGGCGGCGGACGAATTAAAAATCAGCGCCCCGCTGTTCGCGACGTTGTTCGTGCCGAGCGTGCCGGTCGCGCCGCCATTGCCGACCTGCAACGTGCCGCCGCTGATGGTCGTTGTGCCGGAATAAGAATTATTTCCGAGCAGCGTCAACGTGCCCGTGCCGGACTTGGTGAGATAAATGGTCGCACTGCCGTTGGTGAGCGCGCCGGAAATCGTCGTGCTGCCAGCACCTTGAAACGTAAAGGTTCGCGTGCCGGTGGCGACGGAAGAAATGAGTCCGCTCAACGTCAACAAGCCGGCGTCGGACTGGATCCAATAATTTGCACCGCCGACGTTGATGGTTAGCGCGCCGGCGAGCGTGTTTGTGCCCGCCACATTTTCGATGGACACGACAGATGCACTGCGGCCGTTGAGCGCGATGTCCTGTGCCACGGTGATATTTCCCGCCGTGCCATCGAGCTGTAACGTCGAGCTGCCGCTGTTGTTGTCATTGATGTTGATGGGCGAAGCCACATTAGCAATGGCGGAAGGATGTGCCACGCGCACAGCGCCATCGCTGGTGGTAGTGCTGCCGGTGTCCACGTTGAGCGTGCCAGACAAAGAATTATTCGTCGCTAGCACCAATGTGCCCGCGCCGCTTTTGGTAAAACCATTTACGCCCGCGAGCGGCGCAAAGTTGGTCACGGTATTTTGATTCACCACGATGGAAGCCGCCGTGCCTGCTCCGGTGTCGAGCGTTAACACGCTGCTGTTGGTTGCGGTCAACGTCCAGTTTTGCGGGCCAGCCGTGTCGCCTAATTTCAAAGTGCCGATACTGCGGGAACCATCGAGGATGACGGTGCGATTAAGGGAGATATTTACCGTGCTGAAATCGGCGGTGTAGCCCGCGCCGTCAGCGGGATTGTTATTGCTCCATTTAGTCGTGTCGTTCCAACTGCCGCTGGCGTCGGTGTTCCAAACGCCGTTTGTAAAAATGTTCGGCAAAATAATATTCACGAGGGCGAACGCGCTGGCGCCGGCGGCATCGGTCACGCGCACGGTGAAAGCATTTGTGCCGGTGTCATTGTAGCTGGGCGTGCCGGAAAGAATTCCACCCGCGCTGACACTCAACCACGCTGGTCCGCTGACTTTGCTGAAAGTTTGCGTGTCGCCGGGATTCGGATCGCTGACAGTGCTACTGATATTACTGCTGTAAAGCGCGCCTTGCGCAGCGGTGCCGGCCCACATGAAATTGGTCGTGAATACCGGCGGCGAGTTTGTCACGAGCGCCGCAATTTGCGCGGCGGTGAAAGCGGTGTCGGCAATCTGCACTTCATCAAGTCTCCCGTTGAACAAAGGGTCGGCGGTGAACTGACTTTTGCCGAGGTAATTTACACTCGGATTAAAATTGGAAGGCACAATGGTAAAAGCGGCTGACGACGCGGCGAGCACGCCGTTGGTGTAAAGTTTCGCGTTGCTGCCGCTCAAGGTGACGGCGACGTGGACCCAGGTGTTGGCGGCAAGTGTCGGCGCGTTGAGCGTTTGCTCGCCGCTGCCGTTGTTGATGGCAAAACGCAACGTGCTGCCGCCGGAATAGGGCGAGAGAAAAAGATAGTGCGACGTGTCATCGCCAAAATCAAAGATGCGCTGCCATTGGTTACCGCCATTCCAATAAACCCACGCGGCAAACGTGAAGCTCGCGCTGTTCGCCACCGTTGGCGGAAGTTGCAGATAACTGTTCGTGCCATCGAGTGTCACGGCTTGTCCGTTGCGGCCGGTCGTGTAACCGGGCACGCCGCGCGCGAAAGCATTGTTGCCGTAGCCGGAGCTGTCGAGCGTGTTGGTCTCAAATTGAAATTGCACAACGCTGCGACTACCACCGGCCGGCAACGTTTGTGTGTAGGCCATGCTGGTTTGGGTGTCGCGATAAACTACGCCAGCGGGGGTGACCGTGACGCCATCGTCCAAAACCATTTCGCGATTGGTGGTTACCCAGTTGTAAATGGAATAGCGCTCCACAAACGCCGTGCCTTCGAGCACGCTGATGAATCCAGAAACCTCGGATGCTTCCTGTGCGGGCGTGGGCGGCACAGAACCGTTGACGCCGTCGCACCAATTCGCGCCGTAGTTGAATTCCGTAAGCCAAATCGGCTTGCCGGTCGCCGTATAAACGGCGGCGAGATAACTTAAAAGCTGCGCGGGTGTCTGACCGCATTTATACCAGTGGATGGGAATGAAATCCACGCGGTAGCCAAGATTGGTCGCCTGATTCATGAAGCTATAAATCCAGTCCAGCCCCGTGCCGGTCGTGCCAGAGTCAGACACCGCTGGTGCGCCCAGCCGCAAGCCCGATTGCATCAGGCTCGGCCAGTTAGCGATGGCCTGCGCCACCGTCAAGTTGGCCTGCACAGCGGAATCTGGTTCATTGAAGGCGAGCAGTTGGGTAGATTTTTGTTTGCTGTTGATGCCGGTCGAATAGCCGCCGCCCCATTGCATCGGCGCGTATTCCGCATCCGTTGAGGAAGTCCGGCCATTGCCCCAATCGTAATACCCATAGGGTTTCATCAACGCGCCATCGCCGCTCAAACCGGCGGTGTCAGCCCAACCTTTTTTGGCCGTCCAGCGCCACGGAAACACGCGCACAAAACTACATTGATGATCGAGATTCGTCGGCATCACGCCGATTTCCAAATCACCGTCTTGCGCGATGAATACCTGACTCGCGCCCGTGCCATCGGCGTTTTGCGCGAATGTGCAGGAGTAACCGCGCTTCAACTTAAAGGAACTGATGTTGTCCATCATGCCGCCGAGCGCAGCTGTGGTGTTGTAATACGTGTAAAGCGCAAGCGCCGCGGTTGAGCCGAGAAAATTTTGTCCGCTAAAAACTTGCAGCGGCGTGTAGCTCGGTGATTGTGGGACGATGACCGAGCCCATCGCGTATTCGTCCAGCCGACAATTGCTGCCCGCCACGGCTGCGGAACCGTTCACCAGCACTTGCGAAAGATAATAGGTCGAGACAAGCGAAGGTCGGATGTTTGGCAGAAAAAGCCACGCGTCCGGGGAAGTCAGATTGACCGTGCAACTTGGAATCGGATTCGTCGCGGCCGTAACGCGCAATTCACAGCGATTGCTCATCGTGATGGTAAAATTTGTCAGCGCGCCGTAAGTCTGCACGCCGTTGGTGATGACCAAAACAGTCTGCGCCGCCGCTGCCAGTGGCAGCAACGCCGCCACTGCCATAAGCCAACGCGCTGCGCGAAAACGGGGATTCATGGTCATCTCAAAGTATCACGGAATCAGGACTGGATAAAATGGGTTGTTGCGCGGTGTCGGATTGATTCAGGCGTTCACCAAGTAATGCGATTTTAATGCTGTAATTTCGCCATTTATTTCGCAGGCGATAGAATTAAGGGATGCGGATGGCGTAAAACCTCGCTGGCGTCGTGGCGGACAGGCTGTTGGTAACGATGAAATTGCCGTTGGCGTCACAAACGCCGGTGCCGACGACCGGCCAATTCGTCACCGCCGTCGTTAGGTTGGTCGCCGCGACGATGGAAAAATTATATCCCGCCGGGCCACCACTGCCGCTGAACACAAGATTCGTTCCCGCCAGAAAAATTTGGCCGACCTGCGGCGTCACCGTGCCCAGCGCCACGGCGAGCGTGCCACTAGTTGCGAGGCTGTTGGTGTTCCACAACAGATTCGTTCCCGGCGTTGCGGGAATGATGTTGGTGAAATAATTTTTGTAACTGCGCGCGTAAAAATTTTTGAAGCTGTTGCTGACCGTAATCGGGTCGCCGGACGGAACAAGTTGCAACGTGCCGCCATAAGCGAGCGTGGTCACACCTCTGATGGTGTCGTTGGTCAGCGTAGCGCCGCTCCGGTTCAAGCGAATGGATAAAGTTCCGTAGTTCGTCAGTGTGTTGTTAATAGTCAGCGCGCCAAGGGAATTGTCGCCCGGCGATAGATTTCCGCCCGCTAAAATAGTCACCGGTCCGGCAATAGTTCCGCTGCCACCCAAAGTTCCACCGCTTATGGTCGTGGAGCCGGTGAAAGTGTTCATACCGTTCAAGAGCAGGGAACCTGCATTGCTTTTGACCAGACTGACGGCAAAAGAATTGGCGTTGCTGATGATTCCAGAAACGACGAAATTGCCAGCGCCCATAAACGTCAGCGTGCGCGCGTTGGGAACGGATGGCGCGCTCGACGGAATCAAGCCGGACAAATTCAGCGTGCCCGCATCCGAATCGAACCAGTAATTGCCGCCGCCAGATGTGAAAATAAATCCGCCCGCGAGGGTATTGCTGCCGGAAATATTTTGGATGGAGATGAAGCTGGCGTTGCGCCCAGCGAGATTCACCGCCTGCGGGATGAAAATATTTCCCTGCGTGCCGTCCAGTTGCAATGTCGAGTGGCCGGAGTTGTTGTCGAGGATGTTGATGGGCGAGGCGATGTTCGTGACGGCGAACGGATTTGCCACGCGCACAATGCCGTCGTTGTTGGCGGTATTGGCGGTGTCCACGTTGAACGTGCCGGACAGAGAATTGCTGCCACTTAAAATCAGCGTGCCGGGCCCGCTCTTGGTGAAGCCCACAGTTCCGGCCAGCGGCGCAGAAATCGTCGCGGTGTTGGTGACGATAATTGCGGGTGCGCTGGCTGAAAGTGTCAGCGCGTTGCTGTTGGTAGAATTGAGAATCCAATTTTGCGCGCCGGTGGCATCACCAAATTTCAGCGTGCCGATGGTATGCGCCGAATCCAAGGTGATCGTGCGGTCGGCGGCAATGTTCACCGTGCTGAAATCTGCCGTCAGACCTGCGCCGTCCGCGACCGTCCCGCCGGCCCATTTTGCAATGTCATTCCAATTGCCGCTGGCATCGGCGCTCCACGTGCCGCTGCCGGTGAGCGCGGTGGTTAAAATATTTGTTGTGCCGGTCGAGCCGGGAAACGCCAGCGAGACGGTCGAACCGTTGGTCGTCCAAGAAATTTGACTCGCGAGTATCGCGGTCTGCGCGGCGTTCTTGCCGAGAAACCACACGGCGTAGCGCGGCCCCAACAACGATTGCGGCATGACGTGCAATAAATCCTGTGCGGCGTTCATCGTGCCGTCGTAAGCGGTGGCGGCTTTGTAACGAAAAAATCCGCCCGGTCCCGCGGCCATGCCGTGATGGCCGGAAATGCAACCCCAATTGTTCGTGATGTTGACCGTCGTGCCGGAAAAACTGGCGAGGTTCGTCGAGCCGCCAGTCCATTCAATCAGCCGCGTGTTGCCGGTGAGCGGATCATTTTGAATCCCATTCGTGAAACAGCCGGCGGGCGTGCCGTTGACGCCGGTGGCGGGCAACGGCACTTCTACAATGGCGACGGATTCGCCGATGCTTTTGATGGCGATGCGCGTGGAACCATTGGCACCATTGACGACGAGCAGTTCCAGCGAGAAGCCGCTGGCGTTTGTGACGAGGCTCGTGAGCGACGCGCTGGTGGCTATGCCGAGCGGCCCGTGTCCGAAAATTCCACCAAGCATCGGCGTGCTGGCAAAAGTATTTGTGGGCAATGCGGGCGCGGTTGATTCGATGTAGCCCATGATGCGTGCGCCGTAACTGATGCCGACAAATCCATTTGTGCTGCGCTGCGTCAAAATTCCTACGTCGCTGAAATTACCAATCGCCGCACCGGGCGCGCTGGACGTGCTGGTGGGATAATCTTCGAATTGATGATGCAGCCACGCGATGGCGGTGCGCCGCGCCTCGACGGCTTCGCGATAAAATCCGCCGGACAATGCGGCACCGACGAATCGCCCATCACCGTTCACTTGCCGGCGATAAAGCACGAGTTGCGCGAGCCGCGCATCGGCGTAACGCGCCACGGGATCATTGAAATGCGTCGCCATCCACGCGAGATAAGAATTGTATTCGTAGTCGTGCAGCGACCAGTCAACACTGGACGGATACGCTGTTTCGCCTGATTCCATCGTGACAAAACTCATGTTGTTCGACCACACGGCCAGAACATTGTGCTCGGCGAACGGCTGCAATTGCGCGGCGATGTTGGTGTTCGCCATACGCGCCATCAGCAACGAATCGCCGAGCGACATGCCTGCGACCATTTGATAAGTGGGATGATAGAAGCCGTGATTCTCCAGCGCGTAACTCGGAAATAATGTTGTTGTCGTGACCCACGACGCGAGTGAATCGCCGTTCGTGTTGGCGACGGTGTAACTGTTGGCAAGGTATTGCTTTGCCATGAACAGCCAGAGCGCGGCGTTGGCGTTGTTGGTCATCCACGCCGCGCCAAGCGAAAGAATGTTGCTGTCCCACGCATTTTCCTCCGCCTTCGTATCGCCGTCGGTGAGTGTGCGGGTGCAGGGCGCGATGCCGGCGCGATGATTTGCTTCCGACGCGACGACGGTCTGACAATCCGCAATCGTTTGTGCGGGCAAACTGGATTGCACTAGGACGCAAGCGAGCCCCAGCGAGCCGGACCATTCAGCGCTCTGCCAATCCGCACCGCTTTGCGACGTGCAACTCGCGAGCGAGCCGCTGCTCCAGCCCCAGTGACTGCCATCCACGCAAACTTTGCTGCCGCTGACGTGCGCTTGCGCGGCGTAATTCAGCGCCTTCGTGATGTGCGAAATGCGATTGGCATTGCGCGCGTCGCCCGGTTGCGCGACGACGAGCGTGGCATACATCACCGCGATGCCGGCTGAACCGCGAATGCCGCCGTTGCCGGTGCTGCCGCCATCGCCCCAGTAACCGGCGTTGGTCGGATAACTAGAACCGCTCGCGTTGACCCAGATGGTCTCCGCATAGTTCTCAAAATTGGTGAGGCACTCGAGATAAATTTGCTGCGCGGTAGTTTGCGCGGAAACTTCTGTAGGCAGGCCAATGTATAGGGAAAAGTCACCAGCAAGCAGCGCGCCGACAAGCCTTTTTTAAATTTTGCAAAAGCCATATCGCGGGCACGCCGCCAGAAGGGCACACAGCTTGGGTCTACTTAATTATCGCCAGCGTGTTTCGGTAAGGCTCCGCCGCGCAAAAATCATCCTGCTCAAAATAAAATTGCCGAACCGTGGAGGTGCCGACGGTCGAGTGAATGTAGTGCATTGTGCTACCTTTTACCCAATGCGCCGAGCCGTCAATGAACCCTTCATTGCCACCGGCCGGCAACCCGCCTTGTTTGTGCGCGGGCAAATTAGAATCTCCGCTGGGTGGCTGCTGGGTGGAATCGCTCCACTTACCGCCGAAATTCATCACGACATCGGCAGCCAGCATCCAGCTTAGTTTCGATAGTGTAGTTTTAATCGGGCTGGCCGAAGTGACAAAGCCGCCGGGATAGGCGGCGTTATACCATTTGTCAATGCCGCCAAAAAACATATAACCCAAAGTCCATTGCCCGCCGTTGGGCACACCCAGCCCGGGGCGGTTGGGACAGGTCCAAGAACTAACCGTTGTGCTATTGCTCGAAATAATCAAACCCATTGATTCCCATCCCGTGGTGCCTTGCGCCAAATAGTAAGGATTGTAGTTGGGCTGACCAACGGTGATGTCAGGAACTTTGTCTTCATTATTACCGGCAAAAATAATCGTGCCCAAACCAATTTGCTTTTGATTATTCAAACACTGGGTGCGCTTGGCTTTTTCCTTGGCGCTGGCGAGCGCCGGCAACAGCATTGCCGCGAGAATCGCAATAATGGCGATAACCACGAGCAGTTCAATGAGTGTGAACGCCCAGCGGCGCGGTAAATTTATTTTTTCCACAAAGCAATGCGGTCGCGATTGGCCAGGATGGCGCAAGGTAAAAGGCATTTCTTACCCTAATCCAAAACGTCTTTTTTTCAATTACCCGAAAGGGTAAGCCATACCTTGGAAATCTGCGCGGTATCAGGCTAAAAAATGCCAGAGGAGTTGGCAGAAAAATGAATTGAACCAGTGGCTGTGCGTCCGGCAACATGGGTGCAACGCCCGATGAAAAATCTGACTGCCTTACTCCAACGCCACACGCAGGCGTTTTGGTATGTGCTCACGGTCGTGTTGCCCGTCATTCTACGCACCGGAAAAAGGCCGGTGATTTTTTCGCGGTTCGCCGGCATGGGCGACATCGTCTGCACCATTCCCGCCGCGCTGGCATTAAAAAAACGGCATCCGGGCGCGACTTTTATTTACAACTGCGCCGCCAGTTTTGCCTGTCTTCCGCGCATGGCTGGCGTGACGGAACGTGTCACTTGCTTGCGCACCATCGGTGTGGTCGGGCATTGGTATGGTTGGTTGCTGGGCGGATTTTACCATTTTAGTTATGGCGATGAGGCGAGCCACACGGCATCCACGGAAATTGTCATCCGCGAATACGGTCGCGCTTTTGGTCTTGAAACCGGTGACGCCCATCCACGGCTGACGATTGATGCCGCCGTCATTACGCGTGTAAAAACGCATCTATCACGAATCGGTAGCGGAACGGATAATTTGATTCTCATCCACCCTGGTCCAAGTTGGCCAGTGCGCACCTGGCCCCATAAACAATGGCTGGAACTATTGCGCCATCTGCGCGAACAAGGTTTTACCAACATCGTTCAAGTTGGCGCGGGCATTCGTAGCTACACCAATCTCGGCGCCGAAGAATTTCCGCTCTTGCCGGAAACACGATCGTTGGTGGATCAATTGAGCGTCGAAGAAACCATCGCACTGATTTCGCTCGCACGACTGTTCATCGGCATTGATTCAGGGCTGCTGCATTTTGCCGCATGCGCGCGGACGACAGCGGTGGGAATTTTCGGCCCGACTTCGCCGCACCTGCGGTTTGCGCCCGCTTTCATAAAGTCATTTGTGACGAGCCACGTCGAATGCCAAGGCTGCCACCATCGAATTCCGCGATTACATTGGGAAAAGAATTGCCCGCACGACATTCGTTGCATGAAGGAAATCAGCGCGGAAGCAGTTCAGCGCGCGTGTTTGCAAGTTTTGTTGACGCCGAAAAAGTAAGGCGCGTTACCGCACGCCCCACAGCCGCCAGAGGCGAGCGCGCATTTCGGCGGCGTTGAATTCGGTGCGGGCACAGCGCAAAATGTCGTCGCGGAAAGCGGCTCGCGGCGATGCTAGCCGCAGCGATTCGAGTAAAAACTTTTCCAGATCTTCGCCCGTTGTCGCGTTGGTGAATTTTCCCAATCGGTGTTCCTGCATGATTTGTGCGAGGCTGCTTGTGGAGTGGCCAAAGCCGAGCACTGGCACGCCAGCGGGCAGATAAGTGCCCACCTTGTTCGGAAAGCTGAAACGGCTGTAGCGTAAATCTTCGCCCGCTGAATCCATCACGACAATGCCCCAGGCGCAGCGCCGAAGTGCGGTAATCAGCCCGTCATCCGTGAACATGCCGTGTTCCGTCATCCAGTCCGGCTCGAACCACGCGCGGCTGCGGTAATTGCGTCCGCCGAAAAACTCCAACACAACTCTTTGAGAAATTTGCGAGCGGATTTTTTTCAATGCGGTGAGCATTTCCAGAAAATCATTTTCGGAAATAATTGTGCCGACGTAAGCCAGCCGCAGCCCGTCATCGTCGGAAACGGCTTCCAGTTTTTCCAACGCGGCGAGGTGTTGCGGTTCAAAACCGGAGTGCACCACCAATCCGTCGGTGCGGCCGGTGTGCGAACGGATTTCTGTCAACGCGCCGGGGCAGATGGCGTCGAACGAATTTGCGTGGCGCAGTAGATTGTGAATGTTCCCGACGAAACGCTGGCTTCGCGATTCGCCCAAAACTTTTTTCATGCCGTTGGTGTCGGGAAAATCCCAGAGCGAAAAATGGCGGCGTAGATTTGCGGGCCAATGCACGCGTGTCAGCACCGGCACGCTCCACCCAAACAAGAGCGCCACGACAAGGTCGGGCTTTTCCTGCGCGATGACGCGCTCGAGGTCGCGCGCGGCGCGTGACGCCCAGAAATTTTCCAACAGCAGGCATTTAAGGCCGTTGAACCGTTCACGAGGCACAAGCCAGTCAGGCAGGGGAAATTCATAGCAGCGTGCCGCCCGTAAATCTGGCGAGGCATGCCGGTCTGTCTGTCGGAATGACCACCAGGCGAGGTTCTCGGGCGGAAAGCCGAGGAACAACTGGCGGATCAAATCCGCCGTGTGCAACGAATCGGGCCGGAAGTCGTGGACAAATAAAATCCGAGGCAGCGCGGTCGGCGGGGCTGAGGCAGTTGAATTCACCGGCCATTGGTTCGCAAAAAAATCGGCGGCGCGCAGTAAAATTTTTTGATGGCAAGGCGCGGTTGAATGGGCCAGCCTTGGAGTTCACACGCATTGCAAATGAAAATTTTGGTCACCGGCGGCGCAGGTTTTATCGGCAGCCACATCGTGGAGCAGCTCCACGGGCGTTCCGAGGTGCGTGTTTTGGACAACCTGCGTTCCGGCTTCCACCACAATCTTAATGGGCTGCGCCACGAATTTATCGCTGGCAGCATTCTCGACCGTGACGTGGTGCGCCAAGCGATGCACGATGTTGATTATGTCTTCCATCTCGCGGCGATGGTGAGCGTGCCCCAATCTGTGCAACAGCCGGAAGAATGTTCGGCCATCAACACTACCGGCACGCTAATCGTGTTGGAAGAAGCCGTCCGCGCCGGTGTAAAAAAATTGGCGTTTAGCAGTTCCGCCGCTATTTATGGCGACAGCCCGGTTGTGCCGAAAGTGGAAACGATGCCGCCTGCGCCGGTCAGCCCCTACGCCGCGACCAAGTTGGAAGGCGAAGTTTTTTGTGCACAGTTTGCGCGGGAAGGAAGACTGGCGACAGTCTGCCTGCGTTACTTCAATGTCTTCGGCGCGCGGCAGGATCCGCGCAGTCAATATGCCGCCGCCGTGCCAGCTTTTATCGAACGCGCGTTACGAAATGAACCGCTCACAATTTACGGCGATGGCGAGCAGACGCGCGATTTTGTGCCAGTCGAAACCGTGGCGGCGGCAAACATATTTCTAGCCACACAATCGGATGCCACCGGTGTTTTTAACGTGGCCAGCGGTGAAGCTATTACGGTCAATCAACTGGCAAAATCAATTTGTGAGCTGACTGGTTCGCGTTCAGAGATCAAGCATGCGCCCGAACGTTTGGGTGATGTGAAACATTCGCGGGCTGACATAGCGCGGCTGTTAGCAACGGGGTTTTCCACCACCCACGATTTTTCTACGGCGTTGCAGGCGACAGTCAGACATTTCCAGACGCGGGAAAAATATATTCAACACGGCTTCAAGCCGCTACGGGTTTCTAACGCGTGAGCCAGTTCCAAAACTTTTGCGGCCAGTCGCGTTGCATGAACGGCCGTTCAAACAGCACGAACAGCACGCTGCAAAGGGTGAGCACAATCACTGACAGCACGGCGAATTGCAGCACCAAGTCCAGTCCGTAGATGTGGGTGGAGATTTTTTTGGTGACGTGGTAAAGCCCGGAAATTAGCAGCCAGTGATACATATAAATTGTATAGCACATCCCGCCGATGATGGTCAGGAGGCGTTGGCCCAGCAGCCAATGTAGAAACTTGCCGCGAAACGCTGCTGTTAAAATAAACACGGCCAGCCACGGCAGAAATGGATAATCCAAACCGAACCGTCCGCTCCACACGATGAAAACTACAATGGCGATAAAGAGGAAATCCCAGAAATGATTCCGGCCTTTCGGGTTCATGTGGCCACCGAGATACAATTCACCAAAAAGAAAGCCGGCCATGAAGAAAGGCAGTTTGCCCAGCAGCGTCCAATCTAGCCACGCCCACGCCGGGAGCAGCGGAGCCACGGCTGCGGGCAGCAACATCAGGCCGATGATGGTAAGCCGGCGGGCCGGCGCGGAAGTCAGCCGGAAAACACGCGCCAGCAACGGCGCGAGCAGATAGAACTGCACCTCGATTTCCAGCGACCATAGCACCACATTCAGCGTGGGATAGGCGTGATAGACCAGCCCGCTGCCATAGAATAAGCTGGCACCAAAATGTTGCAACAGCCGCGCCAGCCAGTCCGGCTGCTGATAGAGTTCTGGGTGTGCCGGTTCATGGCGAAACACCAGACAAGCCACGAAGGAAAAAATTGCCAATTGGATCAGATAAGGTGGTTCCAACCGTGTCAACCGACGTAGATAATATGCCTTGAGTTGAACAGGCTCGCTCTGGCCTAGGTGTTGGCGTGCAAATGGCAGACAAAGAATGAAACCGCTAATGGCAAAAAAAAATTCCACGCCTTTACACCCGGCGCCAAAGACCCAGTTGGCCATACCATCAGCGACGACTGGGTTGTCAAAGGGAACCCCGTAATGCCAGACAATCGTGGCGCGGACGTGATACGCCAGCACGGCGGTGATGGCGAGGCAGCGTAGGCCGTCAATCTGCGGCACGAAGTCGCGTCCTTTGGACATCACGCGCGACAGATGCGATTGGAGGTTCATGCGGGTGAAATTTTTTCCGGTGCAGCGGGCAAACCATTTCACAAACCGCCAGCGATGTCAGCATTTTTTGAATCAGCCGGTATCAGCAATGGGGCTTGCCACTCGTGCGGGTGATGCCTAATGTCAAAACCAGAACATCAAATCGGACCATCCAAATACGCATGGCAATTGAAGGACAACTAAACGCTGCGGAGCGGCAAATGCTTACCAATGCCATCCTAAACGCGCCGCACAAGCCGCGGGTGGTGCTGGAGGTCGGCACTTGGTTGGGTGGTGGCAGCACGCTCCACATCCTCCGGGCGCTGGAACAAAACGGCATCGGCCATCTGTGGGGTATTGAGGTGGATCGCTCCATATATGAACGGATGTTGGCCAACATCAATGCCGCCGCGCCCTTGGAAGCCAAGCGTTTCACTCCGTTATTCGGTTTTTCACAGGACGTCCTGAAGCGATGGAAAAACGAACAGCCGACGCAGACGCAGGTGGATTTTTGTTTTCTCGATGGCGGCGATAATCCCCGCGAGCAGATTGAGGAATTTGAACTGCTTGACCCACTCATTCCCGTCGGCGGCCAAATCATGACGCATGATGCTAAAATGCGGAAAGGCCGTTGGCTGGTGCCGTTTATTTCCCGCCTTGATAACTGGGAATCACAACTGCATGACATCAGTGAAAATGGCTTGTTCTATGCCAAAAAAAATACCGCGCAACCTTCGCCGCAAAGTTTGCGGGCGACCAAACGCAATCTCTTTCGCCAGTCCTGTCATCCGGTCGAAATTGCTGCCACATATCTGCCTTCATCCGTCTGTAAATTTGCCCTCGGCCTGTTACCGGGAAAATTCGCCCGCAATCTTTCGGACGGGAAAAATTGAACTATGACCGACGACGCCAGTCTTGCCGCGCTGAAAGCCGGTCGCGCGGCGGCGCACCAGTTCACGCTGCGTGAAAAAATTCTCGGCGCGCTCGGCGCGTTGCGACTGCGGTTTTTTCCGCGTCGCGTGTTGGTGGCTGGGCCGTATGTCGGCGAATTCGGTCATGAACTGATGGATTGGCAGGCTTGGGTGCGCGCACAGGTTCCACGCTACCAGCAGGTTCATGTCATCACTTATCCCGGTCGCGATTTTCTTTATCCCGGCTGTAAAGTGCATTATCACGACGTCGCGTTGGAAACCGCCGGCTACAAACACGGACGTTTCAGCCCAGCGCAACTCGCAGCGATGGCTCACAAAAAAGCGGCGGAACTCGGTTTGAAAAATTACGACCTGATGACCGCGCTGCACATTTGCACGAGTTACCATCAGCGTTTTCTGTTGCCTGCCAAATTTGAACAACTCGGTGCGCCGCCTGCCGCTGGCGAAATGCATGACATAGCATTTCATTTCCGGCAGGTGAAAAAAGACGGGCCGGATCAGTCACGGAATTATACGCCGGAGCATTGCGATCGGGTGGTGGAATTTTGCCGCGCGCAGGGCTTAAGATTTTTTTGCATCGGCCATCCGCGTTACTCGTATTGTCCGGCGGGTGTGGAAGACCGGCGCAGTGAAGATCTCGCCGCGAGCGTGGCGGCCATCCGCAGCGCACGCGTGCTGGTGGGCGAATTGAGCGGGCCGATGCACCTCGCGCAATTGGCCGGCACACCAATTCTCATCTGGGCTCCCGGCCAGTGGCGGCTCGACAACTGTGAACGCTGGAATGTTTTTCACGTGCCAACTTACATTGTTTCTAATGAAATTCAGCCACCGACACCGGAACGTGTTGGACAGAAAATCATTGCCGCTCTCGTTGATTTGTCGGCGCGGCCACAACCAAAATAATTTTCCATGCGCATCGTCGTTTTGACCACAGACAACCGCAAGCCGCACAAGGATTATGCGAATCCTCAGCCGCACTTTGGCACCGCGCCCGCCGCGCTGCTGCAGGGGTTGGCGCTGATCCCGGAAATCGAGGTGCACGTCGTTTCCTGTATTCGGCGCCCGGTGACATCACCGGAAAAAATTGCGCCAAACATTTTTTTTCACAGCCTCGTCGTCCCCCAAATCGGCTGGATGAAAACTCTGTTCCAAGGTTGCGTCCGCGCGGCGCGCAAAAAAATTCAGGAAATTCAGCCGGACATTGTGCACGGCCAGGGCACGGAGGCGGATTGCAGTTTGAGCGCCATTTTTTCTGGCTTTCCCAACGTGCTGACCCTGCATGGCAATATGCGGTCGGTCGCCCGCATCAATGGCGATGCGCCGTTTTCCTACAACTGGCTGGCCGCGCGGCTGGAAGGATTTGTATTGCCGCGCACGGATGGCGTTGTGTGCATCACCTCCTACACGCAACGCGCTGTGGAAAATCTCGCGCGCAAAACATGGATTTTGCCGAACGCGGTGGATGCCAGTTTTTTTGATGTGACGGCGGCGCTAGATTTGGCCGCTCCGCCAATCGGCTTGTGCGTAGGAACGATCTGTGGCTACAAAAACCAAAACGACTTGATTCGCGCTCTGGATTCGTTGGCGCAGGAAAAGAAATTTAAAATTCTCTTTGCGGGTGGCGTGAGCAAAAATGCCTATGGGGAAGAATTCAAAAGACTAGTGCGTGAGCGGGAGTGGTGTGAGCACGTCGGCTTTTTGAATCGTGCGGAATTAAAAGCGCGATTAAAGGTGGCTACATTTCTCGCATTGCCCACCCGCGAGGATAATTGCCCGATGGTGGTGTTGGAGGCAATGGCGGCGGGCGTGCCGGTGTTCGCTTCGGCCATCGGCGGAGTGCCGGACTTGATTCAGCATGAGGTCAACGGTCTGCTCTGCAACCCGAATCAGCCGGAAACTTTTCGCGTAGCAACGGCACGTTTTTTGAATGACAAATTGTTTGCCAATCACATCGCGGCCACCGCAAAGCAACAGGCGTTGGCGCGGTTTCAGCCGCGAGTCATCGCGCAGGAGCACGTGAAGATTTACCGCGAAGTTTTGGGTAAATAAGCGGTGTGGTTTCGGCCGCCGGACGAGTTTCAATTAGGAATTGTTTTTGCGTCCAGCCCGGCGGCGTCTTGAATCACCCATTGCGGCCGACCTTTGACTTCTTCGTAAATGCGACCGATGTATTCGCCCAGAATGCCGAGGCAGATCAATTGCACGCCGCCCAGAAATAAAATGGAGATGACCAGCGTGGGAATGCCGTGCGGACCGGGCGTGAAGCCGAACCGGGCAAATTGCTCCGCAAAAACCTTTTCGCAAAAGGTGAAGACCGCGCCCAGAACCGCGGCCACCGAAACTGCCAAGCCGAGGTAGGTGGCCAGCCGCAGTGGGACGGTAGAAAAGGAAAACATTCCATCCATCGCCAGTCGGAAAGATTTTTTGAAAGTGTATTGTGGCACGCCGGCGGCGCGTTCGGCGCGGTCAAATTCCACTGAGGTTTGGCGGAAGCCGCACCATGTGCGCAGCCCGCGTAGGTAGCGGTTGCGTTCTGGTAAGGCGTTCATTACGGCGACTACTTTTTTGTCGAGCAAACAGAAATCACCAGCATCGCGGGACATCGGCAGCGGCGTGAGGTTTTGCAACAACCGGTAAAAGCCCCATGCGAGAATTTTTTTGAGCAGCGGATCTTTGCGTTCCTTGCGGGTCGCAAACACGACTTCAAAGCCTTCGCGCCATTTTTCGAGCAGACGGGAAATTTCTTCGGGTGGATCCTGCAAATCAGCATCAATGATTACTGCTGCATCGCCGGTGGCAAAATGCAGGCCGGCGCTCACGGCGGTCTGGTGGCCGAAGTTCCGCGCGAAACACAGGCAGCGCCAGCGCGAGTCGGTTTGATTTTGCGCTTTGAGAATTTCCCAGGTGCGGTCGCGCGAGCCGTCGTCCACGCAGATGATTTCGTAATTGCAGCCCCATGTCGCCGCGACGGCGGTGAGTCGCGCAAATAATTTTGGCAGCACCGCTTCTTCATTGAAGCAGGGCACGATGACGGAGATTTTTTTCATGGCCGCATTTTCCTGATTAAACAGGAAAAAATCTGTGAACCCAATTCTTTTTCCGAGCGGGTGTAAGTCGTTTTAGTTTTGAGCCAGGACATTTAATTTCCGGCGGCGTTCGTCCAGATGACAAACGCCTGATAGCGGGCGGCGACACGGTAAGTATTTTGCGACATAATTTTTTGCACCGTTCCAAACGGGTCGTGCAGATCGGGTCGGTTCAGGACGATGACCGACGGCAATGGCAGCGTGCGAATATCCACTTGTGAACGAAAGGTCATAAAGGCCTTGCCCGCTGCCGGCTCAAGGAAGGAGACGTCCATGCCGTAGAAAGTTGCCGGGTAGGAACTCGCCAGCCACCAGACGGTCCGGCCTTGGCCCAGTGCGGCGATTCCGAATTGTGACGCCGAGCGGTAATCTTCCTTTCGCAACGAGGGCGCAAAACGGAAATTCACCGCCGACCAAAGTAACAGCGCGCATACGACCAACGCCAGCCACTGCAGCCATACTTTCGTCTGCGTCTGGATACCGGTTAACGCGAGTCCGAGCAAGGTGACATAAAATGGAAATACTGGGGCGTAATGCCGCGCCCAAAATGCTTTTTGCAGGCCAAGGCTGACCACCACGAAGACGCCAGCGGTGAGTGCCAACACCAATATGATTCCCAGCAGAACTTGGCGGGAACCGGATTGCCGCCAGCGGCGCAGACCCGTATAAATTAATACGATGAGTAATCCGCTCAAGAGCATCGGTAGAATTAATTGCGGCAGACGCAAGCAAAGTTCGTGGGTGAGTTGGGGCGAGCGCGCCAGTTCACGGATGTCTGCATACGACAGGCCGATGCCGCCCATGCCCGTCAGCTCATAAAAAACATAGGCCACAAATTTGGCATCTACGTGCCAAACTTGTGCGCCCTTGGTGCCATGTAAAAGCGTGAAGACATAATAAATGGCCACGGGCACGCACGCGGCCAGACCGCCGAGTAAAATTTTTACGGCCTTGCGTTCTGGTCGCCAGCCATTGCGCCACGCGATGAAGGCACCGACGAAAACGGTCATTCCCACCGGCAGCGGCGCGAGCATTGTGGCGCAGAATAAAAGAAAACCGGCGACCGCCATCGTCCATGCCCATGCCGTGCCAGCGGCGCGCGCGAAAATAAATTCCACGAGCGCCACCAGCACCCACGCACCGACGCCAAGCTCCAGCGCGTAAGGTCGCGCCTCGTTCATGTAAAACCAAAAATATGGTTGTATGGCGAGAAGCAGCGGGAGCCATGGAATTTGCAAGCGGACACCGATACGGCTCATTGCTAGCAAGGCGGCGGCACCCCAGACTAAATTAATTGCCCGCAACTGCCATTCGGCGTCCGCCCCCAAAATCACGCCGCTGACCCACGCCGACAGCATCGCCAGCGGCATCTGGCAGTCGGCCTGAAGATCAATCCATAAGCGATGGCAAAATGCACCGAGATCCGGCTGCAACACATACATCGCCGTGTCGCCCTCGTCCAAATCCAGACTGTCGCTGCTCACCATCAGCGGGAGCAGACACAACGCGGCCAACAACCAGAATCGTGGGGAGGAAAATAATTTCATGCGGCGGGCTTCAACGTTTTTTGTAATCGCCCCGGCTGAAATATTTTTCCAGCCACACGTAGGCGCAGATGAAAAGGTAGCGGCTGCCCATTTCTTTAATTTTTAATTTCGCTTCGCCAAAACGCCGGTTGCGCCAGGTGATCGGCACGACCGTCCACGAATAGCCGCGCACGATCGCTTTGAGCGGAATCTCCACCGTGAGATTGAAATGCGGCGCGATCAACGGCTCGCAACCTTGAATGACCGTGCGGCGATACGCCTTAAACGCGTTCGTGGTGTCGTTCAGCGGAATTTGAAAAATGCAGCGGATGAAAAAGTTTGCCAGCCGGTTCACGAATAATTTGAACTTCGGATAATCAATCGTCCCGCCGCCTTTCACGAAGCGGCTGCCGAACACGCAATCCCAGCCTGCATTCAGCAATTTCCAGTAGCGCACCGCGTCGCGCGCGTCGTCCGATTCGTCGGCCATCATGATGACCACGGCATCGCCGGTGCAATTATGCAAGCCAAACGTGATGGCACGGCCAAAACCGTGGTCGCCGGTGTTTTGAATCGGATTGAGCGTCGGAATTTTCTGCTTCAGCTTTTGCAGCACTTCCCACGTCTTGTCCTTGCTGCCGTCGTCCACCACCACGATTTCGTGCGGCACGTTGTTCAAAGTAAATTCCAGATGCAAATGCTCCAGCGTCGCAGGCAGCGATTCTTCCTCATCGCGCGCCGGGATGACGACGGAAAATAATTTCAGCGCAGGCGCATTCGGATTGGGCGTGTTTTGCGGCATCAGGAATTAGAAATATCCAGCCAGTTCGGATTTTGCTCTGCGTGCTGCGCGATTTCGTCCAGCACCTGTGATAGCAAAATTTTCGGCGACCAGTTCCAGGATTTTTCTGCGAGCGACGAATCCAAAACCATCCATGGAATATCGAATGGCCGCGGCGCGGCCTCGCTCGCGACGGCGTGTTTGCCGAAACGCGCGTCGCACCAGTCCGTGAGTTGCGCAAGCGACATGGAATTGCGTGCGCCGCCGCTGAAATTGGCGATGTGCGGTTTTGCCTTGTCATTATTACTCATTTGCGCGAGCAGCACCGGCACGAGGTCGCGCGGATGCAGACAGTCGCGCACCTGATGTCCGCCTCCATCAAAGCCGATGTATTTCAGCGGACGCCGGTGCAGATGCGCGTTGATCCAAAATGAAAAAATTCCCTGATCGGCTTTGCCAAACTGCCCCGCGCCCGCAAGCACGCCGCAACGATTGATCCAAACGGGGAAATTAAACGTCTCCGCGTATTCCAGCGCAATGACTTCGCTCGCCAGCTTGCTGGAGCCGTAAAGTGAAATGGGCGGCGCGGTGGAAAATATTTCGCTGACACCAGCGGTAGAAATTCCGTCCGGCAATTTTTCATTTGGCTTCGGCCGAAACGCTTTTTGATGAACTTCCACCGGCAGCGCGGCCAGCGACGACACGGAATAAACGCGACTGGTGCTCAACAAAATCAAACCGGCGCGATGCGTTTTGCAGTATTCGAGAATGTTAATCGTGCCCCACAAATTATGTTCGAGCAGTTGGCGCGAACTGGTTTTGCCGTCCACGCCCGCGAGCACACTGGGATTAGCGGCGGCATCAATCACGTAGTCCGTCGCCGGCAACGTCTCAAAATCCGTAGCGCTGCGGACATCCGCGTGAAAAACTTTCACGCCGAGCGCGGCGAGTTCGCGGCGGTTGAGTTCGCTGCCGGGCCGGATGAAATTATCCACGCCGATAATCTGCAAGCCCGGCGTAGATTCCAGCAGCGCGCGCGTGAGCGTGCTGCCCACGAAGCCGCAGATGCCGGTGATGAGAATTTTCATTTTATTTCAACCACGGATGGACACAGATAAACACGGATGAAAATTGATTTAACTCGCAACCACAGCGGCGTGAATCTGTTCCAAGATTGCTTTCAAGTCGAACTGGTATTTCCAATTCGGATAATGCTTCTGAAATTTTCGCACGTCGCTGATATACCAGATGTGGTCGCCGATGCGATTGTCTTCGACGTAAGTGTAATCCAGTTTTTTGCCGCTGATTTTTTCGCACATGCCGATTGCTTCGAGCATGGAGCAATTCGAATGGCGGCCGCCGCCCATGTTGTAAACTTCGCCGGAACGCGGTGCCTGAGTGAATTGCCAGAACGCTTCGACGAGATCGTGGCTGTGGATGTTGTCGCGCACCTGCTTGCCTTTGTAGCCGAACACGCGATACGGGCGACCGGTGGCGGTGCATTTCATCAGATAGGCGAGAAACCCGTGCAGCTCCGTGCCCGCGTGCGCGGGACCAGTGAGACAGCCGCCGCGAAAAATCGCCGTCTTCATGCCGAAGTAGCGTCCGTATTCCTGCACCAAAATGTCCGCCGCGACTTTGCTCGCGCCGAAGAGCGAATGTTTCGTCTGGTCAATGGACATCGTCTCATCAATGCCCTCGTGATACGCGTGCGTCGGATCAATTTCCCAGCGCAACTCCAATTCACGCAACGGCAGCAGATTCGGCGTGTCGCCGTAAACTTTGTTCGTGCTCGTGAAAATGAAAACGGCTTCGGGACAATGCTGCCGCGCGGCTTCGAGCAAATTCAAAGTGCCGACGGCGTTGACGCTGAAATCCGTATGCGGTTCGCGTGCCGCCCAGTCGTGTGACGGCTGCGCGGCGGTGTGGACGACGACTTTTACGGACGAGCCGAGCTTGGCGAACAGTTTGTTGACCGCGTCGTTGTCGCGGATGTCCAAGGTTTCGTGGCGGTAATTTTTCAGCGACTGTTCGAGCTTGGTGCGCGTTGACGCGGTGGAGGCTTCGGTCCCAAAAAAGGTTGCCCGCATGTCGTTATCAATGCCAATCACGTCAAAGCCCTCCGCGTGAAAGCGTTTGCAGGTTTCCGAACCGATGAGTCCGGCGGAACCGGTGACTAAAGCAATGCCCATATATTTAATAAAACATGACTGGCAACAAAAATTAGGATGCCCGCCGCTGCCAATCGCGGCAAGCGGGAAAGCGGGTGTCAGGAGATGGCAGTTGGGAGCGAGGAGTTAGCGGGTAAATGTTTATGAACGAAATTTTCCACGCACGGCCAGACCTCTGCCACGGAAACGCCGCGCAAACAAAAGGGGTCGGCGAAACGACAATAATCGGAACACGGTTTGTAGGGACAGGCGCGGCCTTCAAAAACCTCCGAGGCAGGATGTAGCGGGGCAAACCACTCGTGCAGTTGCGGGCCAAAGAGCGTGAAGGTCGGCAGGCCGCAGGCGGCCGCGAGATGGCCAGGGCCGGAATCGTTGCCGATGAAAACGCCAGCGTGATCTAGTTGCTCTATTAGTTCGGTGACGCTGCGCGGGCAAATGGCGTTTTCGCCGCGCGCGCGCCACCAATCCAACTGGTCGGCATCGCAGGCGATTTGCACGGTATAATTTTTTTGCCGCAGGTGGGCGACGAGTTCGGCATAATTTTCCAGCGGCCACACGCGCAGCGGCAGCCGCGCGCCGCTATGGATGAAGATGATCGGTGTTAACGCGCGGGTGGTGGCGAATATTTCGCCGCGCGGCGGTAGGGCGAGCCCTAGGGCGGTGCCCGCCGTGCGCCAGTATTCATAGCGGTGGGCGAGCGGGTTGGGACGAGCGAGATCGCGCGTGAGGTAACGATCGCTTTTCAGTCGCGAAAAACCGAGGCGCTCTCTTGCGCCGACAGTTTTCATCAGGAAATGATTGCGCGGATCCCAGCGGGCGGAGACGGCGTAGTCAAATTTCTTTGCCCGCAGTGTGCGACGCAGCCGGTGCATTTCCCGCCAAGGCCAGCGCAGTAAATTATATTTGGCGCCGAACGCAAAGGCCGTCCACGGCGCGGTGAAGGGCGCGACCTCCACGTCCGGCCACAGGCGCGGACGGAGTTCCGCCGCGAACGGTTTGGCCAATAGGGTGACCTCAAATTTTTCCGTGGCGGCGCGAAGGAAGGGCGAGGCAATAACTAGGTCGCCGAGGCCCCAGAGTTCCAAAACTAGCAGCCGGGGTTTCACGCGGAATCAGGCGGGTTGAGGTGTGCCGGCCGGGAGCGGTTTGATGCGCGGATTGACGGTGGCTTTGGCGGGGCGCTTGCCGAGGCCGCCGTTCATCGCGATGCTGAAGCCGGCCATGCCCCCGTAGCTGGCCATGATGTCTTTGTAGCTGCCAAAGATGAACATGAAGCTGATAATGCAGCTGATACAAGTGGCCAGCAGATAAACATTCAGGGTGTGCACTTCGGGATCGCCATATTTGTAATTACGATAGAGCACAAACCAAGTCGCTCCCATCAACCAGAGAGTGGCGATGCCGCCCCAGAGGCCAAAGGGCATCAAGGCTCCGAGCGGCCCGCTGTGGTAATCGCCGGAAATAGCCAGAGATTCCTGGGAAGCATCAATGTGCGAGGCTTGCACCAACTCAAATTGACCACCGCCGATCATCTCATAATCTTCTTTCGTGATCGTGTAACCTTTACCCAGTAGCAAATGGGACGGCACTTGGGGCCAGGTGGCCCGCCAAATCCGATACCGCCATTCCGCAGAGCCATCCGCATCAAACAGCACATCCTGATCCCACTTCAAAGGTAGAAAACTCATGGAACGCTGAATCGTATATGGCAACTTGTTAGAGCAGGTGGCCAGCACGGCGACCCCTAAAACCCCACCCAGAATTAACACGGGCACCAGCCGGGTGCGGTGCATGCCTTCCATAAAAAACATGAGCGTCAAGGTGATCATCATGCCTGCCAGCGAACTACGAAACCCGCCCAGCATGGATAAGCCAAGGGCGGCCACAAAAAAAACTGCCCGCCACGGATAGCGGGCTGAAAGAATGCCGCGCAAACCATACTTGGCCAGCATGAAAACCATGATGGTGCCGATGGCAAACGAAAACGAGACGAGCCGGGTGGTGCCGATGGTGATCCCCTCTTCATAGGTAGAGGTGGGCGGAAATAGCAGGTTGATTTTATTCAACGGGCTGGGCAGGTAAGGGAAAAGATTACTGATTATGCCTAGCAAACCCGGCAGCATATACAACATCAAATACAGATTACGCTTAGGCTTCGGAATGATCTGACTGGTAAAGGCAAAAAACACACCACAGCCGATGAAGATATCAATGTATTTCCGGCCACCACCGCTATCGCCACCCATCGAATGCAGGCCAATGCCACCGTTTAATTCTGCGGTTAGATAAGTGATGGCTACGATATAAAGAATGGGCCAGGTCATCACCGGCACGCTCAGGAACCGTTTTTCACCGTTCAAAATCCGCTCGGTAATGGCAATCATCAGGCTCAAGGGCACCACCACCTGTGCCAGCGGCGGTTTACCCACGATGAAGAAACAGATCATGGGACAACTCAGCCCGAACACCAGCAGCGGATAATGCCACCGGATAAAGATGGGCGAGATGAGAATGCCAAGGAGCAATCCGAGAAAACCGAGCGTGCCGTAATCCAGCGGATTGGTGAGCAGATAGCCGACCGTGATGGCCACAGGAATGCACACCGCATAGGTGATCAGCATCCGCATGGCGCCGGTGGGATTAGTCATGGCTTAATTCAAATTCTTTGAGCCGGAAAGATAAGCGTGGAAACCGGAAAGCGGAAGGCGAAAAAAATCCTTCCCGTTCTGGTCCCGCATCGCCAAAAAATGCCGGAACGACAATCCAACGCTTGAAACTAATCAGCCAGCCTCGGCCACTGGCTTTACGCCTTACGGTTTTGTCTTGAAATTCGGTGTTTCAAAGCAGTTAGTCATTTTTGAGCCCGAAAACGGCATTTCCCAATATTATGAAATGATTTTCTAACCTTGAGAAATGACGGTCAAACCTCGGACATGGTTTTTTAACCTTGGGAAACGGCGGCTCAAACCTAGGAAATGATTTCCTAATCTTGAGAAATGACGGTCAAACTTCGGACATGATTTCTTAACCTTGGGAAATGTCGGCCCAAACCTGGGAAATGATTTCTTAACTTTGGGAAACGTCAGTCTAAACCTCGAAAATGTTTTTCTAACCTTGGGGAATGCCACCTAAATTTGGGAAAGAGGTTGCCAAGCTTGGGGAACGTTTTTAAAACTTGGGCCGCGCCAAAAGAATATTGGGAAAAGCTGGTAAAGGGTGCGCACAGTTTTCATTAACTCGTTTTGCCGGGGAAGCCAATAGCTTGGTTGTGGTCACCAATGACGCCCAGCCTGGTTCAAGGCCATTGAGCCGGACAGCGGTGCTGCCGCACAATAATTATGGTCGCTTCAGCTGCTCCCGCAGTTCCAACAGTTTGGCGGTGGGCGGGAATTGAAGCAGCCATCGTTTCAAGTTCCGCCGGAAGCGGAGATAATAAAATTGCCGCTTATAGTTCAGACGCTCCTTCAAAGTCATGCCCAACGTGCGGTAGTGCAGAAAAATTTCTTTGCGGAACATCGTGGGATGCGCGCAGCCGCACCAATGGATGAAGGTTAAAAGTTTGCCGTCCGGGGTGATAGCGCGCCGTGTCTTTGGGTCAAAATGAAAAGGTTGTCGGGCAAAAGCTTTGCGCGCCAGCTCTGGCAGCAACGTGTCAATGTGTCCCTGTCGCCGGCCGGTCACATCCATGATGTAGTTGAAATAAGGCTGGTCAATCGTGCCGGTGATTAAGCCGTCGCGCACCTGCGCCGCCCGATCCGCCAATGGCCAGAGTTCTTCTTCGCGGAAAACGCCTTTGCGCGACATAAAAGCACCGGCGTTGAATCCGTGAGATTGGTATTCGGCAATCATCTTGGCGGCGAAAGCCGGCTTGTAAGCCGCGTCAATGTCGAAATCAAAATAGACAAAGTCGTAGTCTGATTTAATAAACGCGTCGAGCGAACGTTGCAACGGCGTGGTTACTGCAATGTCTGAGTCCAGAAAAATAAACGTGTCATACTCGCCATAAAAACAGGCTAATTTGCGATACATTCCGGCCGCATGGAGACTGCCCATCGTGCGCATGGCTAGCTCGTCAAACTTGGCACAACGCGACTCGTCCATGAGTTCAAAACGAAATTGTTTTTGGAGGGCGCGTAGGCGGGAAGTGTTGCCGTCGTAGGGAATCACCGTCAGCGGCAGCGCGGCATTTTGGAGTTGGTAACTCCGGATGAACATCTCGAACCATTCAATCACCACGTCGTTGGCGAGACAGTAGATGCCGGATGTTTTGGGAGCTGTGGGCATGGTCAAATATTTTTGCTGGCAGCAATAATAATTGCATTGGCGGTGTCAGGCGACCAGAGCTTTTTTAACAATCAATTGAATTTGCGCCTGCGCTTGAAACGGTTCCGAAGTCTGATCCACCGGATAATAAGTGGTGACCAGCCGGCGGAGTCCCGGCCAGGACGTTGCGCCAAAAATTTTCACGAGCAGGTTTTGGGTTTTCGCTACGGCGCGCGCGAGCAAGTTGGGCGGCGTCCGGCCAAAACTCGTAAGGTTGCGGTCGTAGCCGATGTCTTGCAACTGGAGGCTCACGATTTGTCCGCCGGGCAAACTCTGGCCGAGTTCGAGGACATTTAGACTTTTGGGCGACCACGAGCGGGACTTGGAAATTGTAAAAGTGGCTTTATGGTCATCGTTGAAGCGGCTGGGAAAAACGCCTTGCTCATATAAATCTTCATCAGGGATAAGCACGAACAGATAGCCGCCGGGCTTTACCAGTTTCCACCAATCCAAAATTGTCAGCCGCGGATTGTGCATGTGTTCTAGACAATGGGAGGAATAAACAAAATCAAATTGTTCCGACACATGCTGGCTGGCTACGTTGGCATCGCCATGCTGCTTGTCGAAAGGTCGCGCCTCGGGCGTTACCGGGTCGGGGCCGCAACCGATGTCAATCCCGCGTCCGGTGGTCGCTGCTTTTTCAATCGCGCCCCAGTAAGGTTTGGATTTGCTGGTTTCGTTCATGGAATAATTTATTTCAAACTGGTTTCGCCATTCCGTCGGCAGTCACTTCTTCGCGCGTCACTTTTAGAAATTCGTGGCCGAAGCGGCGGTCGGGTTCCAACTGGTTGCCCTCGGCCCATTCGTTCCATGATTTTAAAAATACCAGCCGGTAATCTGGCGGTCGGTCGGACACGTCGGCAATAGATTTGCGGAGGACGATTCGGTATTGCTCCGGCGTTGCCCCGATGAAACGCGTCCCGCGTTTGCCGCAACGCGGGGTATTGTCCCAATTGGTCAGGGCGCAAGGAAGTGTTTGCGCATCGCAGCGGGGCAGGCTGGCATAGATGCGCGCTTTTTTGGGATAAGAACAAATTTGGGGAAGCGGCGAGATGGCGCGCAGTTTGCCCCAGATTTTCCGAAAAGCGCGGACGATCAGATTCGGGCGTTGCTGCGGATGCCAACCATCGGCTTTGAGATGCTGAAAAAGTCCCGGTTGTGGCGGAATCCGCGCGTCCAGTCCGTGTGCATCCAGCGACAAGGTGTCATCGCAAATACCGGGAACATACAAACCGGGCAGACCGGCCTCGACCGCGAGTTTTTTCAAAAACGTAATCAACCCTTTTGCGTCGGGCATATCTTCCGGGTTGTAGATAATATAAAGCGGCTTGCCGTCCACACGGATGTAGCGTGGGTCGCGGAAGGCTTTCAAGAGAAATTCAAAATGTTGGCGGCAATCTGCTTCGCCCGAATATTTCTGCTCGATTAAAATTTCTTTTTCTTCCCCGTGCCAAGCGCGATTCCAAGCTTCATTTGCCCAAGCCAGACAAAACGGAAAATCCGGCTTGCCGCTGTCCAGCACTTCATTGAAAACCCGCTCTAAAATCCGTTTACCGTCGCCAAACCAATAGTGCCAGTAACAAAATCCTTCGACGCCATAAGTGCGCGCCAAGTCGGCTTGCGCCTGTCGGACTTCGGGCACGCGCAAATCATAAAATCCCAAATCAGCTGGCAGGTTGGGCTGCGGGTGGCCGGGATAAAGTGGTTTGGCTTTGGCGACATTAATCCATTCGGTAAAGCCCTTACCCCACCAAAGATCATTTTCCGGAATCGGAAAATATTGCGGTAAATAAAAGGCGATGAGCCGGGCTTTTACATTTTCAGGAGTGGTCTTCATGCAGATGAATCAAGCGGTTCATTTCAGTTCTGCCCGCACCACATGTTGCAGGCCAAAAAGCCGCGGCCAAGTTTTGGCTAGCCAGCGGATCAGCGGAAACTTGTAGCGGCGCGGACGGAAGTTCCGCCAGAAAAACATTTTGTGATATGCGGAAGCGTTTAGCCCGGCGGTATGCCGAATCGTATCTACGTGGTAGCCGGATGACTCAAATAAATTTCGGATGGAATTTTCCGTGAACCAGCGCAGATGCGTGGCGTCCATGATGCCGCAGGATTCATATTCAAATCGCCCGCACAATAATTCCCAGCGCACCGTCCAGTGGGCGATGTTAGGAACCGATGCAACGATGACGCCACCCGGTGCGAGCACCTGTTTGGTCAATCGCAGCACGGTCGCCGGATCAGGCAGATGTTCCAGAACGTCGGCAAAAATAACGACGTCAAACTTTCCAAGGTTTTGCACCATCGCCTCGTCAAAGAAGCCGTGACGCGCGTCTATGCCGCGCGCTTGCGCAGTGGTGGCGCGCGTCAAATCCGGTTCGATGCCGACCAGTTTTGCGCCACGTAAATCAACCAGTAAACGCGAGAGCGAGCCGGTGCCGCAACCAATGTCCAAAACTTTTTTGTTTAGAGGGGTTAGACCCGCAATCATACCCGCAGCCTCCATCGGGTCGCTGGTGTGACCATCGTAACGGAGTGGGTCAGGAGCCGCGTCAAGAAACCCGCTGGCGTGAGAATCGGGAGAAGTGGAATTCATAAAGCTGCGGTTTTAGTCAATAAAACCGGCCTTAGCAACGGCAAGACAGGACTTCAAGAATATCTGATTTTTCATGCAAACGATTTTTCTGAACGATATGCTAACTTGATTTTTTGTCGCTTCAAGTGGAATAACCGTAGCGCTTGAATTGAGATTCCAGTTAATCAAAACACTTACCCGGCCAGCTTAGTCAAGGTCACTTGTCGATAGTCCTGCCGCTTTTTGAGATAGATAAAGCATGCCGGAATGAACACCGCCCAGATGCCGAAGGCGTAACCCATGGCTTCGCCAGTAATTCCCCAATGATGAACAAGCGGCAGAATAAGTATCAGGCTCAAAATCGCGTTAGCTACTGACACCCACATTGTCGGGTCTTGTTTGTGGGCGCGTAGTTCCATGCAGAAGCAACCGATTAGATTCTGAATCAGATTTCCCCCGCCAATCCAAGCGGTGACCGCCCACGGCGCCAAGCGCCCCGGAACTTTGGGTAACCAATGACCGATGAAAGGCATTGCCGCCAAAAACGTAACCAGACCCAGGGTGTAGAAAATAAAAACCTGTAAAGTGCAGCGTCGCCAGAGTGTGTCTAATTCTCCCCAAGCCCGCTGCGAAACCAGCATCCCGAAACGAGGCGCCTTCGTGTAAATCCAAGTTAAAGCCATATTGGAAATCATCCGGATGAGTTGAAAGCTCATGCCCAATTGCCCGGCGGCCACTGGGCCGCAGAAATAAAAGGCGATGGGATTGATGATATCGAACACGAAATAGCCGGACATCCAGCTCACGGCGATGCGCCATTGGAACGGCCAGATTTCCTGTGCCCACGAAACTTCGCCGTGCTGCGGGCGTTCCAGAAACTGGCGGAAAAAATGGCGCCAGCGCCAAACCAGATAGCCCACGGAAAACAGCAAGCTAAACGCTGCGCCCAGTGCCGAGGCATAAATGCCCGCGCCGGAAATCAAGGCGATGGCGTTCGCCGCAAAGCTGGCTAGTGCGGCCCAAAAATTAAACTTCGCCACCACCGCAATCTGGTTGCAGCCGTTCAGCAGCGACCAAGCAGGATTGATGGCGAGTGCAAGCGCTGCCGTCACCGCAATCAGCCACCACGCGCCCTGCCAGTGAACGCCGTGATGGCCGGAGAGGGTAAAAAAGATGTGCCCGCCGATACCCACCGCCAGCAGGAAAATCAGCGCCGCCGCCGCGTAATAACCAAAGGCCAAGCGGCCCAGCGAAATGAGCCGCGATTTTGCCACCAGATCGCCTTCAACCGTTTGGGCGGCGGTGAAATGGAGTTTGGCAAATTCATGCGAAGCGAACTGGAGAATGTTCTGCGAAAATCCCATCTCCAAAAAAACCTGCATCGCCACCACGCCAGCAAAAGCGTAGAAGTAACCTTGAATTTCCGGCGTTAAAAATTTCAGCACCAACGCCATCGTGATCGGGCCGGTAAATAGGCGGAGCAATTGCGCGGCGTTGGAAAAAAAAACCGCGCGATCAACGCCCGCCCAGCGCCGGAATTGGTGCAGACGTTGAAGCATCAGCGCGAGGGCGGTTGACACCGGACGATGGTTTTCTTTCGGTTCATGATGGAGCGCGCAGCTTGCCAGTCAGGAAATCGAAACGGAAGCAGAAAGCAGACGCCGCCAAAGTGGTTTCGCCACTATTCCAAAATTTCCACCAGCCCGAGGCCGACGACGTTATAAAACGAAACGGGGCGGCCGCCGAACAGTGGCGCGGGGCGGTATTATCTTAATGCCGTAAAGATTTGTTTCATTTCTGAGAATGTGTTGGCGAACAAAAAGAGAGTCACCGCGTAGTAGCAAAAGGTTGTTACAACTGCCGCCGCCTGAATCCAGCGGTTTTCGTTGTAAGCCTTGAAGCCTTCACGGCCAAGTTTCTTTTTTAGAAAGATGGTGTAATAATGAACCGTCGCTACGCCGATAGCCTGCGCTAGTCCAAACAGCGCATAGTTCAACCCCGTTCCATGCCAGATGCCGATGAGCAGAAATGTCACCAGAATTGTCAGGGCAATCGCGTGGTCCGCCAGTTTCACGCCCATGACACGCACAAGGAACTTGGACAGTGGCGAGAACACCAAGTCACGCATCCAGCCGGAAAGCGTGATGTGCCAGCGGTTCCAAAACTCCTTCATGTTGCGCGCAGCGAAGGGATTATCGAAATTTTCCGGCACGGGAATGCCCATCAGCCCGGCCGTGCCGATGGCCATGTCGCAGAAGCCGGAGAAGTTCAGGTAGAGGTAGAGATAATAAAACAGCATCGCCACCGGCAGATCCATCCAGTGATGCGGATGGTCGTCCAGCAGCAGGCCGGAGTAGGTGAGCTGGTTGCAGAGGTTGGCGAGGAATTCATATTTGACCGCGCCCACGAGAATGCGCAACGCCGCGCGCCCGACGGGAACTTCGTAACGCTCCGTGAAGCCGCGGCGGAAATTAGCGTAGGTGTTGATGGGGCCGACGGGCATCGTCGGCAGAAAAAATGCGAAGTTGACGTATTCGAGGAAGCTGGGGTTTTTCACCGCGCCGTTGCGGATTTCCAAAACGAGCCGGCTGCAGCGGAAGGCGAGATACGAAATGCCGATCATCTGTGGCACACCGCGCCACGTTTTGCCGAGCGCGTGGCCGAGCGCCACATAAAATTCACCCGGCACATACCGCACGACGATAAGCGCCGCGATGGGTGCAAAGAACGCGAGCCACGGTCAGCGTCCGCGCTTGTCCGCGAACAAGAGGACGGTCAAATACAGGCCGACGATGAGCGCGAGATAAATGCCAAAACGCAGGACGTAATGCTCCTTGCCGCCGTAAAATAGGAACACGAAAACGCCGAGGACATTCAGCGCGGCCAAAATGGTTTCGCGCACACTGCCAGCGCAATGGCGCATCGTTATGTGTCCGGCGAGGATGTAAGCCAGCAAGGCAGCGAGATAATGCAGATAATGATTTGTTTGCTCCATACCTTAAAAGCCCTGATAAACCACACGAGCATTGAGGAAGTTACTAGGGGCGTTGATGACTAAAAGCACTGCCGCTAATGACAATGCAATCAGCAGCGCGTATATCACCCGCTCAAGGATTTTTGTTTGTTTCATATAGTGATAATAAGGTTGGCGTGATTATGGACGTAAAAAACGCCTGCCCGTTTTGATTAAAATGATACGGGTCAAAATACAAGCTTGTGATTTCATCATCGGTTAAGCTGTCGAACAAATTTATTTCTGAAATTCCCATCATGATTAAATTGGTATTCAGAAAGCTCGGCCAGAATTCTCTTTCCGTAATCTTTGATGAATGTTTTTCATTCAAAATGGGAATATGAAGCATAACCAACTTGCAGCCATGATTTTGTGCCAGCACCATGAACTTCCGCGCAAAGTGTGTTTGCCAAGCTGGCAATATTCGCTTCCCAAAAAACCAATTGTCTTTTTCTAATTCTGAATAAATGGACACTTTGGTTGTCGCTCCGTTGATGTAAACCGCGTGTGGCTGGAATGGCGAACAAACACCGAAGTCAGGATTGAAGCCGCGTCGGGCTGAAACCGAACCTAATCGGGAAGCTGGGTCGGGCGACAAATAAGTAGTTTCAAAAATGTTGGGCGTGGTGGGAAAAAAGTCCGCTGGGATTTCCGGGCGTGTCAGTGCCAATATATTTCTGGGGAGTTCAATCAACGCGGCAAAATAAAAGATGGCTCGATCTTTTGCTGGCAGACCATTTAGCGCTTCAGAATTATCACTCCACCGAAAAAAAAGCGGGATGGATGGATTGCGGAATTTCTCACCGTCCTCGTCATAGAATACGATTGTTTTTACTCGGCGATGGTCCAGCAAATCTTGGGCGATAAGATACAACATATCATACCCCGCCCCCCCAGCAGATTGAGCGAACAATGGCTGGCCTTCCAAGTTGCTGGCTTAACTTGGTTTGAACATAGGGCGTGTCAATGTCATGTAAGAGCCTTGATGACCCAATAAATGCAATATCAATATCGCTAGTTTCTTCATACACCTGCTGACGAATCCAAGGCCAAGGCCCGATACCATTACCTTGAAATGTGTATATTTCCTTGCGCGACGGAAGAAAACTTTTCCCAGCCAGCAGCGGCGAAAGCAACATTACTAGCAACAGCAGCGCGAACGTGGCGGCTTGTTTGGTGGATGAAAAGGCCGGGCGCATCGTCAATTATTAAGATTTCCCTGTGCTTTATATAATTCAATCAGCACCGGTGTGATGAGGGTTGTAAAATAAATTTGCCCGTTCGCACTGAAATGAACGGGGTCGGAATAAATCTTGAGTAGCTCGGCGTCCTTCAGATTACCAAAAAGTTTGGCGGGCGGAATGCCCAGCAGCGTCGCTCCGTTCAAAATATTCGGCCAGTTGGCGCGCTCTAAAATGACCGGCGAACGCGCCTCGGCCAGTGCGGGCAGATAAAGCATCGTGGCATAGACGTTATGGGCTTTTAACAAGGCGGCAAAGTGTCGGGCGAAATGAGTTTGCCACGCGGGTAACGGTCCGGCGGCGAACGAAAAATTCGTGGCCGTCGTGACAGCAAACACCACCGCGTCCGCTGGCTGTGCGCCGGTTTGCGGGTAGAACGGTTCGAACGGAGCTGAGTCAGAATTCGCATTCGCGGCAAACCCCTTGCCCACGGTGAGGCAGCCGAGCTGCAGTGCCGGATTAGGTGAGCTGGCGTAAGTAGTCCAGTAATTCGGCCTATCCGTCACCAGCGGCGCGGGTAGGTTCGGGCGCGCGAGGCTGAGCAGATTGCGCGGCATCCCGACGACGGCGGCAAAATAATAGAGAGCGGAATCAGACAACGACAGGCCGGGTAGCGCGGCGGCGTTGTCGGCAAAACGGAAGAACGCGGGCAAGGCCGCCGTGTGCGAACCGGGACCGGGATTTTCATCATAAAACACCAGCAGCCGCACTCGACGATGAGCCAGTAGATCTTGCGTGATGAGATACAAACCATCGTAGCCCGCACCGCCCCAGCAAATCGTGCGCACCACCGCCGGCCGGCCGAGCTTTTTGCTTAACGCCGCCTGGACATACGGCGTGTTGATGGCGTTCCAAATGTGCGAGGAACCGACGATGGCGATGTCAATATCATTGGTCTCCTCGAAGATTTGATTGCGGATCCACGGATACGGTCCGTTGCCCCAGCCTTGAATGGAGTAAGCCTGTTCGCGTGGCGGCAAAAGGTTTTTCCCGACCAAAACCGGCGACAGCAGCAGCCCCAGCAACAACAAGACGAACGCCGCAGCCTGCTTGGTTGAGGAAAACGCTGGGCGCATCACGGTTCCTGTTTACGCTTGATGATCAAGTCTGCAAACTCGCCGACGTTCTTGGCATTTTCCACTTCGCCGACGCGAAAACGAACACCAAACGCTTTTTCCACCGAGACCATCAGTGAAATGTGCGTGAGCGAATCCCATTCCGGCACGTCCTTCGCGCTGATGGCGGGCGTGAGCACGACCGGCTCTAGAAATACGGTGTCGAAAATCGTCTGCAACTTGGCGATGACTTCAGCTTGGTTCATAAGCGCGGCGGGTAACTTTTATTTTGGTTTGGGCGGGCTGAAAATTTTCCAGCTTCAATTCAAATTCTCGTTTGGTTTCTGATTCGGCGGTCAAAGTGAAACCCATCTTGCCGTAGAAATCACGCACCATCTCGTTCTTGGGCGTCGGCAGGTAAACGCCTTCCAGCCGCGTGCAGTTTTTTAATTTCGCCAGCCGCACCAGCTCGTTCAAAACTTCTTCCTCCACGCCGCGTTTCAGCACGCGACAGCTCATGAGCCACGTATCAATCTTCATCGTGTCGCCGACTTTTTCGCCGATGACGATGGAAATCAGACCGTGATCACCGAAGCGATCTTTGAGCCGCACGCTGAAGCCGGCGAAGTTTTTATCATTCATCACCGCGATGACTTCCGCTTCGCTGCGGCGGTGCGTGGTGAGATTGAACTGATTGCTTTTGTTGATGAGTTGAGACAAACGCGGCACATCCACCGGCACGAACTCGCTCATCACAGATTCCATCTGCAACGATTCAAGATACGACGCCATGTCCGTGACGGTCGCTTCAAGCGCCTTGCGCTGCGCGTCGGAACGATACTGACTCGTGCGCTCGGCGTCCTCGCTCGTGATACTGCGTGGCTCGAACAAGCGGCAGTCGGCGAGTTGTGCGACGTAATCCGACGGATCTACACCGAGCAGAATCGTCGTCACTTCGGGAACAAATTGACGGACGATTTCGATTTCCGCCGGGTTGTCGTCCACAAACACAAAACTGTCCAAACCTAAATTCAGTTCCGGCGCCATCGCGCGGATGTTTTCGGATTTCGGCTCCCAATTCGCCTTGAACGAAACGATGTCGTCCAAGCGCAAAACCATTTCGGGATGTTTCTGAAACGGCTCCTGCGCCTTGTCCAAATCGTTTTTGCTGCACACCGCCAGCAACACGCCGCGCTGCTTGAGCGAGGCGATGTATTTTTGAAACGCCTTGAAGGCTTCGCCACGCGGCGAGGTGTCGCCGAGTTCGATGCCTTCCAAACCGTCATCCGCCACCACGCCGCCCCACAGCGTGTTGTCCAAATCCAGAACGAGAACTTTTTTCGGCGCGCGTTTCAGGGAAAAAATCAACTGCGTCGCTTCGCGCGCGAGTTCCACCAGCAAGGCGGAGGAACACGGCTGTTTGCTTTCAAACCACGAACGTTCGTCGCGCGCGGCCAGTCCGCCAAGGCGGTTAGCCAGAAATTCCCAGTCGCAAATGTGCAGGAAAGACGGGGCGTTCAGGCCGAGTTCAAGATTTACCCATTTACGAAACGACCAGTCCGAGCCGAGCGTGCGCGAGCGGAACGCGCCGAGATCGTGCCGCGCGGGCAGCATGAAATTGGTGGTGATGACTTCGGCGCGCGTTTTTTCATTCACCTTGCGCGCGAGGTCGAGCACGCCGTCCACGACGCGTTGGGCCTCGGCTTGTTGCAACTCACGCGTGTCCGTCAAGTGGCCGGTGTAAGTGCAACGCCGTTCGGCGGGCAAAATGAAAACGACGTGCGGCGCGAACGTGTAAAGTTCGCTGTAGTCGTCCATGATTTCGGAAATGTAATTGTCGTAATCGCCTTGCCACAACTCGACCGGCGAGCCGTCCACTTCGCACAGATGTTCGATGAGTTCGTGCAGCGGATACAAACTGTAGCCGCCGAGAATCGCGAGCCGGATTCTTTTGGCCTTCGTGTTTGGATTTTCTAGTTTGCGTGCATGCGCTTTTTTACGGAGCGATGAGAGTAGAAATAATTCTTCAAAATCGCGTGCCGATTTTGTCAAAGCTTTGAGCTGCGCCCAAAATGCCGGATCGTTTGCCAGCAGCAGTCGTTTGATTTCGCCGAAGTCCATTTCAGCGGTAGGTCGCACGGCGCCGGTCGGATTTGATGACGGATTGGTTCATGATTGAGCGTGCAGCTTGCCAGCTGGACTGGCGAAACGGAAGCGGAAAGCGGGATTATGCCGATGCCAGCGGCTTATTTATCTGTGTCCATCGGCGCTCATCTGTGGTTCAATTAGGCAGTGAATATTACGAATTTGAACCCTGACTCGGACATCGGCGCGAGTGCGTGGATGGTGGAGCTGGATGAGCACCGCATTTTGCTCGACGCGGGGATGCACCCGAAACGCGAGGGTCTGGACGCGGTGCCGCGTTACGGCAAGTCCGGCACGCATGATGTGGACGCGATTGCGATCTCGCATTGTCATCACGATCACGTCGGTTCGCTGCCGCTGGCGTGCCGCCAGTTTCCCAAGGCGCACGTTTTGATGACGGAGTTGAGTTATCTGCTCATCGAACGCGTGTTGCACAATACGGTGAATGTGATGACGCGTCAGCGCGACGAACTCGGCATCCGGGAATACCCGCTCTACACGCATGATGAATTGGACGACATCGCGGCGCACTTTCAGGGCTTCAAATATAATCGCGAAGTGGAATGGTCGGCGTATCACAAAGCGCGCGCGGGAATGCCGTCGCCGACGCTGGAATTTTTCGACGCGGGGCATACGCTCGGTTCGGCGGGGATTCTGTTGCGCGGCAAAAGTGAGACGATGTTTTACACGGGCGACGTGTGTTTCCACGATCAGACGATTTTGAAGAGCGCGCGGTTCGAAGACGTGAAGGCGGATGTGTTGATAATGGAAACGACGCGCGGTAATCGCGAGACGCCGAAAGAATTTACGCGCGAAAAAGAAATCGCGCGGCTCGTCGAGGCGATTCACGCGGCGGAAAAAAAGAAGGGCGCAATCATGATTCCGTCATTTGCGCTGGGCCGCACGCAGGAAATGCTGGCGCTGCTGGCGCTGCTGATGCGCGAGGGGAAATTGAAGAAGCAGCCGATTTACATCGGCGGGCTGGGGCGCGTGTTCACGGAGATTTATGACATTGAGGCGGCGCGGACGCATCGTCAGCATACCGGGTTGCACTTGAACGATGCACTGCAACTGATCGTTTTGGAAAAAGGTCAGGCGGATAACATGAAGTTGACCGGCGGGAAAATTTTCGTCATCACCGCTGGCATGATGAGCGAGAACACGGCGGCGCACACGTTGGCGACGCGGATGGTGGGCGACGAGAAGCAGAGCATTTTCTTCGTGGGCTACGCGGATCCAGATTCACCGGCGGGCCATTTGAAGGCGGCCAAGCCGGGCGAGACGTTTGTGTTCAGTCCGAGCGCGGGGCAATTGACGAAGCGTTGCGACGTGCAGGATTTTGATCTCACAGCGCACGCCAACCGGCAGGACTTATTAGAATTTGTCGGCCAAGTTTCGCCGCGCGCGATTCTGCTGGGCCACGGTGACGATGCGGCGCGTAAATGGTTTGAGGAACAAATCAATTTGCGCTGGCCGAAAATAAAAGTTTATCAGCCGCAGCCAGCGAAGATGGTTTCGGTGTAGTAACAAAATTATTTCTGCAAAGCAAAACCGCCGGACGAAAATTATTCGTCCGGCGGTTTTTTGAATTCAGAGTTTTAGTGTGCGCCGCCGCCATTGCCGCTGACGATGTTCGCCAGATTGAAAATGGGGAGGAACATACAAATCACCATGCCGCCGATGACGACGCCAAGTAAAACGATGAGGAGCGGTTCGATGAGCGACATGAGGCCGGAGAGCGTGGCTTCGATTTCCTCGTCGAGAAAGTCAGCGACGCGCTCAAGCATGTTGTCGATGTTGCCGGTTTGTTCACCGGCGCTCAACATGCGGATAATCATGCTGGGGAAAACGGGATGTTTGGCGAGCGCGGCGGAAATACCTTCGCCGCGTTCGATGTCCGTCGCGGCGGATTTAATGGCTTTTTCCATCACGGTATTGCCAACGGTCTGCGAGACGATTTGTAAAACTTCGAGGATGGGCACACCGCTGCGGACGAGCGAGGCGAGGGTGCGCGTGAATCGCGCGAGACAAATTTTATGGGCGATGACACCAAAAATGGGCAGTCGAATACGGTATTTGTCCCAAAAATCTCGTCCTTGTTTGGTTTTGAGAAAATAGAACCAGCTCCAAATTGCCCCTCCAAGCAAAACAAGAATATATACTAGGTAGTTCTGAACGATCTCACTTAAGTCGATTAAGAATTGGGTGGGCGCGGGTAATTTGGCGCCGAAGCCGGAATAAACTTCTTTGAACGTAGGGATGACGCGCACGAGCAAAAAGATGGTTATGCCGATGGCCACAATCGTTACGACGGTGGGATACATCAGGGCGGTCTTCACTTTTTTCCGAAGGCGCTCGGTGTTTTCCTGATAGGTGGCGAGGCGTCCGAGAATTTCCGCCAATAACCCCCCCCCTTCTCACCAGCGCCGACCATGGAAACATAAAGACGGTTGAATGCTTTGGGATGACGTGTCAGGGCTTCGGAAAAACTTTCACCGGCTTCCACGCGCGAGCAGACATCGCGGATAGTGTCGCGCATAACTTTATTTGGCGTCTGATCGGCCAGCGCTTGCAGGGATTGGACGATGGCGATACCGGCATCAATCATCGTGGCGAGCTGGCGGGTGAAGACTACGAGGTCATTAAGCGACACCTTGCCACCTTTGGTCTGGCCACGCTTGGCAGTCTTCTCGCGGATTTCCACGACCAGCAAATTGCGGTTGAGCAACGCAGCGATGGCGGCCTGTTCGGTGGCGGCCTCGACGGAGTTGCGAATCTCGCGGCCGGTGGCCGTTTCCCTGGCGGTGTAGGCAAATAATGGCATACCTTTGTTCGCGAATAATTCAATGCGGCCGAATTGCAAGCGCAATCCTTCCCGCGTCGCTCAAATATCAGCACGATTTATTCCAACCAATCGTGATTCGCGGAGTAAAACTTCGGCGAATCCAGACTGCAAAAACGCGGCGACTGTGGTTTTGCGCGTGGAAAAATGAAGATTTACCAGATGAATATTTGGCAATTTTGCATAAACAGCTTTTGAGAAACCTGTTAACCGAATCGTTTTAAGAAAAAAAATTGTTGTCAATTGCCGCGTTTTTCCCTAATTTTGAAATCAAACGCACCTGCAAGGTGCTGGGGTAAACTGTTTTTACCCCGCTCATAGCAGTAAACAAAAACAAAACAACATCGGAGGAATAGATGAAGTTTAATAAATGGACATTGGGTCTCGCCGCCGTCGGAGCCGTCAGCATGGCTTCCGCCGTCCGCGCAGACGAAGCGAAACCGAGCGCCCTTAACACGGCGCTCTCAAACACCACCATCAGCGGTTACGTTAGCGCGTCGGCCAACTGGTCAGCCAGTCCGAGCGGTGGTTACAACTCAATCGCCGGCAACATTCCGCTCCAAAGCGGCAAAGCGAACGGCTTCAATCTTGATGTCGTGAAGCTCTCGATTGCCAAACCGCAGGATGAATCTCCCTGGGCCTCCGGCTATCAGGTTGACCTGCTCTTCGGCCCGGACGCCGTCGGCTATAATCCCGCCTCCAACTATGGTGGTTATCCCACCTCCAACTATGGTGGT
>Ga0164297_10000232_pt1 | contig 72092 bp, 57 predicted proteins | sample GEODES058metaG_FD_113539 | JGI IMG/M metagenome (GOLD analysis project Ga0164297, IMG submission 113539) | Dystrophic lake water microbial communities from Trout Bog Lake, Wisconsin, USA - GEODES058 metaG | ecosystem: Environmental > Aquatic > Freshwater > Lake | place: USA: Trout Bog Lake... | reverse complement strand
GGGTGGAGGCGGTCGGGCGGGGGGGGGGGGCGGGGGGGGTGGGAGAGGGGGAGCGGGGGGGCGGCGGCGCGGGCGCCTGGCATGAGAGCGGGGGGCATGAGGGGGGCTCAGGGCGAGGGGAGGTGGCGGGTGAGGGCGGCGAGTATGGTTTCGATGAGGTCGGTGTCGGACCAGGTTTGGGGGGCTGGGTCGGTGGTGGGGAGGGGCTCGGTGAAGAGGATGCCGTCAGGGCGGGCGAGGTAGGTTCGGGCGATGGTGCGGTAGATAGGTTGGTAGCGGCGGACGAGGGCTGCGCGGAGGGGGGCTGCGAGGGTGTGCTGGCGGGGGATGTCGCGGGGCTCGGCGGCGACGAGGCGGGCGATGACGGTTTTTCGGGTGGCTTCGGGGAGGGCGGCCCGGCCGAGGAGGGCGATGGCGGCGGCGGTGCGGGGGGAGATCGAGGGGTTGAGGGGGCGGGGGCGGGTGTAGTCGGGGTGGTCGGGGAGGCCGCTGGCGGCGAGAAAATCGGCGTGGATGTCGGGTTGGTTCTGGGCGGCTTCGTAGGGGCGGACGATGAGGGCGTCGCGGCCGAAATGGTGGGCCCAGTGATGGAGGACAGCGGCGTAGTCGTAGGAGGGGCGGCCGGTGCCCATGTGAAACAGGATGAAGCTTTCGATGCCGGTCATCCAGGGCGGCTGGGGGGTGGTTTTGATCGACTGGGCGTAGGCGGATTCGAAGGCGTGGTCGTGGCGGCGGAGGTAGCAGAGGATGCGGACGTCGTAGCCGGCGAAGAAGGTTTTCACGGCGGCGATGTCGGCCTGGGAGCTGGTGACGAGGAATTCGCTGCTGATGATGACGGTGGTGCAGCCGGAGGCGGCGACTTCGGCGGCCAGGGCGGCCTGGAGGCCGGTGGGGCGAGGGATGTCGGCGGGGCGGGCAGCATCGGCGATGCCGAGGGCTAAGTTGATGCCGTAATGGGCGTTGCGGCCGGGGATCCGGCCGGTTTCGGGGTAGAGGATGCCGTTCGCGCGCAGGGCCGCGGCGTTGGCGGCGAAGAAGGCCTGCAGGCTGGTGGTGCCTGTTTTGTTGTAGCCGATGTGCAGGATGAGGCGGGTCATGTGCGGCAAGGGTAGTGGGTTTTCAGAGCGGCGGAAATCTCGGGGCGCTGCTAGGGTTGGCGGATGATGATGGTTCGACGGCTTGTGTTTTTCGGGATCTTGCTGGCGACGTCGGCAGGGCTGGTGGCGCTGATGGCGGGGGCGCTGGTGCCGGGGGGATGGACGGTGGTGAAGGGGCTGATCCTGGCGGCGTTCGTGCCGGCCGCGCTGTGGCTCGGGGTGTGCGTCGGCAATGCGCTGCCGGGCTTTCTGGTGCTGGTGTTCGCGCGGAATGCGGCGCGGGCGATGCTGCCGGTGGCGGGGGATATCGAGCGGGGGGCGATCACGGCGCGGACGGCGATTCTGGTAACGATCCGCAATGAGGACATGGGGGCGGTGCTGCCGCCGCTCGGGCGGCTGGTGGCGGCGCTGGAGGATCCCGATCATTTCACGGTGTTCCTGCTGTCGGACACGCAGGATGCGGCGATAGCGCGGGCCGAGGAGGCGGCGGTGGCGGGGTGCGGGTTTGCCGTGCGGTATCGGCGGCGCGTCGAGACGGTCGGGTTCAAGGCCGGGAATGTGATGGAGTGGCTCGACCACCACGCCGCGGGGTTCGAACTCGCGCTGATGCTGGATGCGGACAGCGAGATGTCGGCCGAGGCGGTGCGGCGGCTGGTGCGGATCATGCAAGTGGCGCCGGGCATGGGGCTGGTGCAGAGCCTGATCGCCGGGCGCCCGGCGGCGATGGCGTTTCCGCGGCTGTTCCAATTCGGCATGCGGGCGGGGATGCGGGTGTGGGCGGTGGGGCAGGCGTTCTGGCAGGGCGATGCCGGGCCGTACTGGGGGCACAACGCGATATTCCGCATCGCGCCATTTCGGGACCACTGCCGGCTGGAGGCCTTGCCGGACGGGAGCACGATCCTGTCGCACGACCAGGTGGAGGCGGCACGGCTGCGGGCGGCGGGCTGGGGCGTGTGCGTGTGGGCGGACGATACGGGATCGTCGGAGGCCAATCCGCCGGCGATGCCGGAGTTTCTGCATCGGGATGGGCGTTGGCTGGCGGGGAATCTGCAGTATCGTCACCTGCTGCGGCTGCCGGGATTCCGTGCGATGGGGCGGTGGCAACTGGTGCAGGCGATGCTGCTGTTCGCCTGTGCGCCGCTTTATGTGGCGATGTTCGTTCTCGCGGCCATCGCGGCTCAGACGGCTGGGGAGCCGTTTCCGCGGATGACGGTGGTCGCGCTCGCAGGGGCGTGGTTCGTGGCCTACTACCTGCCGAAACTGCTTGGCTACATGGAGACGCTGATGTTCGCGGCGCGGCGGGCGCGCTATGGCGGAGCGGGGCGGTTCGCGCTGGGGGCGACGTTTGAGATCGTGTTCATGCTGCTGCTGGACGCTGCGGCGAACGTGAGCAAAACGATCGCCATGCTGCGGTTGGTGCTCGGCGCGAAGGCAGGTTGGGCGCCGCAGAACCGGAGCGACCGGGGCGTCGGCTGGGGTGAGGCGGCGCGGCTGTTCTGGGGCCATACGCTGCTGGGGACCATATGCTTCGCGGCCCTTGCATACGCGTCGGTTTGGGCCGCGTTGATCGCATTGCCGTTCGCCGGGGGACTGCTGGTGGCGATCCCGTTCTGCGTGGTGACGGCGTCGCCCTCGGTGTCGGCGTGGCTTCGGGAAAAGCGGATCGCGGCTTTGCCAGAGGAATTGTAGGCAAGTGCCTCCGGCGGCCCTGGGCCGGTTGATCTGCTTCGCAGCTCACCCCCCTGGAACCTACCCTATCTCTCGGCTGGCGAACCGACCTTCAGTCGCAATCTCACGATCTCGGCGTGGGCAGTGGCGAACCCAATAAAGCCAGTGCGATTGCATGATGGGTCGTGCGGTTCGCGGGTTTGATGGCCTGCGGCGCGCAGGAACGCATTCGAAGGACGGACTTTCAGCGCGGAAAGCAATTGGGATCCAAAGGCGACGCCCTTGGCCCGCGGAGCGCCGTCTTTCGCCTGCCTTCAGCGCGGATCGATCACGCCGATGACAGTGGGGGGTGTTTGGTGGAGGGCTTTGTAGCTGGTGAGGGGGCTCTCGATGGCGAGTTCTTCGAAGCGCATTTTCAGGCGTCGGTTGAGTTCGCGGCGGACGGACCAGCGGCCGGTGGCGGTGGTTTTGATGCGGCCTTGGAGGACGAAGGCGCCGGTGACGAATTTATCGAGGCCGAAGATTTCGACGTCTTCCTTGATGATGGGCGCCCATTTCTCGTCCTTGCGCATGTCATTGGCGATTTCGCGGACGAGTTCGGTGATGCGGTCGGGGTCTTCGTTGAGGGAGAGCTGGATTTCGAAGACGGCGAAGCCGAAGTCGCGGGTGAGGTTGGTCACTGTGGTAACTGCGCTGAAGGGGATGAGGTGGACGGAGCCGTCCAGTGCGCGCAGGCGGATGGTGCGGACGGAGAGGGCTTCGACGGAGCCGGAGAGTCCGCCGAGGGTGACGGCGTCGCCGACCTGCATGGCGTTTTCGAGCAGGAGGAAGAGGCCGGTGATGATGTCCTGCACGAGTTTTTGGCTGCCGAAGCCGATGGCGATACCGACGACGCCGGCGCCGGCGAGGAGGGGGGCGATGTTGACCCCGATATCGCTCAGCACCATCAGCCCGGCGACGAGGAGGATGGTGATCAACAGGGCGGTGCGGACCATCGGCAGCAGGGTGCGCAGGCGGGCGGAGCGGGCGAGCTGGGCTTCGCGGGCGAGGCGGGAGAGGTGGCGCTGGATGGCGGTGTTGATGAGTTCCCAGACCAGGAGGGCGAGAGCGAGGGTGGTGCCGATGGAGGCGAGGGCCGAGAGCAGGCGGCCTCCAAGGCGGGCGGCGCTGAACCAGGCAAAGGCGTCGAAGCCCCAGGCTTCGAGCAGGGCGACGGCGGCGAGGGTCCAGACCGTGATGGTCAGCAGGGCGCGGGCGATGGGGTGGTAGGTGCCGATACGGGTGTCGAGCCCGGGGTAGCGTTCGATGAGATCGGGAGAAAGATTGGCCATGGCCCCGAGGCGCTGGTGCAGCTGGGTGATGACGAGGCGGGCGAAGCTGAGGACGATGGCGCTGAGGACGACGAGGCGAAGGAGGCGGCTGAAGCCGTTGGGGACATCGAGCGCCCAGACCGCCCAGAGGGCGAGGAGGTAGAAGACCGCGGCAAGGTGCCAGACGTTTGCCAGGCGGTTGCGCACCAGGGCGAAAGCGCCGGCCTTGCCGTCGGGCGCGCGGAGCAGGGCGGCGATGGGGGCGCGGTTCTGCAGCACAACGGCGGCGAGCATCAGGTAGATCACCAGGACGACGAGCTTGAGCAGGGCGTCGTGTGCGATCCGATAGAGACCGAAGAGCAGGCCGGCCTCGGCGATGGTGTAGCCGAAGATGCCAACGGCGGCGATGCGGCGGAGCCAGAGCAGGAGGTAGTGGGCGAGGGCGTCGGTGGTGGGCAGGAGGCGGGGCTCGCCGGGGCCGGCGATGGCGCGCAGCAGGCTGGTGGCGACGCGGCAGAGGGCATAGGCGTTCATCAGGGCGAGGATGACGAGGCGGGCGATGGCATCGTCGCCGAGGCCGAGGCCGAGCAGGGCGTAGGTGGTGGCGAGGAGGGCGAGGATCGGCACCAGATCGAAGGCGAGGCGGCCGAGAGCGGCGGGCAGGCGGCGGAGGATCGCGAGCGGGGCGAAGGGGCGGCGGGGTGGCAGCTCCTCGGTCTGGCCGGCTTCGGCGGCGGCGATGGCCTTGACGATGTCGGCGTCATTCTCGGCGGTGCGGGCGGCCCTGGCGCGGCGGGCGAAGCGGGCGGCGGGGTGATGCAGAAGGCGGCGGACGAGCCACTGGGCGGCAAGGCCGACGGCGGCGACAACGATGAGGCGCCAGCCGGTGGCGATCAGCATGCCCTGCGACCACGGATCGTTGACGAGTTGGACGGCGAAGCGCCAGAGGAGGGGGAAATCGGTGACGGTGCGCAGCGTGGTGAGCAGGTCGTCGGCGAGGGTGGAGAGGCGGGTCGAGGCGTCCATCAGGAGCTGGGCGCCGACGCTGTCCGGGGCGAGGGGGAGGACGGTGGCGGGCTCGGGGGCGGCGGTGCCTTTGGCGATGGTCTCGAGGGTGGCGATGAAGGCGTCGCGCTTGGCGGGGTCCTTGAGGGTGTCGAGCGCCTGGCGGGCCTGGGCGGCGGTGATCGCGGACGTGCCGGCGGCGACCTCGGGTGGGTCCGCGGCCAGGGCCGCAGTGGCCATGGGCAGCAGGAGCAGGAGGGCGAGGAGGAGGTGGCGCATGGGAGGGAGGCGGATCATGGGCATTGCCGGAGTGTCAACCTGTTTCCTGTCGGGGGGCGCTTCGCTTTTCCCTGCTATCGCCTATATGTGGCGGCATGACGACGTTTCTGACCATCCTTCTCGTGCTCGCGATGCTCGGTGTGCTCGGTGTGCTGGGCTTCGGCATGGTGGGCATGGTGCGCGGCGGCGGGGACCCGCGGCGGTCGAACAAGCTGATGCAGTGGCGGGTGATTCTGCAGGCGGTGGCGCTGGTGCTGGCGATGGCGCTGATCAGCCTGTTGAAATCGTGAGATAAATTGTCGCGTGTGACCGCTGTTTGACAGCGGCGGCGGGGCGCCACTAATTTCCGCGCGTTTTCTTTCGCAGGTGCGAGATAACGGGGTCCGCCCGAGGCGGTTCCCCTCAAAAAGCACCGGGGCATCTCCAGGAAGCGGCGCGGCACTCCATGAAAATTCTCGTCCCCGTCAAGCGGGTGGTCGACTACAACGTAAAGGTCCGGGTGAAGTCGGACGGCACCGGGGTGGAAACCGCCGGTGTGAAGATGAGCATGAACCCGTTCGACGAAATTGCCGTCGAAGAGGCGGTTCGTCTCAAGGAAAAGGGCGTGGCCAGCGAGATCATCGCGGTCTCGCTCGGCGTCGCGGCCTGTGCCGAGACGATCCGCACGGCGCTCGCCATGGGGGCCGATCGCGGCATCCTGGTGGAGACCGATGTCGACCTGCAGCCGCTGGCTGTGGCCAAGCTGCTGAAGGCGATCGCGGAGAAGGAGGGACCGGGCCTGGTCATCCTCGGCAAGCAGGCGATCGACGATGACATGAGCGCCACGGGGCCGATGCTGGCCGCGCTGCTCGGATGGTCGCAGGGGACGTTTGCCAGCAAGGTGACGGTCGACGGCGGTAACTTGACGGTAACCCGCGAAGTGGATGGTGGTCTCGAGACGGTGGAGCTGAAGCTGCCGGCGATCGTGACGACGGACCTGCGGTTGAACGAGCCGCGCTATGCCTCGCTGCCGAACATCATGAAGGCGCGCAAGAAGCCGATCGAGACGATGAAGCCGGAGGATCTCGGCGTGGATCCGACGCCGCGGTTGACCGTGATCAAGGTGAGCGAGCCGCCGAAGCGGCAGGCTGGCGTGAAGGTGGGCTCGGTGGCCGAGCTGGTTTCGAAGCTGCGCAACGAAGCGAAGGTGATCTGATCATGACCTCACTTGTTTGGCTGGATCACGAAGCGGGCATCATCAAGCAGCCGTCGCGCTCCGCGGTGGCGGCGGCGGCGGCGCTGGGCGAGGTGCATGTGCTGGTGGCGGGCGCCGGGGTAGGTGCGGCTGCGGCCGCGGCGGCGAAGCTGGCGGGCGTGAGCAAGGTTCTGGTCGCTGATGCGGCCGAGTATGACCATGCGCTGGCGGAGCCTTCGGCGGCGCTGCTGGTGGCGCTGGCGCCGGCCTATTCGCATCTGCTGGCGGCGACGACGGCGGTGGGAAAGAACATCATGCCGCGTGTGGCCGCCCTGCTCGACGTGCAGCCGATCAGCGATATCGCGGCCGTGGTGGATGCCGATACGTTCGTGCGGCCGATCTATGCGGGCAATGCGCTGGCGACCGTGAAGAGCAGCGATGCCAAGAAGGTGATCACCGTGCGCGCGGCGAGCTTTGATCCGGTGGCGGCCGAGGGCGGTTCGGCTGCGACCGAGGCGGTCTCGGCGGCGGGCGGGGCTTCGGTGTCGAAGTTCATTTCGGCCGAGCTGTCCAAGAGCGAGCGGCCGGAGCTGACGGCGGCGCGGGTTGTCGTCTCGGGCGGCCGCGGCATGCAGAATGGCGACAACTTCAAGCTGCTCGATCCGATCGCCGACAAGCTCGGCGCGGCGGTGGGCGCTTCGCGCGCGGCGGTTGATGCCGGGTTCGTGCCGAACGAATACCAGGTCGGCCAGACCGGCAAGATCGTGGCGCCGGAGCTGTATGTCGCGGTCGGGATTTCCGGCGCGATCCAGCATCTCGCGGGCATGAAGGACAGCAAGGTGATTGTTGCCATCAACAAGGACGAGGAGGCGCCGATCTTCCAGGTGGCCGACTACGGGCTTGTGGCTGATCTGTTCACCGCGCTGCCGGAGCTGGCGGCGGAACTGGAGCGTGGCTGAATGAACGTCAACGTGGCCGTGTCACCGGCAACCACCGATGCCCTGCTGGGCGCCCCCGCGATTGCGAGCGTGGGGGTGATCGGTGCCGGGCAGATGGGCAGTGGTATCGCCCATGTCTGCGCCATCGCGGGGCTGCCGGTCACGTTGCTGGATGTGAAGGCGGAGGCGCTGGAGAAGGCGCTGGGCGTGATCGGGCGGAACATGGACCGCCAGGTCGGGCGCAACGTCATCACGCCGATCGAGAAGGCCGAGGCGCTGGCGCGGATCACGACGACGTCGGACTATGCGGCGTTCGGCGAGACCGACTTCGTCGTCGAGGCGGCGACCGAGAAGGAGGAGGTGAAGCGGGCGATCTACAAGGTGCTGGTGCCGCATCTGAAGCCGTCGGCGATGATCGCGTCCAACACCTCCTCGATCTCGATCACCCGGCTGGGCGCGAGCACGGACCGGCCCGAGAAGTTCATCGGCATGCACTTCATGAATCCGGTGCCGGTGATGAAGCTGGTCGAGGTGATCCGCGGGATCGCCACCGACGAGCCGACGTTCCAGGCGGTGCAGGCGCTGTCGGCGCGGCTGAACAAGACGACGGCGGTGTCGGAGGATTTTCCGGCGTTCATCGTCAACCGCATCCTGGTGCCGATGATCAACGAGGCGGTGTATGCGCTCTATGAGGGCGTGGGCTCGGTCTCGGCGATCGACAGCGCGATGAAGCTGGGTGCGAACCATCCGATGGGGCCGCTGGAGCTGGCGGATTTCATCGGGCTGGATACCTGCCTGTCGATCATGCAGGTGTTGTACGAGGGGCTGTCGGACAGCAAGTATCGGCCGTGCCCGCTGCTGGTGAAGTATGTCGAGGCGGGCTGGCTGGGGCGGAAGGTGAACCGCGGGTTCTACGATTACACGCAGACGCCGCCGCGGCCGACGCGGTAGGGGCACGCGGAGGGGCTCGAAGATGATGCCGCGCGATGCTTTCAACGGGGCGGTCGCGGTGATTGCAAGGCGAGTGATTGTCATTATTGCTTTGTTGCTGGTTTCCGCCGGCGCCATCGCCGGGCCTAGCGACGGCGTGGTGACAGGCGTTGTGGCGGTCGGGGATGGCGCGGCGGTCGATGGCTGGGCCTGTATTGCGTTTTCTGCGCGGTCGGTGCGGGTGGAGGTCTCGGTCGGGCCTTTTCGCACGGCGCGACAGGTGGTGATGGACGGCGAGGCGAGCGGCCCTGGACCTGACCGGGCGGGGGCGTGTACGTCCGGGAGTGTTGCCAAGTCATTTCGGCTGGCGCTGTCATCGGCGATGATCCGACGCTACGGGGGGTTCTCGGTTTACGTCACGCGGCAGCCGGAGGGTCATTCGGCGCCATCGGAGTTGGCGGGGTCGGGCAGTTTCATGGTGCCCGATTTCAATCCAGTGGCAGCAGCGGAGCCGACCTGTGGTGTCGTCGATATCGCGACCTTGACGGAGTGTGTTCGCTCAGCTGGGCGGGTTCGCCGGTTGGCGTTGAAGGCCGATATTGCCTGCACGACGGCGACGACCTGCTGTGGCAGTGGCAATGCGGCCTTGATCGATGCGCTGCGGTTACGTGGGCTGGTGATCGATGGGAATGGTCATACCATCCGGCGATCGGCGGCGCAGCGCCAGTGCGCGGCGCTCGCCATCCGCCAGACCAGCGATGTGCTCGTGAAGAACCTGACCTTCGACGAGGATGCCGCCAGTCCGCCGTGCGAACTCGGTACGGCGGACTGCGCCAGCACGATCGACGTTGCCGCATCGAAAAACGTGCGCTTGGATGGCGTGAGGGTTTTGAGCGGGAAAGGCTACGTGGTGAAGGTGGGCCAAACCGAGGGGTTCGCCTTCATCCGATCGGCCATCGTGCAGGCTGGCATCATTGGATTGTATGTTGGCCACTACAAGTTTGGCCCGTCGCGCGATGTCGTCGTGCTGAACTCGAGTTTTTCAAATGCAAGGACTGGTGGGATTGCGTTGCAGGGCGCCTATGGGACAGCGACCGACCCTGTTGCGATTCTTGGTAACCGACTGATGGACAACCATTGGCATGGCTTGTGGGCTGTTCCCGGTATCAAGGGCGGCATCACGCCGGGGGGGCAGATGCTGTTGGCCGATGGATCGCATATCCGCGTTGCGGGAAATGTAATTTCGGGAGCGCCGTGCGGGAATTGCAATCCGTCGACCCAGGTTTCGGCGATCGAGATGGCCGATGTGGCGCCCGCGCCGGCGGGGATCGATGGCGTTTTGATCGAGGACAATCGGATTTGCTATAGTGGCGGTGGTGCTGCGGGCATTCGGCACAATCCGGGCTCGATCGTCACCGGCGCCGCAATCAGGTCCAATATCGTATCTGGTTATCGGCTACTTGATGACTTCGCCGTTGCGGTCGGGCGTGCGGCAAACGATGTGCGCCCAGTGACCGATACCGCGATTTGCCGGGCTAACTGACGCTTGTGCATTCTACCTCCAGGCGCGGGGATGGCCGGGCCCGATGATTGTGACTATACTACGATTCGTAATATTTTATTATGAATTTGGAATAATCCAGTCTGCCTGCTTTCCGCCGAACTGGCCGGGCCGGGTATCGTAGCCCATCCAGGCGTCGGCGACCGAACCGATATCGATGGCAATGCCGCCGAGCTCGCGGACGCGATTGCAGTAGACTTTGCCAAGGAGGCCAGCAGCGACGAGGAAAATGCTGCCAGGCTGGGGAATCGTGAGTTCCCGGAGGATTGCCATGTAGCGATCCGGAAAATGGCGTCCAGTGCCACTGAGCAGATGTGTTGGGAGGCGGCGCTCACCTGGCACCAGATAGGTCTTGGTTGCAGCGATGCGATGGTGGCTTGCGAGTCGGCTCGCGAGACCGTCGTGGGGGCCGATGACCCCGAGAAAGGGAGCGTCGGTTAGGATGTCGTGCAGGAATGGGCTCAGCTGATGCAGTTGGATGCTGACGAAGGCATCAGTGAGATGGCATTGCGGATTCGCTTGGACGATGTTGGCGATCAACCCGTCAAGATAAGCGAGGTAGCCGAAATGCAGATTATCCTTGGTGAGGCGCGCGGCGGCGGGAAGGCCGATGATATCGGCGCATTCAATGGATCGGATCGTTGCGGCGTTGAGCCTGGCGATGTCGTAGGGATTGGCTGTCGCTAGCGCCTCTCCGAACCAGTTATGCCAGATTGAATGGACCATGGTGCGAGCGTCATGCTCACTGAGGGAACGGCGGGTTGCCGGGTCCATGTAGGCAAGGAACCTGCCCTCCCCGTCGCCGAGGCGGATAAGGGAATAGGGGCGACGCGCTGCTACGGCGGCGCGAAGAGAATCAAGGACGTCGGGAGTGGAGAGCCAGGATGGCGAAGCCTCGCGCGCGGTTGCGGCGGCGAGCACGGCTGAGCGATTGGCGGCGAGCGCGAAACGCGCGTGTCCTGCCAGGAGATCAGTATGAAAACGAAAATGCTCGGAGCCGGACGCCGGCAACGAGGGAAGGAACTCGAGCAGGCGACGATAGTTCCCGGTTTCGGTCAGCAAGACCATGAACCGCGTGATATGTTCTTCGGCCGCGCCTGGTCTACTGACGATTGGCGCCAGAGCCTCGACGGCGTCTGCACGTCGGTTGAGATAGATGAGCGCCACAGCGAGCTCGCCGGCGACCTCCTGGTTGGCGGGCTCGATGGCCTGGGCGCGCGCCAGGATGTCGGCGCTGCCGCGAGCATCACCGAGTTCGCGGCGCAAAGTGGCTGCACGCAGGTAGGCAAGAATATAATCGGGTTGGGAGCTGATCGCCTTCTCGAACCAGGCGAGGGCATCATGGCTGCGGCCCATCAGGCGGTATGTATTCGCCAGCTCCATTTCAGAATAATGAAAGTTCGGCAGTACTTTGAGGGCGCGGTGCAGCAGATCGAGGGCGTCGTCGTATCGCCCGAGCATCTGTTTGATAACGCCGGCCTTATGCAGCACGTTCACCCGGTCTGAGAATGCGGCGACGATGCTGTCGATATCGTGCTGGGCGCTGAGGAAGTTGCCGAAACGTGCGGACTGCAAGCATGCTTCTAGCTGCTCGAGTGCCTCTTGTTCGCTCATGGCCATGTGTGCGCCTGCTGTGGTGCGAATTTTCTTTCGATTGCCTAACCTGCTGGGGATAGCGATGCAATCGGTTTTCCCAGAGTGGCATCGGTGGATCACTGCACTGTTAATTGTGATCGGCCTCGGGGGGTAGGCTTTTGATCGGAGCTTCGGTCGGGGGCTGGCGGTCGGGTTTGGCTAATGCAAACCTCGCGTTCATATTGACTTCGATGGTCGATTGCAGCGAGATGAATGCATCAATCGACCTGGACCAAGATAATGATTTTTCGAGCGGATCTTCCGATTGTCCGGCGGGCGGAGACTATCGCAGGTACCGGCGATACAAACCAGACGCTCGATGTCTTGCGGCAACTGACGCCGATGGATTTTGGCCGGCTGCACCTCGATATGCCGCATCCAGCGTTTCCCAACCTTAGCCGCCTCCTGCCCCGGATGGCGCCAGTGGATGTCCAGACCGGGTGGACCGGGTCGCATGGCTATAATCTCTTCCGCTCCACCTATGATTTCACCAATCGACTGCGGCTGCATTTCGAGGCAGCCGGGCGGCGGTCGCTGCGCGGCGCATCCATCCTTGACTATGGTTGTGGATGGGGACGTTTGGCGCGGATGATGAGTTACTATAGCAACCCAGAACAATTCTTCGGTGTCGACCCGCTGCAGGAGTCGATCGACATTTGCAAGCGCGACGGCATTCTGGGAAATCTGGCGCTGTCCGATTACCTGCCGGAGAGCTTGCCTGTCGGTGAGGCGAAGTTCGATCTGATGTATGCCTATTCGGTGTTTACGCATACATCCAAGCGGGCGACCCTCACGGCACTCAGCACCCTGCGAAAATATATCAAGCCGGACGGGATCCTGGTTATCACGGTCCGCCCCGTCGAAATATGGGATCTGTCGTCGTTTGGGGAATCGGCCGATTTCGATCGTGACTCGCTTGTTGATGAATTTGAAAGGACCGGCTTCGCGTTTCTACCCAATCGGCATTTCATCACCGACGGCGATCACACGTATGGCGTCACCACGATGTCGCCGAAGTGGCTGGGCGAAAATGCGCGGGAATGGCGGCTTGTGGTCGGTGACCGAGGGGAGGACCACCTGCAATATATCCTTGTTCTGAAGCCCGCCTGATCGTTCTGCTGCGGCTCTCGGGACAGGGCGGGAGTGGGTGCGACGCGTCGTGTGAACTTCATTAAGGATGATAGCGTATCGCTGTGTAATTTCCTGACCTCACTGTGGTCCACCTGAGTACAAGTCAGTTTAGGGACGGAGGATGTGATGTCGCGAAGCTGGGCAGTGTGGCGTGACCACGCAGGACGTCTATCGCAACTGAAGTTGGCCACGCTGGCGGTGCTGGTGTTGCCGGGGGCGGTTTTGCTGGTGCGGATGGTCGCGCATGATCTGGGGGCGCGGCCGATTACCGAGCTGACGCATGTGACCGGGGACTGGACGGTGCGGTTTCTGCTGGCGAGCCTGGCGGTGACGCCGCTGCGGGCGGTGTGGGACTGGGGGCGGGTGCTGCTGCTGCGGCGGATGCTCGGTGTGGGGGCGGCGGTGTATGCCGTGCTGCATGTGCTGCTCTACGTCGTCGACCAGAAGTTCAACCTGTGGGTGGTCGGCAGCGAGATCGTGCTGCGCTTCTACCTCACTATCGGGTTCGTGGCGTTCGTGGCGATGATGATACTGGCGGTGACCTCGACGGACGGGTGGCAGAAGCGGCTTGGTGCGCGGTGGAAGCGGCTGCATCGGCTGGTGTTTCCGCTGACGCTGCTGGCGCTGTTCCACTATGTGCTGCAATCTAAATCGGATGTGACGAGCGCGATCTTCGCAGTCGGGGTGTTCGTGTGGCTCGGGCTGTGGCGGCTCGTGCCGCGGCGCTGGCAAGGGCGGCCTTGGCTGCTGGTGGTTCTGATGCTGCTGGCGCCGGTCGTCACCGCGCTGGTGGAGGGGCTTTGGTATGGGCTGGCCACCGGGGTGCGGGCGTCGCGGGTGCTGTGGGCGAACCTCACCTTCGATCTCGACATTGGGTTGCGGCCGTCTGGCAACGTGCTGGTTTTGGCGGGTCTCGTGCTGGCGGTGGCCGGGATTCGGCGGTTGTGGAAGCGGCGCGGCCGGCTGGTGCCGGCGGTTCGGCGGACCGCTTAGACCGTGATTAGTTCAGATGAAACCAATCACGATCCGGCGAACTATTGAATCGGGGCACGATCGGTGTCTTTCGATCAGATGCGTCCATCTGATCGGATGTTGCCGTCCCGGGCCTCTGCTAGAGCGCGATCGCTTGAAGCCGATGGGTCAGAAAGCGTGAATCGCGCTCCTCTTCAATAGGTTGCTAGAGCGTGATTGGTTTTGCCTCAACCAATCACGCTCTAAAGCGCCTTGGCGGCGGCGAGCACGGCGGCGGCGTGACCGGGGATCTTGATCTGGCGCCATATCTTGGCGATGCGGCCCTTGCCGTCGATCAGAAAGGTCGAGCGCTCCATACCCATGTATTTGCGGCCATACATCGATTTCTCGACCCAAGTGCCGTAGGCGGCGGCGGTCTTCTTCTCGATGTCGGAGGCGAGCGGGAAGGTGAGGTTGTATTTGGCGGCGAATTTCTCGATCGGCTTCATCGCGTCAGGGGACACGCCGATGACGTCAAGGCCGGTGGCGGCCAAGGCGGGCAGGGCTTCCTGGAAGGCGCAGGCCTCGGTGGTACAGCCCGGCGTATCGGCCTTCGGGTAGAAATAGAGGACGAACGGCTTTCCCTTGTAGGTGGCCAGGCTGACCTTGCGGCCGCCGCTGGCGTCCATATCGAAATCCGGGGCTTTGTCGCCTTCGGCCAAGTCGCTCATGCCTCGAGTGCTCCTACGTGACGGATGAAGGCCGCGCGGACCTGCCGGGCGACCTTCTCCAAGGTGGCGTGCAAGCCGTCGACGTCAAGCGCCTTCGCGCCGACGGCAGCGGCGGCGGCCAGGAGGGCGGTGGCGGCGGCCTCGGAGAGCTTGGCCGGCGGTGAGCGGCCGTAGAGGATCCGCAGCATTCCCTGGACCGTGCGCCAGAGCCGGTCGGCATGCAGTAGGGGTGCGGCGTCCTCGGGCGGCAGCAGAGCGGCCAGGGCCTCGGCGGTCGAGGGGCCGGCGGGCTGGCCGGCGGCGAGTTGCAGGGCCTGGGCGATGAACTCGACTTCGATTTGGCCGCCCGGACGCAGCTTGACGTCCCACGGGCCAGTCGGTGGCAGGTCGCGCAGCAGGCGGACTCGCATGCTGGCGGCGTCGGCCATGACCTTCGCCGGCTCACCGGCGGCGGCGATGGCGGCGCGGATGGCGCGCTCAACGGTGCGGCGCAGACCGGGCGGTCCGGCGATGACGCGGGCGCGGGTGAGGGCCATGCGCTCCCAGGTCCAGGCCTCCGCGGCGTGGTAGCGCTCGAAACCGGCGAGTGGCACCGCGACCGGGCCCTTGTTGCCCGAGGGGCGGAGCCGCATGTCGACGGCGAACATCGGCCCGCTGGCATCGGGCGCGGTGAGGGCGGCGACATAGGCATGCACGGCGCGAATGAACCACTGGCTCGACGGCAGCGGCCGCTTGCCCTTGCCGGTGCTCTGGGTGACATCCTCGGGATGGTCGTAGATGAACATCAAATCGAGGTCGGAGCCCGCCATCATTTCCCGCCCGCCGGCCTTGCCGAGCAGGACGACGACCATGCCACCGCCCTTGATGCGGCCGAAGCGGGAGGCGAAGTCGTCCATCACCAGCGGCAGCAGGGCCGCCAACGCCGCATCGGCGAGCGCGGTGCGGGCGCGGCCGGCGGCGTCGGCGTCCATGCGGCCCTCGAGCGTGGCGATGGAGACGCTGAATTCCTCCTCACGCACGGTGGTTCGGATGATGGCGATGGCGTCCTCGATGGTGCGGGCATCGGCCAGGCGCAGGCGCAGCGTGCGGTCGTGATGTGGTGCGGCTTCGGGGGCGAGCAGGCCCTCGAGGGCTGAGGGGGTGCGGGCAAGGTGGTCGGCGAGCGATGGGGCGGCGCCGAGGATTGCGGCGACGCGGTCCATCAGTGGCGGATGGCGCTGGAAGAGGGCCAGCAGTTGCACGCCGGCGGGCAGGCGGCCGAGAAACTCGTCGAAGCGGGCGAAGGCCGCATCCGGCTGGGTCTGGCGGGCGAGGGCGGCGAGCAGACGTGGCAGTACGGCGCGCATCATCTCCCGCGAGCGTTGGGAGCGCAGTGCCCGCACCCGGCCGGCATACCAGCCGCGCACGGCGGCGATGATGGCCGCGGGAGTTACGTAGCCCATGCCGGCCAGCGCCTTGACGGTTGCCTCCGGCAGGTCGCCGACGCCGCTGAAGTCGAGCGCCGCGGTGCCGTTGCCTTCGAGTTCCGGCATGGTCCCGAACATCTCCTCGTAGCGTGCCTGGACCCGCTCGAGGTGGCTCAGCAACTCGATGGCGAACGAATTAGCGTCGGGGTGGCCCATGAAGACCGCGAAGCGCGCGAGTTCATCGGGCTTCTCGGGCAGCGTGTGGGTCTGGCGGTCGTTGACCATCTGCAGCCGGTGCTCGACGCCACGGAGGTAGACATAGGCGGCGTCGAGTTCCTTGACCGTGCGGGCGCGCATATGGCCAGCGCGGACGAGCAGTCGGAGCGCGTCGCGGGTGCGCAGCACGCGCAGCGCCGGGTCGCGGCCACCCCAGACGAGTTGCAGGGTCTGGGCGAGGAACTCGATTTCGCGAATGCCGCCGCGGCCGAGCTTGACGTTGTGCCCGAGGACGCGCGCGGCGGCGTCGGGCGCGGTGCCGATGCCGGTGCCTTTGTGTTCGTCGATGCGCCGCTTCATGGCGTGGATGTCGGCGATCGCGGCGAAATCGAGGTGGCGGCGCCAGACGAAGGGGCGGATTTCCTGCAGGAAGTTGTGGCCGAGGGCGATATCGCCGGCGAGCGGACGGGCCTTGAGCATGGCCGCGCGCTCCCAGTTCTGGCCCATGCTCTCGTAATAGGCGATGGCCGCCGGCAGGGCGACGCAGGGGGGGGTGGCGGCGGGATCGGGGCGCAGGCGAAGATCAGTGCGAAAAACGTAGCCGGCGGCGTCGCGCGCTTCCATCATGGTGACCAGGTCGCGCGCGATACGGCTGTAGAATGCGCCGGCCATCTCGCCCTGGTATACGCCGGAGTCGGGATCCTGCAGGAGGATGAGGTCGACATCGCTGGAGTAGTTCAATTCGCGGGCGCCAAGCTTGCCCATGCCGAGCACCGTGAAGCCGCAGGCGACGTCGGGGGTGGCGGGGTGTGGCAGACGCAGCTCGCCCCGAGTATGGCCGGCCAGCAGCAGATGCTGGACGCACAGCCGCAACGCGGCCTCGGCAAGGTCGGCCAGCGCCTCGGTGACCCGTTCCAGCGGCCATATGCCGCCGATGTCGGCCAGCGCCGTGGCCAGCGCGATGGCGCGCTTGGCCTGGCGCAGCTGGGCCACGATCCGCGGGCGCGGCGTCGAGGGCGGCATCGCCGCGATGCTGGCCATCGCCTGGCCGACCGCCGCCTCTGGCCCATTGCGTGCGAACAGGCGCAGCGTCGCGGCTTCGCGCAACGCCAACTCGGCCAGATAGGGCGAGTTGCCGCCGAGGCAGGCGAGCAGGCCGGCTCCTGCGCCATTGGCGAAGCGCGCCTCGGCACGGCCAAGCTCGGCAAAGCGTTCGGCAAGGCGCTCGGCTGGGCCGGATTCGGCGGCGTCGGGCCAGGTGGCGGGGAGGCGGAAACGGGGCGCGGACATGATCGAGGCTGGCCATGAGGAAGCATTTCGGTCAAGCCGCCTGGTTCATGGCGCGCCGCCTGCACAACATCGCCGCCTTCGCGCTCGGGCTGGCGGTGCTCGTCGGCGTCGCGTTGGGGGGACTGGCGTGGCGGCTCTCGCAGGGACCGCTCGAAGTCCCCTGGCTGCTCGATCAGTTGGAAGCCGCCGCCAGATCCGACACCGGACCGGTACACTGGTCGATCGGCCGCGCGTCGATTGCCTGGGAAGGCTTCAGCGCCGGGGTCGACCAGCCGCTTGACATCAGGCTCGACGATGTCGCGGTCAACACTGCCGAGGGGCTGACGGTGGCGCGCCTGCCGCTGGTGCTGGCCTCGCTGTCGATCGGCGATCTGCTGGCGGGCCGGATCGTTGTCCAGTCAGCGGAATTGCGTGGTGCATCGCTGCGGGTGGTGCGCGAGGCTGATGGGTCGATCAACGCAGAATTCTCCGGCCAGGCGCCGAATGCGCGGGGCGCGCGCTCGCTATTACCGGACATCCTCGCGCAGTTGGCCGAGCCGATCGGCAGCGCCGGCAAGGGGATCGCCGCGCCGTTGCGCCAGCTCGATCATGTTACACTGCGCGAAGGTTCGCTGCGGATCGTTGATCGTGCGCTGGGCACCGAATGGCCGGTGCCGTCAGTGAGCATGGAGGTGCGCCGCCGGCCTGCCGGTGGGGTCGACGCGGATGCGGATGTTGAGGTGCTGCTCGGTAGCCAGAGTATAAAAACCTCGTTGCGGGCGGAACTGCGCGAGCCTGGCCAGGACATTGGCGTCCAGGTCAAGCTTGGCCCGCTGAACCCATCGCGGCTCGCTGCCGACGTCGCTGCCTTTGCGAGGCTGGCCGCTGTCGATGTGCCTGTGACGATCGATGCGACGCTCAGCCTCGGCACAGATTTCGCGCTGCACACGTCGGAGGCGCGTGTGCAGTTCGGTGCCGGACAGGTCGCCGTGGGCAGCAGCTTGCTCCCACTCGCCGGCGGGTCCGCCACGGTGTTGCCATCCGCCGACGGTGTGGTGGTCAAGGATATCGCCGTCGCGCTGGCGCCGAAGGCCGGTGGCGTCAGCAAGGTCTCCGGCCGCCTGTCACTGCGACATTGGAATGGCCGCGCATGGCTCGAGCTTACCCTCGATGCCGACCGTGTCGACGCCATGGCGCTCTCGGAGTTGTGGCCTGACGGTATCCGCACGACGCTGGCGAAGGCCTGGGTCGTGGAAAACATTACCTCCGGGATCGCCGAGGACATCCATCTGGCCGTGACCGCGGCCGCGTCGGAAAACTTCTCCGATCTGCGTGTCACATCGCTGACCGGCGGGCTCAACGCCCGCAATTTGACGGTGCATTGGCTGCGGCCGGTTCCCCCGCTTGAACACGGCGTCGCGCGGTTCGAGATCACCTCGCCCGACGCCTTTGAGGCGACCATCCTTTCCGCGCGGCAGGGCGCGATCGCACTATCCGCGGGCGGGATGCGGATCACCGGACTTTCCGTCAAGGACCAACTTCTCGACGTCGACGCCGAGTTCGCGGCACCGCTGGCCGACGTCATTGCGTTGCTTCGCCAGCCCAAGCTGCACGTGCTCGATGGCCGACCGATCGAGATGCGTAATCCCTCAGGCCAGGTGCACGCCAAGGTCGAGATCATCCGCCTGCCGCTGGAGGTGCATATCGATGACAGCGACATCCATATCCAGACCGCCGCCAAGTTGACCGGTGTCAGGCTGGGCGGCATCGCGGCTGGCCAGGATCTCGAGCAGGGGATGCTCGACCTCACCGCCACGTCTGACGGCCTGACTGTGCAGGGCAGCGCGAAGATCGCCGGCATTCCGGCCAAGCTCGCCCTGACAATGGACTTCAGGCCTGACTTGCCCGCTACGGTTGCGCGACAGACCGCGACGCTGTCCGGCACCACCGACATGCGGCAGATTGCGGCCCTTGGCCTCGACCTGTCGGATGTCCTTACAGGGCCGGTCACCGGCGAGCTCATCTGGCGGGCGCAGAAGGACGGCAAGGGCGAGGTTTCGGTGAAAGCGGATCTCAGCGGGACCGAAATGGTTCTGCCGACGCTGAATTTCGCCAAGCATGCCGGCCATCCGGCGCAGACCGAATTTCACCTCCAGCTTGACAAAGATCGGGTGGCCGCCATCGATCGGCTGAAGGTCGCTGGCGAGGGGATCGACCTCGATGCCCAGGTCGATTTCAGCTCTGGCCGCCCCATCGTTGCGCGGGTTCAGCGCGCGGTGATCGGCCTCACCGATGTGCGTGGCGAGGTACGCTGGCCCACGGCCGCCGGCGGTCCCTGGCAGGCCACGCTGAACGGCCCGAGCTTCGACGCGTCGGTGCATTTTCAACGCCGTGACGGCACGGGTGGAAAACCGCGCCGGGAGGCAACTACGCCGCCGTACGTCATTGATGCCAAATTCGGCCGCGTGGTTCTCGGTGAAGGCCGGACCCTCTACCAGATGTCGGTGCGTGCTGAGAGTACTGGAAAGCATTTGCGCCAGGCACGCCTGGCGGGCCGCACTGAGAGCCCGACGGGGACATTCGAGATCTCCATAGATCCTGCCGGCAATGCCCGGCAGATGAAGGGCCGCGCGCTCGATGCGGGTGGCTTGTTGCAGGCCCTCGGTGTCGAGCAGGATATGCGCGGCGGCGAGATGACGCTGAGTGGCACGTACGACGACAGCAAGCCCGAATCCCCGCTGGCCGGCCGTGCTGAGATCGCCGACTTCCGCATGATCAAGGCGCCGGGTCTCGCCAAACTGCTCCAAGCCATGACGCTCTATGGGTTGATGGAAATGGTGCAGGGTCCTGGCCTCGGCTTCTCCAAGCTCGAAGTGCCGTTCACGTTGGCCGATGACGTGCTGGATCTGGAAGACGCCCGTGCCTTCAACGCCTCGCTCGGGATGACCGCGCAGGGGAGGATCGATTTAGCAACTAATCGCTGTGATTTCGAGGGCACGCTGGTGCCGGCTTATTTCTTCAACTCGCTGCTTGGCGACCTGCCGATTATTGGCAAGCTGTTCAGCCCCGAGCGGGGCGGCGGCCTGTTCGCGGCAACCTATTCGTTACGCGGCAACTGCGCCGACCCGGCTGTCACGGTCAATCCGTTGGCGGCGCTCACGCCGGGCTTCCTGCGTGGCCTATTCGGCCTGTTCGATAGCGCCGGCAAGCCCGCCGACGTCGGTATCGGGGTCCGTACGCCGGGAACGACACGGTAGGGCTTAGCGCAAAAGCGCCGACATTGCCCCGATGGCACCGATCCAACCGATGACGCCTTCCATCGTGTCGGCCTGGAAGGCGACGGTCCGCGGGCTTACCCGGTCGGCCACCGGTATGCCCGCGGCGAGATCCGCCAATGTCACGCTGGAAAGATCGAGTTCCAGTCGATAGGGACCGGGGATCACATAGGGACGGCAGGCGACCAGGTTGCGCGTTGCATCGGCTGCCGCGGTGCGGATGCGGGCGCGCGCGTTTTCAGGGGACAGTGCACGCGCGGCGCGCTGGCTGAGGGCGGTTTTCACCACCGCCCATTGGGCACCGGGAAACAGCGGCGCGCACTGCGCCTGTAATTGATCGTCGCCGGTGAGCAGGGCCACGGGAATGCCGAGGCTGCCGGCATAGGCGCCATAGAGCGTCGCCTCGGCGCTGTCGATCCCATTCACCCTGATGCCGTAGAACGCGAAGCCGTTGACCGTATGCGAGAGGATGCCGTTGCGGCCTGCCCCGCTGTGATAGCCGGTGAAGAACACGCCCGAGAAACTCGCATCGAGGCCGGCACACATATAGGTCGGCTTGGGGCGGCCGAGAATCAGCTCGGCGCGGGGATCAAGCAGTTCGGGGATGATGTTGGTCATCGGCCCATGGCTATCGTTGACAACGACCTCGCTGGCGCCGCCTTCGAAGGCGCCGGCGATCGCGGCGCTGACCTCCTCCGTCATCAGTCGGCGGGCGCGCTCGTATTCGCTGTTGCCGGGCTGGCCCTGCTGCGGCGTGACCACGCCCGCGACGCCTTCGATGTCGGCGGAGATGAAGATCTTCATGGGGCCTCCTGGGTGTGGCGGATGCGGGTCCGGGCGGGTGCGCCCGCGAAGAGATGACGGACGAAATGCCGGCCTGGACGCTCGATGACTTCAAAGGCGAGCCACGCGAAGGGGATCACCGCGGCGGTGGCGAGGAAAGCGAAGGCGATGGCGCCGGCTGACGACCCATTTGCGCCGAGCAGGCGCTGGGCGAGCACTTCGGCAAGTACGCCAAGCGGGAAGTGGATGAGGTAGATCGAATAAGAAACGACGCCCAGGAAGTGCAACGGCCGGGCCCCCAGCATACGCCCCGCGAGCGTGGTGTTGATGGCGAAGGCGATGACAAGGAAAGGGAACATAAGCGCGGCCGGGAGGTCAACACGGCAGAGCAACGACGCCGCGCAGGCAGCACAAAGGATGACCGCGGCACTGTCGCTCGCAAGCAGCCTCCGCAATTGCATACTGCCGCATGAGCGGTAGGCGATCATGCCGAGCGCGAATTCGGCAAAGCAGCGCAGGATGTTGATCGGGCCCTCCCAGTAGTCGAGGCTGAGGCGCACCTTGTTGAGCGCGAGCAGGCCGAGCACGCCTAGCACAAGGCCAAGAGTGCCACCGGCGACAAAGCGCTGCTGGCTGAACACGCCACTGATGAGAATGGGGAAGGCGATGTAGGCGATCATTTCAGTGCTGATCGACCATGTCGGCAGGTTGTAGTTCATGCCTATACCGACGCCCGGCAGCAGCACCAGGTTCGCCACGAAATCAGGCCAGGTGAACGCGCCGGCCCAGAACATGTTCGCCCCGGTGAGGGCGATGCTGGCGACGCCGAAGACCGCGACAAGCAGGACCATCGTGACGTGCAGCGGCATGATCCGGGCGAACCGGCGGACGAGGAACTGATGATAGGCGCCGGGGCGCTGCGTGCGAAATGCAGCCAGATAAGTGTACGACATGATGAAGCCGCTGAGCACGAAAAAGAAGTCAACGGCCATGTGGCTGCGCGGTACCAGGCGCGGGAGGGGGATCGCAGTGAGCTGCTGCGCCGTGGTGGAGAAATGGCCGAGTACGACGGCCAGCGCTGCGATGCCGCGCAGTGAGGTCAACGCCCGCAACTCGCCTGGGCCCCGCGCGCGCATCGAGGCGGCTGGATCACTCATGGTGGCGACAGGGCGTGGCGCAGGCCAGGGCGGGTATGGCCGGCGCGCCCGGTGGTGGTGTCGGCGGCGGCGAGTGCATCAAGCACCGCCTCGTGGGTTGCTTCGGCCACCGCCTGGAACGGCAGGTCGATACGGTTTTCGTTCATTATCCCTATCGATATCAGATCGGCCCTGCCGTCGTGGTCGATACGGTTCGCAGTGGTGAATCCGATCGCGAGGTCGCCGCTGCCATTGCCCCAGAACGACCCGGTCCACGCAAGCCCGGCTCCGGCGCGGCGAATGAGTCGCTTGAGCTGGCGGTGATCGACGGGAATGTCGGTGGCCACCACGACGATCACCGAGCCGCGCTCGGGCGTCGGCATCTGCTTCGGGTCGACGCGGGTTCCGTCCGGCAACCGGAGGTCTCCGGCACGGCCGAAATTCGCCAGCACGAGTATGCCAACATGATACTCGGCACCGTCGAGCGTCAGCCGACGCGAGGCCGATCCGATGCCGCCCTTGAAGCCGAAGCAGCTCATGCCGGCCCCGGCGCCGACGGCCCCGACGGCGAAATCTTCGCTTGCGCCGTCGAGCGCCGCAAAGGCATGCGCCTCTGTCACCGCCATTGCCTGGATGTCGTTGAGATAGCCGTCGTTGCACTCGCCAACGACTGGATTGACCGTGCTGGTCCGCCGTCCGATGTCGCGATTTGCCGCGATGGCGCGGCGGATCAGCGCATTGCCGCAGGTGCCCACGCTCAGCGTGTTGGTCAGCAGGATCGGCGTCTCGAGCTGGCCGAGTTCTTCGATCTGCATCAAGCCGATCGACTTGCCGAAACCGTTCAGCACATCGGCGGCGGCGATCGGCTTGTCACGAAAGACGTTGCCACCATGCGGAATGATCGCGGTTACTCCCGTGCGAAGTTCGCCTTCGCTGAGTGTGGTGTGACCGACCCGCACACCTGGGACGTCGGTGATCAGATTGCGCGCGCCGGGTTCCATCTGGCCGCATGCCAACCCCAGGTCCTGCGCTCTCATCGGCGGCAGGCCGGATGGCTGAGTACGGTATGGCGGCGGTATCTGAGCACGGCATAGTCTCCTTCGCGGACGCCGAGCCTGCCGCTCACGCCCGGAGGTGGCAACGTCCCGTCAGCGGCCTGCGAGCAGGGCTGCCGCAATCCGGTGGTTCACGAAGGTGATCCCGGTGTCGACCGCACCATGCTCGGCGAGATCGTTGTGTCCGGCGTCGGCTGCGGTCCAGAACTGTCGATCGGCTACAGTTGCGGCGCCAAACAGGCGCTGGCCCATGGCGATCGGGATCAGCTCATCCTTGTCGCCGTGCATGACCAGCAACGGCATCGCAATACCCGGCATCCGGCCCAGCGAGTCGAAGCGGTCGCGCAGCAGCGGTTCGACTGGAATGAATTTGTATTGCATGCGCGCCATATCGGCCATGCGGGTGAACGGCGCCTCGAGGACCAGCGCCGCGGCCGGCTCTTCGCTGGCAAGCCGGATCGCGACCGCGGTCCCGAGCGATTCCCCCCAGATCACGATCCTGGTGGCGGGATAGTCGTGTTGCCGCAGGGCCGACAGTGCAGCACGCGCATCCAGTGCGATGCCGTCCTCGCTGGGCGAACCCGGATTACCGCCGAAGCCACGGTATTCCATCAGCAGAGCGCCCCAGCCGGCATTTTCGAACCGTACCATCCGATCCGCACGATGGCCGATATTGCCGCTGTTGCCGTGAAAAAACAGCACGACTGGCTGCGTCTCGTCGCGCGGCGGCGTGAACCAGGCAACCAGGTCGAGGCCGTCCTCGGTGTGGATGCGCCACTCCTGCGCATGCGGCACGCCCGCTCGCACCCGATCTGGCGGTACGGAATCGTTGAGGAAGATTATCTTGCGCTGCCATACGTAGAGACCGCCGACGAGGGTTCCATAGAAGGCGGCGATGACCAGCACCACCTGCACGAGGGTGCGGAAAAGGTCGAAATCGTCGGGCAGCACGCGGCGGAGCCTCCTGGTGTCGGGCGGGGCAGGGCGTGTGATGAGCGATGCCGACATTGGCGGGTCCGTGCAAGGGGCGTGAGCGTCTGCCGATCACGATAGGGTCAGGCATGTTGGTTTCCTGTTAGAAATTGATCCGCGCCGACACCCGCGCGGTCGATTGCCCCGCTGCCCCGGCCCGTGTTCAATGGCCTCAACAACGCGATCAAACGTCCCGGGAACACCCATGCCAGCCTCCGCCGTCGCCGCACCGGTCCCCCCCGGCGAGAACCTGCTCGCCGTCGAGGGCGTGACCCTGTGCTACACCACGGCCGAGCAGATCGTGACCGCGACCTACCGCGTCGATTTCCAGGTCGCCGCCGGCGACCGCTTCATCCTGCTCGGCCCCTCCGGCTGCGGAAAATCGAGCCTTCTCAAAGCCGTCGGCGGCTACCTGCCGACCACCGAAGGCCACATCACGCTCCGCGGCCACCCCGTCGGCCGCCCCGGCCCGGACCGCATGATGGTCTTTCAGGAGTTCGACCAGCTGCTGCCGTGGAAGACGGTGAAGCAGAACATCATCTTCCCCATGGTCTCCAGCGGGAAATTCACCCGCGCCGAAGCCGCCGAGCGCGCGGATCTCTACATCGCCAAGGTCAACCTCACCCGCGCCGCCGACAGCTTCCCGCACACCCTCTCCGGCGGCATGAAGCAGCGCGTCGCCATTGCCCGCGGCATGGCGATGGAGCCCGACATCCTGCTGATGGACGAACCCTTCGCAGCCCTCGACAGCCTCACCCGCGGCCAGATGCAGGACGAACTCCTCGCCCTCTGGGAGGACACGCGCTGCACCCTCCTCTTCGTCACCCACTCCATCTCCGAGGCGACCAAGATCGGCAACCGCATCCTGCTCCTCTCCGCCCATCCCGGCCGTGTCCGCGCCGAGCTGAACGACGTCGAACAGGCCCGCGGCGACGCCTCCAAAACCCGCGAACTCGAGAGCACCATCTATCGCCTCCTCTTCGGCGACCAGGCCGCCGAAGCCGCGGCCCAGGCGGGCTGAGATGAAGCAGACCGTCGTCTACGACATCGACCCCAACGAACGGCTCGAAATCGCTACCCGCCCCGTCCCCCTCGCCCAGCGCCTCTACGGGAACCCCGGCCTGCGCCGCATCGTCGTCGTCCTCGCCCTCGCCGCCGCCTGGCAGTCGTACGGCCTCTGGCTCGACAACGCCCTCCTGGTGCCCACCCTCAGCGACACCCTGATCGCCCTCGGCCAGGGCCTTGCCAGCGGCGAGATCCCCAGGAAGTGCCTGATCTCGCTCCGCGTCCTGCTCACCGGCTACATCCTCGGCATCATCTGCGCCGGCACCCTCACCGCGCTCGCCGCCACCTCCCGCCTCGGCGCCTCGCTGCTGGAGACGCTGACGGCGATGTTCAACCCGCTGCCCTCCATCGCCCTGCTGCCCCTCGCGCTCCTCTGGTTCGGCCTCGGCGAGGGCAGCCTGATCTTCGTCCTGCTCCACGCCGTCACCTGGGTGGTCGCCATGAACACCCATTCCGGCTTCCTCGCCGTCTCCCAGACCCTGCGCATGGTCGGCCGCAACTACGGCCTCTCGCTGCCCGGCTACGTCTTCCGCATCCTCGTGCCCGCCGCCTTCCCCTCGATCCTGCAGGGGCTGAAGATCGGCTGGGCCTTCGCCTGGCGCACCCTCGTCGCCGCCGAACTGGTCTTCGGCGCCAGCTCCGGCAAGGGCGGCCTCGGCTGGTATATCTTCGAGAACAAGAACGAGCTCGAAATCGCCAACGTCTTCGCCGGCCTGCTGACGGTCATCGCCATCGGCCTGGTCGTCGATATCATGGTCTTCGGACACATCGAAAAACGCACGCTCCGCCGCTGGGGCATGCACGCACATTGAGGGGGAAACCAACAATGCGAAAAATAATCTCACTGGCCGCCGCCGCCGTATTTGCGCTCGCGGGTAACGTCAGGGCCGAAGTCTCCGAAGTCCGCTTCGCCCAGCAGTTCAGCATGGGCTACCTGCAGTTCAACGTCATGGCCCACCAGAAGCTGCTGGAAAAACACGCCGCCGCCCTGGGCGTACCGAACCTCACCGTCTCCTGGCGCACCTTCAACGGCCCGGACAACATGAACGACGCCCTCCTCGCCAAGGCGGTCGACGTCGTCTCCGGCGGCGTCCCCGGCCTCGTCACCCTCTGGGCCAAGACCGCCGGCACCCCCCAGGAAGTCCGCGGCATCACCGCCCTCTCCCAGTCCCCCCTCCTGCTCAACACCCGCGCGCCGAACGTCCACTCTATCAAGGACCTCACCGCCGCCAACAAGATCGCCCTCCCCGCGGTGAAGGTCGCCATCCAGGCCGTCGTGCTCGAAATGGCCGCCGCCAAGGAATGGGGCGACAAGAACTACGACAAGCTCGACGAGCTCACCATGTCGCTCTCGCCCCCGGACTCCACCACCGGCCTGCTCACCGGCAGCGGCAGCTTCGACAGCGCCTTCACCATCCCGCCCTTCCAGAACATGCAGCTGAAGAACCCGGCGGTGCGCACGATCCTCAACTCCTACGACCTGCTCGGCCAGTCCACCACCTCGGTTGCGTGGACCTCCAAGGCGTTCCACGACGCCAACCCCAACGTCTACAAGGCCCTCATCCTCGCCCTGAAGGAAGCCTCCGACATCGTCACCGCCGACCCCCGCCTCGCCGTCACCTATTATGTCGAGGACACCAAGTCGAAAATGACCGTCGACGAAATCCTCGCCATCATCTCCGACCCCCGCTACCGCTACCAGGTCACCCCACTCGCCTCGAAAACCTTCGCCGACTTCATGTTCCGTGTCGGCAAGATCAAGCGCGAGGCGAAGGACTGGAAAGACCTCTTCTTCCCCGAAATCTGGGACGTGAACGGGAGCTGATGCCGGCGGGCACGATGGCCCTTGGGGCGAGTTCATGGTGCAGCTTCCGGCGGGCAGTAGCCCCGTCGGGTCTTAGCGGCTAGGTTGCCGGGCATGGCTGCCCCCCCGCCGTTCTGGAAGACCAAGACGCTTGCCGAGATGACAACGGCCGAGTGGGAATCCCTGTGTGACGGTTGCGGCCGCTGCTGTCTGCACAAAATCCGCTACGACGACACCGGCGACCTCGCCTTCACCAACGTCGCCTGCCGCTTGCTCGACACCGGCTCGGCTCGTTGCAGCGACTATGCCAACCGCCGCCGCAAGGTGCCGGACTGCGTGCATCTGACGCCCAGGGATCTCGAGGAGATCGACTGGCTGCCGCCCTCCTGCGCCTATCGCCGGGTGGCTGAGGGGCACGATCTCGCCTGGTGGCACCCGCTCGTCTCCGGCGACCCCGACACCGTCCACAGCGCCGGCATTTCGGTAGTCGGGCGTGTGATCAGCGAGCGCAAGGCGGGGCTGCTCGAACACCATATTGTCGACTGGCCAGGACGGATGCCTCGCGCCCGCCGGCCGCAGAAGGAGAGTAAGTGATGCTGAAGGATGCCATCTACGGCGGCGTGAACGCGGCCGTGCTGACCGCGATGAACGCCGATCTCTCGGTTGATCTCGACCGCATGGCCGCCCACAGCAAGTGGCTGTTGGCCAATGGTTGCAACGGCCTCGGCGTGCTCGGCACCACCGGCGAGGCGAATTCGCTCGGCGTCTCCGAGCGCATCGCCGTGCTCGAGGGCCTGGTCGCCCGCGGCATCCCGGGCCGCGTCATGCTGCCGGGCACCGGCACCACCGCGATCACCGACACCGTGCTGCTGACCAGGCGCGCCGAGGAGCTCGGCTGCCGCGGCGCCCTGCTGCTGCCGCCCTTCTTCTACAAGAACCCCTCCGACGACGGCCTGTTCGCCTATTTCTCCGAGGTCATCCAGCGCGTCGGCGGCGACATCAAGCTCTACCTCTACCACTTCCCCGCCCAGTCCGCCGTGCCCTTCGGCATCGACCTCATTGGCCGACTGCTCAAGGCCTATCCCGGCAAGGTAAAGGGCATCAAGGACAGCTCCGGCGACTTCGCCAACACCAAGTCCTACGCCGACCACTACGCCAAGGAGGGCTTCGAGGTGTTCTGCGGCGACGACGGCGCGCTGCATTCCCTGCTGAACGCCAACGGCGCCGGCTGCATCACGGCGGCCGCCAATGTCGGCAGCGCGATGAGCCAGATCGTCTATGCCAACTGGAACAACCAGGTGGGCGCCGACGCCCAGGTGACCCTGTCCGCCATCCGCAAGGCCGTCACCTCGGCGCCGTTGATCCCCGGCCTCAAGGCTCTGATCGCGCGGCACACCGGCAACCCCGCCTGGAACCATATGCGCCCGCCGCATCTCGCCCTCGGGACCGATGCCCAGGCCAAGCTGTTCGCGGCCTTCGACGCGTGCGGGCTCAAGCTCGCCGCCGCGGCCTGAGCGGGGAGGGGGCGATGGCACGTCTCCTTCTGCTCGCCGCCCTCGTGGCGCTGGCCGGCTGCAACACGGTCGCCGGCGTCGGGCGCGACGTCTCGGCGGCCGGCAGCGCGGTCAGCAACACCGCGAAGAAGGTCGGCCAGGGCCTGTGAGCCTGTGGCGTGACCTGATCGCGAAAATCGGCGCCGGACGCGAACGTTCCGGTTGCCCGGTGGCGGCGGACACGGCACAGTGGCCCGACATGCAAACGGGCAATTCGGAGATCCTCCGGCTACCCGGGGGTCCGGCGCGGATCGAGTGGCGGCGCAGCGCGCGCGCCCGCCGGGTCAGCCTGCGCATCGATCCCCGCGAAGGCGCCGTCGTCGTCACCCTGCCGCCGCGCACCACCCGCACCGCCGGCATGGCTCTGCTGATGGACCACGCCGACTGGGTGTCCGAGCGCCTCGCCGCTTTGCCGCTGCACATCCCCTTCACCGACGGCGCCACCGTCCCGCTCAACGGCCTCGAGCACCGCATCGCCCATGTCGGCGGCCGCGGCAGCGTCTGGCTCGAGGGCCGGCAGATCAACGTTGGTGGGGAGGCCGCGTTCCTCTCCCGCCGGGTCGGCGACTTCATGCGCGCCGAAGCCCGCCGGCGCCTGTCCGAACTGGCGCTGGAGAAAGCCGCCCTGGCCGCCGTCCAGCCCCGGCGCATTTCGGTGAAGGACACCAAGAGCCGCTGGGGCAGCTGTGCTGCCAACCGCTCGCTCGCCTTCAGCTGGCGCCTGGTCATGGCCCCCCGCTTCGTTCAGGACTACGTCGCCGCGCACGAGGTCGCGCATCTCCGCCACATGAACCATGGCCCGCGCTTCTGGGCCCTCGTCGGCGAGCTGACCCCTTACACCGACACCGCCGTCGAATGGCTGCGCACCGACGGCCCGCGCCTGCTGCGGATCGGCTGATGAACGGCGTTGTCGCCATCCTCGCCGCCGCCGAGACTGCCGCGCACTGGCATTCCGACCAGCGCCGCAAGGGCGAGGCGCAGGAGCCCTACATCAACCACCTCCTGGAAGTCGCGCACCTCGTCGGCGCCGCGACCAACGGCACGGACACCAACCTCGTCATCGCCGCCCTGCTGCATGACGCCATCGAGGATTGCGGCATCACCCAGGCCGAAATCGCCGCCCGCTTCGGCGACGACGTCGCCGACCTCGTCGCCCACGTTTCCGACGACAAGTCGCTCCGCAAGGAGCAGCGCAAGCAGCTGCAGATCGACCACGCGCCCTACAAGCCCGCGCGTGTGAAAATCCTCAAGCTCGCCGACAAGACGAGCAATCTTCGGGCGCTGGTCAGCAGCCCGCCGGCCAACTGGCCGACCGCCCGCAAGGCCGAATACATCGCCTGGGCCCGCGCCGTCGTCGCCGGCGTCCGCGGCGTCAACCCCTGGCTCGAGGCGCAGTTCGACGCCGCCGCCGCGGCCGCCGACAAGTCCGTCGCCCCCGCCTAACCCTCGCTCTCCAGCAGCGCGTTGACCTCGGCCCCCACCAGCACCGCATAGCTCGACAGCCAGAACCACAGCATCACCGTCGCGATGGCGCCGAGCGGCCCATAGGTCGCATCAAAATGTGCCAACCGCTCGGCATAGATCGTGAACAGACCGGTCATGACCACCCACAGCAGGCCTGCCGTCGCCACCCCCGGCAAGATCCGCCGGTGCCGCCGCGGTCGATGCGACGGGCCGAACCGGTAGAGCCAGGCCAGCGTCACGCAGAGGAACAGCGTCAGCACCGCGAGCGATCCGGCATGTAGCCGGGCGGCATTGTCGGGATCGATCCCGACCGTCGCCACGATCGCCGGCATGGCCACCAGCAGGGCCAGCGCCAGCATGGCCGCCAGGATCGCCACCGCGGTGAACAGCACCGAGAACAGCCGGAAGCGCAAGAAGCCGCGGGGAATCGTGCTCTCATAGGCCTGATCCACCGCGACCAGGATCGCCCGCGTACCGGCCGAGGCACTCCACAGCGCGATCAACCCGCCGACCGCGACCGCCGAACCCAGTTGCAGCCGCGGCCGAGCGGTCAGCCCGGCGATCAGCCGGTGCAGCAGGCGAAACGCATCCTCCGGCAGCAGCGGCGCCAGGATCGCCAGTTGCGGCTCGATCGTATGGGGATCGAACAGCAGGCCAAATATGGAAATCAGCATGCTGGCGGCGGGAAAGATCGCCAGCGTCGCATAGAAGGCACAACCAGCCGCGGCATGCCCCGTGCGGTGGGCGCCGATTCGGGCCAGCAGCGCCTGAGCGAGGCGCCAGGAGGAGCGGGCAGGGGGCGGTTCGCCGGTCATCCGTGGATTCGATCCTTCATGTTCCCTGAGCAGAGCAGAATTTCGCCGCACCGCAAGAAAAGGCTTGCGTGAGGGGGGAGGGGGTCCTATGTCGGCCCCCACGCAGCAACGCACGTGCCTCTGCCCCCCGGGGTTACGCAACGACGTCAAGCGTTCTGGCAATCGTCTGGTCGCTGGTTCGTTCGACCGTTTCGCAATCACCGCTCGTAGCCGTTCTCCGGCGAGCGCTTCATAGGGGAGACAGGCGCGATGACCTCGAAAATCGCCCGTTATCTTGCCGACCATCAGCCGGCCACGCCGTGCCTCGTGGTCGATGTCGATCGTGTGGAAGAGAACTTCCGCAAGATCAGCCACGCGCTGCCCTTGGCCCGCGTTTACTACGCGGTGAAGGCCAATCCCGCCCGCCCGATCCTCGACCGCCTTGTCGGCCTCGGCAGCTATTTCGATGCCGCCAGCTTCGAGGAAGTCTCAGCCTGCATGGCCGCCGGCGCCGCGCCGTCGGCCATCAGCTATGGGAATACGGTGAAGAAGGTCTCCGCCATCAAGGCCGCCCACGCCGCCGGCGTCACCATGTTCGCCTTCGATTCGGCCGAGGAACTCGAGAAGCTCGCCCAGCATGCCCCCGGCAGCCGCGTCTACTGCCGCATCATGGTCGGCAACGAAGGCGCTGACTGGCCGCTTTCCAAGAAGTTCGGCACCACCGTCGACCGCGCGCGCAACCTGATGCTGCGCGCCGAAGCCATGGGCCTCGACCCCTACGGCCTGTCCTTCCACGTCGGCAGCCAGCAGACCAGCACCGCCACCTACGAAGCTGCCATCGGCCAGGTCGGCATGCTCTTCACCGACCTCAAGCAGGCCGGCGTGAACGTCCGCATGGTCAATCTCGGCGGCGGCTTCCCCGTCCGCTACCGCGACGAGGTTCCCGGTATCGACGCCTTCGCCGATGCCATCATGGGCGCCATGGTCGCCTCCTTTGGCAACGACCTACCGGAAATGGTGATCGAGCCCGGCCGCTCTGTCGTCGGCAGCGCCGGCGTGGTGAGCGCCGAAGTCGTCCTCGTCAGCCGCCGCGACGAGACCGACCCCGTCCGCTGGGTCTATCTCGACATTGGCCGCTTCGGCGGCCTGGCCGAGACCGAGGGCGAGGCCATCAAGTATCAGTTCACCACCGAGCACGACGGCGGCGAAACCGGCCCAGTCGCCATCGCCGGCCCCACCTGCGACGGCGCCGACATCCTCTATGAACGCAGCAACTACCGCATGCCCCTCGCGCTGCGCTCTGGCGACGTCATCCAGATCCAGGCCACCGGCGCCTACGTCACCACCTACGCCAGCCAGGGCTTCAACGGGTTCGCGCCGCTCGCCGAGCACTACATCTGATGCCGAGAGGGGGGCTTCGGCCCCCCGCCTTGCCGCCGCATCCGACGACGACGAACGCCGCATTCTGCGGCGTTTTTCGTTTTTGGCCATTGAATGAAGCCGACATGACAATTTCGACATGATCTAGATATATCTTGACTGCCGATATATCGCGCTCTATATCGGGGTTGTGAAACACACACACCGAGGCGGCTCACACCGCCGTTACGCCCACTCGAATGACATGGCGGATCGCCGTCACGAGGGGCATCACCACTCCCATCATGGCCATCACCGCGGCGGACGCCGCGGCAGCCGACTGTTCGACTACGGCGAACTCCGCCTCCTCAGCCTCACCCTAATCGCCGAGCAGCCGCGCCACGGCTATGAGCTCATCAAGATCATCGAGGAGCGCATGAGCGGCAGCTACACGCCGAGCCCGGGCGTCATCTACCCCACCCTCGCCTGGCTCGAGGACATGGGATACACCGCCGCCGAAACCGTCGATGCCGGGCGCAAGCGCTTCCGCATCACCCCGGAAGGTGAGGCCTTCCTCGCCGCCAACCGCGCCGCCAGCGACGCGCTGCTGGCCCGCATCGCCACCCAGGATGGAGCGCCCGAAGGCATCCCCGCCCCCGTGGCCCGGGCGATGGAGAACCTCAAGACCGCGCTTCGGCTGCGTCTGCGCAACGGACCGCTCGATGCGGACGCGGCGAAATCCGTCGCCACGATCCTTGATGCCGCCGCCCAGGCCGTGGAAGGCGCCTGAGTCCTGTCCGCCACGATGCCCCGCGGCATCTTGGCCCCCTGACCACCACCGCGAACCACGCTATCCTCCGAAACCACCCACGCCGAGAGGAAGCCATCCGCATGAGCGAGCTTGAAGACGGGCTGGCCCACGCCCTCGCCGTCCTGGCGGTCACGCTGGCCATCCTCTTCTACCTCGGCTGGTGGCGCATCCCCCGCACCACCATTGCCGACCACGAAACCGCGCTGATCTACCGCCACGGCCGCTTCTCCCGCCAAGTCGGCCCCGGCCGCCACTTCGTCTTCCCCGGCAGTACCGTCCGCCGCTGCCGGACCATCCCGCAAACCCTCCACATCCGCCCGCCGGACATGCTGACCCGCGACGGCATCCCCGTCCGCGCCACCGCCCTCGTCACCTTCCGCATCGCCCTGCTCGACGTCCGCGTCGGCCCCCTCACCGTCGGCCCCGACGTCCGCCGCATGCTCATCGCCGCCGCCCGCGATCGAGCCACGTATCCCACCGCGGGGGCTTGACCAGCCCGCTCCGCCGGTGTGTCTGACGGCAAGCCTGCCAACGGAGACCCAAGTATATGAACACCCCCGCACCGCCGCCCGAGGGCAAGGGCCTGGCCCGCTCCCCCGGCGCCCTCGCCGGCCTCAAGGTGATCGACCTCACCCGCGTGCTCGGCGGCCCCTACTGCACCATGATCCTTTCCGATCACGGCGCCGAGGTCATCAAGATCGAGCCGCCGCAGGGCGACGAAGTGCGCGACTGGGGCCCCCCCTTCCTCGGCGACGACGCCAGCTACTTCATCGGCGTCAACCGCAACAAACGCTCCATCGGCCTCGACCTCGGCAAGCCCGAGGGCAAGGCCGTCCTCCTCAAGCTGCTCGAAGGCGCCGACATCCTCGTCGAAAACTTCAAGCCAGGCTCGATGGAAAAATGGGGCCTCGGCTACGAGAAAAACCTCGCCCCCAAGTTCCCCGGCCTGATCCACTGCCGCGTCTCCGGCTTCGGCGGCCACGGCCCGCTCGGCGGCCTGCCCGGCTACGACGCCATCCTCCAGGCCATGACCGGCCTGATGTCCATCAACGGCGACCCCACCACCGGCCCGATGCGCATGGGCACCCCCATCGTCGACCTCGGCACCGGGCTCTATTCCGTTATCGCCATCCTCATGGCCCTCCACGACCGCTCGAAAACCGGCCTCGGCCAATACTGCGACATGACCCTGCACGACTGCGGCATGGCCCTGCTGCACCCCCAGGCCGCCAACTACTTCCTCAACGGCAAACGCCCGATGCCGATGGGCAACCCCCACCCGAACCTGGCGCCCTACGAGAAATACAAAACCAAGACCTGCGAAATCTTCATCGCCTCCGGCAACAACGGCCAGTGGAAGAAACTCTGCGAAGCCCTCGGCAAAGCCGAACTCGGCCTCGACCCGCGCTTCCTCAACAACTCAGACCGCCTCGGCAACCGCGCCGAAATGATCGCCGAACTCGGAGCCCTCCTCGCCGACCAGGACGGCCACGAACTCTGCCTCCGCCTGCTCAACCAAGGCCTCCCCGCCGGCCCGGTCATGCCGATCGACGAATCCATGGTTGCCCCCCACACCGCCGCCCGCGACATGGTCACCGAGCTCGACGACTACCGCGGCCTCGGCACCCCCATCAAACTCTCCCGCACACCCGGCGGAACCCGCCGCAAACCCCCACGCTACGGCGAACACAGCGACGAAGTCCTGCGCGAACACGGCTTCTCCGCCGCTGACATCGCGACCCTCAAGTCCGGGGGGGTGCTCTATACGTCGCGTCGGCGCTAGAGATACTCGAAGGGAAGCAAGGCTCCGCCGGCTCAGGGCCTAGGCCCTGAGAACCCTTTTTGTTTGAGCGGCTCGTGCGCTGGCCTTCAGCTGCTAACGCCTTTCTTAGCGCCGCAGGCAATAGAACGTGCGACTGCACATGGTGTTGTGCAGTCGCACTTGTTTTATGGGCTTCGCCACTCTCCTCATCGAGATCGCGGGATTGCGACCGAAGGCCATCGATCCAGCCAAGAGAGTCAAAGGGATCCAAGGGCCTCGGGGCCCTTGGCCGCCGGAGGCTCTTCCCTTGCCTTCCCTGCCTTGCGCCCAAAGCCAAAGCGCCTCTAGGCTGTCCGTGTCGTAGAAGCCACACATGGACCAGCAGCACATGCCGACCTCCGCTCAGGCTGACATCGTCACCAAGCTCGACGCCCTGAAGTGGCGTTGCATCGGTCCTTCCCGCGGTGGTCGCGTGGTCGCGGTGAGTGGGGATCCCGCCGATCCCATGACCGCCTATTTCGGCGCCTGCGCCGGCGGCATCTGGAAGACGACGGATGGCGGCACCTATTGGCGTTGTGTCTCCGATGGTTTCATGACCACGGCCGCGGTCGGTGCCATTTCCGTGGCGCGCTCGGACAGCAACGTGATTTATGCCGGCACTGGCGAGACCACGATCCGTCTCGATGTGTCCTATGGCGATGGCGTCTACAAATCCGACGATGCTGGCCGCACCTGGAAGAATGTCGGCCTGCGCGGCACCAAGCATATTGGCCGCATCTGCATCCATCCGGAAAACCCTGATATCGCCTACGTCGCTGCCCTGGGCGACATTTTCGGCCCCAACGTGGAGCGCGGCGTTTTCCGCACCCGTGATGGCGGCGTGACCTGGGAGAAGGTGTTGTATCGCGACGCCGACACCGGCGCCGTCGACATGTCGCTCGACCCCAACAATCCCCGCATCATCTTCGCAACGTTCTGGCAGACCCGCCGCAATTTCTGGAACATCTCCAGCGGCGGCCCCGGCAGCGGCCTGTTCCGCTCGATGGATGGCGGCGACACCTGGGAGGAGATCACCCGCGCCCCAGGTCTGCCCACCGCCAATCTCGGCAAGCTCGGCGTCTCCGTGTCGCCGGCGAAATCGGGCCGCGTCTGGGCGCTGATCGAGGCCGCGGATGGCCAGACCGGCCTGTATCGTACCGACGACTATGGCGCGCGCTGGATCCTGATTTCCTCCAACCGCGACCTGATGCACCGCCCCTGGTATTACACCCACGTCTTCGCCGACACCTGCGATGCCGAGAACGTCTATGTTCTCAACTACCAGATGTGGAAATCGATCGATGGTGGCGCCAACTTCACCGAGATCAACACGCCCCATGGCGACAACCACGATCTGTGGATGGACCCCAGGAATTCCAACCGCATGGTCCAGGGCAACGACGGCGGCGGCTGCGTTTCCTACAACGGCGGCGAGACCTGGTCGACCATCTACAACCAGCTGACCGCGCAGTTCTATCGTATCGATACGGACAACAAATATCCCTACAGCGTCTACGGCACCCAGCAGGACAACACTTCGATCGCCGTGCCGACCTCGACGGTCTGGGGCGCGATCACACTTGGCGATTGCTCCTATCCCGGCACCGGCGAAAGCGGCTTCATCGCCGTGCACCCCACCAACCCGAACATCGTCTATTGCGGCGCGGTCGGTTCCAGCCCGGGCGGCGCTGGCGCGCTGCAGCGCTACGACCACAGCACTGGGCAGATCACGCTGGTCAACGTCTGGCCCGAGGAATCCACCGGCATCGCGTCGCGGGACATGCGCTATCGCTTCGCCTGGACCTTCCCGATCCTCTTTTCGCCGCACGATGCCAACGTCATCTACGCCGGCGGCAACCATCTTTTCCGTAGCCGCAACGAGGGCATGAGCTGGGAGGAAATCTCCCCTGACCTCAGTCTCAACGACAAGTCCCGCCAGGGCCCGTCGGGTGGCGACGTCACCGGCGAAAGCGCGGGTGCGGAGGTGCACGCCACGCTAGCCAGCGTCGTCGAATCCGTTCATCGCAAGGGCGAAATCTGGGGCTCCACCGACGACGGCCTCGTCCACGTCACCCGCGACGACGGCGCCACCTGGCAGAACGTGACGCCCCCCGGCATGCCCGCGCTCGCCTATGTCGGCTGCGTCGAAATCTCGGCCCACAATGCCGACACCGTCTACGTCGCCGCCACCCGCTACAAGTTGTCGGACTACGAGCCCTATCTCTTCCGCACCACCGATTCCGGCCGCACCTGGCAATCCATCAACGGCAACTTCCCAGCCGGCGAGATCACCCGCGTCATCCGTGCCGATCCGCAACGTCCCGGCCTGCTCTTCGCCGGCACCGAAACCGGCGTCTTCTTCAGCCCCGATGACGGCAAGACCTGGGCCCGCATGACCGGCGGTCTTCCGGTTGTTCCCGTCTACGACTTGAAGATCAAGGGCAGCGACCTCATCGTCGGCACCCATGGCCGCTCCTTCTGGGTGCTCGACGACATCACCGCACTGCGCGCCCTCGCCGATGGCAATACCGCCACCCGCCTCCTCCCGCCGCGCACGGCCATCCGCTCGCGCATGCATTTCGGCGCGCTGGGCAACGTCAAGGGCAACGTCTCCTTCGGCATCGTCTTCGGCATCGGCGGCGGCATCGCCACCATCGAGAAGCCCGACGGCAGCAAGGTCCGCGAGTATCTCGACGTCGGCGAAAATCCGCCCTACGGCGCCATCCTCCACTACTGGCTCGGCGCCGACGCCAAGGGTCCCGTCACCGTCACCATCCGCGATGCATCGGGCGCCGCCATCGGCACGTTCAGCAGCGACGACACCAAGCTGCCGCTGGCGAAACGTCCCACCACCAAACCCGGTCTCAATCGCTACGTGTGGGACATGAAATATCCCGCCCCCGCGAAGATCGATCCCGCGCTGGTCGTCTGGAAGAACAAGCCCCTCGTCGCCGAGGGCGATGGCCCCGGCGGCCCGCTTGCCCCGCCCGGCACCTACACGCTCGAACTCGCCGCCGGCGGCAGCACACAAACGGCCCCGCTCGTCATCGAGAAGGACCCCCGCCTCACCACGCCGCTCGCCGCGCACCAGGCCCAGTTCGCCCTGGTGAAAGAGCTCACCGACTCCCTCTCGACGCTGAACACGACGGTCAGCAAGATCCGCCGCATGAAGCGCCAACTGGCCGCCCTCGCCGAAGCCGCCCAGCCCGACCTCGCGGAAAGAACCAAGGTTGCGACTACATCTTTGCACGCCATCGAAGCCGTCCTGGTCGACGTCCTCCGCGAAACGCCGCGTGACGTCCTGCGCAATCCCGCCGGCCTGAACGACACACTCGTCGATCTCATCAACACCGTCGCGATGTCCGACACCTCGCCGACGGCCCAGGCCGAAGCGGTCTCGCGCGAGCTGATGGCCCGCCTGCAAGGGGAGCTCGGCAAACTCGATGCCCTTGTCGCCGGCGACATTACCGCCATCAACACACTCGCCGCCGAGCGTGCCATCGGCCACGTCACCGGCTGATCCCAAACCGGCGCGCCGCTTGACGCGACGCGCCGGCAAGCGTCGACTATCCACGACAATGCGGATCCGCATCGGCTCCGCTGAACCCGCGAGGAGAACATCATGGACTTCTTCGAGACCCTGTTTGGCCTGTCGCCCGATGGCGGCGATGGCTCCACCGAAATGATGTGGACCGCCGCCCTCGTCATCGCCGCCGGCGCCTTCATCTTCCGCCGTCGCATCATGGCCTTCCTCTCGACGAAGTTCGGCGCCCAACGCTGACCTGATCCGAACCTGACCGCCGCGCCGATCGCGCGGCGGCTGGGTCATTGCCTCGCCGGGGAATTTGCATGCGCGTACTGGTAACTGGAAGCGATGGTCTCGTCGGCGCGGCCGTCGTCGCCCGCCTGCAGGCCGAGGGCGACGAGATCGTCCGCTACGACATTTCCGCAGGCCAGGACATCATCGATCCCGACGCCCTACGCCTCGCCGCCCAAGGCTGCGACGCCATCGTCAACGCGGCCGCCGGCCACCGCCCCGACGTCGAGCCCGGCGAGAGCTTCATCACCCACAACGTCACCGGCAACTGGAACGTCCTCGAAGCCGCCCGCGCCGCCGGCGCCAGCCGCGTCATCACCTTCAGCAGCGTCAACGCCATCGGCGTCTTCCGCGGCGAGGCGAAGCCCGACTACCTGCCGATCGACGACGACCATCCGATCCGCCCGCCCACCGCCTATGGCATGGCCAAGCGCCTGGTCGAAGAACTCTGCCGCTGCTACACCGCGACCACCGGTATCGCAACGATCTGCTTCCGCCCCCCCGCCGTCATCGGCCCCGCCCGCCACGCCCGCATGCAATCCGCCCGCGCCGCCGACCCGTCCGCCGAGTGGGACCCCTTCTGGGAATACGGCGCCTACATCGACACCCGCGACCTCGCCTTCGCCGTCCTCGCCGCGCTGCGCCACCCCAACCCCGGCCACCTCACCGGCCTCGTCTGCGCCGAGGACAGCAGCTCGCCCATCCCGCCCCGCGACCTCGCGCGCCGCCTGCTGCCCGACATCCCCTGGAAGGGCGCCGACCTCGCCACCCCCGACATGGCCCTTGTCCGCTGCGACAAGATCCGCAACGCCCTCGGCTGGGCGCCCCGCTACCGCTGGTCGGATGCCGGGCTCTAGGCCATGCCCACCGACATCCTCCATATCGGCACCTACACCGAAACAATCCACACCCTCGTTCTCGACCGCTCCACCGGCGCTCTGCGCGAGTCGAGCACCGTCTCCAGCGCCCCCAACCCCTCCTTCCTTGCCTATCACCCCACCCTCCCGCTGCTCTATTCCGTGAACGAGCTGCGCGACCCCGATGAAAAATCCGGAGGTCTAGCCTGCAGCTTTGCGCTCGACCCCATGACCGGCGAGCTCTGCCCGCTCAATACCGAGCCGACCCACGGCGCCGACCCCTGCCACCTCGCCGTCGACCCCGCCGGCCGCCACCTCGTCATCGCCAACTACACCAGCGGCCACGTCTCGATCCTCCCCATCGCCGACGACGGTCGCCTCTCCCCCGCGAGCCTCGTCGTCGCCCACAAGGGCGCCAGCGTGGACCCTACCCGCCAAACCGGCCCGCATCCGCACCAGATCGTCTTCGACGCCACCGGCCAACGCTTCTTTGTCGCCGACCTCGGCCTTGACCGCATCCTGGCCTATCGCCGGGATGCCGAAACCGGAATGATCGAGCCCGAGAACATCCCCGCTGCCGCCCTCCCTGGCTCCGGCCCCCGCCAAATCGTCCTCGCGCCCACCACCCGCCGCGCCTACGTGCTCAACGAGCTCACAGCCACCGTCTCGGTCTACGCCTACGACCCCGCCACCGCCATGCTCGGCCTCGGCGACGAAACCCCCATGCTCCCCCCGGATTTCAACGGCCCCAAAAGCGGCGCCGAACTCCAGCGCGCCCCCTCCGGCCGCTTCCTCTACGCCTCCAACCGCGGCCACGACAGCATCGCCACCTTCGCCATCGACGCCGATGGCGGCGCCCTCACCCCAATCGCCCACACCCCCACCGGCGGCCGCACCCCCCGCAACTTCGCCCTCAGCCCTGACGGTACAATGCTCGTCGCCGCCAACCAGGACAGCGACAGAATCGTAACCTTCCATGTCAACATCGAAACCGGCGCCCTGACACCCACCGGCCACGCCCTCGCCGTCGGCCGCCCCGTCTGCGTCCGCTTCATGCCCCGCCCCTGAGCTGCGGCCACACCGGAGACCACCGATGGACATCAGTGCCCGCAACCACCGCCCCCTGATCATGGGCCGCAATGGCGCCGTCGGCACCAACCACCCGATGGCCACCCAGGCCGGCCTCGACGTCCTGCGCAGCGGCGGCAACGCCATCGACGCCGCCACCGCCATCGCGCTGGCCCTCGGCGTTTGCGAACCTTCCAGTTCCGGCCTCGGCGGAGACGGATTCTACCACGTCTACATCGCCGCCACCGCCAAGGCCGAAGTCTTCAACGGCACCGGCACCGCCCCCCTCGCCGCCACCCCCGAAGCCTACGCCAGCGGCATCCCCGTCCTCGGCCCCCGCAGCGTCTCCGTCCCCGGCCTGCTCGGCGGCATCGCCGCCATGCACGCCGCCCACGGCACCCGCCCCTGGTCCGCCCTCGTCGCCCCCGCCATCGCGCTGGCCCGCGACGGCTTCGCCGCCACCCACACCTTCTGCCGCGGCATCCGCGACAACCACGACCGCCTTGCCGCCGACCCGCGCAGCGCCACCATCTTCCTCGGCAAATCCATCGGCGACCTCGTCATCCAGCCGGACCTCGCTAACACGCTCGAAGAAATCGCAGCCGACGGCAGCGAGTCTTTCTATCGCGGCCGCCTCGCCGACCGCCTCGCCCGCGGCATGCGAGAGGTCGGCGCCCTCGTCACCCGCGCCGACCTCGATCGCACCCAGACCGACGTACAGCCCCCCATCGCCATCTCCTATCGCGGCTGGGACGTCCGCCAGACCCCGCCCAATTCCACCGGCTTCACCTTGTTGCAGATGCTCAAGATCGCCGAACGCTTCGACCTCAAATCCCTCTCCCCCGCCGAGGTCGTCCACGTCCTCGTCGAAGCCAAGAAGCGCGCCTTCCTCGATCGCGAACGCTACGGCGCCGACCCGAAATTCTCCGCCGTCCCGCTCGACCTCCTGCTCTCCGACGCTCATGCCGACGCCCACGCCGCCACCATCGATCTCGCCCGCGCCACCACCATGCCCCAGCCCGCCGACGCCAAAGGCGGCGACACCACCTACTTCGCCGTCATCGACGCCGCGGGGAACGCCGTCTCCGCCATCCAGAGCATCAACTCCGGTTACGGCTCCGGCGTCATCGCCGGCGACACCGGCATCCTGCTGAACAACCGCATGGCCTACTGGCACCTCGCCCCCGGCCACGCCAACCGCCTGCAGCCCGGCAAGCGCGTCCGCCACACCATGAACGCCCCCATGGTCTTCCGTGACGGCCGCCTCGTCGCCGTCCTCGGCACCCCCGGCGCCGACAACCAGGTGCAGGTAAACCTCCAGGTCCTGACTGCCATGTTGGAGTTTGGTGCCGATCCGCAAACCGCGCTCGAAGCCCCGCGCTGGACCAGCAGCCAGGCAGGGCAGGGCGCCAACTGGCCGCATTCCGGCGACGGCCGCCTGACCATCGAATCAGACTACACCCCCGAAATCCTCGCCGGCCTCGAACAGCGCGGCCACGTCCTCAACCGCGTCGGCCACCTCGAAGGCCCCTGCTCGATGCAGGCGATCCAGGTCCTCGCCAACGGCGTCCGCGCCGCTGCCTCCGACCCCCGCCGTGACGGCTGGGCCGGGGCTTACTAAGCCCGCTCTAGCCCTTCCCGCACGTCCACAGCGTCGCCGTCAAAAACCCCGACACCTCGCTCGCCTCCACCGTCAGCCGCAGCACCGCATTGTTGATCATAATGTCCTGCTTCGCCGGCAGCCCCGTCAGCTTCAGCGGCTCGCTCGCCCAAGCCCGCGTCACCGTAATCGCCGCTGCCTTCGCCGCATCGCCCGTCCCCGCCGGCTGCATCGCCGACACCTGGATCAACCCATCGAGCAACGTCGCCGGATCCTCCACCGGCCGCCCCGCCGGCGTCAGCGGAAAACGCTTGCGCACCGCCCGCGTATCGCACGGCCGCGCCGGCGCCGCCTCGCGCAACACCTGCGCCAGCCGCGCCGCAGTCACGCCCTGGCCCAGTCGCTCCCGCGTAAGGCCGAACAACTCCGCCATCTCCCCCGCTGGCACATCGCTGTTGTAGCGGTTTTGCAACGTCACATTCGCCTGCCGCGCTTCCAACAGGCTCGCCTGCAGCCGCGCATTCTCATCGCGCGTCCGGCTAAGTTGCACAGTGATTGTGTCGAGCGACGCGGTCATCTCCGTCAGCTTCGATTCCGCCAGCATCGTGCCGGTCTGATACGCAGACATCCCCAGCGCCACCAGCGCGCCGACCACCAGCAGCGCGATCACCGCCCGTCCGAAAAACTGCCTGCGCCGGCGGCTGCGTTCCCGCCGTATTCCACTCGTATAAGCCATACCGGATTGCCGCACTTCACCTTGAGACCAGGCCCCGAACATGGCGGGGCGGTCGCGTTATCGCAAGCAAGACCCGCCACGCCCAGGCCCCGCGCCGCAGAAACCTGGACGTCGCCCAACTTCACCCCATATGCTGCGGTGCAGCAAGGTTTTCAGTTCATGGACGCGCCCACGCTCTCCGGCGACCCCCCGCCCGCCGCCCCCCGCGGCGCGCCCGCATACACCCACCAGCAGATCCTCAAGGCCGTCTCCGGCGTCCTGCTCTGCATCTTCCTCTCCGCCCTCGACCAGACCGTCGTCGTCCCCGCCGTTCCCGCCATCGCCGCCGACCTCAACGGCTTCGGCCAGCTCGCCTGGATCGTCTCGGCCTACCTGCTGACCTCCACCGCCGCGACACCCATCTACGGCAAACTGTCCGACATCTACGGCCGCCGCGCCCTGCTGATGCCCGCCATCGTCCTTTTCGCCATCGCCTCCGCCCTCTGCGCGCTGGCGCAAACCCTCCCGCAACTCATCGCTGCCCGCGCGCTGCAAGGCCTCGGCGGCGCCGGCCTGATGGCCATGGCCCAGGCCGTCATCGCCGACGTCGTCGCCCCCCGCGAACGCGGCCGCTACCAGGCCTACATGGCCGGAACCTGGGCGTCGGCCAGCGTCACCGGCCCCATCGTGGGCGGCTGGCTCACTGAACACCTTACCTGGCACTGGATCTTCTGGATCAACCTGCCGATCTGCCTCTTCGCCTTCGCCGTCAGCGCCCGCACACTCCGCATGCTGCGCCACATCCGCCGCCCCGCCCGCATCGACTTCCTCGGCGCCGCGCTGCTCACCCTCTCCGTCGCGGGCTTCCTCACCCTCCTCAGCTGGATCGGCGAGGGCGAGCGCGGCGCCTGGCTCGCTGCCCCCGGTGGCATCACCCTCGCCGCCGTCGCTGCCTTCATCGCCCAGCAACGCCTCGCTCCCGATGCCCTGTTGCCGCCCCGCCTCTTCGCCAAAAGCGAGGTCGTCTGCGGCATCATGATCGGCGCCCTCGGCTCCGCCGCCATGCTCGGCGCCACCTTCCTGCTTCCCCTTTTCTTCCAGCTTGCCCGCGGCGCCGGCGAGGCCAGCTCGGGCGCCCAGCTCGTCCCCCTCCTCGTCGTCTCCACCATGGGCGCCTTCATCGGCGGCCAGCTCGCCCGCCGCCTCGGCCGCGTCAAACGCATCATGATGACCGGCCTCAGCCTCTCCAGCATCGGCTTCCTCATCCTCGCCACCGCCGACCGCACCACGCCCACCGGCCTCATCCTCGCGGAGATCGCCATGATCGGCCTCGGCATCGGTGTCTGCATGCCCAACAGCGCCGTCGTCGTGCAGAACGCCTGCGAACGCCGCGACATCGGCGCCGCCACCGGCGCCATGCTCCTCCTTCGCAGCCTCGGCTCCGCCGTCGGCAGCACCCTCGTCGGCGCCGTCCTCTCCATCGGTTTCGCCTTCCAGCTCGCCGGCACCCCGCTCGCCGGCAAGATCGACCTCGGCACCATGCACGGCCCCCACGCCATCGCCATCCCGCCCGACGCCATCGCCTCCGTCGCCGACGCGCTCGCCGGCGGCTTTCACATCGCCTTCATCGTCCTCGCCGTCGTCACCCTCTGCGCCGTCGGCGTCACCGCCCTGATGAAAGACCTGCCGCTGCGTTCCTGACCGCCAATCGCCCCCCACCCCAAGTCGGGCTATCCTCGACGCCCGCAACGAAAAGAGAGCCGCCATGGTCGACGTCGTCGAAGCCACCATCCCGCAACTCCAGGCCGCCCTCGCCAGCGGCGCCACCACCTCGCGCGCCCTCACCGAAGCCTACCTCGCCCGCATCGCCGCCTACGATCAATCCGGCCCCGCGTTGAACGCGATCAGCGCCCTCAGCCCCACCGCGCTGGCCGACGCCGACGCCCGCGACGCCGAGCGCCGCGCCGGTGCTCCGCGCGGCCTCCTTCACGGCATCCCCGTCATCGTCAAGGACAACTACGAAACCGCCGACATGCAAACCGCCAACGGCTCCGCCGCCCTCAAAGGCTGGATCCCGCCGGCCGACTGCACGCTCGTGCGCAAACTCCGCGAAGCCGGCGCCATCATCATTGCCAAGTCGAACATGCACGAATTCGCCTACGGCATCACCACCCTAGGCTCCCTCTTCGGCCAGACCCGCAACCCCTACGCGCTCGACCGCAACCCCGGCGGCTCCAGCGGCGGCACCGGTGCCGCCATCGCCGCCAACTTCGCCGCCGTCGGCCTCGGCAGCGACACCTGCGGCTCGATCCGCATCCCCGCCGCCCACAACGCGCTCGCCGGCATCCGACCCACCCAGGGCCTCACCAGCCGCGCCGGCATCATCCCCCTCTCCCATACCCAGGACATTGGCGGCCCCATGGGCCGCAGCGTCACCGACGTCGCCATCACCCTCGACATCCTCGCCGGCTACGACCCCGCCGACCCGCAAACCGCAGCCAGCACCGGCAACATCCCCAAATCCTACACCGACGCGCTCCACCTCACCGCGCTGCGCGGCGCGCGCATCGGCATCCTCACGGAACTCTTCGGCAACGACCCCGAAGACGCCGAAGTCACCACCATCGTCCGCGCCGCCACCGCCGAAATGCGCGGCCTCGGCGCCCACGTCCAGGATGTCGCCATCCCCAACCTTGCCGACCTCCTCACCGACCGCCTCAACGGTGGCCTCGTCCTCGTCCACGACTTCAAGTTTGACCTCGACGCCTACCTCTCCTGCCAACCCACCGCCCCCGTCCGCTCGCTCGACGAAGTCCTCAGCACCGGCCAATACCACCCCGCCATCGACACCCAGCTCCGCAACTCCCACGCCATCGAATCGCGCGACACCGCCGAATACTGGGAACACGTCGCCAAGCGCGACCGCCTCCGCTGGGCCATCCTGGCCACCATGACCGAGCACACCCTCGACGTCCTCGCCTACCCCCCCATCCGCCGCAAACCCAATCTGCTCGGCGAAACCCAGGTCGGCAGCACCTGCCGCCTCAGCGCCAACTCCGGCCTCCCCGCCATCACCGTCCCCGCCGGCTTCACCCCTGACGGCCTCCCCATCGGCATCGAACTCCTCGGCCGCGCCTGGTCCGAACCCCACCTCCTCAGCCTTGCCTATGCCTACGAACAAGCCACCGCCCATCGCAAAGCACCAGACAGCGTGCCGAGACTTTAAGAAAGAGCCTCCGGCGGCCAAGGGCCCCGAGGCCCTTGGAACCCACAATTTGTCTTGGCTGTGGAGCCGACCATCAGTCGCAATCCCACGATTTCGACGTGGAGACTGGCGAAGCCCAAAAACAAAGTGCGACCGCACAATTGTCCGTGCAGTCGCAACGATTGATTGCCTGCGGCGCAAAGAAAGCAGTTATCAACTGAAGAAAGTCGATCCAGCCGCGTTAAGTGGATGGGTTCTTAGGGCCCGTGGCCCTAAGCCGGCGGAGCCTTACTTGCCTTCCGCGTCCGCCTTCAGCACCTCACCCGCGAGATACAGGCTCCCGCATATCAACACCCGCGCCGCCCGATCGCGCGGAATCGCCGCTATCGCCTCCGCAATCGTCGGCCCCGGCCGAGCGACATTCCCCGAGGCGGCAACGATCGCCTCCACCGGCAGCGCCAGGTGTTGTCCTGGTTCCGAAACCGCCCACAGCGTCGTCGCCCGCGGGATCAGCGGCCGCAGAAACTCCGCGCTATCCTTCGCCTGCTTCATGCCCACGATCACATGCAGCGGCCGATCCACCCAACTCACCGCATGATCCGCCAGCGCCTGGCCACCTCCGGGATTGTGCCCTCCATCGAGCCAAAGTTCCCAGTCCCGAGGCAGGGATTTTGCCAACCGCCCGGTCAATTGCTGCAACCGCGCCGGCCACTCCGCCGACGCCACTCCAGCCGCGATCGCCACTTCCGAGATTGGGAGCCCGGACGCCCGAATCGCCGCCACCGCGATCCCCGCATTATCCACCTGATGCGGCCCCAGCAGCGACGGCGGCGGCAGGTCCAGCGTGCCCCGCGCATCGCTGTAGCGCATCCCGGACGCCGTGCGCGTCACCGCCCACTCCCGATCCCGCGCCAGCAGCGCACACCCGGACTCAGCGGCATGCCCAGCCAGCACCGCCAACACCTCGTCGGTCTGCGCCCCCGTCACCACCGGCACGCCCACCTTCATGATCCCCGCCTTCTCCCGCGCGATCTTCCCCAGCGTATCACCCAGCATTTCCCGATGATCCATCGAGATCGACGTGATCGCGCATGCCGCCGGAAGCGCGATCACATTCGTCGCATCCGCCCGCCCGCCAAGCCCCACCTCGATCACGCACAGATCCGCCGGCACCCGCGCGAACAGCACGAAGGCAGCCGCCATCAACACCTCGAACACCGTAATCGGCTGCCCCGCGTTGACCCGTTCCACCTCCGCCAGCGTCTCCGCCAGCGCCGCGTCGCTCACCAACTCCCCCGCCAGCCGGATCCGCTCATTGAACCGCACCAGATGCGGCGACGTATAAACATGCACCCGCATGCCAGCCGCCTCGCCGATCGCGCGCAGAAATGCGCAGGTGCTGCCTTTACCGTTCGTCCCCGCCACATGAATGATCGGGGCCAGCCGCCGCTCCGGATTCCCCAGTGCCGCCAGCAACCGCTCCAGCCGCTCCAGGCTGAGATCGATCAGCTTCGGATAAAGCCCGTGCAGGCGGTCGATAATATCTTCCGCCCGCCCCGGCGAGGCAGCGCTCACGCCGCCTCCTTCACCTTCACCCGCAGAAGTGAAATCAGCCGCGCCAGCGTCTCCGGCAACTCGTTCCGCTTAGCCACGATATCGAGAATCCCATGCGCCAGCAGATATTCCGACCGCTGGAACCCCTCGGGCAACTTCTCCCGCACCGTCTGCGCAATCACCCGTGCCCCCGCGAACCCGATCTCGGCGCCAGGCTCAGCGATCTGGATATCGCCCAGCATCGTGAAGCTCGCCGTCACGCCGCCGGTCGTCGGGTCGGTCAACACCGTAATGAACGGCAGCCCCTTCTCCTTCACCAGCCGCGTCGCGATCACCGTCCGCGGCATCTGCATCAGGCTGATCGCGCCCTCCTGCATCCGCGCGCCGCCCGACGCCGTGAACACGATCAGCGGCGCATCCTGCAGCACCGCGAGCTTCGCCGCCGCAACGATCCCCTCGCCCACCGCGGCTCCCATCGAGCCGCCGATGAACTCGAACGCCATCACCGCGACCACCGCCTTGTGCCCGCCGATCGTCCCATGCGCCACCGCGATCGCGTCATCGAGATGCGTCTTCTCGCGATGTTCCTTGAGCCGATCGGGATACTTCTTGCTGTCGCGAAACTTCAGCGGATCCGCCGGCACCTTCGGCAACTCGATCCGGGTGAACTTCCCCTCGTCGAACGTCCAGCTCAGCCGCTCTTGCACATTGGCCCGCATATGGTGGCCGCAATGCGTGCAGATCTTCCGCGTCTTCTCCAGCTCCGTATGAAACATCATCTGCTGGCACGACGGACACTGGATCCACAAATTCTCCGGTACCTCGCGGCGCCCCAGCAGCGTGCGGATCTTCGGTCGGACGAACTCGGTCAGCCAGCTCATGGAATGTTCCTAGGTGGTTGCACGGGCAGAACGCACGCCCTCGGCGAGAGCGCGAACCTGGTCAAGCACGATGCGCACGCTGTCCGGCGACGCCCGTCCCTGCGCATCAAGGCTGTTCTTCAGCGAGTCGATCAGCGCCGAGGCCACCACCGCCCCATCCGCCGCCTGCACCGCCGCCGCCGCCTGCGCCGGCGTCCGCACGCCGAACCCGATCGCGATCGGCAGATCCGTCACCTTGCGGATCCGCGGAATCGCCTCGGCGAGCTCCGCGCCCGTCGCCGTGCGCGTGCCGGTAATGCCAGTGATCGAAACGTAATAGACAAACCCCGAGCTGCCGGCCAACACCAGCGGCAGTCGATCATCATCCGTCGTCGGCGCCACCAGGCGAATGATGTCGAGCCCATTGGCCCGCGCATCGTCGATCATCAGATCCGCCTCTTCCGACGGCAGGTCCACGATAATCAGCCCATCCACCCCCGCCGCCCCGGCATCCACGCAGAAGCGCTTCGTGCCATACGACAGGATCGGATTGAGATACCCCATCAGCACCACCGGCGTCGCATCGTCCTCGCGGCGAAACTCGCGCACCATCGCCAGCGTGTGCGCCATCGTCGCCCCCGCGTTCAGCGCCCGCCGCCCGGCCAGCTGGATCGTCGGTCCATCCGCCATCGGATCGGTGAACGGACAGCCGATCTCGATCAGATCCGCCCCCGCCGCCGGCATCCCGCGGAGGATCTCCATCGACGTCGCCGCATCCGGATCCCACGCCTCTAGAAACGGGATCAGCGCGCCACGGCCCTGCTTCTTCAGCTCAGCGAAACGCGCCGCAATCCGGCTCACAGCGAAACCCCCAGCGCATCGGCAACCGTAAAGATGTCCTTGTCGCCACGACCACACAAATTCATCAGGATGATCTTCTCGGGATCCATCGTCGGCGCGATCTTCTTCACATAGGCCAGGGCATGCGCCGGTTCCAATGCCGGAATGATCCCCTCCGTCCGCGTGCACAGCTGAAACGCCTCCAGCGCCTCGGTGTCCGTCGCCGAGACATACTCCACGCGCTTGATGTCATGCAGCCAGGAATGCTCCGGCCCGATCCCGGGATAGTCGAGCCCCGCGCTGATCGAATGCGCCTCCTGGATCTGCCCGTCCTCGTCCTGCAGCAGATACGTCTTGTTGCCATGCAACACGCCAGGCCGCCCGCGCGACAGCGACGCCGCATGCTGGTGCGTATCCAGCCCATGCCCCGCCGCCTCCACGCCGATCAGCCGCACCGAGGCATCGTCGAGGAACGGATGAAACAGCCCCATCGCGTTCGACCCGCCGCCGATCGCCGCCACCGCCACATCCGGCAGCCGCCCCTCGGCCTCCGCCATCTGCACCTTGGCCTCCTCGCCGATCACCGATTGGAAATCGCGCACCATCATCGGATAAGGATGCGGCCCCGCCACCGTGCCGATGATGTAGAACGTGTCCCGCACATTCGCGACCCAGTCGCGCAGCGCCTCGTTCATCGCATCCTTCAAGGTCGACGCGCCCGACGTCACCGGAACCACCTCGGCCCCCAGCAGCTTCATGCGAAACACGTTCGGCTTCTGCCGCTCGACATCGGTGGCGCCCATGTAGACCGTACATGGCAGATTGAACAAAGCCGCCACCGTCGCGGTCGCCACGCCATGCTGCCCGGCCCCGGTCTCGGCGATGATCCGCGTCTTGCCCATCCGCTTGGCCAGCAGAATCTGCCCCATGCAGGAGTTGATCTTGTGCGCGCCCGTGTGGTTCAGCTCGTCGCGCTTGAAATACACCTTCGCGCCGCCCAACGCCTTGGTCAGCCGCTCCGCGAACCACAACGGGCTCGGCCGCCCGACATAGTTCTTCAGATAGGCGTCCAGCTCCGGCTGAAACGCCGGATCAGCCTTGGCCGCATTGTAAGCGGCCTCCACCTCCAGGATCAGCGGCATCAACGTCTCGGCGACAAACCGCCCACCAAAATCCCCAAACCGGCCCCGCGCATCCGGCCCGGTCCGCAAACTGTTCGCAACCATCCGACTCTCCTCGTTCGCGGTGGTCTTAGCCCAGACACTTCGCTGTGCGAAGTACGGACGCGCAGCGCGACGGAGCGGCGACGGGAGCGACAGCGGCTTGGCTTCAAAACCGCGAGAGCAATCTGCTCAACAACCGCACCGTTCAAACCGCGAACGCGCCCCCCTCCACATCCGTACCGCTGACCCAAAGGGAAGCCCTTCTTTTTCTGAAGAAAAAGAAGCAAAAAGACTTTATCCCCATCCATGTAGCGGAACCCCCGAGCGCTGCGGAGCTTTCATTGTCTTGCGGCAAGCACCGCCCGCCCCCATCTCCCCCGCGTCACCCGAGGAAGTCCCCATGTCCGACACCGAACAGGCCCTCCGCGCCCATTACAGCCAAGGTGGCCTGGAATCGGCCCTCCTCGCCGCCCTCACCAAGGCCGGCAAGGACGTGGACAAGCTTTCCCCCGCCGACCTCATGGGCGCCGACGAGTTCCATGTCGGCGGCGCCCAGGCCACCAAGGCCCTCACCGAGCAGCTCGCCCTCCGCCCCGACATGCACCTGCTCGATCTCGGCAGCGGCCTCGGCGGACCCGCCCGCCACATCGCCCTCGCCCATGGCTGCCGCGTCACCGGCATCGACCTCACGGAAGAATACGTCCAGGTCGCCAACAGCCTCACCGCCCGCATGGGCCTGGCCGGCAAGGTCGACTTCCGCCTCGCCAGCGCCAACCGCCTCGACTTCCCCGATGCGACGTTCGACGGCGTCACCATGATGCATGTCGGCATGAACGTGCCCGCCAAGGCCACCATGTTCGCCGCCCTCCGCCGCGCGCTGCGCCCCGGCGGCTTCTTCGCCATCTACGACATCATGCGCGTCGGCGACGGCGAGCTCGCCTTCCCCCTCCCCTGGTCCAGCCTCCCCGAGAGCAGCTTCGTCGAAACCCCCGCCGCCTACCGCGCCGCCCTCGAGCAGGCCGGCTTCAAGATCACCGCCGAGCGCAACCGCGGCCCCTTCGCCGTCGAGTTCTTCGCGACCATGCGCGCCCGCATCGCCCAGTCCGGCCCGCCCCCCATCAGCCTCAACATGGCGATGGGCACCACCGCCCCCGCCAAGATCGGCAACCTGCAATCCCTGATCTCCGCCGGCATCCTCGCCCCCGTCGAGCTGATCGCTCTCAATCCTTCTTGAGGATATCCGCGAGGCTGACCTGCCCGCTCCCCCGCGCCGCCGGCTGCGGCTGCGAGGGCGCCGGCGCCCACCCCGTCAGCATCGCCAGCCGCAAGGTCGCCCGGAACCGCCCCTCCTCCTCCGGCAGCAACGCCAAGGCCGCCGGAAACAGCCCCGCCGGCGTCCGCCGCGCCCGCAGCGCCACCGCATTGGTCTCCCCGGCAGCCCGGAGATCCCGCAGCAGGCCCAGCGGATCGGCATAGAGGACCCCGATCTCATCGGCATCCGCCACCGGCAACGCGAACCCCGCCCGCTGCAACAGCCCGGCGCAATCCCTCAGCTCCGGAAACGGCGAAACCCGCGGCGACACCCCCCCCGAAATCTCCGCCTCCGCCTCCGTCAACGCCGTCCGCAGTTCCTGCAAGGTCCCGAGTATCGGCAGGCTCGCCAGAAACATCCCATCTGGCGCCAACGCCATCCGCAACTGGATCAGCGCCCCCGGCAGGTCGTTCACCCAATGCAGCGACAGATTGGCCACGACGAGATCGAAACTCCCCACCGCGAACGGCAGAAACTCCTCATCGGCCGCCACCGCCGGCCCGCCCGACCGCCCCGCCATCGCCGGCGACAGATCGCAGGCCACCGTCTCGATCCCGCGCGCCCGCAGCAGCGGCGCCACCACCCCCCGCCCGCCGACATCGAGCGCCCGGGCGAACGTCCGCGTGGTATCGTCCAGCCGATCGAGCAGCCGTTCGGCGGCATCCGCCAACACGTCCGCCACCCCATCCACGGTCGCCGCCGCCCGGTCGCGGTGCGCCCGCACCAGCCGGCGATCGAAGATGCGCATGCTCTCGCTCATCCCCCTGATGTGCACCGCCCGCGCCCCGCTGCCAAGCCAGCCCGCCCCACTTGCGGCATGGGGGCAACCGGGTAAGTCTTTACGGACAGGCGACAGCCTGATCACTCCCTTTGCCTGGACGGGTTCCAACCATGAAGCAAGTCGACGCCAAAACCCTGCACGGCTGGATCACCGACGGCCGTGAGCTCGCCCTGCTCGACGCCCGCGAGGAAGGCGAGTTCGGCGCCTCCCACCTCTTCTGGGCCGTGCCCTGCCCGCTCTCCCGCCGCGAGGTCCGCGCCCACGCCCTCCTGCCCAACCTCGCCACCCGCGTCGTCTGCATCGACGACGGGCGGGGCCTCGCCGAGCAGCTCGCCGCCTACCTCGAATCCATCGGCGCCTCCGACGTCCACGTCCTCACCGGCGGCACCCCGGCCTGGGACGCCGCCGGCTACGTCCTCTTCTCTGGCGTCAACGTGCCCTCGAAAGCCTTCGGCGAATGGGTCGAGCACCATTTCGGCACCGAGAGCGTCGACGCCCCCGAGCTCAAGGCCTGGATCGACGAAGGCCGCGACATGGTCGTGCTGGACAGCCGCACCTGGGAAGAATTCCAGCGCATGTCCATCCCCACCGGCATGAGCGTCCCCGGCGGCGAACTCGCCTACCGCATCGCCGACCTCGTCCCCAGCCCCGACACCCTCGTCGTCGTCAACTGCGCCGGCCGCACCCGCTCGATCATGGGCGCCGAAAGCCTCCGCCAGGCCGGCATCCCCAACAAGGTCGTCGCGCTCCGCAACGGCACCATGGGCTGGGAACTCGCCGGCCTCACCTGCGAGCGCGGCCGCTCCGAGCGTTTCGCGACGGGCACCCCCGCCACCCTCGACCTCGCCATGCAGCGCGCCAAAACCTTTGCCGAGCGCTCCGGCGTCCAGCTCGTCGACGCCGCCGGCCTCGCCGCTTTGGCCGCCGACCCCACCCGCACCCTCTACGTGCTCGACGTCCGCGACCCCGCCGAGTTTGCCGCCGGCCATCTCCCCGGCAGCGTCTCCGCCCCCGGCGGCCAGCTCGTCCAGGCCACCGATACCTGGATCGCCGTCCGCGGCGCCCGCATCGCCCTGATCGACGACGACGGCGTCCGCGCCCGCATGTCGGCCGCCTGGCTGCGCCAGATGGGCCACCGCGAGGTCTTCGTCGTCGAAGGCGGCCTCTCCGCGGCCCCCCTCACGCGCCGCCCGGCCCCCGTCGCCCCCCGCATCGCCACCATCGAGTCCGCCACTTTGGCCTCCGCCCGCTCGGCTTTGGTCATCGACCTCGCCCGCAGCATCGATTTCCGCGACGGCCACCTCCCCGGCGCCGCCTGGGCCATCCGCACTCGCCTCGATACCCTGCGCGAACGCCTAGCCACCGCCAAGCTCGTCGTCCTCACCTCGCCCGACGGCACCCAGGCCTGCTGGGCCGCCGCCGAAGCTCAGGCCCTCGCCCGCGCCCCCGTCCGCGTCCTCGCCGGCGGCACCCCCGCCTGGACCAAGGCTGGCTACGACCTGCTGCGCGACCGCACCGATCCGCCGGACGCCGCCTGCGTCGATTTCTACCTCCGCCCCTACGACCGCAACTCCGGCGTCGAGGAGGCGATGAAGGCCTACCTCACCTGGGAGATCGACCTCGTCCACGAAATCCGCCGCGACGGCACGGTGCATTTCGGCGTCTGATGCGTACCTCCCTGGCCGCGCGACTACGCTCGGCCGGGGGGGCCGCCCTCGACCTCCTGCTGCCGCCACAGTGCCTCACCTGCGACGCCCCGGTGCTGCAACCCGGCCGCTTCTGCGCCGACTGTTTTGCCGTCACCCGCTTCGTCACCGCCCCCCACTGCGCCCGCTGCGGCACCCCCTTTGCCCGCGCCGAACAGGGCGGGCCCGACGCGCTCTGTCCGGACTGCCGCGCCGATCCCCCCGCCTATGACCGCGCCCGCGGCGCCCTCCGCTACGACGCCCAGGCCCGCAAGATCGTCCTCGCCCTCAAGCACGCCGACCGCGTCGAGAACGCCGCCGCCCTCGCCCCGCTGATGCTGCGCGCCGGCATCACCTTGGTGCGCGAGGCCGACATGCTCGTCCCCGTGCCGCTCCACCGCGGCCGCCTGATCTCGCGACGCTACAACCAGGCCGCTCTGCTCGCCCGCGCCCTCGCCCGCCTCGCCGGCAAGCCCGCCCGCCTCGACGCCCTCGAACGTATTCGCACCACCCGCATGCTCGGTGACCTCGGCGCCGCCGACCGCCAGCGCGAACTCCACGCCGCCATCATCGTCCGCGCCACCCGCCGCGACGAAATCGAGGGCCGCCGCGTCCTGCTGATCGACGACGTGCTGACCTCCGGCGCCACCGCCTCCGCCTGCGCCCGCGCCTTGCTCGACGCCGGCGCCATCGCCGTCGACGTCCTCGTCGCCGCCCGCGTCGCCAATCCCCGCCTCAGCTGACCCCCACGCGAAAGCGCATCATGTTCCTCAACATCTTTGCTCCGGACTCCCAGCCGCTCGACATGACGGCGACCGACGAGTTCCAGAGCCTGCTGTCCAGCGCCGCCGACCTCGGCATACCCCACGCGCCGCAAACGCAATACCGCTCGCGCAATATCGTGCTGCGCAACCAGCGCTTCCACTTCCTCGACTGGGGCGCCCCCGAGGCGCCGCCCCTCGTCCTGCTCCACGGCGGCCACCAGTCCGCCCATTCCTGGGACCTCGTCAGCCTCAGCCTGGCGCAGCACTACCGCGTCCTCGCGCTCGACCAGCGCGGCCATGGCGACAGCGAATGGGCGCGCGACGTCGACTATTCCAACCACACCATGTCGCTCGACGCCGAGGCCTTCATCGCCGCCCTCGGCCTCGGCCGCCCCGTCCTCATCGGTCACTCCATGGGCGGCCGCAACGCCATGCTGCTGGCCGCCCGCAACCCCGCCCTCCTGCGCGCCCTAATCGTCGTCGATATCGGCCCGGAGATTTCCGAGAAGGGCCGCCAGTCCATCGCCGGCTTCGTGCGCGCCAATGAGGAATTCGACGACCTCGAAGCCTTCGTCGCCAACGTGCAGAAATACGACCCCTACCGCACCCGCGCCCACATCGAGCGCACCGTCAAATACAACATGCTGCAACGGCCCGACGGCAAATACATCAGCAAGTGCGACCCCGCCCCCCGCCGCCTCGGCCTCCTCGCCGGCCGCCGGCTACAGGACAACCTGGCCCTCGACGAGCTCCACAAACTCACCCTCCCCACCCTCATCGTCCGCGGCGCCGACTCCACCATCCTGGAACCCGACGCCGCCATCCGCTTCCGCGACGCCCTCCCCCAGGGAACCCTCGAAACCGTCGAAAACTGCGGCCACGGCGTCCCGTCACAGAACACCATAGGCTTCCTGAAGACGGTCCGAGCCTATCTGGAGACCCTGGCGTAGAGGAAGGCCAGGAGCTTTGCCCCTGGACCCCACCAGGCGGCGGGGCCTCCTGGACCTGCCATCATTGAAGAGAGCCTGATGTGAAGAGGGGGGCTTACCGTGCGGTTGCAACCGCTCAGTAAGCCCCCCTCTTCACATCAGGCCATTCCTTAAACGGTCGCCGGGTGCAGGGGATCGAGCGGACCGTGGCCGAAGGCCGCGTAAGCCGCGAGATGCCCCCTGCCGGGTCCAGGGCAGCGCCCTGGCCTTCCTCCCCTACGCCGGATCTTCAGATCGACTTGGAGACCCAGTCCTTCAGGACGCTTTTGGGTGCTGCGCCGACCTTGGTGGCGACCGGCTTGCCGTCCTTGAACAGGATCATGGTGGGGATGCCGCGGACGCCGTACTGGTTCGGGGTCATCGGGTTTTCGTCGATGTTGACCTTCGCCACTGTCAGCTTGCCCTGGTATTCGGCGCCGATTTCCTCCAGCGCCGGCGCGATCGCGCGGCAGGGGCCGCACCATTCGGCCCAGAAGTCGACGAGCACCGGCCCTGAGGCCTTCAGCACATCGGCGTCGAAGCTCTCGTCGGTCACGGGCACGGTGTTTTCGCTCATGGAAGGCGCCTTTCGCACAAATGGTCGGATTCACAGGTTGGGTCGATAGGGTCCGGCATCAAGCCGCCGCCCTTGCGCCCGGAGCATGCCGGTCCAGCAGCGTTTCGGGAAGCGGCATGACGGTCGCCCCGGTCGTCCACACCAGCGCGCAGTCGACGCGCCGGCCGGGGAAGATGTTGCGCAGCACCGCCCGATAGGCAGCCATCTGCCGCAGATACAGCACCGGCACCGCCTCGACCGTCGCCGGCGGCGCCCGGTTGGTCTTGTAGTCCGCCAGCAAGACGCGATCCGGCAGCACCGCGAGCCGGTCGACGAGACCGCCGACGACCTGCGCGCCGACCAGGCCCGTCAGCGGCACCTCGGCCCGTCCGTATGGCCCGAACAACTCGGCCAGCGCCGGATCGGCCAGGATCGCCAGCACGTCCTCTACCGTCCGCGCCGCATCGTCCGGCGACAAGCCGTGGCCGGGGCGCGCCAGGAAATGCGTGGCGGCGTCACGCCAGCCGTCAGGCGGCAGGGCCGGAAGGTGCTGCAGCAGCGTGTGGACGAGTTGCCCGCGGCGGAACCGCGTGCCCCCGGCATCCCGCTCGGCGAGCGGCGAGGCGGCGGCCGGCACGGTGCCGAGGGCGGCGTTCTCCGGCCGGCTGGGTGCGAGGGGCTGCGGCATCTCGGGCTCCGCGCCGACGGGGGCCGGGCGCCAGTCGGGAGCCGCGCCGGTCCAGGTCGGGAGGGGGGTGGTGGCGACAACGATACCCGCTTTTGTCGCCTCCGGGGTGGCGGTCTGCGGGGAGTCGAGGATGTACATCTCGCCCTCCCAGGGCTCGGCGATGGCGTCGAAGCTCTGCGTCGCCGCGCCGGCCTGGACGAACCCGCGTTTCACTTTCTCGTACCAGCAGCTGTCCGGCCGTGCCCGCTTGCTGTCCCAGCCGCAGATCACCAGGCGGTCTTCGGCGCGGGTGAGGGCGACGTAGAGCAGCCGGTTCTGCTCGGCGTCCAATTCGGCTCGGAGCGCCGCCTTCAGGCTGTCCACCGCCGCGCAGCGCAGTTCCTTGCGCGGCGACCACAGCGGCACGTCGATCCCCTCGGCGGTCGCCCAGACCAGCCGGCCGTCATCAGGCGGCAGGGCGGTGGTGTCGGGCAGGATGACGATGGGGGCCTGCAGGCCCTTGGCGCCATGGACGGTCATGATGCGTACGGCGGCGCCCACCCCTTCGGCCTCGCGCTTCACCTCCGCCCCGGACTGGCGGAGCCAATGGACAAACCCTTGCAACGAGGGGGGATGGAGGGCGGCATAGCGCAGGGCGGCGTGGAGCAGTTCGTCGACGGGCTCGGCGGCTTCCGGGCCGAGGCGGGCGAACAGGCGGGCGCGGGCGCCGAGCGGGCCGAGGGCTTCGGCGAGGAGGGCGTGCGGCGAGGCGAAATCGACGCGGTCGAGCAGGGCGGCGATGAAGGCGCGGGCGGTCTCCCAGTCCGGGCGTTCGGCGGCGCGCTTGCGGAGGGCTTCCCAGAGCGAGACCGAGCCGGTGCGGCCGGCGGCGAGGTCCATCAGGCTGTCGTCGTCGAGCCCGCCGAGCGGGGAGGTCAGCACGACGGCGAGCGAGAGGTCGTCCTCGGGCAGGAGCAGCACGTCGCACAGCGCCAGCAGGTCGGCGACCGCGGGCTGTTCGGTGAGCACCATGCGGTCGAGCCCGGCGACGGCGACGCCGCGGGCCTTGAGCGCGCGCACCAGGGCGGCGCCGAAACGGTTGCGGCGGCGCAGCAGGACCAGGAAATCGCCCGGCCCGAGCGTGCGATCCTTGCTGGCCAGCCGGCCGTTGGCGCATTCGCCGGCGATCCAGGAGGCGATCGCCTCGGCAAGCCGCACCTCGGCGCCGACGGCGCCCATGTTGCGCTCCGGCACCGTCCACGGTTCCGGCGCATCGACCGCGGCGACCGGAGTGGCCGGCCAGAGTTCGACGCGCCCGGCATGGCCGGCGCGGTCCGGGATGTGGTGGAGGCTGCCGGGGACGGCGACACCGATGGCGGCATCGGGCAGGGCGAAGACGGCGTCGACCAGGCCCAGCACCGGGGCGGTGGAGCGGAAGGACACGTCGAGCGCGACATCCATCCAGTCGGCCCCGACCGCATCGACGCGCCGGTGCATGATCTCGCGCCAGCGATCGAACTCGCGGGGATCGGCGCCCTGGAAGGAGTAGATCGACTGCTTGGCGTCGCCGACGGCGAAGACGGTGCGCGCCGTCTCCTGGGCGCCGCTGCCGGCGAAGAATTCCTCGGTCAGCCGGCCGGCGATCTCCCATTGCGCGGGGGCGGTGTCCTGCACCTCGTCGAGCAGGAGATGGTCGAGCCCGCCATCGAGTTTGTAGAGCACCCACGCGGCGCCGGGGTCGATCAGCAGGCGGGTGGTGCGGCCGATGAGGTCGTCGTAGTCGAGCTGGCCGGCGTCGGTCTTGTGTTGGCTGTAGGCGGCGGCGACCGGCAGCGCGAGGTGCAGCAGGGCAGCCGAGATGGCGGCGACGGTGATGGCGCGGCGGGCATCCTCGACGGCGGCGACGCGGGCCTGCTCGGCGAGGAAGACGTCCTGCAGGCCGGGCTGGGCGTCGGCCAGCTTCTTGTTGATGAACACGCCGGGACCGCGCGGGTTGCCGTCGTCGAGCAGGAATTCGGTGCGCCAGCATTCCCAGTATTCGGGCCGGTCCTCGGGGTCGATGGCGAGCCATTCCAGCAGCCGCCCGGCCTTGGCTTTCACCGTGGGCGCGCCGTCCCGGGCGACGAACTCGGCGGCGCGGCGGAGGCTGGCCTCGCCGGGCCAGGCGACGGCGGCGGCGAGCAGCGCAGCCTCGTCGCCGGTGACGCCGAGGGCGGCGCGCTGGGCGGCGGCGATGTGGCCCGGGTCGTGGTCCGCCAGCGCGGCGAGGCGGTTGCGGCTGGAGAGCAGGGCTTTGACCAGCCGGCCGAAGTCGTCGACCGAGGCGAGGCCGGCGAGCTGGGCGAGGGCATCGCGGACGCCGCCGGCCTCGCCGCGGGCGAACAGGGTCTCGCGGGCGTTGACCAGCGCCACGTCGGCATCGACGTCGTCGACCAGGCCGAAATGGGGAGAGAGCTCGGCCTCCAGCGGGAAGCGGCGCAGGAGCGACTGGCAGAAGGCGTGGATGGTGCCGATGCGCATGCCGCCGGGGAGATCGAGCACCTCGGCGAAGAGGGCGCGGGCTTTTTCGCGGTTGGTGGGTGTGAGCGGGACTTCGAGCTTTTTCAGTCGGGCGTCGAGCGTCGTGTCGTCGAGCGTCACCCATTCGCCCAGCGTGTTCTGCAGGCGGATGGCCATTTCGGCGGCGGCGGCCTTAGTGAAGGTGAGGCATTGGATGCGGCCGGGGGCGGCACCACGGAGCATCAGGCGCAGCAGACGATCGGTCAGCAGCTTGGTCTTCCCGGACCCGGCGGAGGCGGCGACGAAGGCGGAGACGTCGGGGTTGGAGGCGACCAGCTGCGCCTTCTCCGCGCGATCGCGGGCGGAGGCGCTCATGGTGCCTCCTCCGTATCATCGGCGTTCCATTCGGCGACACGGGCGAGCTGGGCATAGTCGGAGAAGCGCGGCGCGCGGCCGGGATGAGGCTGCGAGAGATAGGCGCGGGCCGGGTCGTCGAAGGCGGCGATGAGGTCGCGCAGCTTGCCGCGGGCGGTATCGCTGGCTTCCGCCACTTTTGCGGCGTCGCCCTTGAACAGGGTGGTGGCCTTGCCGGCCTCGAAGCCGCCGGTGAGGTGCCAGTAGATCAACTCGGCGCTCTCGCCGGCGACCTCGGGCCCGAAGGCGCCGGCGGCGGCCATCGCGGCTTCGAGGGGAAGCTGCGGGGCAAGGCCGGCGTCGACCGCCTTCTGCGAGGGGGGCGTGCCGGTCTTGTAGTCGAAGATGGCGAGCCGCCCGTCGGCGCGGCGCTCGATGCGGTCGGCACGGCCACGGAGCGTGAAGCGCCCGCCGGGGCCGTCGAGTTCCCAGATGCCACGGCTCTCGGCGACGATGGCGGCCGGCGGCTGGTTGGCCCGGCGCTCGGTTTCCCAGGCGGCGACCCAGGCGGCGATGCGGCGCAGGCGTGGCCCCCACCATTCGGCGAGCGCCGGGCGGAGGCGCTTTTCCTGCAAAGCGCGGTCCATCGCGGCGGCGAGGTGCCTCTCGGCGCGGGCGGGCCAGGTGGTGCCGTGGGCGGCGAGGAAGAGCTCAAGGCCCTTGTGGACGATCTCGCCATAGTCGGAATGGTCGGTGGCTTCCTCGAGCGGGTCGAGTTTCTTCAGGCCGAGGACATATTTGGCATAGATGGCGTAGGGGTCCTCGAGCCAGGTCTGCACTTCGGTGACGCTCATTTTCCGCGGTCGCAGGGGAACCGGCGGGCGGGGCGTGGGCGCGCGGGCGGGGCGTGGGGCGCCCTGGGGCTGGTCGAGCTGGCGGGCCCATGTGCCGGCGGGGTGGCGCTCGAGCGCGGTGCCACGCCCGCGCAGGAAGGCGTCCAGGCGCACCAGCCAGCGCGCCGGCACGGCGGGGGCGCCGTCGCGGCGGCGGGGGCAGGAGAGCACCACGGTCCCGGCGGCGCAGGCGGCCATGACGAAGTCATGCGCCGCCTGGCCGACGCGCTCCTCGGGGCTGGGCAGGCCGGCGCGGGCGCGCATCGGCCGGCTCATCCAGGGGCCGGGATCGGTGGCGGGCGGCCAGACGGTCTCGGCGAGACCGCCGAGGATGATGACGTCGCTGGCCTGCAGGCGTGCTTCGAGCAGGCCCCAGATGAATACCCGCGGATGTTCGGCCATGGCGTCCCGCCCGCGCAAGGCGCGCCGGCTGCGGACCGCCGCGCCGGCGAGCAGGGCGTCGAGCAGCCGCGGCAGGATCGCCGGCGGCGCCTCGGGCAGCCGGGCCACGGCGTCGAGCGCCTCGGACAGCTTGGCGGCCAGCGCCTCGCCTTCCTCCAGCGCCCAGAGCCGCGCGGGGCCGGCGATCTCGTCCGTCGTCGCCAGCGCCTCGCCGGCGGCGATGAGGGCGGCGAGCATCTCGGCTGGCGCCGCGGTGAGCGAGGCGCCCAGGCGCAGCATCGGGCCGAGGGCCTGCTCGACCTGGCCGAGCAGGTCGGCGATGTCGGCGGACTTGCCCTCGCTCGCCTCGCGCAATCCGGTCAGCCCCGGGCGCGGCTTGGGGCCGCGCAACGCCTCGCGTTCCAGCCGGCGGGCCAGCGCGCGGCATGTGCCGAGGGGCATGCAGGCGGCGGTCAGGGGATGTTTCAACAGCGCAAGCAACGCGACGGGCGCGAGCTCGGCCGCCACCGCCTCGGCGATCAGACGGAGGAATACCGCGGGCGGAGTCTCCGAGAGCTGCTCGCCGGCGCTGTCGTCGGCGACGATGCCCCAGCGCAACAGCTCGGCGGCGACCCGGCCAGCCAGCGCGCGGTCCGGCGTCACCAGGGCGGCGCGGCGGCCGGGTGCGGCGATGGCGTCGCGCAGGATCAGCGCGATGGACGCCGCCTCCTCCTGCTCGTCGGCCGCTTCCAGGCGCGACAGGCCGGCCGGGGCCGCGTCGGTCGCGGCGCGCCAGGAGGCCAAGGCGGGGGCGGGCAGCATCGCAGCCGAGAGGACGCGGGCGCGGGGCGAGGGGGCCGCCCAAGGGGTCACGTCGGCGCGGGTGGCGCCGAGGCCGGCGAGCAGGGCGCGCAGGCCGGCCTGGGGATGGGTGTCCTCGATCGCGTCCCAGGCGGCATCGGCCATGTCATGGTCGAGGCCGGGCAGGATCACGCGGCCGGTGCGCAGGCCGGTGATCACCTTCAGCAGGGCGGCGACGGCGGGGATGCCGGCGGTGGTGCCGGCGACCCAGACGGGCATGTCGGGCGGGGTGTCCTCCCAGGCGCGGGCCTGGGCGCGGAGCAGCTTGACCTGGCGGGCGGCGGGGTTTTCCAGGCCGTTCTCAGCGAGCCACGCGGGCCAGGCGCGGGTGACGATGGCGAGGAAGGCGAGGGTGAACTGCCAGTGCTCGGCCTGCTCGCTATCGGCGGCCTTGGCCAGCGCCGACGGCAGGTCGAGCTCCATGCGCTCGGCCTCGTCCATCAGGGCCGCGAGTTCATCGGCCAGCCGCCAGGCCTGGTCGGCGGTGCCGACGCCGCCGCGTTCGCGCGGCAGGCGCAGGATGAGGCGGCTCAGCTCCGCCAGCCGGAGCGCGGGCGCTACCGCGGGCGGCAGGTCGAGCGCGCCGGTTAGGGCGAGGGGGGCTTCGTCGAGCGCGCCGAAGGCGGTGATGCGGGGCAGCAGCAGGCCGCGCCCGCCGGAGACCTGGAGGAATGCGTCGGCCAGGGCGCGGGCGGCGCGGCGGGTGGGCAGCAGGATCAGGCCGCGGGCGAGATCGTCGCCGCCGCGTTCGGCAAGCCAGCGCTCGGCCAGGGCGAGGAGGAAGGGAGCGCCGGGGGGCAGCGAGGCGAGGTTCATGCGGGCACCACGTCGCCGAGCCGTCCGGGCCAGCCGGCGAGGGTCGCGTGGCGGCCGGTTTCGGAAGCGGCGGTGAGGGTCACCGTCAGGGCGTCGGCCGGACGCAGGGCGCCGAGGCGATCGGGCCATTCCACCAGCACGATGTCCTCGCGGGCGTCATCCCAGCCGAGTTCAGTGAGCGACTCCGGGCCGGTGAGGCGCCAGAGGTCGAAATGGTGCACGGTGCCGCGCGGGGAGTCGTAGCTCTGCATCAGGGTGAAGGTCGGGCTCGGCACCTCGAGCGCGGGGTCGCCGGCGAGGGCGCGCAGCAGGGCGCGGGCAAGCGTGGTCTTGCCGGCGCCCAAGGTGCCTTCGAGCAGGAGGACGTCGCCGCGGCGCAGCTTGCCGGCCAGGAGGACGGCCAGGCGCTGGGTTGCCGGCTCATCCGGCAGGAAGAGTGTTGCCTGGTCCATGGTGTCGAAGTGCCCGCTCTGCCTAATGCTTAGATCATGTTTGGTTTAAGTGAAACCAATCATGATCTAGCAAGCTATTGAGGAAGAGCGCGATTCACGCTTTCTGACCCATCGGCCTCAAGCGATCGCGCTCCAGCCTATGGGCTGGCGCGTGCCGTGCCAATGACATGCAGGAGGGCGCGCGTCGGGCATCCGGCGCTGTGCGCGCCGGATGCCCAGCCGTCGTCAGTCGGTGGCGGAGGTGTCGCCCGTGCGGTCGGCGATCATCGCTTCGGTGGTGATCAGCAGCGCGCCGACGGAGGCGGCGTTCTGCAGGGCGGCGCGCACGACCTTGGTGGGGTCGATGATGCCGGCCTTGACCATGTTGAGGTAGGTGCCGCTCTGGGCGTCGAAGCCCCAGTTGTAATCGTCCTTGTCGAGCACCTTGCCGGAAATCACCGCGCCATCCTCGCCGGCGTTCTCGGCGATCTGGCGCATCGGCATCAGGGCCGCCTTGCGGACAATCTCGATGCCGTGCTTCTGGTCCTCGTTGGCACCCTTCAACGATGCCAGCACGAGCGAGGCGCGCGCCAGGGCGACGCCGCCACCGGGGACGATGCCTTCCTCGACGGCCGCGCGGGTCGCGTGCAGGGCGTCGTCGACGCGGTCCTTGCGTTCCTTGACCTCGACCTCGGTGGAGCCGCCGACGCGCAGGACGGCGATGCCGCCGGCGAGCTTGGCCAGGCGTTCCTGCAGCTTCTCGCGATCATAGTCCGACGTGGTCTCCTCGATCTGGGCGCGGATCTGGGCGACCCGGGCCTTGATGTCGGCCTTCTTGCCGGCGCCCTCGACGACGGTGGTGTTGTCCTTGTCGATGAGGATCTTCTTGGCCTTCCCCAGCATCTCCAGCGTGACGGTCTCGAGCTTGATGCCGAGATCCTCGCTGATGACCTGGCCGCCGGTGAGGCTGGCGATGTCCTCGAGCATCGCCTTGCGGCGATCACCGAAGCCCGGCGCCTTGACGGCCGCGACCTTGAGGCCGCCGCGCAGCTTGTTGACGACGAGCGTGGCCAGCGCCTCGCCCTCGACATCCTCGGCAATGATCAGCAGCGGCTTGCCGGACTGCACCACGGCTTCGAGCAGGGGCAGCAGGGTCTGCAGGCCGGAGAGCTTCTTCTCGTGGATGAGGATGTAGGGATCGTCGAGCTGGACGTTCATCTTTTCGGCGTTGGTGATGAAGTAGGGCGACATGTAGCCACGGTCGAACTGCATGCCCTCGACGACGTCGAGCTCGGTTTCCATGCCCTTGGCTTCCTCGACGGTGATGACACCTTCGTTGCCGACCTTCTGCATGGCCTGGGCGATGAGCTTGCCGATCTCGGCCTCGCCATTGGCGGAGATGGTGCCGACCTGGGCGGTCTCGGCCTGGGTCGAGATCTTCTTGCTGCGGGCGGCGAGCTCATCGACGAGGGCGGCGACCGCCTTGTCGACGCCGCGCTTGAGGTCCATCGGGTTCATGCCGGCGGCGACGGCCTTGAGGCCCTCGCGGACGATGGCATGGGCGAGGACGATGGCGGTGGTGGTGCCGTCGCCGGCGATGTCGTTGGTTTTCGAGGCCACTTCGCGCACCATCTGGGCGCCCATGTTCTCGAACTTGTCGGTGATCTCGATTTCCTTGGCGACGGTGACGCCGTCCTTGGTGATGCGCGGCGCACCGTAGCTCTTGTCGATCACCACGTTGCGGCCCTTGGGGCCGAGGGTGACTTTCACGGCGTTGGCGAGCAGGTCGACACCGGCGAGCATGCGCCCGCGGGCATCGCTACCGAAACGTACGTCTTTGGCGGCCATGGGGTGTTCTTTTCCTGAAATGGGAGGCGGAGGCAGGCCCGCGCGGCCGATACCGCGCGGCGCAGTCGCTACGCCTTGGGCTTGGTCTTGGCGGCCGGCTTGCCGGCGGGAGCGGCGGCCTTGGCGGCGGCGCCCTCGATGACGCCGAGGATGTCGCTTTCCTTCATGATCAGCAGCTCGGCGCCATCGATCTTCACTTCGGTGCCCGACCATTTGCCGAACAGGATGCGATCGCCGGCCGTCACGTCGAGGGCGACGATGGCGCCAAGCTCATTGCGCGTGCCGGGACCGGCGGCAATGACTTCGCCTTCCATCGGCTTTTCCTGCGCGGTGTCGGGAATGATGATGCCGCCGGCGGTCTTTTCTTCGGCGTTGAGCCGGCGCACGACCACGCGGTCGTGTAGGGGACGAAATTTCACTGGAGTTTGGACTTACCTGGTGCCGGCCCTGACGGACCGGTCGACTTGCCCTGAACCGTCCATCGCCGCCAGGCGTCGGAGCGGATTGGCACTCGGGCCACGGGAGTGCCATCAATCTGGGGCCGATGGGGCGCACATGCAAGCGGGGCGGGTGGGATATCCGCTGACGGGCGCATTCTTGTCGCCTGGGCGGGCGCGGCCATATGCGCGGTCCGTCCATCGCGCTGGAACCTGCCATGACAGATTTATCCGCCCCACCCCCGCCCCGCCGAAGGCTTGGCGCATGACCCGGCCGATCGCGTTGGTGATCGGCGCCCATGGCGGCATCGGCGGTGCGCTGGTGGCGGCGCTGCGGGCGCGGGGTCAGGACCTCGTGGTGGGGCTTGGCCGGGCGGAGCTTGATCTGTGCGACGAGGGGAGCATCGCGCGGGCGGTGGCGGGGATACCGGCGGGGGAACTGCGGCTGGTGATCAATGCGGCAGGGCTGCTGCACGATGGCGGGGCGGGGCCGGAGAAGACACTGCGGACGCTCGACGCGGCGCAGCTGGCGCGCAGCTTCGCGGTGAACGCGATCGGGCCGGCGCTGCTGATGAAGCATGTGCTGCCGCGGCTGCCGCGCCAGGGGCGGGCGGTGTTCGCCAGCCTGTCGGCGCGGGTGGGGAGCATAGGGGATAACCGGCTGGGCGGCTGGTATGGCTATCGGGCATCGAAGGCGGCGCTGAACCAGTTCGTCCGCACGGCGGCGATCGAGCTATCGCGGACGCACAAGGAGGCGATCTGCGTGGCGCTGCATCCGGGGACGGTGGCGACCAGGCTGTCGGCGCCATTCGTGCGGGAGGGGCAGGCGCTGCTGACGCCTGAGGCGGCGGCGGGGCATCTGCTGGGGGTGATCGCGGGGTTGCGGCCAGACGACAGCGGCGGGTTCTTCGATCGGCGCGGCGCGCCGGTGGCGTGGTGAGGCATGGCGAAGATGCGGCGGAAAAGTGAGTTGCCGAGCAAGGTGTGTGCTGCTTGCGGGCGGCCGTTTGCGTGGCGGAAGAAATGGGCGCGGGAGTGGGAGTCCGTAAAATACTGCTCGGACAAGTGCCGGAAGGCGGGGGCATGACGACGCTGCGGCTGGTGATGGGGGATCAGCTCTCGGCGGGGATCGCGGCGCTGGCGGATATCGCGCCGGGGGATGTGGTGCTGATGGTGGAGGTGGTGGAGGAGTGCACGTATGTCGCGCATCACCAGCAGAAGATCGTGCTGTTCCTCAGTGCCATGCGGCATTTCGCGGACGACCTGCGTGGGCGCGGGCTGACGGTCGACTATGTGCGGCTGGATGACGCCGGGAATACCGGGCGTTTCACCGGCGAGGTCGGGCGGGCGATTGCGCGGTATGGGGCGGCGCGGCTGGTGGTGACGGAGCCCGGGGAGTGGCGGGTGCAGCTTATGGTGGAGGAGTGGGGCGCGCAGTTCGGGATCACGGTGGAGGTGCGGGATGACGATCGGTTCTTTGCCTCGCGGGCGCGGTTTCGCCGCTGGGCGGCGGGGCGGCGGGGTTGGCGGATGGAGCACTTCTATCGGGAGATGCGGCGCGAGCATGGGCTGCTGATGGAGGGCGGGGAGCCGGCGGGTGGGGTGTGGAACTATGACGCGGAGAACCGCAAGCGGTGGCCGGCGGGGATGGCGGTGCCGGGGCGGCTTCGGTTTGTTCCGGATGAGATCACGCGGGAGGTGATGGCGCTGGTGGCCGCGCGGTTCGGGGGGCATTTCGGGACCCTCGCGGGATTTGGCTGGCCGGTGACGCGGGGGGAGGCGCTGGAGGCGCTGGCGGATTTCGTGGCCAATGCCTTGCCGCGGTTTGGCGATTATCAGGATGCGATGAAGGCGGGGGCGGCGTTTCTCAACCATTCGCTGCTGGCGCCGGCGTTGAACCTGGGGCTGCTGTCGGCGCGGGAGGTGTGCGCGGCGGCGGAGGCGGCCTGGCGGGCGGGGGCGGCGCCGCTGAATGCGGTGGAGGGGTTTGTGCGGCAGATCCTGGGGTGGCGGGAGTATGTGCGGGGGGTCTACTGGACGCTGATGCCGGACTATGCCGAGGGGAATACGCTGGGGGCGGCGCGGGGGTTGCCGGGGTTCTACTGGACGGGGGAGACGCGCATGCGCTGCCTGCGCGAGGCGATCGGGGCGACGCGGGAGCATGCCTATTCGCATCATATCCAGCGGCTGATGGTGACGGGGAATTTCGCGCTGCTGGCGGGGGTGGCGCCGCGGGAGATCGAGCGGTGGTATCTGGCGGTGTATGCCGATGCGCTGGAATGGGTGGAGATGCCGAACACGCTGGGGATGGCGGTGTTTGCCGATGGCGGGCGGATGGCGTCGAAGCCCTATGCGGCGTCGGGGGCGTATATCGATCGGATGTCGGATTTCTGCGGGGGGTGTTCGTATGAGGTGGCGACGAAGAGCGGGCCGAAGGCGTGTCCGTTCAACTATCTGTATTGGGCGTTTCTGATCCGGAACAGGGAACGGCTGGCGGGCAATCCGCGGATGGCGATGCCCTATCGCACGCTGGCGGGGTGGAGCGCAGAACGGCAGGCGGCGTGTGTGACGGAGGCGGAGGGGTTTCTGGCGGGGCTGGGTTAGGCGGGGGATCGCGGGGGCGTCAGGCGCTTGGCTTTCGATCGATGGGATATCAAACTGGTATCGCTGCAACCAGTTGAAGCGGGGACGAGCTGATGGTGGCTGGCGACACGTTGGTTGGCAGCGGGGAATCCGACGTTCGGGTCGGTGGAGCCAACGACGACTCGCTGGTGGGGCTGGGCGGGGATGACAGCCTGTCGGGCGGGGCGGGGGACGACACCCTCATCGGCGACGCGCCGTTTGCCGCTGATGCGGCGGGCATTCTCGGGCAGGTGAAATTCGCGCCCGCCTATACGCAGTGGGCGATCGACTATGCGGCGCAATCCGGCACGGCCAGCCTGGATCAGGCGCCGCAGGGCATGCTGGTCATTTCCTCGGCGCGCGACAGCCAGACCAACAAGATCGCGCAGGAGATCCCCTGGCGGCCGGACGAGATCGCGGCGCTGAAGGACGGGCCTTCCGGTGCGAGGGAGCTGTACGGGTATCTCGATCTGGCGAAGATCAACACCTACACGACGATGTGGAACGTGGCCTGGCAGCCCGGCGTGTCGCAGCCGGCGTGGCTGGGGGCGCAGAGCCCGGCGGATGTCGCGAACCACGCCTATCCGGTGGCGTTCACCACGACGCCCGGCGGGCCGGGTGAGACCACGCTGAACCCGGACTGGCAATCCATCGTGCTCGCGCGGGTCGACGCGATGGCCGCGCAGGGGTTCACCGGGCTGTTCCTCGATGACGTCGGCGCGTATTTCAACCTGCACGTCACCCCCGAAATGACCGCCAATGCCCAGAAGACGGTTGGCAAGGATCCGGTGCTCGAGCAGCAGCGGCTTAATATCGTGGCCGACAACGCGCGGGCGATGCGGGATCTCGTGCTGGCGGTGCACCAGGAACAGCCAGGCCTCAAGCTGATCGCGAACGGGGCGCCGTTCATTCTCGGTGATACCGGGGCCGATGGCACGCCGGGGCAGGCGACGGCGAATGGGAACTATGGACACGCGCTGAGCGCCATGGTCGCCGAGAACGACATCTCGGGCGGCGACGGTGTGGCGCAGACAGGTGCTGCGGGTTTTGCGAATTTATTCCATATTCCGATATTATCGCTGGATTATCCGCATTCCAGCGATCCCAGCGTGACGATGCCGCCGCTGACGTCGCAGCAGCGGCTGGACTACACGACGCAGGCGCTGATGCTGGGCTTCCTGCCCTCAGTGCCGGACTATCTCGACCAGCTGCCGCCGGCGCCGGATTTCGCCGGCACGGTTCTCGCGGCGTTGGGCGGCCCGCACAACGACACGCTCGATGGCGGCGCGGGCAACAACACCGCGATCTACGCGGGCGCGATGGCAGACTATGTCATCACGCGGCACGGCGGGGTGGTAACCGTTGCGGATACGCGGGGCGGCGCGCCGGACGGCGTCGATACGCTGACGAATATCCAGACGCTGCAGTTCGCCGATGGCGCGCTGAGTACGGCCAGCGTGCCGTGCTTCGTGGCGGGCAGCCGGATCCTGACCGCGCGCGGAGAGGTGCCGGTCGAGGCGCTGGTGTGCGGGGAGATGGCGGTGACGGCGGACGGTGGACGGCGGGAGATCCGGTGGCTGGGCCACCGGCGGCTGGATTGCCGGGGGCATGCGCGGCCGTGGGATGTGCATCCGGTGCGGATCCGCAAGGAGGCGTTTGCGCCGGGCAGCCCGCGCCGGGACCTGGTGCTGTCGCCGGATCATGCGGTGTTTGTCGCGGGGCGGCTGATTCCGGTGCGGTATCTGATCAATGGCGCCACGATCGTGCAGGAGCCGGCGGGGGTGGTGAGCTACTGGCATGTCGAGCTGGAACGGCATGACGTGCTGCTCGCGGAGGGGCTGGCGGTGGAGAGCTATCTGGATACGGGGAACCGATCGGCCTTCGCGGGGGGCCACGGGGCGACGATGTTGCATCCCGTGTTCGGGCGGGGGGAGGGGGCTGGGCAGGGCTGTGCGCCACTGGTGCTGGACGGGCCGGAGCTGGTCAACGTCAGGGCGGCTTTGCTGCGGCGGGCGATGCGGCTTGGGTTTCGGACGACGGCTTGGGCGGATCTGTCAGTGCTTGGAGGCGGGCGGGCGCTGGAGCGGGAGGGGCGGGGCGATGGTGGCTGGCATTTCCGGGTGCCGCGCGGGTTCGGCGTGGTGTCGCTGCGGTCGCGGACGGCGGTGCCGGGGCATGTCAGGGTGGCGGATGCGGATCATCGCGTGCTTGGCGTGGCGGCGACGCGGATCGATCTCGATGGGCGGTCGATCGGGCTGGACGATCCGGCGCTTGGCGAGGGCTGGCTGGCGCCGGAGGAGGGGCTCCGCTGGACGTCGGGCCTGGCGGCGCTCAGCGTCGGGGATGCCCGCGAACTGAGCATCTGGACGGCGCCGCTGGTGCGCTACTGGATCGCGCCGCGGCGCGCGGCCGGGGAGGCGACCCTGGCGCTGTAAGCGGCGTGACAGGCTGGAGTGTGTTGTGGATGGGGTCAGGCGGGGGGATCGCGGGGGGCGGTGGGGAGTTTCCAGCCGCGGTGGATGGCCATGAGGCGGAGGGAGAAGCAGATGGTGGCGCCGAGGAGGGCGGCGAGGGTGGGGGGGAGGGTGAGGGTGTGGAAGATGACGACGATGGCGGCGGCGATGAGGGCGGCCAGGGCGTAGATCTCGGCTCGGAGGACGACGGGGACGCGGGCCATGAGGATGTCGCGCAGCATGCCGCCGCCGATGCCGCTGACCATGCCGAGGATGGCGGCCATGGGGGGATTGAGGCCGTGATCGAGGGCGGCCTGGGCGCCGGTGACGGCGAAGGCGCCGAGGCCGGCGGCGTCGAAGACCTGGACGGGGTGGGAGAGGCGTTCGACGAGGGCGGGGCGGATGAAGCAGAGGGCGCCGGAGAGGATGGCGAGGCCGACGGGTTTCCAGTCGGCGATGGAGGCGGGGGGGACGACGCCGATCAGGAGGTCGCGCAGGATGCCGCCGGAGACGGCGGTGACGATGGCGAGGACGAGGACGCCGAAGAGGTCCATGCGGGCGCGCACGGCGAGCGTGGCGCCGGAGAGGGCGAAGACGCAGGTGCCGATGAGGTCGAGGGCGGCGAGGAGGGTGGCGGGGGAGGGGAGGGAGGGCACTTGGTGTGTGGGGCGCCTAGAGGGGGTCGTGGGGTTGGGTGTGCTTAGCAGGAGGCGGCGGAGTTCGGCGAGGGTGGCGGTGGTTTTCTTAGGGTAGTGAGGGTATACGTTACGATAACGTAACAAACAGAGCATGCGAAGGCGATGCGCGACGCAGGCTTTTTGTTCGTCGGACGGGGGGATGCGGGGCGGGTTGGGGCGCGCGGGCGGGTGAGGGCGTGCGGTCGGCGCGTGGGCGTGGGTCGGCCGTGGGCCG
>Ga0164297_10000231_pt1 | contig 72148 bp, 96 predicted proteins | sample GEODES058metaG_FD_113539 | JGI IMG/M metagenome (GOLD analysis project Ga0164297, IMG submission 113539) | Dystrophic lake water microbial communities from Trout Bog Lake, Wisconsin, USA - GEODES058 metaG | ecosystem: Environmental > Aquatic > Freshwater > Lake | place: USA: Trout Bog Lake... | reverse complement strand
TGATATGCCTAGCCTTACAACCATGAATTTTCCTGCATTAACCACAGTTGGAAATGACATGTATATCAATGATGGCTGTCCTGCCTTGGAACTGGCCCTTTTTCCTGCTTTACAAACTGTCACTGGTGGCATATATGATTACGACGAAGGACTTGGCAATGCCAACAATTTCCATACATTAAACCTGGGAACAAATTTATTACAGGTGGGAGGAGATGTGTCATTTACCTTAAGTGCACTGAATCAAACATCAGTGGATAACTTGCTGATAGCACTGGCCAATCTAGATGGAACAGGAGGAACGACACTCTATGAAAATCACACAGTTACCATTACAGGTCCCGCTGCCGCACCCAGTGCAACAGGACTAGCAGCCAAGACAACACTGCAAAACAGAGGCTGCACAGTAACAACAAATTGAGGAACACAAAATGAGTTATGAATTAGATGCAAAATATATTGCTGCAACAGTTGCCAGTTTAGCACAGGAAAAGCCCGCAGGAACTTTGTTAGTAGATGAACAAGACCTTTCGCTTTGGTTGGTTAGTGCTAACCCTGGTACTGTTATACCCCTGGGTAGTAATACCTCATCTCCGCCAGCACCTCAGGTTATTATCTCAGGTACCAGCCCTAGTTCATTTCATTTTCAGTTTCAATTAATTACATTAAACAATCAAAGTGCACAGTGGGCACTTGACTATTTTCCCAGCAACATACCTGACTCTGTTACAGCAATTGGTTTTCCAGATCTAACTTTGATTGTTACCAGTGTCAATACATCTGGTATAGCGATAGAAACTTTAAATTTTCCAGAGGTATTATTGATTTCTGGTAATTTCACGCCAAATAACAGTCCTGCTCTGGTATCCATGGACTTATCAAGATTGATATCAGTTAGTGGAAGTTTATATCCAAACCATAACTCCTTACTAACAGCAATTTCATTACCTGCATTGACCTCAGTAGGTGGTGATTTTGATCCCAACGGCAATAATTCACTCACGACAATTTCTGCACCTGCACTGACAACTGTTGGTGGTGACTTCGGACCAAATAACAACAATTCACTTACAACAATTTCAACGCCTGTATTGAGATCTATTGGTGGAAGTTATATTGGTTATGGTATTGGTGGCAATCCTGAACTTACAGAAATTGATTTACCTGAATTGATTACAATAGGTGGTGAATTTAAGCCAGCCAACAATACCTCACTTACAACCATAAATGTTCCTAAATTAACCACAATTGGCGGGACTGTAATTATTTTTCAAAACAATTCACTTACAGAAATTTCAATGCCTGAATTGACTACAATTGGTGGCACGTTTATCCCCTTTGCCAACAATGCACTGACAACAATTAATCTGCCTGCATTGACCACTGTTGGTGGCGATTTTGGACCCAATGATAATGCACAGGTCACAGTAAATATTCCTGCAATAGAATCCATTGGTGGTGTAATTTCAGATTATGGAATTAGTCAACCCTGGGCCACATTCAACATTGGCAATTCACTGAAACATCTTGGTGGAGATGTGGCATTGACTGGCGTGGCATTTGATCAGACATCAGTGGATAATTTACTGGTTGCACTGGCAGCACTAGATGGCACAAACGGCACAACACTGTATGAAAATCACACAGTGACAATCACAGGTACAAGTTATGCACCCAGTGCCACAGGACTAGCAGCCAAGACAACACTGCAAAACAGAGGCTGCACAGTAACAACCAATTAACAACAGGAGTAAAAATATGTCAACTACAACAACTCAATCACTGGCAGATTTTGCCAAGAACACAGAAATACCATTTAATTATTTGCTGTCACTGGCAACACAACCCAGAACTGTAAATAACAGATCAGCATTTCCAGCACAACTGGTTGCAGGTTCTGGCTGGCAGGTAGATACTGCAGCAGCCACACAATGGCTAGCCAACAACCCAGTTACAAAATCTGGCACAGATATTATCAATGCCCTGACACTGGCAGAATATACTGCAATCAAAACCACAGCACAAACTGCTCTGGCAGCAGGAGATGCCAGTTTGGAATTTCGATTGGACAAGATAACAGCAGGTTCAGTGACCGTTACAGACAGCGACTACAAAACTTTTGTGGAAACACTGGTAGCCAAGTCAGCAATCACACAAGATCGAGCCACAGTGGTGTTTTATCCTGCCACCTTTAGTGGTTCTGCTCGCCCACCAAGACCCAGAAATCCTGCCTTGTAATTAATATCAATATCGTTGGCTGTGAGAAACTTTCTCACAGTCCAACACTTTTTATGCCCATGTCAACTGAAACAACACAGCATCTTCTGCATGTAAAAAAACAAATTCTCCTGCTCCATGATACAGCCAACTATCTCCCCATTCTCCAATATTTTCTCTGCACCATTGTTGCACAGAACAATCCCAGGGAATATAATTCAAACACACACTGTGAATCATGAAAAGTTAATTTCTAAAAAGCAGTGAAGTTTTATCTGATTAAACACTGTGGTTTGTAATCTGTGATTCACGCTCAGTTGCCAGTTGGCTAGTCATAACAGAGAGATATCTTTCCTCTTCAAATGGATGCCAGCGTTCCATGACTGTTGCCTGGGGTCCCCAGGTTTCTATCAATTCCTGTACAAATACCACAATCTCTTGCAGAGTCATGCCGGTAACATGAAAATCTGCTGCCTCAACAGGCATGGTTGTTCGCAATTGTCCAGTCATATTCTTTGTCCCTTAAAACACGATTATAACCTTATTTTTTTACTCAGTCAAAATTATGTTTTTCAGTTCAATGAATCCCGATAAGCCTCAACCAAATCTTTGGCTTGTTTTAGTGTTAAATCACAATCGCGTCGTAGTTCGCGAATAGCCATAATAATCTGATTGTTTTTGATATATGAGTCAACTGTGTCACTGATATCAACGCCTTGAAATTCACGATTGCCCAGTAATTTTGTAAAAGTATCGCGTGATATCTGGTCCCAGGTGAGAATTTCCAATGAATCTCTGCTGAGTTTGTAAATTTCGTGTGAGACAGCAATGCCCTGTGATGCAAGGCTGTCTGCAAGATCGCGAATTTTGATCAGATTTTTCTGTAGGTCTGTGGCATCATGTTGAGAAAGATCGCTGATTACTGTCATTGTAAATCTCCTTGTGATGTTTTTTATCATCTCTTGATGTCATTGTCAACAAAAATATAGATTGTAAATACTGTCATGATACCAACATTTCTCAGATATCTAGTTAATACATAGGATTTCTGGAAAAAATTATATTTCTCAGTTTATAAAAAGGTGTTTCTTTTTAGAAACACAAAATTCATGGGTCTTATGGATATTTTCCTGCCCCTGTGATAGTCAGTCTGCAGCAATTTATGCTGCTTTAGTGTAACCCTCACTGCTGCATATGCTATCATGCAGCCGATATCCTGGCATATGGTCCCAGAAAGCCCCCAACGATAAAAAATCGTTGTGCCTCTATATGCTGTAACATATGGGCATGGTGGTGGGTCTTGCAGGTAACGCTCCTGCCACCTCTTGCATGTCAAGCAAGTGCTCTACTTCTAAGCCAAAGACCCAGTATACAATTTATTTTTAATTTAAATCTTGGCAGAACACCAGTGTGAATCGAACACACGCTTCTCCTTGGACGGGAGCACTCTTCCACTGAGTTATGGCTTCTGCTCTAAGAATTGTGTGATCATTTCTGTTTATCACACAAATACTGTGCTGTATTTAGACGATTTTTTTGTAGGGTATACGATTTACCAAACTTTCATAAGATTCATTCAAGAGAGAAATTTTAAAAAGAATTCGTTCTACAGCACCGTTCACTACACTGTGTGCTCGGCTAGTATCAAGAACTGCCTGTGTATAGTGATAGTTTTCGCCATCATAAGTGACAGGTGCTGCAGTATCACTGAGAATAAAATTTATTGCACATAAAGTGCCATTGTCAATATGTCTAGGAACAATATAATTTGCTGCAGCAAAATAAAACCGTGGTTTTCCCTGCACCTGCAAATCTTTTTGTATTTGCTTTATATAGTGATCAGTGTATGGTGCAATTAACCAGTTAGTCATGGGCTTGTCAGTGCGAAAATCTGAGTATGCAGTTGCAGAGATTCTGGCCAAGGAGGCACTTGCCAATAATCTATCACGATCCAGTGGATAATCTAGCAGAGTTACTGGAGACATGATGATATTTATAATATAAATCAGTGGGTTTCAGAAAATTTCGCTGGATTTTTAGACTTTTATGTGAGGGATATCCACCCGGAAAATCAAGATTTTTCCTGGGGTTTACGATATCGCTTGTATGTAGCCAATTCTTTGATAACAGGTCCTGGTTGAATAATATGATTGGCATAGTTGCCACGAGTTCTATAGCGTATTTCCATGAGGATGCTATTTTTGCCTTGCAAATTACTGTCATAAAAAGTGATATTGGGAAAGCTATATCCTGGAAATTTATCACTGGAGCCCAGATTCATTCTCACTGCAATGTTGATTTTGTCATCTTGTATGACTTTTTCTAGGTTGCGATAACTTAATATTTTATAAGTGCCTTCGCGGGATAGTTCTATCACTTGAATTTCAGGATCGTGTTGTGTAGCATGATAGTCCAGAAATTTACCCAGTTTTTGTACCAGTGATATATCATCTTCAGGGGTTGTGGTCAATTCTTTCAGTTGAACATAAGCAGTTTGATAAGCCAGTGTAACAGCATCAGCAAATTGATTTTCCACACCACTTTCCTCTGAGAGTGCGATGATATCTGCTTTCTTGCTGGATAAGTTCACACCCAGTGGTTCAAACAGATCTTGTAGATTATCATAAACCTGCTGAGCATTCTTTCCTCTGGCTTTTTGACCAATCAAACTGCTGCTTAGTTTTACACTTAACTTTACCTGTTCTAATTTTCTGGTGGCTTCGCCTTTGTCATTTAGCACATTGATAGCCACATCTACCTTGCCGCCTTCCCGACCACTTAGCAGAACATGAATGCTGTCTGGACGATTGTTATGATAAAGAACATCAGCATAACGCTGTGCCAGTTTATCATTTACATATGACACCACAGCCAGAACTTCGCCAGCAAGTTGTGATCTGACAGTGTGATCAGTGAGAGTCTGTTGCACATCTACAGGTAGAAAAACATCCAAATTTATATGGTCGCTGACTCGATTGTTGATATCATGCACAGAATCTTGGATGGTATCATCACCAGTTGGTTTGATGTTATCAACGATTCGCCATATATCTGATGGCGAAATTGGTTGTACAAAGTCTCCTGAACGATTGATTAGTTTTGCATACATGGCAATGCCCAAAAGAGCTTCGGCAATCAAACCACGGCTTCTCACCTCAAAGGTTTGGCCTTTCATCTGCGGACTTTTGTAAATTTGACTTATAGTTGCAGTGCTGCCTGTGGTAAATTTAACAGGTGTTGCAGCGATAGTTTTTGCCAGCACTGTGTCATTTGGGCTGGCTTCAATTTTCTGCTTTAACTTTGCCAGTTTATTTTTGCTGGATGCATCTAATTCTAAACCCTGTTCTTGTTCTCCATTTGCTCCCAAGGCTATATCAGCAGAATGCATCAGATATCGCAAATAACCTGGCCAACTACTTAGACTTACTTTACTCAGTGTTGTTTCTGTGATAATTTCTCTGGCTCTCATAAAAGATATTTATATTCATGCGACAATAGTTATCTATAACATATATGTAAATATATGACATTATATTTTTTTTACCAACGGTATTCTAGAACTGGTATTATTGGTGCCCGCTGCCGGATTTGAACCGGCATGACCGAAGTCGGAAGATTTTGTGGCTACGGCTTAGGGCATGAACCATAATGGTAACAGGTTGTATATGTTATATTAGACTTTGTTTAGTTTTCTAAAAATATCATACCATCTTCTAAAGTATATACGAATCTTTCTGTTATTTTTTGTCCAGCATTGTAATTTATTGGAATATCATGTATGGCTGTTTGTTGACCGTTTTTTGCTCTTGCACCACTGTATCGTGTTGACGATGATATTTTAACATTTTCAAAACCTCTGTTTTTTGCATCGGTAAGAATATTTTTGAATAACCAGCTTATTGCGGTATAACCCATATCTGCGGCTCCAGATTGTGGACCACTGCTGGTAAACATACTTTTGTCATCTCTAAATGATATTATATTAGAAATAACAAGATTTTTATCTCCTAAAGTGTAATCTATTTTTATTACAGGTTCATTATTTTTGGTTTCTGATACAATTGCTTCTATATAAACTTTGCCTTCGTTATGATCTTCATAAATTACACGATATGCAATTTTTAATTCTGCAGAGGGGTTTGAAAAACTCTCTAACAGAAATAACGAAGATTTGGAAAAAATCATTTCAATTCTATTATGAGTTGAAGAAACTCCGTTTGAAATAATGTCTATAAATTTTCTCATGCATGATTCTCTTGTGATAATTAGATATTTATTGTGAAAATGACTATCTAAGCATGAATCATATTGGTAGCAGGCGGACTTCGCCAGTTTCCACAGCAAGCTCATGACACCTGCCGCCGCTTGGTACCTGCCCGAGGGTGCTTGGTACCCTAGGTGTACCTCACCTCGTTTCTCTGGCGCACACGACGGGTTTCGATCCCGCTGCCTCCGAATTGACAATCCGGTGCTCCCCCAATTGAGCTACATGTGCTAAACTTTTGATCATGTTGTGGCCGGTGCGGTATCTGCCCGAACGGGTTGCCCATGCTCCGTTTGAGGTCTGATCAAAACCTCCCAAACTGTTCGTCAACTGTTTGGCTTTCCTTACCACATCTCAGTTATAGTGCAATTATTTTTATCAGTCAAGACCAAGTCAGACCAAACAATGCAGCATCTTGTTCATGAACAAATCCAAATTTTTGAATATCATGATATTTGATACCACATGTCCAGAGCCAACCGGCTTTATCAGCATCACCAGTGTCAGGAAGATTTTTTTTAACCAGTCACGTGCCTGATCTGCCAAATCAGAATCGATTTCAACCTGATAGGGAAATCCAATAAACCAAGATGCCTCTTCCTCATTGATTTTTTCACCGTCAGTTAATTCCATTACTGATCCAATTCAAAAAGATTACTAATATTTAGTATTGGTGCCTGACAATCCCACTGCAATGCAATGGTCCTGTCAGGACTTTAAGTTTCATGGTATCCCCAGCGAGGATCGAACTCGCATCTCCGGAGTGAAAATCCAGTATTCGCAACCACTTAAACTATGGGGACATAAAATCTTTTATCTGGTGAGAAAGGCAGGATTTGCACCTGCAATTTGTGATGCTGCTTTCAGCGACGTTCTGTTCTAAAGCCTTTCGCGCGATACGGTAGACAATATCTTACCTCACTCACATCATCTCCGGCTTTGCACCTGTGCGTTTACTAGTTTCGCCACCTTCTCAAAATTTTGGCGGGATGCAGCGGGATCGAACCGCCCTCGACACCCAGATGCTGATATCAGACGCCCACGGCGTTTTTCCTGATCTCGACACATCCTTATATTGGTGCTCAGCCCCATTGGCTGTTGCTATCCCCAAATTTAAAAACTCTATACACTGGCCCCCTAACCCGCCGTGTATCTGATGCAGCCTGCCACATTCGATTTATTCTAGCGTGATACAGCATCTTACCAAGTCACAGTAAAAACCAGCACGCATGCTGGGATATACTGCGACTATGATTTTTGGCTCCTGGGGAGGGCAACGATCCCCCAACCACCTGATTAAAATTTGGTCTAGCCGTATTGCACGGCAATAACAAGTATTTCCTACCTGTTCGCATTCTACGCTTGACCCCAGTCAGGTGCTCTACCAATTGAGCTACCCAGGAATAAAATTTCTAATTACATATTAAACTATCAAAGAACCACTTGCTTTATATATGTATAATACCGTATATTCAGAGAAAGTCAAGGGGTTTTTTATAAAAGCAGATGATGGGACTCGAACCCACGAAAACCTCCTTGGCAAGGAGGAGCAATAGCCGCTATGCAACATCTGCATCGATTTTATTTATTGGTGGACCACCTGGGGCATGATCCCAGATACTGCAAGGCTCCACTGTGGGTCTTACCAGCAGCATGACCGATGTGGCCCTGAATTTATCTTCAAGGACTGTCTCGGATTTGAACCGAGGACCCGAGAGTTAAAAGCTCCCTGCTCTGGCCACTGAGCTAACAGTCCATTTTTTGGAGTTCCGTGGGTCGCTTGCATACTCGTTAATCCGATTTTCCGGGTTGCAGCCGGGGCCATTACTATCTCTGGTCACTGGATCAAATTAACTAAATAAACGAGATACAAGATGTTGACGCATCTTGTATCTCTAAACACAGTCTTATTATACTATAAGGAAAAGACAATGTCTAATGATATTTATAAAAAATCATCTACTCTAAAAGAAAAACCATGTGCTGCATGTGGCAAGCCAACAATTAATCCAAAATTTTGTAACTTTAGGTGTTCTGGTTTAGGACGAGGAAAAGCCCTTTCCGAAAAACTCTTAAAGGAAAAACAAAAAATAATCTCCAAATACTTAGAAAATCCAAATTTGTGTTTGAACTGCAAATCGGCACTTTCATATGAACAACATGAAAACAAAAACAAATTTTGTACGCAGTCATGTGCAGCAAAGTTTAATAACAAACAACGTGGTCCTCAATCAGAAATTTCAAAAAAGAAACGATCTGAAACTTTGAAAGGGCGTGCTACTAGGCCAACTCACGAGAGTAAAAATCCAAAATATATTGCCAAAAAACTTTTCAAATCACAAATAGTTGGCCCATACACTCGAGTATATCTATGCAAGTGCAAAATAACCGGAAAAATATGGTATTCAAAAACTATTAAAACTATACATCCAGATACTATAGATAACAAAAGTTTATATAGATACCAAACAAGGTTCACTTTCTGTATAACAGATTATGCAGACTGGTTTATGGATGCATCTGCACTTATCAAACAATATGGTTGGTATTCAGCAGCTAACAGAAAAAAAATTTAGAAGGTTGTTCTCGCGATCACTTATATTCTGTTTCTGATGGATTTAAAAATGGTGTTGATCCAAAAATACTTGCACATCCAGCAAATTGCCGAATCATTCCGCATCGAACAAATCAAAACAAACATTCAAAATCTTCTATAACATTAGAAGAGTTAATGAAACGGATTACTATGTTTGAGCAGATATACCATTGAACTATCTCTGGCAACGGAACATATCACAGTTATTTTGGTTTCAATCGCAGTAATCGTTGTTATTTTTTGGTTGCGAGAGGCACGAGTTGAACGTGCGTCAATGGCGTATGAGACCATGCTGGGGCCACCTCCAGTCTACTCCGCATTAAATTATGGTGCTCCTAGCAGGTATCGCCCCTGCGTCCAGGCTTTACCAAAGCCTTGTTCTGCTTTTATACTATAGGAGCAATGGCGATTTGATCACCATAATCAAAAAATTGGAGCACCTGACAGGAGTTGAACCTGTATGATTCCAATTACCTTTCGCTCCGTTCGTAGCGGAGAGGGATACAGGTGCATTTGTTAATCTATCGCTCTATCCAGTTAGGCCACAAGAGCAATTATTTGATGTCGTTGCCGTCTATCTACATAAACAACAACTGGTTCATATCATTGATTTAAACACGCTTTTCAAAAGTTATATCTAAAATTCTAACTTGGCAGTTTAAAATCCAAAGAATTATCTCTGCCACCTGTTGGGCTGTGCATTTATTGCCATCGAACTGCTTGACAGCAGGTGTGTCTACCCAGCTAGGTTTGATAACAGTGACTTGTGGATATTGGCAAGCCAATCTCAATTGTTTTGCAGTATCGTCAATTGATTTTTTATGAATAGCATATGGCATATACTGGTTTTTTACATGGTCTGCTCCTAAACTACCAATGGTTATTATAGTTTTTCCAGGATCAGAACGCCAGATTTTCCAAACATCATTTAATATTGCTGTTTGCATAAACCCGTTGGTGCCATGTGCGGATTGATAAGGATATGCATTGTTTATCAAACAGTCAAATTGTTCATTTTTAAGAATTTGATACATACTGGTTCGTTCTGCTTGATTAGTTAGATCAAACCCATTAGATCTACTGAACCCTTGTACGATATGATTGTGTTCTTGCAGTAGATTATATGTTGCAATACCGATACCACTAGTATGACCTGTTATAGCAATTTTCATGCAGTTATTTATACCAAAATAATCGTTGGTACCTCGTGACAGAATCGAACTGCCGTCTGCACCGTGTAAAGATGCGGCCCTGCCATTGGACGAACGAGGCATAATTGATTAGTTGGGAAGAAAATTTTGCAAGAAAAACTTCAAGAATGACACTGGAAGAATTACTACAACGCATTGAAAATTACCCAAAATAGTGGTGGATCTACGGGAGCTTGAATCCCGCCTTCGGGAATGCAAATCCCGCGTGCCCCCAACAACACTTTAGACCCATATATTATTTTATCTGGTCAGGGCGGGGAGTTTTGCAATCCCGGCCTCTAGTTTCCAAAACTAGCACTCTCCTTCTGAGCTACGCCCTGTTATCTTATGTTGGTGAGGGGGGTGTGATTCGAACACACTCAGCAATAAGCGGCAGATTTACAGTCTGCTCCAGCTCTCCAACTCTGGCGCCCCCTCAAATTCTTAAAAACCCTTAGCACAATCATTTCAAAAAATACATTCTGCAAAAGGTTTCACTTTCTGGGACGATGACTTTCCCTCATCATCGTCCCACAAAACAATCACGAACAGAGTCGCCTATATGGCAACTCCTACTGGGTGATCTCTATCTAACCCAGCCTCGCATTGGTATCCAGTAGACATATCTACCTTGTTGCCCTCCGCGAGTCCCTATCCTTTGTGTTTCATACGCTAAACACTGGCCATAGGTGACCAAAATCGTCGTCAGTTCTCAAACCCTGTGTAACAAAAAACCCCAGAATTTTTGTTTCTGGGGTTTGCTTACCTTGATGATCTATACGAATCCTCTAGGCAGCAAACCTCAGCACGGGCTTATAGGCCTCGCGGTTAATTACATTACATAAAATTGTTGTTTTTTGCATCATTGTTTTTGAACTCTTAATCCTCTTTATGAGTGTATTTATATATCATATTTACTTATCTGTCAACTGAAAAAATGCACGGTTATGATATTTTTTTTAAATTTTTTCGTCGTCGGATGAAAGGTGAAATTTTCCTGTTTGATAATATTGTTCTAGAGTCACATGATTAGTCAACCATAATTGGTCAGGGAGACAATTTTCGGTTTTAAATGATTTTGTAGTATCTAACAGAGTAAATTTTTATTCATCATATTTACCCGATGTTAGATACCGTTTTATTGCTACTATTTCTTCAACCGTAATAGTTGGCTTTTTTGAGCTGCCCCCCTATCATCCATACCTTAGCTGGAATTTTAAAGATATAGTTGGCAAAGCCCAGTCGTGTCTTGCCACCAATCAACCAAAGCCTGTTGCCTGTGTTGAGAATAATAGGCATCTCCACAGATCCTTTGTCAAAGGCTTGTTCTGCTCTAGCTGCCTTATCAGGACCAGCCGAGTCTTGCTGTGGCTTGAGCTCAGCAATTAATGACCGCTTGTTTCTTGGATAGTTTTCTATGTCAAGCCTATGATTAGGCGGTATGGTCACCGCCTGACCCCGCTGTGCTGCCCGTAGCCAGGTAGCCTTATCCGGATAGTGCTGCTTGAGGTACTGTCTCACATCAGATGGCACGTCTGGCACGTCTGATTGAAACTCTATCTCTGACCATTCAAAATTAAGATTGGGTTTAGTCCAAGATATATTTCTGCGATCTGTTGGGTCTGCTGCTTGAAAACCAGCTGCGTTTTCCATAAGTGTCATTAATTCTCGCATGTTTTCGACACTTGATTTTTTGGTCATTGCTAACTCCGCTTAGGCATATATGCTAGAGATATTTAGCAGGCCGATAATATACAATTATTGTTTTTTTACGCATGGCCCCCTGCCCGCCTGCGCAATGAAACCACTCCGTACATCCTAAAGATGTATTTTGGTTTCTTACCTCAAAAATGGTGCACCGGGGGAATCCTGACATCCCAACCTTCCCGTTATGAGCGGGACGCTCCTCCTTTGAGCTACCAGTGCAATTAACCTGTTAAGTATTTAATACTACTAGATAAATGCATTTTTGTCTAGCGTGTATTTGTATTACACGCTAGATTTTTTAACGAGCAGCCGGTCCTTGCAGGTTAAGCAGCGGAAGAGGATCACCAGCATACATATTTGTAGGCAGTTGTCCATTCCAGCGCCTCCACCAGCCATAGATCCTGCCATTGCCAGCATAGCATACTCTTCCTTGTCATGATCACTGAGATCACCTTCTACCACATCTTTCATTCTTTTGAGAATGTCCATGCACCAGGACAAGTGAACTTGGTGCATGTTTATTTCAGTTTTGTTGGTTTTTACCGCTGATACGCTCTAGAATTGTTTGTGGCGAACTTTCGCCGTAGGGATCAGTTTCAGCGTTGTCTTGAAAACCAGGTTCTGGCCAAAACTCTTCAATAACACCATCATTGACCAGCATGGCATATCGCCAGCTACGCATGCCAAACCCCAGATTGTCTTTGTCCACCAGCATGCCCATCATGCGTGTAAACTTGCCACTGCCATCTGGAATCAATTTGACACGATTCACACACTGCTGACGGCCCCAGGCATTCATGACAAAAGAATCATTTACTGAAATGCAGTAAATTTCATCAATGCCCTGTGCTGTGAAATCTTCATAGAGTTTTTCAAAATCTGGCAATTGGTATGTGCTGCAAGTTGGTGTGAACGCACCAGGCAAACTGAAAACTATCACTCGCTTGCCAGTAAAATAATCTGCACTGGTCATGTCTTGCCAGCGATAGGGATTGGGACCAGAAATGCTTTCATCTCGCACTCGGGTTTTGAACGTTACATTTGGTACTTGTTTTGTCATTCTGTTAAATCCTTTTTGATTTTTTCTACAACTTCTTGTGGCATATCACCAACATCCACATAAAAAACCTTGCGTTCAGAATGTAGATGATAAATCACAGCAGCATCTTCTAGTAATGCAATTTGTTTTTCAAGTTTTGTTGCTCTTGCACTATCGCCGCTGGATTTGGCTGTTTCCAGATTAGCTTTCAACATGGCAACGTCAACATCGATCTGATCTTGATTTTGAATTTCTGTTATCATTGGTTTTTCTGTCACGATATTTTTCATTTTACAATCCTTCTTGGCCAACTATTTCTATTTTTATTTTATAAATTTTTTCTGGATTGTCAATTCTTCTTTTTTGGTTTGACAATCCAAATTAAGACAGGTATGCTAAAAATACTTGCCAAGATAATAACAACTATCGATATAATTAACCATTCTTTCATAGGTTTACACCCATCGACTGCACACCTTGTAGGCTCAATTTTTTAGAATAGCCGCAAAACTTGCAGACTCTGGGTAACATCGCCATGTTTCATGGTGGTTAAAAACTCTCCAAGCCTCTTTTTCTGTGTTACCAGTTGCCAGCACAGTTTTTACGGTTTTGCCACTTTTTGTGACTCTGTGAATTTCCCAAATAGGCATCAGGGATAGACTCCCTGTGAATTGAATGCCTGTGCCAGTGCAGACAAAATTATTCTTCCAAGATTGGTGGCAACTTGATCATAGGTTTCGGAACCTGGTGATTTTGCAATATCAATCAATTCAATTGCTGGCAGATGGCATACCAGTTCTGTTTGAATTACTGGATCGAAACTCACTATATCAATATGTGTTTTTAGAGCATTAACCACAAATGATTCTGTCATGTTATATTCTCCTTTTTAATTTGGTGATACCTAACTGGCCGTTAGAAGTTAACATGAACAGCAGTTGGTGAACCAGGAGCCAACCAGATTAATGCTAAAATTGCCAAAACAATAAAGAATCGTGTCCAGCTGGTAAATCCCCATGCTATAAATGCAATAAGCAGAAATGCTGTCCCTGCGATCAATCCACTGTCTTTATTGCTGTCATTACTCATGATGTTTGCTCCTTAATCTTGATGATAGTATACGAGTTGGACTGTCTTGTCAAGCGTTTTTTTTTAAAAATCAGCTTCGCCTCGTAAGTTCATCATGACTCGTTTGGCGTAATCGGCGTAAATCCATCGTCCTTGAAAAAACCCTTTATATGGATGGTTGTATCCTAAAACTTTGCCATTTTTATCGATTTTATATCGCTGTCTTTTAACTACAATATGTTGTGTTTTGGTTTCTACAAAGGGATCCCAGTCAGAAATAATGAAACAAATATGAATCTTATCATCATGGCAGAATTTTACCCAAACAACATCACGATTAAATATCCAGCCAATTAACTGCTGCAGATAATTTTTAATAAAGAATATCAACGGTATTTTCCTATCGGTATCACTCATCACAGTGGTTTCAGATAACTTAAAATGATTTTTAACATTCTTTCCAGGTTTTTATATTGGCGATTCGAATACTTCGCCAGGCACCTTTTTCTGTGTCCCAGACTTTTATCACAGCAGAACTGGCTGTGTTGTTTGGTATTTTCGTTTTTTGCATAAATTCATAATTGATATAATCTGGTCTAGTAGTAGACAACATGGTTCTATCACTGCCATCAACTTTGGTGAAACAAATTTCAACAACTCCCTGTTGCAGAGAATTTATCAGATTTTCAAGAGAAATAGACATTATGTAACCTTGTGTATTTTATTATAAGAATAAGTGAAAAACTTTAAACAGTCAATCATAGTTTAAATTAACTGTTATCATCAAATCCAGTTCATATTCTGGCACATATTTCCGGCAACTATTCCATGAGCAACTGCTACATTTAGGCTGCGAATTACACCCAGCATGGGAATAGAAACGACAAGGCTATTTGGCATTTGCAGACAAACATCAATAAAACTCTGTGGAACACCACCAGTTTCATTTCCCATAATAAGTGCTGGAATTCTTCCTCTGTTATTCATGGCCTGAATTCTTGTCTGCCAGCAAATCTGGTTAAGATTTAAGCCATTTTGCTCAACAATAACCGGTGTAAGATTATTTTCATCTAGAATTTTGACAAATGCATGTGGATCAGTTAGTTCGTAATCGGTTGCTGTCTTGATCACACGAATATAATTGGCAGCACCAACCAAACTGCGATTGTCAATTTTCTGCCGCCCATGGATAATCACACCAGTTGCACCCAAACAATGACTGGTTCTTATCATTACTCCAACATTTAAATCACCTGTACAATTAAGACAAACTGTGTACCAGGGTTTCCTATCCTGCTCAGAAATTTTTTGTAATTCTGGAACATCAAGATGCTTTAAATGATCATGAACATTTCGGCTAGAGTTATTCTGTGCCAATTGTTCATCACGAACAGTCTTTAGGCAGATAGCAGCACTCATGTTAATTCCTTCGGTTTGTTGATAATCTATCAAAGATAAAAGATATTGTCAAGCCTGTTAAAAAACAAACATATCCATGGGAGAGGATTTTTCCGTTTCACCGTGACGAAATACCATTATTTTTTCATCAGTGTTTATGTTCGGTTTGGCACTGGGTCTTGTGATATTATCAAGTGTCAGGGTTTCAATATAGGTTAAACCACTCTGTTGACACAGGGAAAAAGTATCATCATAGAGTTTATAATCACCATAATTTTTAATATTGATGATTATATGTCCTCCTGATATTAGGTAATTTTTTGTATTTTCTATTGTAGGTTGCATATATTGTGCCAACCATTTTTGATAATCACGACCTTGAATTGATTGTTTGCCAATTCGATAATCTTCTAAATCAAAATATGGTGGCGAACTAAAAGCCACTCCCATAGAGTTACACCAGTCAGAATGAAAAACTTCACTGCCTGTTGCTCGGATATCAACTGAAGATTGTGTTGAATTTACCAAATCATAATCTTTGTGAATTGCAGACAATCGTTTTACCAATTCATAATTGGGGTCAGTGCCAAAATAGGCTATCTTGTTCTTGAGTGCAGAAAGTAACCTCACACCCCAACCACAACTAAAATCATAATAGCGATTGTTTAAATTATATTTTCCAAGAATCGCATCAACAGTGTGCATGGGAAAGTTGCTGGGTTTCATGGCAACTCCTCCACCTGAAATTCTCAAGGCAGTCTCAATATTTTCTATTTCACTTTTTGAACTTGGATAAACTTTTTCACTGGATAAAATTCGCGAATAGAAATAACGAATTAAATCATTGCATTCAAAAACTTCTGAAATAGTCCATCGTGGGCTATACAGTTTAGTCATACTCATCAGGTCTTTTACATAAAAATCAGTAATGGCGGAAACTTGTGTGCCACCACGCCTGATACTAGCCAGATTTTTATGAACCGCTTCTATACTGGGTTTTCTATAATATGCTTGACGAATTTCTTCACATTTTTGATCGGAAATATCAGCAAAATGATTGGTCTCTAAAACCTTGTCTTTGTATTCTATTTTGTATAATTTACCAGGCATTGTTCAAGCCATATTTTCATCACAACTCAAGCCAGACCTATCAAGAGTCCAGATAACCTGAGGAATATCAAAAGTAGCAATTGCTCTGGCACATCCTGGACATGGCATTGCCAATCCCTGAATATTTTTCATGGTTAAATGTTCCTTCTTGACACGAGCAACATACAAGGTGCTCTTGCTTAGTTCACGCTGTGAAATATGACGAAGCGCATTCTTGATTGCATCAATCTCACTGTGAAGATGAATACTCCATGGGTTCTTGCTATATTTTGCCTGTAGAGGGTGAGTTTTTAAACTGTTAAATCCAAAACTCACCAAATCTCCACGATATACCACAGCACTAGCCAACCTACTGCGATGGCTGAGTTCAGTGGTAGGCATATCCTCCAACATCTTTTTTAAGATGTGGATCCAGTCTTTATGTGAACGCATTGATACTAGAACTTCTGCAGGATATTGCCGTCAGCAGGGTCTATAAGATATTCACCGCAGATTATTTTCCAAGGTATTGACCCATCTGCTGCTCGCCATTGACGATAATAAGCATCTTGAACCTTGCTGAATGAATCAAAAGTCATGCAGCGACTCTCAGTTTCAGTGTCAACCAAAATGTAAAACATTGTGTTTTATCCCTTTTCAGAATCTGAATATAATATAACTCATACAACTTTGTCAAGAGATTTTTATAACTCTTGTGCCGAGATGGTTCACTGACATACAGTACGATATACAGGACGATTCCATGCATCATAGTAGGCAATTTCTTGCCAGCATTGTGCTGGAGAATAAACCTGTGGCGGAGCAACATAAACTACCGGAGGTGGTGGAGTCAAAACTGAACCAATCACGCCACCAATAACAGCACCCGTTACAAACGGTGCAACCCAGTAGTTGCCACCACCACCACGATAATATCCATCAGCGTGTGCTGGTGTCATCCCAAGAATACAAACTGCACTTGAGAAAAATAAACTGACGGCAATTTTTTTCATGTTATCATTCCTTTGCTATTAATTTTGTGATATAACTTGTTCTATGTCAAAACTATTTACAGGTAATTTTTGTTCAAAATATGGCGTTTTTGCAGTAAAATTATTTTTTCTTAGACAGGTTAAAATAAATATAACTGGGAAAGTTATTATATAAAATCCAGATAAAACCTATGTAGGAATCGCAAAAGATGAAAAAAATTGAAGCCATTATCAAGTTAATTTGTCTGGATCAAGTTAAAGCAGCATTAAAAAACATTGGCGTACATGGAATGACTGCAACCGAAGTAAAAGGTTTTGGTAGACAAAATGGACACACTGAACTCTATCGAGGCAGTGAGTATCACATTGATTTTTTATCTAAAATAAAGTTAGAAATTGTTATACCTGATGATTTATTAGAAAACGCTGTAGAGGCAATACTATTAAATGCAAGAACTGGTAAAATCGGTGATGGTAAAATTTTCATTTATGATGTGCAGGAAGTGATACGCATCAGAACCGGTGAAACCGGCACTGATGCAATTTAACTAGGTTGTCTTTAATTGAACCTCTGCAGAGTGAAAAAGCACATCTGTTAAATTTGCAATTTTGTTCAGAGGTGGTAAATCAAATTCCTGTATTTTTGTTCTGTTTATTAAAGTGGTGGGGTCAGGTCTAAATTTTTCAGGAATATCAGCGAGTTCATCTGCAGTAAATTGTCGCTGTATAACAGATCTCCTTGCAAACACACCCCTTTTGAAATATTCTGGGTAATCGTTAAAATTTATTCCTTTTTGAAAAAGCATTTCCTGCTTTTCTGCTCCTGTTTTACCATGTAATTCTCGGTGACTGTAATAGTGGTGTGCTGCCATGCTAACAGAATTCTTGGTGGCATCCAGATTACGCCACAACAGCATGTTCGCTGCTTCCATTTCACTTGGTAGTTGGATGACCCGTGCATCAAAATGTGGAAGTTTTTCCATCAAGGTGGACCCTTGTACCGATCCAAATTCCCGTGATATTGCCTGGATGAATGCAGCCGTTGCCAGTCCAGCCAGCACGGAGGTCATCTTTATGATCTTGCCCAAATACAGGTAAATCACCGGTTATTGATAACTACGGAAATAGATTCCTTGCAGATAAAGACCATCCAAACATAAAGAATGGAACATGGGTGCATGTTTCAAAAAATCTAGTATCTGCATTTGATACAGAAACTAATTCAACCATTAGTGTCACACGAGAAGAATTCAATAACAATACCAATCTAGTAGGGGTTAATAAAAACAAAGTATCTGGTGCAGACAATCCAAATGCTAAACAAATAGCAATATATAATGCAGAAGGACAATTAATTCACACTTGCATTGGAAATTTTAAACAATATTGTATTGACAACAACTTACCATTTTCTAATCTACGAGATACAATGTATAATGATAAACCACTATCATATGATACAAAACGAGCTAGATCATACGCAACCAGGCGTAACATACTAATATATGCCGGTTGGTATGCTAAATTAATATGATATTTATTGAATTAATATGCGAAGAGTAGCATGCGTTTTCTCCACCAGGGCGCTGGCGGTTGCCACCATGGCACGGCTCATGCGTTCGTCGTAGGGTCGTGTCATGTTTTTGGTAAATCTAGAAAAATTGCGTCCATCTATTCTTGCATAAACAGGAAGACCTGGAAGAAATTTTCTGTCACATTCCTGACTCTCATAACTCTTCATTCTGTCGCCAAGATCATCACTGTGCATTTCTAACTCCTATAAGTTAATAGTTTATAGCACTTTTTGTGTGAATGTCAAACAGTTTGAATAAGAGAATAGTAATGTTTTGCAGATTTACATTCAAGGTAAGGTTTTATAGACCATAACCCATGTCTTGATATACAAATATTGTATTTTCTACAAATATATACTAAACTCGCAATGCCAAAATGGCAGTGGCTTGTTGCTGTGTTATGGTATTAGCAGTAACCATGTTGTTGATTTCTGCTACAAATACAGGGTCACTGACATTTATTGTGGTCTCTCCCACAAGATTGATCCAGAATGCAGCAGATTGTGGATTTTGTGCCAGCGATGTTTTGTTTTCAGTGGTGAGCAGATTCATGATTCTGGACACAGGAACAACTGTGTCAGTTCCTGGTATTTTTATTCCCAGCAAGGTGTTTAGATCCTGCGTGGTTGCATTCATGGTCAATCCCTGTGGCACAGGATGTGCTGCCAACCAGGTAGTTACAGCAGCGTCGTCTGCTGTCCAGCCTACCTTTGGTGTCAATGTGGCTGCCAAAGTTTTATCAATTGCTCCCTTGAGTAACCAAGCATAAGGTACATTTATTTGTCTGGCATATTGTGGTAGTACAACTGTTGTCATTGTGTATTTCCTTTTAATTTGTTGTCACTGTACAACCGCGTGCTTGTAAAGTTGCAATGGCGGCTAGCCCTGTTGCACTGGGTGCAGAACTGGTGCCCGTAATGATCACTGTGTGATTTTCATACAGTGTGGTACCGTTTGTTCCATCAAGTGCTGCCAGTGCAACAAGCAAATTATCCACTGATGTCTGATCAAATGCCATGCCAGTCAATGCCACATCTCCACCAAGATGTTTCAGTGAATTGCCAATGTTGAATGTGGCCCAGGGTTGTGTAGTCGCATTATCTACAATTACTCCAGAAATTGACTCTATTGCAGGAATATTCACAGTGACAAGTGAACTGTTTGTATTAGGATGAAAACTACCGCCAATTGTGGTCAATACAGGGGCAGAAATTTCAGTAAGTGAATTGTTGCCGTAGGGATAAAAATCACCACCAATAGTGGTCAATGCAGGTACACTAATTGCGGTAAGTGAATTATTGTTATAGGGATAAAAACTACCGCCAACCGATACCAACGATGTCAAATCCATGGATATCAGAGCAGGATTGGCATTGGGATTAAAGTCATGGCCCACTGTTGTCAATGCAGGTACTGAAATGGCTGTAAGAGAAGTATTGGTATTGGGATAAAACCCGCCCCCAACTGAAGACAATAATGTCAAATCCATTGATACCAGTGCAGGATTGTAATTGGGATAAAAATCACCATGAATTGCGGTCAATGCAGGTACATTAATCGCTGGCAATGAATCGTTATTAAAAGGTCTAAAATTGCCACCCACTGATGACAACAATGTCAAATCCATAGATAGCAGATCAGTATTTTCATTTGGAACAAAATCACCGCCAATTGTGGTCAATACAGGTGTTGAAATTGCTGTTAATAAATTATTATTGGGATAAAACCGACCACCAATTGTGGTCAACGCAGGCATTGAAATTTCTGTAAGTGAATAATTAAATTGTATACCAAGACCGCCGCCAATTGTAGCCAATACAGGAACTGAAATTTCAGTGAGTGAATCGTTGTTATAAGGGTTGAAGTCACCGCCCCCAACCGATGTTAATGCAGGTGCTGAAATTGCTGTTAGTAGTGGATTATGATTTGGACCAAATCCACCACCTACTGAAGCCAATTGTGACAAATCCATGGATACCAGAACAGAATTGTAATTGGGAGAAAAGACACCACCAATTGTGGTTAATGCAGGTACAGAAATTTCAGTGAGTGAATTGTTGCTATTGGGATAGAAAGCACCACTGACTGTGGTCAATTCAGGTACCGAAATTGTTGTAAGACTGGTATTGTTATTGGGATCAAAATCACCACCCACTGAAGACAATAATATCAAGTCCATTGATACCATAGCAGGATTGTAATTGGGATAGAATTCACCACCGACTGTGGTCAATGCAGGTACCGAAATTGTTGTAAGACTGGTATTGTTATTGGGATCAAAATCACCACCTACTGAGGACAGCGATGTCAAATCCATGGATACCATAGCAGGATTGTAATTGGGATAGAAAGAACCACCGACTGTGGTCAGTGCAGGCACGGAAATTGTCGTGAGTGAATTATTGCTGTTGGGATCAAAATCACCACCTACTGAGGACAGCGATGTCAAATCCATGGATATCATAGCAGGATTGTAATTGGGATAGAATCCACCACCGACTGCGGTTAATACAGGAACATTAATTTCTGTCAATAAGGTATTGTTATTGGGATCAAAATCACCACCCACTGAAGACAAAAATGTCAAATTCATTGATTCAAGAGCATGATTGTAATTGGGATAAAAGTTTCCGCCTACTGTGGTCAATGCAGGTACCGAAATTACTGTCAGTGCATTATTGTTATTGGGATAAAAGTTGCCATCGACTGTTGTTAACAAAGAAATATCTAAATTTGTTAAAGCGTCATCATATGATATATTGAAATTTCCGCCCACATAAATTAGTTTTGGCATGCTTATTGAAGTCAATATTGTATCGTTTTCAAAATCAAAGTCGTTTTGTATATAAACAACATTGTTGAATGTAAAACTAGTCAATGTATTGCCATGACCATTTTCATTATATACTAATCTATCAACTTTAATAACAGGTTGAGAATAGTTTGATGACCAAGTGTTTGTAATGTCAAACATAAACTCATACGCCCAGGACCCAGTTATTACTATATCTGGAACCTGATAAGCAGAAGTTTGTTTGCTGCCATCTGGAAATGTCAAACTGCCATCAGGACCAAATGTCCAAAAAGTAGTCAAATCGTTGTTGCCGCCACTACCTGGTCCTTTTAAGGCTATGCTGAAAATACCACTATAATTGTCATCATCTATAGATTGTAATCGAGCACCAGGAATTCCATTGCCCTGATTGGTATATGTGTAGAAATCAATGGCACTGCCAGTACCACCGTTGCCTGCAGTGTTGATCAGGGTCAACTGTGTTAGCAGTTGACCAGGTGCTCCTGAATTGTTTAGATTCAGGGCTGCTGCTGGCACATTGCCAATACTGTTACTGCCAATATAAGTTGTAACACCAACATTAAGAATATTGGGCACTGTTAAATTGCCATCAGTGGCAAATATTAGGGAACTTTCTCCTGCACTTATTTGTATATTTGCAATAGATTTTATTAATGCGTTATCAGTCTGATATAAAGAATTATAAGAGTTGGGTAATGTAAGTGTTCCATCTGAATTAAACTGCCAGATCAGGCCGCCGCCGCTTTGTACACGCACATTGCCAAGTCCGCTGACCAAGGTGGACTTGGTGTCAGCATAAAGCCCGTTCATGTTATAGTCGCTGTTCAATGAACCAATACCAGCAATATAGTCGCTGCTGACCAGCGTGCCACCGATCTGTGCGCCTCCAATCAGTATGTTACCGTTGTCGTCCGCGCTCATGGCATACTGACTGCGTACATTTGGATCCATGCTGACCATGCCAGTGAAGTTGGGGTTATATACTTCTTCAGTGCCGTAATAGACCAGAGTTTGGCCTTCCATGTTAACTAGTATGCGAGCTTCGCCAGTGCCAGCGCTCATGTATATCTGGCTGTTCTGTACTATGCCATTGTCAGTATAGGTGTTGACTACCGTACCAAACTCTGCACTATTTGTGTTGCCAATACCACCGCTGTTCAGCCTAGTATGTAGAGGCATGGTTATCGCACCGTTGATGTCAAAAACCCATAGGCTGTTGACTGTATCTGCAAGAGTCTGTATTGTTACGCCTATATCGCTGGCAGTAACATAATTTTGCTGATCACTGCTGCCTATTTGTACACCCATGTTACCGGCTGCACCAAGACGAGTAATTCCACCATTATCGTCAAGATAACCACCATCTGGCAGGGTTAATACTCCATCTGAACCAAAGGTCCAAGTTCTAGTTATACCTGCATCTTTGACAACATTAATCTCAGCTGTTCCATAATTAAACTGCAGTTCTCCACCACTTCCATCATTGACCCCACCATTATATTTTAATGTCAATGTATGGCCTGGTGGATTGGTATTAAATGTGGTGCCTATTGATGTGTCTTGCCCAAAAATTATAGGCAATTCTAAATTACCATCTGTTTTAAATATCCAAATATTATTTTGGGAATTTAGTTCTATCGGAGATAAACTTTGTATGACAGCATTGCCATTGCTGGCAGCAGGCAAGTTTAATGTACCATCAGAACCAAACTCCCACTGATTGGTTATAGCATTGGCAGGACCGGTTCCTATGGTAACGCCACCATATAGTCTATTCAGAAATATATCCGAAGTATCACCATTGGCAGGTAAAATTAATGCCGCAGTGGCACCATGTAATAAATCTGCGTTCTCAACAATGATGCCGTTGAAATCATAAATGGCGTCACCCCTGAATCGTATATTGCCAGTATTGATGTTACCGCCACCACCTGCTGTAGTTTGCACAGTATTGTCTGGAAATACCAATCCACCAGTGTTATCAAATGTCCAGGTAAAATTATTACTGTCAATATAGATATTACCTAAATTATTGCTGGTGATAACATTGTTTGACAGTATTAGATTGCCAGTGGGTGAAGTGGGTTGTACAACCCATTTATGACCATCATATACATATGTCACTCCATTAGGAGCTAGATAAATTTGATCTTGTGTTGCTGGATAAGGAAAGTTAAGTGCCATGACAGATATTTCACTCTAGAATATCTGTATTTAGCAGTTTTTGTTTTATCCCCACACCATAAAAAATGCCACAGCATCTTCTTTGTAGCGAAAATACCAGGACCCACCCTTGTCATAATCCCAATCAGTGTTATATCTGTTGGGCAATTCTTTACACCATGCTGCCATATCTTCTCTATTGACTTTGTGTTTTAACCGTCCAACATGTACCAACCATGATAGTGGTACTATTGTGTTTTTACAATCATTGGGTCCTATCGTTGCCATTGGATTCTGTTGTTTGAATTAGTTTTCGTATAAATTTTTCTGTTTCCAATACAGTCCAAAATTCCAGAGTATCTTGCATTATTATGTTATCTGGTCTTACACCCTTGCGATACCAATCTGCCCACGCTTGTTTGGCATTTTTTAAAATAATTTGGTGGTCTTGTTGATTAAGATGTCGAAACATCGTTGTTCTCAATAATTTCCAAATGATCGCGGACAACACAGATATTGACAACTTTGGCTTCTGAAATTCTATCGCCGCCACACCGAGTATAGTCTCTGCCACCATCTATGAAAACACCATGGTGTTCGCGAAAATCATGACGATATCGACTATAGATTACTTCATCATCAATCGACAGACCTTGAAATTTTTCTGTAGCAGCAATAGCATCAGTGATCATGGTTACACCTGCATCATTGGTATATATACCAAAATAGTTGCTGCCTTGTGGATGAGCACTGTCAGTATAAAAAACAGCCACAGGCATATTAGCCCATCCGCCATCTATATTTTTCAAGCAACTTTCAAAGACATACTTTGCATTCATCTTTGTTTCAATAATTTCAATACCCTTGTCGGTCAGAAAAGTTGATTCTGTTAGAATTTTCATTTATGCAATCCAATATGAATAACGATAATATCAATTGTTGACGATGTCAAGAATTTTATGCAGCTATCTTTTTAGTGAGGAACAGGCGAATAATATTTTGCTCTTGTTTTGTAAAGCCCTCTGCATTGCTGTCGTTTATGCGTAGAAGTTTGTTGGCAATTCTTGCAACTGTGTTGCTGACTTCATGAGATTTACTTACCTCAGAAAACTTGTTCATCCGTTGAATCACTGCTGTTATGTCGAAAGTACTTGTCATGATATGCTCCTTTTAGGGCATAATAGCATGAAAATATCCGTTGTCAAGGTTTTAAATAAACCAGGTCAGTTGTAAAACAAATCCATTAACTCTGCACTTACAATAGGATCAACAAGAACTATTTTGCCATCTGCAGTTTGCAAAAATTGTCTTCGACCTAAATCAAGGTGATACTGGTTGGGATCATAGTCCATTATCCAAGAAAATAACGGTGCCAATAAACTATTTGGATGTTGTTCTTCATATTCTGCTGCTATTGCAATTATAACTTGGTGTTTTTTATTGAATCCATAACCTATTTCTTTTTGATGCTTGCGAAGTATTTTTGTATAATCCGCTATCTCTCTGCTCACTATACGGATATTTTTTCCAGATAATTTTTGCAATCGTGGTACCACAAGCATATAAATGTCTAACTCTTGCATACCTCTTATGTGATGAGACCGCACAGGATTTATTACTTCAGAATGAGATACCATGTGGATTCCATGTCTTAGCCAATCAACCTTCATGTAATCTCTGGTAAAAAGCAAAGCAGTTTTATCATCTTTGGCAAGTGCTATTGTGGTTGCACCTCGACCAAGAACTGGATATTTTCTATACTGTGGTGGCAATTCATCCAGTCGTACTGCTGAGCCTATTCTTCCTTCGTCCATAGTTGACATATTTTTCTTTTTCATAGGACCAACCTTGTTTGTTATTTGTTGATTCCACTTAATTCTTGTAATCTTTGAATATTTTGGTCTGATGTTGTTTCCACATTTTTCACTGTGATATCAGTTTTTTCAAATGTTTGTTTCCATTGTGAATTAATATCATGCCTTGCTTCCAAAGCAAGAGTGTCCCAATCTGCAATATCCTCTGATGATTCAACCTTCATGTCATCGTCATAGTATGGTGAATCGAAATCATCACTGTGACTCATAAATGATAGTGGCTCTGAATCTGTGTCCATTTCCTCATCATTTGAATCTATATTTTTCACTAATCCATTCCAAATATCTTGTTTTTCATCGGGTGTGGCATTATGCCATTCGTTCCAGAAATGTTCTTTTGGACGGTAGCCATAAACATCTTTATGTAAATCACTTATTTCATCGTCTTTATATGTATAAGCAGATTCATCTATTTTTTTATCACCAGTTACATGATATGTTTTACCGTCAACTGTAAATGTGTCTTTGCCTGCTTTTATTGCTGCTGCTCTAGCACCAGAAAATTCGTTTCCTTCTTCCATATCTTGGTCATGAAATGTCATTGATTGTGCTTCAACTGATTCCAGAATCGTTTTAAATTTTTTAATTTCAGTATAATTGTCCATGATGACCTCAATTTTCTATATTGAGCATATTTATATTTTTTTATATCATGTTTGTTGTTTGTAATAAATAAGTTCATGGCAGTTAGAAATAAACAACCTTCTCTTCTTGTTATTATGTACCATGTTTTTATAGGATCTTTGTTGAAGATTTTATGCAAAATATTAAGTAAGATTGGAAATTTTATCAAAAACATAATTCACAAATTTTTTATTACCTTGGTAAAATTTCTACATATGGTTGTCACTTCCCCACTTGCTCTCGCAAGGTTATTAAAATCTAAATTTGCACGAGTAGAACACATAGATTTGACAACAGTTGAAACAAAATTAAAAGCAGAATTGCCTTTTTTCAAGAAAATTTCTCTGTTATTGTGCAAGTTGTTGGGCAATACATGGTGGCATATTAAACATCAACTTGCTCTTACTTCTATTGATGAGATACGCTCTTTGGATAAAAAACCTTTTCTCAGTTTTGGTTGGGAATTATGGAGCGAATTTAATCCAAGACATAAGTTAGATTTTTGGATGGCTGATAGTCATATTACAGTTGAAATTCGCAAGTTTAAATATGACCATAAAAAGAACAAACTCTATTATGTTGAGCATGGTTCCAAAAAATCAGCACATGTTCATTCACCCCATGGAGTTCCTCATATAGTCAACAAAGTGCATTGGTGGGAGCCTGTGATAGAATCCACAGTTAGACCATATACACCACTACACACCCTTAATCAAACAGAGAACTGACACTACGCTCATCATGAATTCTTGCCATGGCATCTGCAAATAATGGTGCAACTGTTAAATGACGAATTTTCTGTGAAACATTTACAGGTTGTGTGGCAAAGATACTATCTGTGATAGAGACTTGTCTTATATCGCTGTCGTTAATTCTTTTAACTGCATCACCACTTAGAACACCATGTGTAACATAAACTTCAACCGATTTGGCACCTCGTTGAATCAGTGCTTTTGCAGCATTTATCAAAGTTCCTCCACTGTCAACAATGTCATCTATCAAAATACAATCTCTGTCAGAAACATCGCCAATAACATTCATCACTTCTGATACACCTGCTCTTTCTCTACGCTTGTCAATTATTGCCAAATCACTGTTTATTCGAGTTGCCAGTTGACGGGCACGAGTAACTCCGCCGACATCTGGTGAAATCACCAGTGGTAATTGCTGCTGATATCGCTGATTGATATCCTTTGCAAATAGAGGTGCAGCATATAAATTATCAACTGGAATATCAAAAAAACCTTGAATTTGCCCAGCATGTAAATCAAGAGTGAGAATTCTGTCAGCACCTGCCTGTGTAATAAGATTGGCTACTAATTTTGCTGAAATTGGTGTTCTTGGTCCACTTTTTCTATCTTGTCTTGCATAACCAAAATATGGGATAACAGCGGTAACTCTCTTTGCCGAACTTCTACGGAGAGCATCAAGTATTAATAACAGTTCCATGAGATTATCATTGGCTGGATAACTTGTGCTTTGAATTACAAAAACATCAGAACCTCGGATATTTTCGGTTATCTCTACACTAATTTCCTTGTCTGCAAATCGCTTAATTGTTGATTTTGTTAATGGTGTCTTCAATACAGTGGATATAGATTCACCAAATGGTATATTTGAATTACCGCAAACAATTTTCATCAAGTTCTCCAGATTTTTTAAGTATAATAACTATACAATAACACACTCTGATGCTCTATGACAATAAAATACGCGGATAACTATCTTATTGATAATTTAAATAATTTTTGAAAAAGGAAAGTTTTTATGACAGAAATTTTTAAACTTATTGGTGATTTGGGATTTCCAGTAGTGGCTGCCATTGCAGGAGGATACTTTGTTTATCTCACTATCAAATTGCTGTTGGGTGGCGTGCTCAGCAGCATAAAAGGCATGGCAGGTATTATCACAGCACTGGATAATCGGGTTAAAACCATGAATGCAGATGTTATACGCATTGATACTTTGGTTTCAAGTGCATTGGGTATCCGGCCAGATTTAGATAGAATTGGCCGTGCTGATGGCAAAACAGATGCTAGAAGAGACTGAAACAAGGAATTACAATTTATGAACGAAATAGCAGACATAATAACCAAATATGGATTCCCTGTTGTGATGGCAGTTGGCATGGGATTTATAATACATCGTGTGTGGGAATGGTGTACACAAGAAGTAAAACCTGTATTAAGTGATGCAAACGGTGTGTTGATTGCATTGATTGATCGCATCAGAGTATTAGACAATGATCTTATAAGGCTCAATCAAAAGGTCAATACGGTGTTGTATCTTCGTGGCAAAACCATCGAACATGAGCGTGTCGAGGCTGAAAAAATTATCAATCAACGAGCACACGAAAAAAAGAAATCTGATGAAGAAAATGAAGCATCTGCTGGGAATGGCTAGTTCACTTGGTTTTTGAACGATAAATTGTGTCCCAGTCAGCACCAGGTGGATCTTGTTTCAGTTGCTCAATACGGTTTATCATCATTTTGTAATAATCTTTTAATTCACTATTCCATGCAGAAGTGAGGCTTTTGCCCAATATCAGTGCTCTATCCCAGCGTTGTGTTCTGTATGCAGATAAAAACTTTTCATGCTGACTCATGGCAATGGTTATATTTTGTGGGCGACTCTTGCTGTGATGACTGATAATTGTAAATATTTTCACACCTTCTATTTTGCCCTTGACAGCAATGTTATCCAATTCCACAGGAACCCAATTACCACCAAGTGCTTGCACAGTGTCATGACCAAGTATGATTTTGACACCATATTCTTTACTCTGACCTTCTAGTCTGCTGGCAAGATTTACAGCATCTCCCAGACAACTGTAATCAAATCTTTGATTACTGCCCATGTTTCCCACAACAACTTCACCAGTGTTGATTCCTATACCTATGTTGATGGGTAATAGACCTTCTTGGGTTAATTCAGCATTTAACAAGGTCAAATGTTTCAACATTTCCGTGGCACTTTTCACAGCCTGCTCTTGTTGCTGCGGAACTGCTATAGGTGCATTCCAAAATGCCATAATACAATCCCCCATATATTTGTCTATAGTTCCTTCATTACGCATGATAATGTCTGTCATGGGAGTTAGGAACCTATTAACTAATCTTGTAAGACCTTGTGGATTTGTTTTGTATTGCTCACTAATCGGAGTAAAACCTCTAATATCACAAAATAGTATTGTTAGTTCTCTGGTATCTCCGCCTAATTTTAACAAAGCAGGATTTTGCTGTAATTTTTTTACCATAGTCGGTGCCAAATAATGCTCAAATTGTTTTTTGATCTGCTGTTTCTGTAGATATTCTCTAACAAACTTGACAGTGTAAGCATGCATATACACTATTGCTATTGAAAATAAAAAACCAGTAATATCTATTAAAATTCTATATTTTTCATATACATATGCGGCAGCAAAATGGCTTGCTATCAGCAATACTATGATGGGAACAAACGCCCATGTCCATGTGGATATTACTATTATCAACAATCCAATGGCAAAAATGGTTAAAATCTCAGCACCGTCTGCATAGTCTGGTCTGGTTATATTGACCTTGTTGGCCAGCGTACCTATCACAGTGGCTTGTAAATCTTGAGGAAATACTGCTCCCTTCGCAGTGGCAACAGGATTTGCTATGCCTGCTGCACTGGCACCAACTATTACTATTGCACCTTGCAAATTCTCAGGTATTGCACTGACAGAAATAGTTTTATAGCCCTGGCTCCAGTCAATCCATATTCTACCGAGCGGGTCTGTTGAGATTGGACCAAATTTAGGAATACGAAGTTTATCAACACCAATTTCACTGAGTTTCAATTGAAAACCTTTGTCACCTGCTGCTAGACGCAGCACTTCCATGGCAAGACTGGGAAATAATTGTCCTTGACTGGCAACCACCAATGGCAAGCGACGATTTACTCCATCAATTTCAGGCAGGGTATGTGTTGTACCGATACCAGCAGCGGTAGATTCCAGTTCGGGAATGTTGGCAATAATACCAGGATATTGCATTATCACATCACTAAACTGACTGTTGATTATAGTAGAGCCTGGTTTGCGAGGTAAATTCTTTTGTTGTGCAGCAGGCACATTTACTAGAACTACCTTGTGGTGTTTTAGTGTTTCTGCTAATACATCATCGCCTCCCAGTCTATCATGTTCTGGCATCAATACATCCCAGACCACCAGGCCAGCACCATGTGAATATAACTCATCAATGATTTTGGCGTATTCATCACGCTTGAATGGCCATTGACCCAGTTTGTCTAGTGTTTTTTCATCTATGTCTGCCACCACTATATTGTTTTCTTGTCTGGGCTGAGAGGTGATCAGTGTGTCAAAATAACGCAGTCGCACACTTTGTACAAAACTAGGATCCATTGCCCGAACCACAAGTAGCAACACCAAAGTAACACAGGCCATCCATGGGGATATTGCGATTTTCTTAAACATAAAATTATTTATGGAATAACGATTATTGTTTTACAGTGGTTATTCCACAGCCAGCAGTGGAAATACAGGTCTGTTGCATATAAAATGATGCTCCACCTGATTGGGTTAAATTCAATCCTGTAGGACCTCCAGTATTTGTAATAGATACAGTGGCACGATTTTGTAATTCTCCAGTTTGTGTGACATTCACACCGCTATTGTTGCCAGCAAGACTTACATCAACAACATGACCACCTGAACCTGTCTGTGTAGTAATTAAATTATTGTTGTTGCCGTTAATTGCAGTGTATGCCTGATGATTACTGCCTGTTTGCAGTAGTGTTTGGGAATTGTAACTGCCAGTAATATTGACCTCTGCATAATGATTGAATCCAGTTTGTGCAGTTGAAATCGTGTTCGAGTCACCATTCACAGCAATAAGTTGATAATGCGAACCTTGATCTGTGCCTGTGCTGGTTCCTGTTAAATCGGGACCTTGATTTAAGTTTAATGAATTAAAGTTGCCATTTACACTCATTGCAACCAGATTTTGCGGTTGATGAGAAATAGTATCACCTTGATGCAATGTAATGGTGTTGTTATTGCCAGTAATTGGCACTGATAGTTGTCCTATTCCTGATACCGATTGATTATTACCAACTTGTTCAATGTAAATTTGATTTGCATTTCCAATGTTGTTTAAAATTATTGTGTTATCTACAATTCCTAAACGAGCAATTTGGGCTGAGTTATATTTTATCTGTTCCAGTTCACTTGCTGTTTGTGACCACGCAATACTTGGCAAAAACGAAATAAAAATAATAAACCAGCAAAAAAAGTTTCTCATATTAATTCTGCTTCAATATAATAGTTGAATTTCCGCCACTATATGCTCTGTTTATCACAGTGATATTTTTCTGTGTTTGTGTAATTGCAGTATTTTGTCCAGCAGGAATACCTATGCACTGTGTATTATGTACCCCATCTTGTCGGCAAAGTTGCTCTTCAGTTGAGTCAATTTTGGGTTGAACACCAGAGGATTTTTTATATTCTGGGAAAACCCGCAGTATTGCTGCATCTTCATTGTTATTGATTGAATAACTACTTGTTTGCAGACTATTATCTGTATTTTCTTTTATTGCCACAAAAATGTTATCCAATAAGTCTGCACTATCTTCTAAAAAATTCATATTCAGATCATTTTTAGACTTTCCGCTTTTAGCAGTAGAATTATTCAATCCAGCAGGTGGACTAACAATTAATAAATTGTTAATTGCTCCAAAAGAAAGATTTAAAGTAACCGGTTTGCTTGGAGAAATGCTGCTGTTTTGTATTTTGGTGCCTTCAAATGGTTTTGTAAGTGTAACCGAACCTTCACTGTTATACACATCAATTATTCCAGTTTTGCAGTCATTGTTTATATCTTGCCAGTGTGTTGGACAGCTAGGTAACAGTATAATAGTGCTTGCACCTGTTTCATCGGTGGTGGCTGCAAAATCAGTTCCTCGCACTGCAATGGTTGCACTCGGTGTGTGAATATCGACTTGACTTGGGTTGTTATGGGCAATGGCTCCACTGGCATATCTCAAAGTTCCTGCAGCAAAATTCATGGAAAGTTTTGACGCAGCCGGTGTTTTTGAATCATAGACAAACTCATCTATTTCCAGTTTGCTGTGATCATTTACTTCCACCACGGTATCATCTTTAAATTTAATATTCGCTTTTCCGTCTGTGGTTTCCACAATATCAGCCATTTCAACAGTCACACCTTTAACACCTGCAATTTTTTTATCACTGCGTGTGATTTGTGCCGGATTATTTTCATGAGAAGAAATAATTCCAATTTCTGCTCTGGCTTGAGTGAAACAACAGACAATGGCTGTGAGAAAAAATACAGTAAAGATTTTTTCCAACGCCTTTTCCTTGATCAATAATTTTTGCTTGTTACTGTGAATATATTACTGCTTCCATAACTTGATATATTAACAGTGGTATTACCACCCACAGCACTTTGAACCACATTTGCTGTATTGCTACTGCCATTTAGATTCAGAACCGTTGTATTGGTAAATCCATTTACACCTGATTGTTGAACACTGGCAGAATTGCTGTCACCTTGTATGGTCACACTGGCAGTACCACCATAGTTGTATGTAGTTGTTCCAACTGTACCAAGATTTAACACCGTGTTATTAACCGCTGAACCTCCAACACCTTGATTAATTTCCACAGTGTTGTTTCCCCCCTGAGATACTGAAACATTTTGTGTATTATTATTTCCATTGACAGTTCCTGTATATGAGTTGTAATTACCACCACTTGTTGTAGCAGTTACACTGTTAAGGCTTCCCAGGACATTTACATTGGCATTTGCAAAATTTCCTGATTGATCTATTACCACATTGTTGCTTTGACTTGTATTATTCCCATCTTTATTTGAATCTATTGTGGCGGTGGCATTATTGCCTGTCACTGAGTAACTGAAATTGCCACCAAAAACACCACCATTTGCTATTAATGTTGAGATACCAAAATTTAAAGTATTGCCTGTACCAATTTGCGTTACTGATACTGTGTTGGAATCACCTGTAATCTTAGCAGGTGTTGTGTTATCGCTGCCTATGCCTTGTATTCCGCGAACAATGTTGCCGGTGCCTTCTTGGTCCATGGAGACAACAGTGTTGTTGCCACTCTGTTGAATATATATACTATTGTCATCTGCCTGTCCCAGGGTAATTACAGATGCATATATGGCACAGAAAGCCATTAAAATCTTACCTAAATTCTTCACTGATAGATATTTCATGTGCTTTTCCTTGGCAATTATTTTAAATTTATTAATACTATCCATGATATCAATAATAACAACAGTTATTCTTCTTGTTGCACTGGTGTTGCAAATGACCAGACGCCTTTATGTTTACCTTCATTTATCAATTCAACAACTGCTGCTTCAATTGTTGTTTTCACAGCAAGTGAAACAGGTTCATTGATTGTTAACCCTGTTTCTGCCATAAAAATCTGAGTTCCTTGCTGCCAACTTTTCAACACAGCTATGTTGTCAGCGGTACTGTAGATAATTTTTGTAACAGAAACACTTACTAGAACTTTACCAGTTGCAACTGATACTGCTCGGAGACTTACAGTAACTACATCTTTGCTGTATTGTGTTTGGGGACCTATTCCCAACCACTGATAGCCAGCACCGCCTGATTCAATGCTACTGTCATAACCAATAATGCCACCTTCCATAATAATTCCTGCAAATTGCATAGGTGGCAATTGTTGTGAATTTTTACCTTCATATGCTTCACGCATCTGCTTTATTATTGTTCGTTCTTTTATTAAATCATCCACTGATGTGCGTTCAACCACATCAAACCAAGTTCCATGTCCAACTTCCTGCAGGGCTTTTATAAGAAATAGTTCCGCCCCTTGTGTAACTGCTGTACTGAAACTTGCATATGTTGCAGATGGTTTTCGTTGTCCTGTTAAATCTCTAAAGTTATACACAGCAACAGTAATTTTTCCATTAGCAGGGGGCGGAATTGAATCAAATTCTTTTTGTAAAGAAATATGTTCAAGTTTTGGTTTATATTCTACTCCAATTTCCTGTCCAGTTTTTTGGAGTACAGCACAGCTGGGTAAAATCAAGATTGATACGATACCCAATGATAAAAATATAAGTCTTGTCATCATTGCGATCCTGGAACTGTCTGTGTGAAGGTAAATGAACCTAGTGGTACATTTATTGTTGTGCTATTACCTAAATTGTCAGTGACAACTAAATTTATACTACTGCCTAGATTTTGCCAGAATATTGTATTGCCCTGAAAGGTAAAATTACCAGAAGTGGCAGTACCAGCTTGAAACATAGATGTTGCCAAATTCTGACTTATTTCTGCATAAATTCTACTTTGAAGATTGGATAAAAATTGATTGAGGGGTGTGTTTTGGGCCGCAGTTATTGCTTGCTGTTTAGCAGCCTGTAAAGCCTGTTCTACCGCCTGTTGGCGTGTATATTCTGTATTTTCAATCTGCAGTTCAAATGTGCCATAATTGTTGCCATTAAATGCAGGATTTTTAAATGTAAAATCAGGCAGCGGTGCAGCAACTACAACTATTGGTATCAACATAAAGAAAGTAAAATACTTTAACATGGTTATTTTCTCATAATCTAGGTATTATTTAAATACCGTCATTAACAGAAAATAACAGACCTTAATATCGAATCATCAACTCCATGTTAGTAGCCAATTGGTCCATTCTTGCCGATTTGGAAATTTGATCAAATATTGGGTTTTTACTGGCACTGAGTGGGGTGAATTTTCTCGAAACCAAGAAATTATATTTTTAAATTCTGCGTCGTACCAATCGCAATCTATAATCAGCACATAATAACACCCTGTAGAAGAAATTTTGTTCAAGGTGCACCATTTATTTTCCATTCAAACATCTACCGTGCTAAGTGATAAAATTGCAAGTGTGTAATCTGACACCAATTCGAAATCAATAAAACCCATACCCACCCAATAACGGCCTGAACAGTTTTTATCACACCATTCAAATAGTATATCACGGCTGCTGTTTTTCAAAACCTTTCCGCCATCAACAGGATCTTTGACCCATAGTCTTTTGCTAGCTGGATAATTTGGATCATCTGGATATAAATGACGATTTATCATAATGTATTATATAACTAAAATCTACTAAATATCAACATGTGCGTTATCATGGCAAAATTTCTGCCCAAATTAGGCTGGGTAGGTGTAAAAAATCGCGATAGAGGATATTATCCCACTATAAACATTCGTAAGAGTCATAGAAATGGAATTGAAAGAATCTATATCTGGGATGAAAATACTGGATACACTGAAGGTCTAAATGCCAATGGTGTCAGTATAATAAGTGCCAGTATGGCTACCATCTCTGATGAAAAAGGTCAGGAGACAACACATGAAGGTACAAGAAGTGATTACTTAAGTCCGGATGGTAAAAAAATCCGAACTGCATTGTTAGAACAGAGCTGTCAATCTGCACTCGAAAGTCTTGTTAAAAATGAATTGACTGGACATACATTAGTTTTTAACAGTGATAAATGCTATATGTTGGAGAGTAGTCATAGAAACGGTGATTTTGTCTATAAAATTGAAGAAATAATATCTCCAAACACATGTGTCAGAACAAATCACGGTATATTGTTGCCATGGGCTGGATATCAACGTGTTGCTGATGATCCAGGACACAGTAGAAAACGTGTAAGTTCTGAAGTTAGAAAAATTAAATCAGAATTGGGATTAAGTACCGCAACTACACTGGATGAATGCATGGAATGTATTCTTGACCATAGTGATCCTAATCCGCAGTTAAATCCCTGTAGGATTGACGATAGAGAAGGCTATATGAAAACCACTGGACAGTTGGCGTTAGTTCCCAGTCAAAACACTCTGTATTATCGTCCTGTATGGAGTGGGATAAATTTTTCCTATGACAAACTCAACAATGCCGATGACAAATGTTTCTTTGAAATTTTAAGTCAAAGACCCTTGCATATTCAAAATTAACATTCTTGTACACTGCATCGCAGTGGGAACCCATTTAATCTTGCAGCACTGATTGTGTCATCGTGTTTCTGATTTGCAACTTCTAAACTATATGTTCCAGCAATACCCTTGCCATTTTCGTGAATAGCAATAGTAAGTGCATTAGCCTCATTGAAGTTCTTGTGAAAGATAGTCATAAGAACAAGAACTACAAATTCTACAGTTGTAGTATCATCATTGTATAAAACAACATTAAATTGTTTAGGAGGACGCATGACCATTTTAGTGACGGTCTCAACATCCTCAACTGTCTCTACATTGGTCATGCGATTCTTTCCTTTTTTATATATTACATAATTCTATGTAATATGTCAAGCGGCTGACTTCTTAGAAGTCTTGGCGTCAAGCACTTTTACCTCTTCTTGGCTATTGCCAATTGAAATTTTACGAGGTTTAAGGCTTTCTGGAATTTCCTGTACAAAATCAACAGTCAGAATTCCATCGGTAAGATTGCTACCCGTAACCTGAACCCAGGCATTTAGATAAAAAGTACGACGGAAACTACGACCGGCAATCCCTTTGTGCAGGAAAGTGCGAGTTTCATCCTGATTTACGCGACCCTCGATAGTCAAAACTCCATCTTGTAGAGTAATGTCTAGATCATCAGCAGTAAAACCTGCCACAGCCATACTCAGCTTGTAGGTATTTTCGCCGCATGACTCCAGATCATATGGAGGATATCCACTATTTTGGGTGGTCCGAACCTGATCTAACATACGAAAGGTGGGTTCGAATCCAACTGCGAAACGGTTGAAATCGCGAAAAAGTTCGTCAAATGGTGATGTAAGTGTAATGTTTCTCATTTTTACCTCCTTTAAAAGCAAAGTTTGTTTTAGACTGAAGACCCTTATTAGGCATCTTCAATAGTATTTATAATGCGAATTTCTGCATATGTCAAGACTGATTTTCAACATTATTGATTGGAGAACGATTTACAGTTTTCAACTCTTTTTTTGTCTTTTTCTTTTTGGGCAATTCAAGTTCCATGATTTGAGCATGTTTTTTCTTCCATCGAAGTTTTGCTTCAGCAAGTTTTTGACGACGAGTAATACTTGGTGGTACATAGTGTTTGCGCTTTCGCAACTCTTTGTTAATACCTTCACTATTCATACGACGTTTTAGTTGCACAATAGCGCCTTCGATATTATTGTTGTAAACTTTGACAGACATGCCCTTTTTACGAAGCACGAATTCATCACTGTCCATTAAATTTTTCCTTCTACTATAGACAAAATAATTATAAACATTTATTAGATTACGGGTCAATTTTTTTGGCAGGTGCCAATATCGCAGAAATGCTTCTACCTATCATTTCAGGTGATTTTTCCACTTTATAAGCGTCTAAGCCTTTAATAAATTTTTCCATGACTTCAAACCCTAACTCACGGAATGTCATTTCTCTACCCCGAAATTTTATTACAACTTTTACCTTGTTGTTGTCGGCAAGAAACTCTCTTGCATGTTCCTGCTTGACTGCGATATCGTGTTTATCAGTAACAGGTCGAAGTTGAATCTCTTTGATCACAATAGTATTTTCGCGGGCTTTCTTTTCTTTAAGTTTTTGTTCCTGCTTTAACTTGTAAACCCACTTGTTAAGATCAACAATGCGTACCACGGGAGGGTTAGCAGAACGATTTATTTCAATTAAATCCAACCCTTCATTTCTAGCCTGTGTAAGTGCCTCTCTGCTAGATACAAGCCCAACCTGGTTGCCATCAATGTCTAGTAATCGCACCTGTGGGTGTCTAATTGCATCATTGTAAACCAGAGTTGATTTTATTGGATCAACAGGACGCCTGTTATTTGACCGATTATTTTGAAAAGTTCCGCTCAAGATACAACATCCTGATCGTTTGCATAGACACGTAAAGGTTCATTCATATTTTCAACTGTTTCCTTTGTTATACAGATTTTTTTAACACCAGATTTAAAAAGCGTTGGCAATTCAAATTGAACACCAAGCAAAATTTGTTCAACAATACTACGAAGACCTCTGGCACCAGTTTTCCGCAAAATTGCTTCACAGGCAATTGCTTTTAAACTTTCTGGTGTGAACTCCAAAATAATATTATCTAGTTCAAACATCTTTTGAAATTGCTTGATAATAGCATTTTTTGGTTCAGTCAGAATTTTTACCAAAGATTCTTCATTCAAGTCTTCAAATGTTACAACGATGGGAAGACGACCAATCAATTCAGGAATAACTCCAAACTTAACAAGATCATCACTTCTGACCTGCTTGATAAGTTCATAGTTATTGATTTTTGTTGTTTGTTCTTTAACAACTGAACCAAATCCAATTCCTGTATTATTGTGATTTTGACGGATTTCTATGATTTTGTCAAGACCTTCAAACGACCCACCAACAATAAAAAGAATATTTTTAGTGTTAATTGTTACAAAGTCTCCATTTGGATTTTTTCGACCACCTTGTGGTGGAATTTTTACTTCACAGCCCTCAATCATTTTAAGCAAAGCCTGTTGAACACCTTCGCCGCTTACATCTCTAGTAATTGAGACATTTTCGCCTTTGCGGCCTTTTTTATCAATCTCATCAATATAAACAATACCACGTTCAGTTTTTGCTACATCTTGGTCTGCTGCATGATATAATTTGGCAATAGCATCTTCAACATCAAGACCAACATAACCACTTTCTGTTAAGCTTGTTGCATCAACAATACTGAATGGCACATCAAGAATTTTCGCAACATTCTGAATGGTATAGGTTTTGCCAGTTCCAGAGCCACCAATAAAAAGCATGTTGCTTTTATCTATAGTAACACCATCAATTTCTGGATTATTAATCCGCTTGATATGGTTGTAAATTGCAACTGCCAAAGTTCTTTTGGCAATATCTTGTCCCACAACGTGCTCGTCTAAACGTTCTTTTACTTTTGCAGGTGTGATAGAGTCATCTGGTAGATTTTTGGGAACTTCCTTTTTTAAAATACTAAAGCATAAAGTTACACATTCATCACAAATGTAAACATCATTTCCTGCTATAAGCTTTTTAACTTGCTGTTGATTCTTTTCACAGAAACTACAGCGATGATATTCTTTTGTTGCAGTCATTATTAACGCCTACCGTAAGTTATATGGGTTGGTTTAAAGTGTTCTGGAGGATGATATGTCTCATCAACACTAGTATAACTGCTCTGCAAAGATTCGTCCACTGGTTTTTTAACAGATTCTTCACTTTTAATTTCTACAACAGGTTCAGAATCGATATCTGATAATGCAGATTCTGGTGGGTCATTGTCTGCGGCAGTTGCAGGGTAACTGGCAGTATCTAGCCAATTGTCCATCGATGAAGTTACCACGGATTTGATAATATCTGTGTCAATACTTGGTGGATAAACCTTTATCTCGGGTTTTATTATAATTTTATCCTGTATATCTGTGATTTCTTTGACAGGTGTTGGCATGGCAGCCCATTCTTTTCCTGTCCACCACACAGTTGAATTGCTTTCTGGGTTATAGATTGTTTGTCCAACTATTGGCATGGATTGGTTTAATCCTGGTGTTGTAAAGTTGTTTTCCTGTGTAGAAGACAACGTTGTTTGTTCTTTAGCATAACTTATATTTGCTGCTATAAGCATGAGAATAGCCAATGGGTCAAATACCAATACAATCATAATAATCATCCAGCGAACAGATTTATCTATATCAATTGTTTGGCCATCGGCGAAAAATTCAGCAATATACTTGATGGGACCAACTTCTGCTTCCACTTTACGATTTTCATCGCGAATTGGTGCCGCCTCCTCATTAAGATGTTGAATGATACTTTGTTGCGTTTCAATATCTTTAGTTAAGGCAGTGTGATCCTGTTGTTGAGATTTACGCAACGCAGTGGCTCTTGTTGCACCTGCTTCTGTGGAACTACGGACCAATATTTGTTCCACTGCATCATCCATTTGTTTGAGTTGCTTGCGGTCAGAATCAATGTTTTCTCTTGCTACACGGATTTTTTCATCATAAATGGCGAGTTTACTTTGCACACCGCTGCTTACCAAATAATGGTCATTATGGGCCTTGGAAAGGTATCCAATACAACCGATAGAAGTTAGTAACATTAGAAATATTATAGCCGGAATTAAATAAAATTTATAGATTATCGGGCATCGTTTCCAGTTTGTCTTTAGCCAAACAGATATAGTTAGTTTGCCGAGTGCCAGAGATATTCCCATAACTGCGACGGGCAATGCTGCAGCAGAAAAAATTGCCATTAATCCGACAATACTAAAATATTCTGCTACAACAGATATCGTTAACGCCACAAATATCATAAAACGAGAATAATTCATTTTTCTGTCTTTTTACAACTATTAAATGAATAACTAATTTACTATACTCCAGGAATCTGGGTGATGACTATATTATTGCTGATAACCTGAACGTTGCTATCAATGCCTTGTGCCGTGATATTTGTAATTCTACCGGGATTGCTAAACCAGGCAGTGCCACTTGCTTGACTTACGCATGGGGCAAACAGTTTTCTGTTGCTGTTCCATGTGTTAACCAGTCCTCTGGCGACAAAACGCTGAATTGCTTCAGTGCCAGTAAATGTAGTTCCATAATCTGGTTCACATACCAATGCCGCTGTAGATAACGCTGAATAACATTCATAACCAACAGTCCATGTAATGCTGTTCAGAGCAGCATTGCCAACAGCACCAACCCGATTTATGTTGCCAAAGAAACTTGGTGTCGCAGTTGATTCTAACTGGCTAACAACTTGGAACCAACGCATATTTGCGCGTTCTTTGTCTTCACTGAGAGTTATATTACTGATAGGTCCTGTATATACTCCAACAGGAAACCCAAGATTGGAAGTTGCATTGCCGTTGTTTATTGATATAGGTTGAGAAAAACCATTCGACTCTAACTGTAGATATGGTCCGGCAACTTCAGCAGTTACGCCAGTCTCAGGGGTGTAGGCATTAATCTGAGAAGCTGCACTTTGAAGATTGCCAGCAGTAAATATTATTTTGACATTGTTTATGTTAACATATGAATCTTTGGTCACATTTGAAAAAGAATTCCCTATTACACTTGGTGTGTTTTGATATTGCCCAGTTGGGTAATAACCTGGGTTATCAAGGCCCAGTGTTGCCAGAGCAGTGCCATTACCCTCCTTTAGATAAAATGGTTGCCCTTCAAATCCTGGTGCATTTTGTAGGGTAATATACCCAGATGCCACACTTTGATCAGCATACACACCTGTAAATTTAGTCAAAAGATTTATTTTGTCTATTGCACTTGCAAGATTGTCGCCATTGCTGAATGTCACGGTATAACCATTAATTAGGATAGTACTACCATTATCAAATGGTGTTCCACTGACACTGCTGCCACCAGTTGTTTTTACAATGCTCTGTATGTTCCATGCAGTTTGGCTGTCGAGTCCACCTGCCTGGTTACCAGTTAATGCTGAATAATCATTTGGTGTTGTGTTGTTATAGGTGATTTGAAAATAAGTTGTATTAAACGAATAAGTCATAGGTATTCCTCTGCCTGCAATATGTTGATTATTTATGTTGCAGGCAGAAAAACCTAAAAAATATTAGACTCTACTTAACTTCTTTCCAAAATATATGAGAACCAAGAGTGAACTTTATTGTGTTATTAGCCCATTGAGGACCAACATTGACACTGTGAAAATATGTTGAACCTCTGCCAGTATCTTTTAATTTTTTATTCCAAACCTGGATAGCCAGTTGCTGCATTTTTTGCCAGGAATCTGGTTCTATCTTGAAAGATTTGCCGAATTTTCGCCCAACCCAACTGAACTGGTGTTTGATTTTGCCGTTAACCATGTGATATTGGAACACATTGGCACACACTGAAGAAGCAAACTCGCTTTTGCCGATACGATTTATTGGAACATAAGCAATAGCAATCTGCTCATTGGGCTTGCCACCTCTGATTTCAAAATATAGATTCCACGCCAGACATTCGATTTCGCGTCGGTCTTCATATAACATATCGCTTGCCTCCTTGATATCCAAAGGTAGCAAACGTTGTAATTCTGGAATGCTGCGATAGTCGTCCCGAACACCAGTCTCTGGGTCAGTAACTAATGTATAGGATTCTTTAAACTGTGCAGCATCTGATGTCGGCGATGCTTGCACTGGATTGCATCCTGCAAGTATCGTGCATCCCAACCAAAAAGCGCACAGTTTTTTTAAATTGATATACATTACGTCGTTTTCTCCTTCATTGTTTATAGAACTTAGAAGCAGTATTGTCAAACTATATTTCTAAGTTATTGATAGATAAACCATTTTATCTACCAAAACGCCACAATTTATGAGGTTGGCGTAGACGGTTATTTACAAAGCACTTAAAATTTTTAAGTGTGCTCTTAACCTAAAAGTGGGCTAGGCTTCTCCTTTTAATATGCCCTTGGATATTACTTATAAAAGATAATCTATATTTTTATAAAAGTCAAGAAAAACTTGTCCGTTTTTGAGAAATAGAGTATTATCTATAGTGAGTCTACACTTTGATATAAGAGAATTTACCATGAATAACTGTAACAACCCCATGCATGTAACACAAGATGAACAATTAAGTGATGATGACATCAGAGTATGGAATAGTTATATACAAGATGTCTGGAGCAAACCAGAAACTAGATTTCAATCAAAAAAAGGTCAAGATTATTCTCTAAAGTTTTCTCTGGACTTACATGGAATGACTGTTCAACAGGCATTTAATGCTACCAAATTGTTTGTTGACGAACATCGTATTAATGGCAGTAAAAGTTTTGTCATTATCAGTGGCAAAAGCGGTAAAATAGCGGAAGAACTGCCATTTTGGGTAGAGAATATACCATGTGTTAGAAAGATTGAACCTATTGTAGATAGTCGTGGCAGTGCGGGTGCCTATATGGTATATCTATATAGTAAAAGATAGTTAAGCAGATTGCATATCAGATATGCATTAAGTTATGTTGCACTGCAACATAAAATTCGTAAATAATGTATATATGAATGGAGACCAAAAAATGTTATTGCAAGTTATTATACAAAAATTGCAGAAATTGTGGAAAAACTGGAGTATGAGTCCCGAAGAACGGTGGCTTGCTGACAGTGCAGATATCATTGAACTGGAGCATAAATTACATGCTCTCAATTCACCAAAGCATAATTTTTTTTCAAATTAACACGGAGCATCTAAATGTTTGATAATACTGGAATTAAAGAAATTAACGACGCTGTTTTGGACTATGCAACAACAGCTACTAAAAAGACATATGAGTTACAAACAGCCCTGCTCAAGGATTTCGTAGCCTTGAACAAGAAATTGTATGAGATTTCACCAGCAAAAAATTTCTCTGATCTTTTTGTTTCCACTTTTTCTAAGAAGTGATAGTAAAACTGGGTAGGGAAACTTACCCAGTTCAACTCCATGCGTTGCAGCATCCTTTGGGGTCAACATCTGCACCAAGTTTAAATGTGTCAGACATTTTATCATCTAACATTGCAAAAAGTTCACATTTGCCTTTTTTATACCAACTGCAATTTTCGCACCGTACTTGACCTATAACATAACCGGCCTCATCTGGTGTTACAACATCTTGAATAGGCTGATCGTCATGTGGTTGTCCTTGAATATACAGTCCACAACTGGCATTGGCAACAACTACATCATTTTTGCCAAAAATACCACAGCGTTTTTTTCCAGGGAGAAACAGGTCACATGTGCTACATTGTGCAAATTGGTTATAGGTTTCACCAGTTGTTTTCTTTGGTTCTAGATAGATAAAAGCCCAGCGACCAATTTTATCGCCCTTTTTATAACTCTCTAAAAGGTTTATGATTGCACGCATATCCATAAAGGGTATTTATTCCTATTACTGGAACACCGACAGGGTCAATCAGTAATTGTCTAACATTATCATGATTCATTGATCAAGTGTTGAATACAGCATCTGCGATATGATATTCAGTGATTTTTTATAAATTCTTTTTATCTACTAAAATCACTGAATATCTTATTTAATTTTGACAAGGATGGCTAATACACCATCCTTGTGGATAAAATCGATCAAGCAGTGATTGCCTTATATCTCTCTGACCCAACTGTTCCCAGCATAATACCTCTGGGGGTAAATTGAGTGCCAGAAAGAATACTCTTCATGATTGATGGAGAGAATCCAGAGACAAGTGCAGTGCCATTTTGGTCAAATCTAACCGGCACATTTCCAGTTGCATCTGGTCTGGCATTAAGGTTCCACCAGATAATTTTGGGACATGAGTAATTTGCTGCTGCAAACATTTGCCGTGCCATCTCAAATGCACCAACAGAATTGCCACCCATATAGGCTGGATTGAACTCCATATCAGAAAATACTATCAGATATTTTGGCATATCCTCAGATGCAACATTATTATCAACCGCGACCTTTAGAATGCTTCGGAAAGCACTTTCTAGGTTGGTGTCCAAACCACCGTTATTGCGAATCTGATTGATTTTCTGTAGAAGATTGCCTTTTAAAACATCAATATGACTGTCCCTGCTGAAGGTTAGCCACATATCCTTGAAGGCACCCTGTTGCTTGTCAGCGATATAAAGTCCAAGGCTGATAGCCACATCCATGCAGGTTAGCCCTACACCCTTTTGTCCGCCAACAGGGCAACCCATGCTGCCACTAATATCAACCATGGGTAAGATGGCATCATCACCAAGATAGTCTGGCAAAGCTTCCCATTGTGCTAGAGCAACATCACGATCACCAAACTCTACAGCCTTTACTACATCATATGGATAAAGCACACTGGCATTTACTTTACTGGCACCAGTCTTTAAGCCCTCTTTCCACATGCTATAGCGAGCACTATCGTGCTTGTTAAATGCTTTCTGATAGCGATTTGCTGCTACACTTGGCACATGATTATAATTTATTTCATCCCACTCCTTGGCACACATTTTGGTTTCTACAACGCTGGTAAGTTCCACCAACATCTTACGATACTGTTTAGGAGTATAGTTTAAATATTTACGAATCTCATTTGCAACAGGTCCTTTTCGTGGGCACCATTTGGCTGCCAATCCATTACCAGCGCGTAAAGCACGAGTAATCAAATTATATGCAGAAATTTTAAATGCTGGTGAGTTGAATACCAGCAGGTCATCCCATCTTCCATACAGCGGAATCAGTGACATGTTGCGTGCTAGACTATCAGGAGCCGTGACTTCTAGATTACGAATAATCTGGCGGAAAATCTCACGCTCTCCAGCACCCTCACGAGCATCTCGTGCCCAGAAGAGAATCTTCATGGCAACATCTGGCTCTGCTGCGAATGCGCGGGCAAATGCACCAGTTAAATCCTTACCTCGGCTAGAACCAACGGCAAAGAACAGAGTAGTGGAGGGATCACCACTATGGTCCAATGTTACCATTCCATTTGCAGTCGTTGATAGATTAGGAGTAGCCTGCGCCGCTTGGGCGAAAGTGAGTGACATTTTTTACCTCTTTGCGATTGAATTGCTGTTCTATATTCTTAATAATAGATTATGTGCAGGTGATTGTCAACACATAATTTAGAACAAATATATCGATTGCGATTCACGGGATCGGAAGTCCCCAACCGCTCTATTGCCGTAGGAGGGCAACAGCATGAATATTTATATACAACAAATTCATTCTCTATGTCTACAAAACAAATACACTAACTGGTATGTAAAGATTATCGAGAATGCAATCAATAGACAAGAAATAATCGGATATTCGGAAACACATCATATTCTCCCAAAATGCTTTCGATTAGGAGGCGACCATGATCTCGAGAACCTCGTTGATCTCACTGCAAAAGAACATTTTATCTGTCATATGCTATTGGTCAAGATGGTCGGTGACAATCAAATGAAATCAAAGTTAGCATATGCAAATTGGCAAATGACGATGAGGAGTAATGGCAGGGATCGATACAAAATTTGTGCCCAACAATATGAATTTCTACGAAAACAACTATCCAAATTCACCAAAGGATTGCCAAAAACTGAAGAAGCTAAACAGAAAATGCGCAAACCAAGAACAACCACAGTAAATATGCGAAAACCAAAAAGTGTCCCAAATTGGAATAAAGGTGGAACTATATCAGACGAGCAAAAACTGAAACAGTCTATTGCAATGCGAGGAAAATTGGTTGGTGAGAAAAACGGTTTTTATGGAAAAACTCATAGCGATGAAACAAAACAACATTTGCGAGAACTGAATGCAGGAAAGCAATTATCTGATGAACATCGACAAAACATTAGCAACGCACAAAAAGGCAAGCCGACTTGGAATAAAGGAAAACCTGCAACAGACGAACATCGAAAAAATGTTAGTGCAGGATTGACCGGACAAATATTCATAACAAATGGAGTTGAAAATAAGAGGATTTGGCCGAAAGATCTTGAAAACTATGATTTGACTGTTTGGTATAGAGGTAAGACTACTGCGCCTATTCCAAAATTAGCAGGACAAATATTCATAACAAACGGTATCGATAACAAGCGTATCAATCCTGAAGATTTCATCACATTTGATCAAACACTTTGGAGAAGAGGACAGACAAGAAAACGGCGACAGTAATGTCGCCGTTTGTTTACAGATTGAACTTGGTTGTTATATGAAAACAATTTTGTGTTGCGGAACTCAATCTTCTTTTTGTATTTCAGAATCCGTTGGTGGGTTTGAACCATCCTCACAACACCCTTTTGGGGTGTCGTTTCATCCGAAAAGTTTGCTGAACCCAACCTTGAAAGTCACCTAGATAAAATTTTAAGAATATTGCCTGACCCAATGGGGTATTGCAACGTTCCACGATATGATATATATTTTTTCATTAACTTGATAATAATTGATTTTTTGGCTGCTGTCAATGTAATTTTTGAAAAAAATATTGTGATGAAATTTAAAAAAAAATGATGCTAAATCGAGCAGCGCTGGGTTAAAAGTCCAGTTACTCTACTTTAGCACCAAATCATAGCATGGTCAGTTTTTTTACAATATATGATATTGTGTAAAACACTTAGTTATAGAAGAACAATCGCAAATTTTATTTTGCTGCAGTCTTCGTTGATATAAAACTGGATTGTTTTTGCCCTTATTTATACAGGTTGTGCTCCTGTTTGCATTTGATAGTATTGCTGTAACAATCCCAATAAGAAAATTCAAAGAACATAGTGGCGGGAAGACTTTGTTTTGCACCGAAAGCAATTTGTTGGTTTGCTGTATGCTTCCCTTGAGTATTAATATAGGGTATTCTATTTTAAATGTCAAGGTTTTTTTCTAGATATCTGCAAAATTGTTAATAATTTATTTTATTGGCTAGATACTCTGCTACTCTTTTATTACTATCAGGTCCTGTGTGGATGCCATCTCTGGAATCATTGAGTGTTTTACAAGTATGAGTTAGATTAACACATCCCAAGGCATCAACCGTATCATCAAAGAATGATGCACTGAAATATTTTGTATCTTTCCATATTATGCGACTAGACCGTTCTATTTGCAATGCATTAATTTTTGGGTTTATAGCGTCTATATTGTATAAATCAAATATATCCTCTTGCTTTATATTCCATGGACCGTGATATTCAATCCAATCTTTTTTATATGTAGTCGTTCTACAACACGAGGTCCATAGATTTATTACACCCAATGGGGTTGGCCGATTGCCAGCATGGTATTGCAACGCATTGTGAAAAGAAAAAAGCATACTAGAACCGGATATACCAAGATTTATAACAGGAGTTCCTAAAAGGGTGGATAAAATATTTGGGATTGTGTCCGCGTCATCAACTCCTATGCCGAATACCTGTGAGCAGCCGAACATCAGAATAGAATTTTTCCAATCTATGTCCTGCCATTCTGGACAACGATATCTTACAGAATTAAGTGTATATTTAACTTGCCGCGTTCTCCATATCCAATCATCTGGTTGAATTCTAAGATTTTTTTCAAATAGTTCTTGTGAATCACTGGAGCACCAATGAGTTGTTATTTTCCTGACATCAGGAAGAAAATTTCCAGCTTTTACAATATCTAAAATATTCCAAGTCATAAAAGTATATATCCCCCAAGCCTTATATAGATACAAAACTCTAAATAAAATTTTACACTATATCAATCTATTTTGAAAGTTTAATTTTCTGCTTAACTTATTACTTTACTGTATTACAGTTTTTTTAATTACGATAATAGGTGCAATGTGTGTTTCGACTCGTTGGTTTCTTGGTATATGAGTTATTAAAGAAACAGGTGAAAAGATTTTTTGCTCAATAATTCAATTTATTGTGTTGTTTATGCGACCATACAGTATATTTATTATAAAATGTCAGAAAAAATTAAAGTAAAATTATTTTTTCATGACCAACCTTGATTGAGGGATCGACCCATATATCATGACCCAGTTCCTGCGCTGTCCAACAGAAGCCAACATCTTCTGCACAAAAATCATGAAAGTTTTGATTTGATATCCATCTTGGTTGAAACCATGGATATTCCATGGTTTCCAGTATTCCTTGTTTAATGCAAATAAAACCAAACCCAGTATAACTCACTTTAAAAGGCGTAGTTTTAGCAGAAACATCGGGCTGTGTCATAAATTGAAATGTGCCAACGCTTGCTAACACACTGAAGTCTAAGTTTTCTACAATGGGAAAATGTGTTGCATTACTCATAAGATAGGTTCCAGAAATAATAGGTTTATCACTTGCCAACAGAGCCAGCACATCTTCTGGTTTCCAGACAATGTCACTGTCTATCCAAAACATTTTGTCATAAACTATACTTCCTTGCCAGGGTTTTTGAATTTTTCCAAGAGTATTTTGACCTCCCAGTATTCTATTTCTTGTATAATACACAACAGGATCGTATGTCATCGAATACGCAAAGGAAATGCCTTGCTCATTGAGAGCAGATATGGTGGCATTCCAAGAATTAAAATAGTTATTACTAAACTGTTTGCCAGGAAGACAAAAAATTACTCGCATTATGTTGGCTCGCTTTTAGACCATTATATAGATAATTATGCCAGATATAAATAGTTTCATGAAATATATTGTAGTCATGAGTTTGGTTTTGGCGGGTTGTACAGCAAAATTCAATCAAACAAACTATGATCGTATGGTAGATGTTGCGGCAATAACTGGGAATAGTGATGCTGTTTGTGCCACAACTGATTCCATGCAAGCAAATTTTATCAGAATTTACAACGATACTGTGTATGCACTAGAAGATGCGGCAGGCAGAAGTGACAATGACCTTGTTAAAATGCTCACTGAACAATTTGATGAAATTAACAGATTCAAATCCATGATGTCAAAAGGAACTGTTAGTCAGATTTACTGCAAACAAAAAGTCAACAACATCTATAATACTGCTAGATTAATCGCAAAATCTGAAGGGAATAAGTTGAAATTACTATGAGTCAAGTTATCAATAATTTGAATTTTCTCGCGGCCAGTGCCAGCCAGATGGTGGCATATAATGCTGCACAAGCACTGCAATATCAACAGGCATTGGATTCTGGTCAGATATCTCAAGCAGAATATCTTGACCTTATGCAAGATCTCTCTGCCATGGTAAAAGTAGCAGAAGCAGCCGATGATCTCAATAACAAAATTCTGTTGGAACAGTGTTTAAACGCTGCCATTCAAGTTGCTGGGGCTATCTACTGACAGGCTAGATTCTCCAGGGAAATCCTCTAGGATATCGTTGTTTTTGTATTTGATTGCCTTGCAGGAAAAAATCGGCAGTAACTGAGTTGGGATTTCCATCTAGCCTATAACAAACAGTTGATTGTCCACTACAGCCAAACTCTGGAACATGATGAGAGATTACACTGTAAAATCGTCTATCTCCGCCCCAGCCACTGTACCATGCTGATGCCATGGCTACTATAACATCTCGTTTTATACAGTATGTACTTGTATCTACCAGATGATGTTGATCATTGAAATATATAGGATATCTACCTAGACTTTCACAGTCATCATCACAGATGTATTTTCCAGTGTTATCATAAATTTTTCTTAAACTATGACACCATCGATAATTATTTCTTTCACAAGTTGCAATTTGGCTTTCAACATGGGTTGGTTCAAACCAGTTATCTTGGTCAAGAGCAAACCAATAGTCCTGCTCAACAAGAGGTGCTGAAAGAAAATAAATCCTGTGTCCATACCAACCATTTGCACCTGTATTCCAGGGTAATGTCATGGGTTTTACACTGGGAAAATGGCGTAAAATTTTCTTAGATTTTTCTTCATATTCAGGACCATCGATAATCACCAAACATTGTGTGTTTTTATGTGTTTGTGTTACAGCGCTTGCTACAGCGTCTGCTAAAAAATCTGCCCCAGTTGTGGGAATTACAATTAATGCGGAACTATCTGACATTGATAATTTTATAAATTTTATCTCAATTATGTCAAGCAGCCTGTTGAACTATTCGTTCAACTATAATTCGTTTTCCCACCTTTGTAAGAATAATATTTTTAGTGATTAATTGATTTCTGTTGTCCATGGTTGCAGATAGCAAACCATTTGCAAACTGTTCTACCTGACCAATACTGAATGTGTAAACTTCTTCTTGACCCAGCAGACGCAAAACAAGATTCTTCACACGAAGATAACTCAATTCTTTGATTTTTAGCCAGTCAAGAGAATTATCTGATAGTCGAACTGATTCAATATCCATGTCAGCCAACTGTGAAGTCAGATCCCATGCTTCTTCAATATGTTGAATACTGCGGATAGTATTAACATCTGCCACTCCAAATCTTTCTAAAATATCAGGCCAGATTTTATTACGAAGAAAGTTTCTGTCATACCGTAGGTCAAGATTACTGGGGTCCAAAATTCCAGTAATATTCTTTTCTTCTGCCCACATTTCAATAGTTGTTTTTGTAATTTTGAGCATGGGTCTGACAATTTTAATTTTACTATCATACCAACATGCACTGGTTTGTTGCATACTTTTAAGACCTCGAATGCCACTACCACGGAAAAGTTTTAGGAGAAATGTTTCACATTGATCGTTTGCATGATGGGCAAGAATAATTGTATCTGCTCCTGATGTACAAAATACCTGATATCGGGCTTTGCGAGCAGCATATTCAAGATTATTTCCCAAACCCGTGAGATCTACTTTGTGTGAGCGAATAGCAATACCCACTTTTTCACACTCTGCATGAACAAATTCCCTCCAGTGATGACTGTCTGAATGAATGCCATGATCAATATGAATGGCTTGAATATCACAGGAAAAATGTGATTTATTTTCTGCAAACCAGTGAAGAAGACAGATGCTGTCAATGCCTCCACTTACACCAATAACACATTTATTACTGAATTTCAACAGATTTTTAATTTCAACAAGATCAAGCAGTTCCATGTAAATCTCCTGCTTGTAATTTAAAGGTTTTTATAAATCTTGTCAATCAAATTCAATAACTGTGCTTGTCTTTTTCAGCATCTACAAATTTTTTTAGTCTTTCTGCTGCACGATCAAATGCCAGCAGTTGGCTCATACCCCAATGTAGCGGTGATGGTAAATTATCCAAATCACACCAGGTGTACTCTGCACTTTCCCAGTTAAGAGTTGGCTTAAATTCTTTGTCAACTGTGGCAGCATAGGTGTAGAATTTAAATCTTGGGGCATGTGTTTCATTTGTGTATATCAGTTGTAGTGGGTTATCTTCTAACACAAATCCAATTTCTTCCTGTACTTCTCTGCGTGCAGCCTGTTCTGGAGTTTCACCAGGATCAACAGAGCCTCCGGGTAAACTCCAAGTAAGGGCAACAGGAACAAGTTCACTGCGTAAAATCAACAGAAATCTATCTGTTGACCTGCAGAATATCAAACATCCTGCTCCTTGTTTTGTTCGTATTTTCAAGTCTTGGGCTTTCATTGCAATATTTATCGCTCTATTTTTGGCAGTTTTTTCAGTGCTGCAACTTCTTGACGATAGATAGCACGAATTTTTTGCGGATCATTTAGAATGATGTTGTAGTCTGCAATAGTTGTAGTCAAATCGTCAATGTTCTTCAGTGTCTTATCATATGAATCTCTCGCCCACCGATAACTTGGTAGTGCTGAAATCCTGTCAATTTGATCATGATCTACGTCAATTTTGGCACATATTGATCGAATTTTTTCTACAACTTCTGCAGCCGTTTGTGCACGAGGAAGCCATGCTGGCAATCCCTTATCATAACACTGTTTTAGTGCTAGATTCCAGTTAAGTTGATAAGTGGCATCACGGATTAATTTTTGATATCTTACTGTGTAAAATCCAACTCGCCATTCAACAAAGTCTCTGATAAGAGATTCTGTAGAATCATATTGCCTGACGTTGTTGCCATCCCAGTCTAACACAACCAAACGCTGTGTAGTTTTACTGTTTAGTTTTAGAAATTCCAATGCTTTGGCCTCTGTCCAGCCAGTGATGGAACCTCGTTTAAATCTTACTTCTACATGTATATCTTTGGTGCTGCGATCAACATATGTTTGGATTTTTTCTTCATCTTCTAGTTTATTCAGTTTTGCTTTAAATTTTTCCAAACTTATATCTGGTGGTAGTTCTGTTACAATAATACTACTGCCATCTATTGTTGCTTTGCCTTTAAATTCATAGGCATTATCACCAATTCCTCTCACAGAACAGCCCAAGTATTCATAACAGGGCAGCAAATCAGGCAGAGTTTTCTTGTTGTCAATTGCAGCCAGTGTGGCATCAATTAAACTTGTTAGACTATGTGGTAGAATTTCTGTGCTCCAACCAACAGCAATACCACTGACACCATTTAGTAAAACTATAGGTATAAGTGGTAAAAAATGCTTTGGTTCCAACACGCTTCCATCATAATTTTCTTTCAGTGGTACAATGTCGTAATCTTGATAGACCAATGCGTCTGTATAAGAGTTTTTCTTTACATAGGTATAACGAGGAGCACCCCAGTCATCTGGTCCAACACGAGTTCCAAATGCTCCCACACCTGATAACAAAGGAACATTATTACAATATGGAGCAGCCATCAGGGATATTGTATCACATGCTGCCGCATCGCCATGTACGTAAATATTTTCTGATATCATGCGACCAGCCAGAGAAATAGTTTTGATTTTTTCGTTTTGTGTTTTCATCACAAACAATACTTTGCGTTGCGAGTCTTTTAGTCCATCGCTGGCACTGGGTATCCCTCGCTTTTGGCAAACATAAATGGAGTACTCTCTGCTGCTGTCTTTTATAAAGTTGGTTGTATTGTTCATTGTATATAACTCGTTGTTGTTGTTTTCATTCAGATGTTAATTTATCATGCCATGAAATTTAATCTCATAAAACTACCCAAGTCATGTAAAACAGACTCTTATCATGTTCTTTTTCAAAGAAAAATATCCCTACTCCACTTGGCGACACCAAATGCCCCCAAGGCTCTTGTCCCATATCAGGCATTTGGCAACCGTTCCACATCCACACAGTATCTTCGCAATGTTGTTCTATCCATTGCCGAAGTTTATACCGATTGATGTTGTCCAACGTTTCAGCAGACAGGTTAATGCCTGCAGATATGTCTGGTGCCAGCCACTTTGTATGGTCAAGTGATGTACAATATACAAATTTACCCATGATTAATCCAATCCTACCCAATGTTTTCTATCATCTGCTCGTGATTCATTAAAAATCAAATCCAATGCTTCTGCAAGATTGCCATCATCTGTCAATGGAATCAAGCGAGGATTTGTCAAACTGTGTACCCAGTCTATTTCCTCTAAACTTCCCAAACCTTTGGCTCTAGTAGGTTTCGGAGCACCTCGCCAATCTTCTGGATTATAATTTTGATAATCATCAGCATACCAATAGTATCTTTTTTTGCCTTTTTCCTGAATTATAAAAGGAGTTTGAAACACGTAAAAAACTGCTGGTAATTTTGGATCAAACAATTCTGGCCAATGTAGATAAAAGAAATTCACTAATAATGCCGTGATATTTGCACCATCTGGATCTTGGTCAGCAGCCAGATAGATTTTTCCATATCGCATTTCTTTTCTATCTGCTGGTTGTCCAAGACCAACACCAACAGCAGTCATGATATCTGCTATAATTTGATTTTCAATAACGGTTTTTGGTGATTCACCGCGAACATTAAGTATCTTTCCCCGAAGAGGTAAAGCCCCATGAATTTCTGGATCTCGCACTGCTGCTACCATGCTTTTAGCACTGTCCCCCTCACAAATCAACAGAATACAATTGCTGCGATTTCTAGCATTTGCATCTAGAAGTTTGGGAATTTTAGTTCGCAACAGTTTTCTATTCTTTTTGGCAATATCTGCGTCATCTTTCTTTTGAGTACGGGCAGCACAGCGAGCATAGATATTTTCAATCCAAGATTTATTGTTGCGGATTATATTTTTGAATGTGTTTTCATCATCCATACTTGCTCGGATGTATTTGTCCACTTCATCATTTATCAATCTAGTCTTGGATTGACTGTCAAAGTTGGGAGCATGCATGGTAGTGGTATTGTATATTAGCATACCCTCAGCAATGTCACTTCTGTTGGGCATCAAACCTCTGCGCTTACTCTCACGTTCCAGGGCTTTTAACATGCCACTGAAAAACAATCGTTTAAATGTATCAATATGTTGTCCACCGTTGAAGGCTGGTATGTCATTAACAGTGCTATGTAAAAACTCACCTTCTGTAGCAAAATCAGGAAGTAGATAGTATGTACTTGAAAAATTATCCTGACTAATAGAAATTATCACAGGGGTTTGATTTGGGAACAGTGTCTTATCTACGCTCTTGCCAATTGTGATTTTTTCGCCATTGAAAGTAAATCGAATTTTTGGATGATTTGCTGCCACTTCAAATATTCTGGCACGGACAAATTCGATTGGAATACTGGCGCGTGGAAATACAACAGAACTTAAAGTGAATTTTGTTTCAGTTCCAGATTTAGCAGAACTTTTGACGATATGAGGTTCACTGATGTCTAATTCTGGGAGTAAATCTGAACCTTCTCTAAATGTCTGTTGAAATCTTTTACCATCTCGCCTAATATCCACTGAGAATTCTTTAGAACAGGAAACAACAACACTGCTGCCAATACCATTTGTTCCACGAACTTCTTCACGCTTGCCAAAGTTTCTACCTGCCCTGCTTTGTGTTAGCGCAATTGTTGCCTTGTGCATACGTTCATTTTCGTCCCAGTCAATGGGAATGCCTCTACCATCATCAGCAACACCAAAAGTAAGAGTATCTGGATCATATGAGATATCAATTTTTGTTCCGTGTCCGTGCCCAACGACTTCATCAAGACTGTTATCAAAAATTTCTCTAAATGCACAATAAGCTGCAGGAGTCCAAGAAACTTCTTGTGCTGCTAATTTTTTACCATCCCAGTTTATCACAGTCTGCGTGTGAATATTTCTGCTGCCTAGATACATCTCTGTTCGTAGTCGGTGGTGTTGAAAATCAGTGAGTTTTACAATTTCTTCAGTGGATTTTTTGGTCATTTGCTTTATCTGTAGGGTTGTTTAATGTACTACTATGGTAAATTTTAAGCATTATTGTCAAGGTTGTAAAAAAATAGAGGGTGCATTACCCTCTATTTTTATAATTTTACGTTTTACTTATTAGATATATAGAATTTTATTTTTATCAGAAGTTCTAACGCACAGATGGCGTTGACTCTGACGCCATTATTATAGAAAATTAACAATCAACAATTTTATTTAGTTTTTTACAATATAGTCTTGATTAAGTGAAATAATATAGAGCCCTTTAAGGTGGTGCTCATACCTATTTATTAAAATTTACGGCTTACAAAACTATTGAGTTCTGCAGCAAGTTTCATAATTTTTTCATCAGTGGGTGCATCTGGTAATTCTGGATACTGCAATGGTCCACCAGAACCAGCAACACGTTCGCTATAATAGCGAACATTTTCTTCAAATTGCCTTTCTTGTGTTTGACGTTTGGCATACCACTCCTCCATGAGGAGCTCTTTGGCCATTGCAAGTAAATCAAAGCGTAGTTGAAATGGACTATTATCCATGATATTTTCCTTTCTGTGTTTGTGTGTGTTGTGGCAAATTATGTGCCACATTTAAAAGATAATATATAGATTTGAAAAAGTCAAAATATACAGGTGAAATTGAGTCCGTTCTGTTTCTAGGTGGAACCCATACCCAATGAGGTTATGCCGCTAGGGCAGTTTCCTCAAATGCAACATTATCGTTGGCATTTATAGTTTTTGAACTGATTGTGAGTCGTATCTTACTCATTGCCTACCTCAACCCTTACCACAGCTGATCGAACCTAGTCACCCCCATCATAAGCACACAATACCAAAGTAAATTTACACGGAATACCAAAGTAAATTTACACGGAATACCAAAGTAAATTTATGCTCTTATGGTGGAGCGGGCGGGGCACTGCCCCCCGCGTCCAGTCAATTGTTCTTTTTCCTTCATACAATCATAAATAGTAGAGTAAGGTGTTAGCGGTAACTAACACCAACCCCGGGGTTACTCGGGACTGTCCTCTACTGTATTTATAAGGGTTACACACTATGTTTTATATTATATACAAAACAATCAATCTTGTCAACAATAAATTTTATATTGGCAAACATCGCCAAACTATTGATCCGTATCAATTTGACGGTTATTATGGATCCGGTTCCCAGATAATCAATGCTGTAAAAAAGTATGGCAAAGATAATTTCGTTAGGGAAACTTTGTTTGTGTTTGAAAATGAATCTGAATGTTTGCTCAAAGAAGAAGAAACAGTAGCACCGCACCTGGGTAAATCATATTGTTATAATATGCGGTCAGGTGGTATAGGTGGGTTTGAACACATAAATTCTATACCAAAAGAAGATAGACCAAATATTAAGGCATATCGTCAAAAAGTTGATTCAGGTGAGATTGTAGTAGGCGGAACTCAAAATTGGACCGAAGAAACTTACAATAAAGTTAGGCAAACAGGTTGGTCTAAATTAGTAGAAATGGGATTGTTAAATCCTAATACTTGGGAAAATCTAACGGAAGATCAAAGAAAAGAAAGATCCGAAAACTTATCTAAAAAAGTTTCTGGTAGCAACAATGGTTCTTATGGAACAAAGTTCTACTACAACCTAACAACAAAAGAAAAGAAGCGATTCGGACCCAAAGATGTTATTCCCAACGGATGGGTAAGTTCTGTAGATTATTTTGAATCAAAGAAAAAGACCCACTGGTATAACAACGGGTCTAAAAGTTATTTGTTAAAAATAGGTGATCCTAAAATTCAGCAGTTGGGGCTGGTCAAAGGAAGATTGTAATACCTTTGTCGAACCAAAGTCCAGGATTAGTTAAACATTTCCTAATCCAACTCTACTATAACCCAACTTGGATTTAATCTCTTTACGGTCCCGATTCTTCTCTGGTTTCCACGCCCGTGGATCGACAGTTTCACCAGTTAGTTCATAACGAAAGTCTGGATCGTAAACCATATATCCCAGTTTGTTCCATTTGATTACTCCGTTGTCAAATAGAAAGATACAACCACGACACATACAAAAACTGGCACCATTATCGCTCATCACATTACCATTGACCGTGCCCGCATACTTGACTACATTGCCCTGGTGCATTTCTCTAAGTGCTTGGTAATAATCAATCATTCTTCGACTCCAAACACAAACTTGATACGGTTGGCAACTACCTTACCATCATATCGTGTGTCGTTAGCAACATCTAAACATTCATTGATGATTAGTTCTGCGAATTTTTCTAAACGGATCTTATCCCATTCTTGAATTTTGAATCCATCTTTGGGATCAAATTGATATATCTTATCAGCAGATAAGTTAGCCTGTTCGGTAAGTTGTTTTATCTTCTGTTCGTTCATAGTGGTCTTTGCGGTGTTCTACCCTTGCGTCCAGAACACTTTTTTCTCTGCTTCATACAGCAATAACTTCAATTGTACAATATTTACCGTACAATGTCAACTTTAATTTGGAACTAGTACGATTTTGGTTGTATTAGTCTGTGGATCAATCATTTGTTGCCAATGGTATCCCGCTGGAGGAGCCTGAACATATGGCTGTGGCTGTGTATAGATTACAGGTGGTTGTTGAACAATGACTGGGGATGGTTCGTAATAGTGCGGACGACTTAACTCGTATCCAATTACTCCGCCAATCAATGCTGGTGCTACCCAATTACATCCGTAGCATCCTCCACGATATCCTCTAAATCCTTCATGTGCCTGTACAGTACAAGCACCCATTCCAGCACCAATTAATAAAAATGATAACAATAACTTTTTCATAATAAATCTCCAAAAATGGATTAATCATTGACGGAATCCAAAAAGCATGAACGGGATCCGCCAGATGCTGAAACATGCCTTTGAGATTGTGTAATATGGGCTCACCTTTCATTTCAATGCGTCCTGCATTAATATGAAATTTCAACTTTCTTCCAATGGAATCTGCAAATTGGACAGCACAAATTGCTTGAAGTAAATGATTTTTAAGGGGGCGTATGGCTCCAAAACATGATATATTAATATATTCATTGCTGGGATTGAACTTTTTATATTTGTATTCCTGCGGATAAAAGTTGGGCATGTAAATGATACGTTGGGCTGTTTCTGCATTAGACCACCCATATACTTGTTGTAGATAAAACCGTGTCTCATCCATCATGCGGGGTGCATTAACACCTATTATGATATTGGGAAATCGTGCATAATCGCCAATCCAATCCATGGCAATACCTTCACTGGCAATAAAAGGCATTTCGCTGTGCAGACGTATAATCCAAGTTACGTTTGGATGCAGTTTTGATAAGATTTCAAATTTACTAGGTACCACCCAAAGTGCTTCAATGACCACATGTGTAGGTTGGTATGCACGTACTTCTCTATCAATGCAGTTGTTGTCAATGGCAACAAACATTTTGCTTTCAACACCAGCACGGCAAATGTGTGCTTGATACGTTTGTCAATTTCGCACAGTTGTTCTTCTACCATTTCCATGTCAGTTTGCATGGTATCGTGCTCCGTTGTTGCGTGCTAATATTAGCAGATATTTTACAGTTGTCAACCAGCAATATTTTGCGCTAGATACTGTTGACGAGCCCACTTGTCCAGTTCTCGGATTTCCTGATTGTATTCTTCATCAGTGATTGCACCCTTGAGCAGCTGGCTATCCAAGCTGTTCATGTGACGCTCAACAACCTGTTCAATTTGATCTTCAGTCATAGTCATTGCAGTGTGCTCCGTTGTTGTCTGTGTATATTAGTTGAATTTGCGCTGTTGTCAACCGAAAACATAGTGCAAGCTGATTACCAGCATGTAGATCATGCCCGACAGCACAACAGCCATGGCTATGCCGCGGGCAGCATTGAGATCGTCGTTAGGCAGCCTCCTGCAAAGTGCCATCGTTGTGTGTGAAAATGCCTTCCATTTCCAGCCACATGTCCAGCTCTGGATAAGTACCGCGAGCACATTCGATGCCTGCAGCCCATGCAGCATTGCGAGACATCTCTTGCCGCACAATGACACTTTGATTGTCCCAGTATTCGCGCGTCATACCCGATGCAGCAAACCCCAGCTCTTCGTGTGCAATTTCCACAGGCTCTGTGCTGGCACTAGCAGCTGCTAGATCTGCAGTTTTACGCTGTTTGGCAGTGTTGCTGCTGGGCACGCTGGCAGGCACTGAATCGCCCTGCGACAACAGCCATGCTTGAGCAGCAGGTGCAGACATGGGCTGGGGCAAGTCAAACAACTTCACTTCTGTGCAGCCTGCTTTGATTAAAATCTTGCTGCGAGCAGCAGCAGTGCCGTTGGCAAGACGCAGAGTCTTTTTGCCATTTTGCACACTGGTCCCCGCAACGGTGTAGGTACGATCACTCATTGATAGCTCCTTGCTTGCAGAATCATTATAGCACGATGTTTGAAATGGTCAATGGTTTTTACAACTCGTCGTAGAGCAATTCTTCTTCAGCTTCAAACTGCCACACTGGCACATATTCACCGTCATTGGCAAAGTAAGCAACTTCGATGACGTTGTAGCCACCTGTGTCGCGACGGCAGTATTTCTTTGCCCACGCAACAGATTGATCGCGGCTGTTGCAGCTGTAAAGCTCTTGCTCGTTGACATAGCCATAATCGCCATAAACAATATATTTCATGTTTTGCTCCTTGTTTGCAAGTGCATAATAGCACCAACACCTGCAGTGTCAACCAAAATCACACAGCCACAGCAAACTTGGCATGCCAGCTGCTGAGGAAATCTTTGCCCACGTCCAAGCTGACATATTTGCTGCCCTGCATGCCGTGTTCGCTGTAGCCAACATCGCTGCCGTCCAGCCCTATGCTGGTGAGGAACTCGCACAGTTCAGTTTCGAACTGGCTGTCAGTGTAGATCAGTCCCAGCTTGTTGACATTCCAGCTGGCAGTGTCAAAGTATACTCGCAGCTCGCCAAACTCAGCGTTGTCAGATTCATAGCTGACAAACAGTCCTTTGACAGTGACAGCACGTGCCGCACGGCTCCAGTAGCCGTCACCGCAGGTGTATAACACAGTATTAACGTTGATCATTGTCTTGCTCCTTGCTGGCTGGTGCATAATAGCACCAGCACCTGCAGTGTCAACCGAAAATCAGCAGTCGGGATCGAAGGATTCCCACTCCTGGGCCTCGCCCACATCCGGCTCGTCCCACTCTTGCTCGTTGTAGTATTCCTCGCAGGTGACAGCACTGTCGAAGTCATCGAAGGTTTCATCACGCTCCCAGCGTGCTTCGTATGCAGCATCAGCGTCAATGAAATAGTTGTTTTCCATGTTGCTTGCTCCTTGCTTGCAGACACATAATAACAGGTCTTGGCTCGATGTCAACCAGTTATTGTATGCCGTTGAATGCTGTCCACTTGAGTCCCAACTGCTTGGCAGCCCATCTGCCCACCGCTGCACCCATCTTCTGTGGCACTTTGAGGTGCTTGTAACGGGCAGCGACAGTCAGTAGATCTTGCTCGAGCCGGGGCAGCGGCACGCCACATTGTTCCATGCAGCTGCGATGCCATGCGTTGTAACAAGGCAGTATCTGCTCAGCTGCTGCCAGCTTTTCGCTATTACTAGTAGCACCCATGTTGCTTGCTCCGTTTCAACATCTGCACTATAACACGGCTGCAGCTTGTGTCAACCTTTTTCCATCTTACCCCAGCTGACGCTGCTGACATTCAACAGCAACATTTATATTTATAAAGGTATTTTAAACAAAAGTCAAGCGTAGGTTTCTGCTGGCTTGCCATGGCTACTGTGTTTTAGACTATCATCGCTGTCAAAAATTTTAAAATTATCGCATTCGTAATTTTGTGCAAACTCTAGAGAAGCCTCAAATGTAGAAAACACATGGTCAAAGTATTTCAGAACTCCATTTACCCAATGATGTGTTCGTACTCTGTGAAAATCATCTGACATTTAATTTCTCCCAACCGCTGTTATTTATCCTGAAAATAATTCAACCAAATTTTTCGTGTTTGGTTTGTGTAGGCAGTCAAACTATATTGATTTGTCATCACATTTAATTCTGGGAACCGCCAGACTCTTTTTAGTTTTTTTATAATATCAGTTCTTTCTACTGGATTTGCACAGAACCATCGAATAGCCCAGGGCATTTCTCGGCTGGTAACAACAGGCACTCCTTGACTTAAATGATCAGCAGCAACTATATTGAATGTTTCAGATATACTTGCCTGCATGCCAATATCCATTTCAGCACAAATCTCTAAAAACTTATCGCGAGGAGTCCATTCATGACTGACCAATTGGTGTCCTTTGTCTGCCAAGTGCTGGAACATTCCTTTCAGATTATTAAGTATTGGCTCACCTTTCATTTCAATGCGTCCACTGTTTATGTGAAATCTGCATTTTCTACCCAGTGACTCGGCAAATTCTACTGCACAAATAGCTTGTAATAGGTGATTTTTAAGTGGTCGTATTGCACCAAAACAACTTATATTTAAATATTCGTTATCTGGATTAAATGTTTTAGTTTTATAATCTTGTGGATAAAAATTTGGCATGTATATAACACGCCGGTCTAACTCATCCTCTGTCCAATCATATACTGTTTGAAGAAACGTTTTTGTTTCCTCCATCATTCGTGGTGCATTGACTCCTATGATAATATTTTTAAATCTGGCATAATCACCCAGCCAATCCATGGCTATACCTTCACTTGCAATAAAAGGCATTTCACTGTGCAGTCGTATTATCCAAGTTACAGTGGGGTGCAGTTTTGATAAAACATCAAATTTAGTGGGTACAACCCAAAGTGCTTCTATAATTACGTGTGTTGGTTTGTAGGCGCGAACTTCTCTGTCAATACAATTATTATCAACAGCCACAAACATTTTGCTTTCTACACCTGCTTCCTGAAGCATAGTGTCCATGAATTTTACACTGTTAAACAGACCAGTGCTTATACCAACATGATTATGAATTTTTTGATTATAATCTGGGCGTCTTTTTAGAATGAAAAGTATTCGTGCCATAATTTCCCTGTGATTTAAAACTATATTTAATAGTATTCAGGGTAAATTTTTTGCATGTAGAATAAAAAATAGGGACTATTCAGTCCCTATTTTGTCGTGAATTTCAGTTAGATTTTGCTGCAGGATCTTTTTGACTGCCATGTTGAGGAGCAGGTTTTGTCTCAGTCTTTGTGGTAGTGACACCGGCAGGTTTAACAGCAGCATGATCTACTGGCTTTACAACTGGTGTCTTTGCAGGTGATGTAACTGTGGGTTTCTTATCAACTGACTTGTCCTGTGCCATGCTGGCAGTTGCAAATCCTGCCACGCCAGTTGCAAACGATAGTCCAAAAAATGCCAACATTAACTTTTTCATTTGTCTCTCCTATAATGAAGGAATGATCTCCTTCAGATATTATTAAGCAGTAGAATTTTGTTTTTTACTAGGTTTAATTAAGGTAAAATTATGGTTTTTTTATATTTTTTACTGAAAAACCGCGTGCCCAAAGAACACGCGGTGATTAAATTGTAAGCAGTTGATAACGATGATATCCACTGCGAGCGTAAAATGAATTAGGTAATTAGCCCACCACCAGAAGGTATGGTAAGTCCAGTTGTTTGAGCAATGTAACCCTTGGATGCGTCAGAATTTGATTTTAAAGTACAGATAATTTGGCTATGATTTATAGTATAGTTACTCGTTGGGTCTGCACCAAGCATCCAAAATGGAGCCATAGAAATTCCTGGCCGACCTGTGTTAGGATCTTGCCCCAATACCATTAATAATGGCTTGGTAACTGTAATTGTTTTATCATCAACAAAAACGCATTTGCCAATAATTTCATCACCGTTTGTCAGTTTAATACTAACTATGTCATCAACTCCATATGAATTTTTTATACTTAACATGATAATCTCCTTGGGTTATATTATATAAAATATAGAGAGCAATAATCAACTGTTAAGATGCTGGAAATGATGGTAATGGACGGCCAGGATCATCCCAGGCTCTGCCAATATACTTAAAGGAATTTATTTGAAATCCACCTAGGTTGACATCCCCAGGTGTGTTGCCTTGATTGCCTCCAAGACATTTATACCATCCATTACCTGGATAACTCCAGAGAAAGGTGACATGGCTACCAGAACTTGTATTGCCATGTGATCCAACAACAGCCACATCGCCTTGCCGCCATTTACTGGGATCTCGTATGTCTATAGATTGTCCGTAATTAATATAAGATGGTGCAGATGCACTACAATATCCACTTTGAGCCCCAACTACATATTTCAATCCACTTATTTTCAGCATCCAACCCATAAAAGCAGCACACCAAAAACTATGTCCAGATGGAAAAACACTGCCAGCACCGATACCAACTGTGGCTAGCATTTTTTGAATATTTTGATTAGATGCACCACCACGCCAAGCACCGCCTCTTGCCTCTGCTAAAACCCTGTTCATATTGCCTATGAAGGCTGCATAACCTCCTTGACCAACAGCAGCTGCATCCACTGCAGTGGTTTGTGCTCCATTCATCTGTCCTGGTAGAGCATCTGGGCCTGGTGCAGTTGCTTCAGCAATTGCACCTGGAGTTCCTGCTGGTACATAAGTATGATTGCCGTCAGCATCTATGATATAATATGTAGTATTTTGTTCGCTAGTTGCAAAAGATATTTGCTCTTGCGTGAGATTATATTTGGGACTTGGTATAGTTGGCAAGGAATGTAAGGCACTAGGTTGTGGTACAGCAGGTTGCCATAGTGCAACAGGAACTTGATTTACATACACACTTGGACTATACCAAACATCTTGTCCCAGATATGACGGCGGATTTAATGGCAAATAATATCTCCAGATATTTTATTTAGTTTTTCACCGCGCAAGCCTGTTGCGTCTTTAGACCAACAGTAGTTCACTTGGAGTTTTCAGCAAAATATTCAGATAATTCTGTATATCCTCCAATATGCTGACCATCCAACCAAATTTGTGGAACTGTTTCTGCAGTAGGAAGTCTTGTAAGCAAAACATCTTTGGTGATAAACTGCTGATTAGACGCAATGTTGGATTCGTTTATACCAGCACTTATAATATATTCTTGATAGGGAATTCCTTTTTCATTAAGCAGAGCCTTGGCTCGGGTACAGAAAGGACAAATTGTTTTTGTATAAATTTCCGCTTGCATTTTATATCTCCTATTGTTTGTGTCTTCTATGTATTATCTCGCCGTTTGATGTTTTGTCAATCCAAACGCTGTCATCTGGTGGAACTTTCCCTGCATGTTGATAATGCCATGCCCAGCGTGTGTAGTAATTTACCGTTGGAATTTTGCAATGAATTCTAGATAATTTTGATTGCTTGATTGCTTCCCAAAAATTTCTGTCACTCCACAGCCGATATTCCGCCTGTACAATCCAATAAGGTAGCAGGTAAAAGGTATTTTTGCCCAGGAATAAACAGTTGGTATCACAAAAAGTTTCACCGTTACTTTCAGTTGTATCAGTGTAAAGGATTTCTCCGTCTAATGAGCAAATGTTGCGTGTTGCCGTTACTAAATCATGTCCATTCAGTAACGGAACTAACGTTTTTATATGATCTGGTTCATAAGTATTATCTGCGTCTAAAAATGATACAACATCATAACCTTGACTAAAGGCAGAGATGGCACCTATTACTCTTGGGGTTGCACCAGCATCTCGATGTGACTGTGATAAAATTATGTGTTGTGTTTTGTTCCAATGCTGTATTAGAGGATGAGGGTCTCCATCAGCAATCATAAAATGTTGAACAGTGTCATGATTTTGTGATAAAACAGAATCATGACACCTATTCAGTGTCTCTGCGTCTTCTCGGTAATATGGAGTAACTACAGCGATTTTAAACATCAGGCAATTGATCGTAATTTAGATCTGCTGACAAAACTCCAATTACATAATTGGTTGATTCATTTTCTTGCAGAGCAGTTTGCTTTTTGCTGGGATTGGCATGTTTGTTAAACCATGGAATAGGAGTTGTTCGTGGTGCAGAACCTTTATATTTGATTCCAATATCTTTTAGTGCCGCTGATGCTGTAAAATCCACAAAATCTTTTAAAATCGCTGCGTTCAATCCAATCACAGGGCCTTTTATAAACAGATAGTCAGCCCAGGATTTTTCTTCCTGTATCACACTATTATACATGGCATATACTTCATCTTCACATTCCCGTTTAGCCTGTGCAAAACGTGTGTCTTCTTTTACTACTTGATTGATCATCCAGGCTGTCCACTCTTTGTGCAAAAGTTCATCTTGAAGGATAAGGCTGATAATATTACCATTACCGATGAAAATTCTATTTTCAACCATGGCCAAGCTTGTTGCAAAACTAACCATGAACCTGAAAGCTTCGAGTGCATAACTGGCATTCAATGCCAACCAAATAGCCTTGATATGCTCGTATTCATCAACTGGTATTCCCAGTTCTTTTTTACAATTTACAACATGTAAATCATTGTAATATTTACCAATATTTGCAGCCATATCAACGATTTCCTGGGTATCATGTATTGTGTTGAATACATCTTTTGGAACGTTATAGATATTTTGAATAATATGACTGTAACTTTTACTGTGAATATTAGTTTCAAAAGCACTCCAAATAGATACAAGTGCTTCGATTTCGGGCAGGCTTAGTACAGGTGAGAATACCTGTATTGGAGCGCGTCCTTGAAGACTGTCAAGTGCAGTCTGTCGTAGAAGATTACTGGTAAAAATATGTTTTACAGCCTCGCTGGCATTTTTGAAATCAGAGGCATCTTTGGTGAGAGAGATTTCTTCTGGAACCCAGAAAAATCCACGTTGCTCCTGTTCATATTTGGCAATTTTTGGGTACCTATACTCCTCGAATCTTTGTACGGTTACTGGACCAGCAGGGTCCAAAAACATCTTTCTGTTAAGATAATCCGTTTGTTTTGACAAATCATATTGTTGATTACTCATTATTCTTTTTCCTTGCGTGATATTCTTTCATTTTCATACTGTGATGGGCGTTCTGCTCTGGGGTTCTGCCAGGACGATTTTTATACGACTCCCTAAGATTTTTTTTATGTTCTTCTGTGCGAACTCTCCCAATTAATGGATGAATCGGTTTAACATAAGCAGGAATACTATCACTGTATTCATATCTCAATTGTTTACCTTTACAATATGAAAATCTACCTTCCGCCGTATACTTAACATTCGATGGGTTTGTATTCAGGTGTTCGGCACAATCGGATATAGTCCTAAATTCCTTATAAAATGATCCGTCTAAATTATATGCATACACTTTGACACCAACAGATTCAATCATTGATTTTTTTACAGCCAATGAAATTAGTTTCTTTTTTTCAGTTGTATGAGTTTTACCTAACATCCCACGTGGATGTCCATTTTTTTGAATCCAGTTCTTAGTTTGTTCTGACATAACCAACGCACATTGCCTTCTCAACCATCCAAAAAGTTTGTTATTGACCCTGACATCGGTGTGATGAACTGTCATAAGTTGTGTTGCGTAAATCAAATCTCTATTTCCTGGATACATTTTTATTAATAACTGATGTGCCAAAAAGTGTTCTTCAGGAGTCAATATAGCAATGTTACTTGGTTCATCTGTTCCACCTAAGCATTTGGGGACTATGTGATGTTTTTCCACATATCCCTCAAGTATTCTGGTTTTACTTCTTTCTATAAGTTTTTCGTAGTGTTTTTTGTAGTTCATAACTTTATTTATTCACTAAATAATAGTAGTTATTATTATTTAGTGAATATACTACAATTTACAGGAGTCGCAGGATTCCTCGTCATAATCGTCCGGCTGTATAGTTTGAGTTTGTACACTATGTTTGGATAAATCCTGTTTTACTCCCTGCTTTGAAATTAGGCTATAATATAGTCCCTTTCCGCCCCATTTCATAAAATTCATCAAATTCTTTGCAATCAGAGTTGTAGGAATTTTTCCATCCGGAAAATGAGCAGGATTATAGAATGTATTCGTGCTGATACTCTGATCAACATATGCCTGTATCACAGCAGCGGTCTTGAGATAATCCACACAATCTGTTTGGTCCCACATTAATTGATAGCGAGATTTCAGACGGTTATATTCTGGTACTACTTGTACCAGAGAACCTGCCTTGCTTTCTTTTGTTGTGATCAAACTCATTGGCATCTCGATACCGTTAGTAGAGTTAATAACCACGGAACTACTTTCTACTGGTGCCACTGCCATGAGAGTTGCATTTCTTACTCCGTATTTCTTCATCTGTTCGCGTAGTGGTTCCCAGTCTAGTTCTGGAGTGAAATCTGCTAGTTCATTTACACCGGCATTTCTGCGTTCCCAGGGAAAAATTCCCTGTCCATAATATGTTTTATCGCTGTGAAGACATTTACCGCGTTCTTGTGCAAGTTCAACGGTTGCTTCTGTTAGGTAATATGCACAGTGTTCTTGCCATGATTTAACTTCTGCCAATGCTTCTGGTGTTCCGTAACGAAGTCCTCTTTTTGCATGCCAATAGGCAAGGTTTGTGATTCCTATTCCAATAGGTCTGATTTCATCATTGCTCAACTTACTTTGAATACTCAAAAAGTCTTGATAATCTAGAATGTTGTTGAGACTGCGAAGAAGGATTCTGCAAGCCCTACGCATGTCCTCTGGATTTCTAAATGCACCCCAATTCACTGATCCAAGAGTACACAGAGCTATTTTTGGTACTTCACGAGTGCATTCTTTTTTAATTATTTTCATTTTTTTAATTCCATTTCATATAAATACTATTTATACAGCATAAGGTACACAATGCATAAAATTAACACAAATTCCATTTATTGGTCTAGATATACTAAATTTATTAATACCAGACAAACGAGAATCATACCACCAAATTCTATGGTAGAACTTCATCATATTGTCCCCAAATGTGCAGGCGGCGACGATTCTGTTTCTAATTTGATCGAACTTACTGTACGAGAACATTTTATTGCACACTGGATGCTTTCTAAAGTTGGAATCGACGATGTGTGGTATAAACTTCGTTTTGCTTTTGGTTGTATGAGTGTTTATAGCAAGTCTAATTCTTATAGAAATTTTCTCACATCTAGACAATTTGAAATTTCTAAAAAAATCAGAAAAGAAACTTTTAAGATGTGGAATGACCTCAATCCTTCTAAAGCCAAAGGAACATCTTGGTATGTCGACGAAGATGGTGTTAGATATAGATGTCATCCAGATTCTCCTAAAATAAAAGAATTTAACTTAAAAATGCAGGCCCCTGGAAAAGGTAAAAAATGGTATACAGATGGTAATAAATTTTTTATGTTATTTGAAACTGATCCGGTGATTTTATCATTAAATCTGCAACCTGGCTGCCCAATTAAAGGGGTGGAAAAACAATATTCAGTTGAAACTTTAAAAAGTTTATCTGAGGATCGGGCGGGCAGATTTTGGTTCAACGACGGAAAACAGTCATATAAACTAAAATTAAACGACGTTAAAATAAAAGATTTAGGTCTTTCTGTTGGAAGACTTATATCACCAGACGGCTTAGAGCGAATTAAAAGCGGTGCCGCGTGGAAAAGAACTCCCGAAGATAATTTGAAAAATTCACTCAGGCAACAATCAAAAATGAGATTCAATGACGGCGTTAGAAATTTCACATTAGATCCAGATGATCTATTAATTTCGCAACTATCATTAATTCCGGGTGTCATATTAACACAGGAAGGCAGGGAAAAAATATCATTATGTGCTAAAAACAAAGATACCTCATATATTGTTGGAAAAAAATGGTTTAATGACGGCATAAAAAACTACAGATTGTTTGAAGACGAAGGATTAAAAATGGGATTGGTAAGAGGGAAATTGTACACCTCTAAACCAAAAGGTCTTTAATATCGTCGTCATCGGTTAATTCTCTCACCTTCTTTTTTTCGCCGTTTGATAATAGAACTTTATGCTGTCCAGGTAATGTTATTTCTTGACCATTATCTAATGTTAGTTTGAATTCGCCTTCATCGTCTAGACTATTGAATGGTTTTGTGGGAAGTAGAATTTCTAGACATAAATTACTTTGATAAATTGTATGGATATTTGTGTCAAATGGTCCTTGACGCTGAACATTGTCAATATAAACCAGATATATTCTGCCAGTATCGGTTCGCTCCTTGAGAATTCCGCCTCTAAACACTTCTTCTGCACTCATTGTTTTGGTACTTAGATCACGTCTTTGTTCGTATTTTACATAAAGTTTTTCAAACAAATCTATGTCTTGATAAAATGCTTCATAAAGATCTGGAACTTCATTGGGATCAAAGAAGGTGATATTCTCTTTATTTTTAAATCTACGCCAGAAAAAAGCAGATAAAACCACACCATAATCCATATGACGTACTCGTGTTTCTTCAGTCCCTTGATTATTTTTAAGAACTATAAGATCATCAAATTGATGATGCCATATCGGATAAAAAATTGTCGCACTATTGTGGGCTAATAATAATTTATCTGGTTCTATCCCTGCATAATAATTTTCATGTTCATCAATGCTAAAATCGGCATATTGAGTTGATACGTTAGGAGAAGTTACTTCTTTAACTTTATCTTTTTTGTTGATAATAGACACTACATAATCTGCCGTAGTAATATCACCACCCTTTACATATTTGATTTTTCCAAATTCATTGATTGCAGTAGGATGTGTGTCGCTCGTGATTAATTTAGCATCCGATGTTGATGTAATTTTTACTTGGTGTTCATGTGGAACTATCGGTCTCATGACATTTAATACTTTACGATATACATCCGTTTGTGTTTCAATATCACAAGATAGTACCAAATCTCCCAATTTTACTTCATCAATTTTAACTCTGTTCGATAAAAATTTCATTTATTCTGTCCTTCAAGTCGGATGATATTTCTTTGTCGTCTAATATTGTTTTATAACCAAGAACCTCTTCGATTGCAACAATACAATATTGACCTTTTCTGCAATTTTCTTTTTTTGGTATTAGTTGTAAATTTTGATAACTTCCTATAATTAATGGATGTATCTTGTTGACAAATCCGCCATATTTGGAAAATTTGTGATCAACAGCGTATCCATTCTTACCATAAATTATACCTAATTTGTTTTTTTCCGGATCGATGATATTTCCATATACAGCAATCGATATTTTGGTAGCTGTTCTTACTGCATCACAATAACTGTCGTAATTATCATAACTAAATTTCTTCAAAACAGGCCCGTGTTCTGTCCGACTATTTTTAAACCAACGAATTAATTTTGCCTCGTGTTTAACAGTAGATGCCCGAGATAAAAAAGTTTCTTGACGATTTTTAATTTTAGATTGGTATTCATTCCATTTGTCTTTGCCGATTGTTTCTCCAAACCTCGTTATATATGATTCCAATGAAGGGAGACGACCTATATCAGACCTATATTGTTGTGCTCGTATTTCAGCATCTTCTAACGAATACCCTTTAGATACCCAGTGATTTGAATTTGACGGGGTTGTTTTTTGTTTTTTTCGTGTTTTTCGTTTTTCATTAATTAAAAGAACTGCTTCTTCTTCAGTTTTACCCCGAGATATATAATATTCAATTGACCACGGGCTATTTTTTGCCCTATCTTTTCGAAGGTTTTTGTCGATTTTGTTAAACTCTTCGCCACACTTGAATTCTTTGAGATACTCATTTAAATTCATTCTGTTATGTCTCATAGTCAGATGTCGTTGTAACTGGCTCACGTTAGCCGAGCAAATTTTGCAAATATGCATCTCTTTCATCATCACTTCCCATATAGGCTAAAATAGTTAGCACATCAGTTATATTTATCACTTTGTCATCTTTTTTAATTATGTCACCTTGATAATAATTTTTGCCGTTAAATTCAAATCCAGTTAATTTGTCTACATATGAGTCTATGTGTACACATGCGTTCCTGATTCC
>Ga0164297_10000230_pt1 | contig 72192 bp, 71 predicted proteins | sample GEODES058metaG_FD_113539 | JGI IMG/M metagenome (GOLD analysis project Ga0164297, IMG submission 113539) | Dystrophic lake water microbial communities from Trout Bog Lake, Wisconsin, USA - GEODES058 metaG | ecosystem: Environmental > Aquatic > Freshwater > Lake | place: USA: Trout Bog Lake... | reverse complement strand
TCAATTATTTAATAGATTTAATTAAAATTAGCCTTAAGTACTCGTTGTTAATAGTTGAATTAACGTAGGTATAACAATAAGTATTGCCAACTTACATACAAAACTTTTATAGTAAAGTCATGTAGATGCGCGGATGATCTCCGCTCATTTTTAACTATCGGTCGATAAGGAAAGTCGAGTGACAACACCCGCAACAGAAGAATACACCTCGCACGAGTTACTGCGCTTAGCCCTCGGTGAATTGGTGAGTCAAGCAACCTTAAAAGATCGATTGAAAAACGCCGCGCAGTATTTGCTTCAATTAGACGCGCACGACTGGCCTGAAAAATGTCAGACCGAAATTCGCGACTTACGCCGCAGCTTACAAACCGAACGCGCGCTCCGAGGCGAAAGTGCGGTCACGGCCACCATCCGCAAACTGTCCATCCAGGAGTGCGAGTCGATCACCAAGCGCTTGGTGGAATTAACCTTCGCCTTATTGGACACGGTGCCGTTGACCATCGATGGCCTGACCCCAAGCCCCGCCGTCAAAACGGCGACCAACGTGGACGACAGCAACATCATTCCGTTGTTTGGCGAACTGTAAGCGGCGAACGCGTACTAGCCGTTCGCCGGTTGCGATCACCCCGCTCGCCGTTCGCGCGCCAGTTCCTGGCCTAATTTGAGATACACCCGCTCAAACACGACCTGAACGTTCAACGTGCCTTGCACGTGCAACACCGAGCGCTTCACTTCATCCCAAAGCTCGTACCAACCGCGCAGATCGATGCCTGGCGAACGCACCAGAACCTGTTTGACCTTCTGCTCCACCCACTGCTCTAGCCACCGCAATCGCTCCAACGGAAAATGTTGGGCCGAGCGTTCGGCCAAGGCCACCAAATCCACTTTGGGAGAGCTCAGATCCTGGAACAGATTGTTCATCTCCGCCAGCAGGCTGCCGGCGCCGTTTTGCATGTACTCGAACGCCAACAGGGGCGCACCCCCCGAGAGGTTTAAATAATCGCTCCAATCGGGCCGCGTGCTGAGGCCATTGAGCCAGCGCAGAGCCACCTCTCGATTCGGGGTCGACACCAAAAACCGTTGACACCGACTGGCAATGGTCGCGGGCAAGCGTTCTAAGCGCGCCAAACACAACACCAACACCGTTTGCGGGGGCGGTTCTTCTAAGGTTTTCAACAGCGCGTTCGCGCTGTTGACGTTGAGCCCATCCGCCGGATCTATGATCGCCACTTTGTAGCCGCCGCGGTTGGCTTTAAGCGCCATTTGCGCCATGAGCTTGCGAATGTCGTCGATTGCGATTTGCTTTTTGTCCTCGGCAATGAGCACTCGGATGATGTCCGGATGGGTATCGACCCCATACAAATGACAACTGCCACACTCGCCGCAAGGCCAGTGAATGCCCTCGGCCTGCGTGGGTTTTTCACACAACAACCGTTGCGCCAACCATTCGCTTGCCAGACGCTGTCCCAAGCCCGCAGGCCCCAACACCAACAAGGCCTGCCCCAAACGGTTTTCCAAAATCGCGTGATCCCACTGGGTGATGATGGGCATCAACCAAGGCATATGGGTCAAATCCCCCGAACGCAGACTCATGGCCACGCGTCCAAAAGATCGGCGATCGTTTTCGCAACGCGCTCTTCGGAGCCACTGGCGTCCACGACCCGAAATCGCTGCGGCTGGCGTTGCGCTTGGGCCAAATACCCCGCCCGCACGCGTTCAAAAAACTCCACGCGCTCTTGTTCAAAACGGTCCGTCGGCCCGCGCCGCGCCGCCACGCGCTGCAACGCCAGCTCCACCGGCGCGTCCAATAAGATGGTTAAATCGGGTTCGATCGCACACACCACCGCGAGTTGATTAATAAACGACACATCCATCCCTCGACCTGCCCCTTGGTAGGCACGCGTCGCGTCGCTGTAGCGATCGCACAAAACCCATTCCCCGCGCTCTAAGGCCGGCTCAATCAAGTTGGTGGTGTGAATGGCTCTGGCGCTCATCATCAACAACAGCTCGGCGCTGGGCGAGATGGTTTCCGTCGTGGGGCTCAGCACCAGGGATCGAATTTGTTCGGCCAGTGGCGTACCGCCCGGCTCTCGCGTCAAGCGAATCACCGCCCGACCGCTCAAATGCTCAGCGGCCCGTTGGATCTGAGTGCTTTTGCCCACGCCCTCAATTCCTTCAAAGGTGATCAATCGCCCGTTCATCGGTGTTCCTTAGATGCCGTCTGATCAATATACTGTTTCACTGCCCGTTGGTGTTCTTGAAGGGTCGTCGAAAAATGATGTCGACCATCACCGGCACCCGACGCGACAAAATACACATACTCACTCGCGGCCGGATGCAATGCGGCCTGAAGACTGGCGAGGCCCACCAATCCTATGGGTCCGGGCGGCAAGCCTTCATGCCGGTAGGTATTATACGGCGAGTCCACCGCCAAATCCTCGTGATGCAGGTGGCCATCGTAGCGATCAGCCAACGCATAAATAACGGTCGGATCCGTTTGCAGGCGCATGCGACGGTTCAGTCGGTTATAAAACACCGAGGCGATCAACGGACGTTCTTCCGCGTTGGCGGTTTCCCGCTCGATGAGCGAGGCCAGTATGAGCGCCTCGTAGGGGGTTTGTAATGGAATCGTGCGATCGCGCGCCGCCCAAACTTGCGCCAAACGCTTCTGATTGAGCGCGTACGCTTGTTTTAGGATCGCCGATTGCTTGGTGTGTTTGGCCACGCTAAACGTAACCGCCGCGAACAGCCCTTCGGCGTTGGGAACCGGGGTGTCGCGTTCAATGCCCAACTGGGCCACGAGGTCCTCGTTGGCGACGCCGGCTAAATCGTTATCCAAAAAAGCTTGGTTGTTGAGGGATTGACGCAGTGCCGTCATCGACCACCCCTCCACCAAGGTCACGGGGTGCAGCCAGACCCGTCCTTCGTGAATGCGTTGAATGAAATCGGCCAAACGCTCTTGGGCGTCGACGCGATACTCCCCGCTGCGGAATTTGAAAAAACGAGGGTGCAGGAGCGTGTAGCCCATCACCACCCATTGGTTTGGCGCATACCCTTCCGCCACCAAGCGCTCGGTGATCGACCAGTAGGACTCTTGAGGCGTGATCTCAAACACCCCGCCTCTCTTCGAGTCCAAGGAATTCCCATCGACGCACTCGCGCCACGCCAAACCGAGCGCCACCAGCGCCAAGAGAAGGACTCCCGTTACCCCCCACAGGCGTTGTGCGACTCTGCTCATTAGAGGCCCCACAAGCGATTGAGCAAATCCCGCAACACACTGGGTGCCTCGGCGTGGCCAAGGCGAGTCGATCCGAGGCAGTGGATGGGCTGAACGCCGATTAACGAATTGGTCACAAAGGCGCTTTGCACCAGCGCCAATTCTTCCAGTCGGATGGCGCGTTGCTGCAGGCGACCGAAATCACTGGGCCAGTGTTCAATCAAGCGGCGACGCACGCAGCCCGCGATTCCCCCTTCCTCTACGCTCGGCGTGATCCAGTGTCCGTTTATTTGAAAAAAGACATTGCCCAAACTGGCGCACAGAACGTGCCCTTTGCCATCCGTCATGAGGCCATCGTGCCAGTGCGGGTGTTGCTGCAGTTCGAGCCGAGCCAGCACGCTGTCTAAGCGGTTCAGTGTTTTCAATCCCGCTAAAATTGGATGCAGCATCATCGGCGTCGATAACACGCCAACGGTGTAGTCGGCAATCTCCGGGCCGCGTCGCGGTGGCGTGACGAGCGTGTAAACACGACTGGGCGCGTGCGCGCGTGGGCTATAGCCCGTGCCGCCCTGACCGCGCGTGAGGATGAACTTGCACACCCCCTCGTCAATAGCGCTCAGATTCGGAGGCAGGTACGGAGCCCACTGTGCCAACGGCGGACACGTTAAGCCCAAACGCGCCGCACCGAGGGCCAACCGTTCGTAGTGCGCCGGCCAATCCACCAGCCGGCCCTGAGCGATCCGCAGGGTTTCAAACAAACCGTCGCCGAATTCCAATCCACGGTCGAGCGCGGCCACGTCCAGGGCCTGTGCATCCCGATACAACGCCGGTGCAAACGACGACGACTTAGGCATCTGGGATTCCCAGCCCTCGTAACAAGCCCCGGGCTTTGGCTTTGGTTTCCAGCAATTCCGCCTGCGGATCGGAATCCGCGACGATGCCCGCGCCCGCGCGCAGCGACACGGTTCTGCCCTGCCCCGCGGCGTGAATCCACGCCGTTCGGATCAAGATGTTCAAATCCATTTGACCGTCGCGCGACAAATAGCCCAAGCTGCCGGTGTACGCCTCTCGCGCCTTGCCTTCCAACTCGGCGATGATTTGCATGCACCGCACTTTGGGAACGCCGGTAATCGTTCCGCCTGGAAACAACGCCCGGATGGCCTTCGCCGGCGTCACCTCGGGATTGAGCTGGCCAGACACATTGGATACGAGGTGGTGCACATGGGCGTAGCTTTCGATCGCCATCCACTCGTCGACCACCACGGTTCCCGCTTGGCACAAACGGCCCAAGTCGTTGCGCTCCAGATCAATGAGCATCACGTGTTCGGCGTGTTCTTTGGGATTGTGGCGCAACTCATCGAGCATGCGTTGATCGTTTCCCAACCGCGGGCGTGTTCCGGCGATCGGTCGAGTGTCGATGCGATCGCCTCGAATTGCAAACAAGCGTTCGGGTGAGGTAGACACAATCTCAAAATCGTTCAAGTGCGCCAACGCCGAAAACGGTCCGGGATTGGCGGCGCGCAAGGCCTGATACAACTGCGCCGCGGTGGTCGAGGCGGACAGCGGCGCACGCCATTCCCGCGCGAGATTGGCTTGATACACATTGCCCGCCCGAATGTGCTCCAACGCCGCGTTCACCGCTTCTAGGTAGTGTTCGGGCGGATCCTCGGTTAAGGACAACGGACCCAGCGGGGCCTGAGTGGACGGCGCCTCTTGCAAAAGCCGCGCTCGCCAGGACGCCAGCAACGCGTCATCAATCTGCGCATCAGGCTCGGCGATCACGTCGCAGCGCTGTAATTGATGGTCGACCACAATGGCCGCCTTGCACCGAACCAGCCAGGCGATCGGCGCCGCGGATTGGGGTAAGCGCAAACGCGGTTCAATTTCGGCGGCCAGCTCGTATCCCAAATACACACACCAGCCCCCAATGAAGGGCCACGGCGATGGTTCATAGGGCACGCGCTCAGCTAAAAACGCATGGTCCAGCGCGTCTAAAAAAGGAAGCGACTGCGCGTCGGTCTTGACGATGGGCGCGGTGGCGTGGTCGCGGATCAACAACAAATCAAAACGCGCTTGCGCGGTGCCCGAGCTGGCGCTTTGCAACAACGCCGCAAAGTCCGATGGCTGGTGGCGATAGATCGGCAATAAATCCGGCGCGTGATCAACCAGCCTGTGAACCCGCATGGGCGCTTAGGTGAGACGCTTGAACACCACCGACCCGTTGGTGCCGCCGAATCCAAAGGAATTCGACAACGCCACATCGATAGTCATCGACCGGGCAACATGAGGCACGTAATCCAAATCGCAGGCGGGGTCTGGATCGTCGAGGTTGATGGTCGGCGGCGCCACTTGATCGCGCAGCGCCAATACCGTGAAGATCGCCTCCACCGCGCCTGCGGCGCCCAGCAAATGGCCGGTGACCGATTTGGTCGAGCTGATCGCAACGCGGTGCGCGTGTTCGCCCAAGCATCGTTTGATGGCGGTGGTTTCGGCAATATCGCCCAGCGGCGTCGAGGTGGCGTGCGCGTTAATGTAGTGCAACTGATCGGCGTTGACGCCGGCGTCGTTCATCGCCTGCATCATGGCGAGCGCCGCGCCAGAACCGTCGTCGGGTGGCGCCGTAATGTGGTGCGCGTCGCCACTCATGCCCACGCCAGCCACTTCGGCGTAAATCGTCGCGCCGCGACGCTTGGCGTGTTCGTATTCTTCCAACACCAAGGCCCCCGCGCCATCGGCCATCACAAATCCATCGCGTCCTTTATCCCACGGACGGCTGGCTCGATGAGGCTCGTCGTTGCGTTCCGAGAGCGCTTTGGATTGACAGAACCCCGCGACGCCCAGCGGATTGATGGCGTGTTCGGCGCCACCGGCCACCATCACGTCCGCGTCGCCGTACTGAATTAATCGAGTGGCGATCGCGATGCTGTGGGTGGAGGTGGTGCAGGCGGTGACGAGTGCCAAATTGGGCCCTTTGAGACCAAAGTTGATCGACACGTGACCCGAAATCATATTGATGATGCTGGCGGGGACAAAAAAGGGCGACACTTTCCGTGGTCCTTGCGCCTCGATCAATTTAAAGTGGTTGCTTTGAATGGTGTCCAACCCACCGATGCCCGCGCCCATGGCCACGCCGATGCGATGGGCATTGCTCTCATTGACGACGAGGCCAGAATCTTTAATGGCTTGCGCGCTGGCGGCGTAGCCGTACTGAATGAACCCATCCATACGACGGGCTTCTTTGGGTTCTAAATAGAGACTGATGTCTAAGTCGCGAATCAATCCACCAAAACGGGTGGGAAAGGCACTGACGTCGAAACTGGTGATCGGGCCGATCGCTGAACGACCGGCCACGATGTTGTCCCAGGCTTGCGACAAGGTATTTCCCACGGGAGCAATAATGCCCATGCCCGTGACGACCACACGACGTTTAGTCATGGCTCACCGTTTTGATGTGTGTATAAGACTGATCCGAACGCGTTAACGGACTCAGGCTTTGGCCTGATGCGAATTAACGTAATCGATGGCTTGTTGCACGGTGGTGATTTTTTCCGCGTCCTCATCCGGAATTTCCGTTTCGAACTCTTCTTCCAACGCCATGACGAGTTCTACCGTGTCCAGAGAGTCTGCGCCCAGATCATCAACGAAAGAAGCGTCGTTGGTGACTTCCTCAGCTTTCACGCCGAGTTGTTCGGCAACAATCTTCTTCACTCGTTCTTCCACTGTACTCATCGTAAAGTATCCTCTGTTACGCCATTGGCGCGGTAAAAGTTGGCCCCCGAGGGGCTTGTCAGCACTGGCATTTTAGGACAATCGCCCCCGACATGCCAGTGGCGTTAATTATACAATAAAATCAAGGGTTTGATGGCCTACTGCATGACCATGCCGCCGTTCACCGACAGCGTTTCACCGGTAATATAGCCCGCCAACTCCGACGCCAAAAACCACACCGCGTTGGCAATGTCCGCAGACTGTCCCAAGCGTTGCATTGGAATTTGCGCCATCAGGGCGGTTTTCGCGGCCTCGGGCATCGCTTTGGTCATGTCCGTATCAATGAACCCGGGCGCAATCACATTGGCCGTGATGTTGCGAGAAGCCACTTCCTTGGCGAGGGATTTGGTGAAGCCGATGATCCCCGCCTTGGCGGCGGCGTAGTTGGCCTGGCCGGGGTTGCCGGTCAGCCCCACCACCGAGGCGATATTGATGATGCGGCCGTGGCGATTTTTCATCATGCCTTTGAGCACGCCTTTCGAGAGTCGAAACACCGACGTGAGATTGGTTTGAATGACCGCGTCCCAGTCCTCTGGTTTCATCCGCAGCAACAAGGTGTCGCGCGTGATGCCGGCGTTATTGACCAACACCGACACGCCGCCATCGGCGGCTTCAATGGCGGCCAGCGCCGCGTCAATCGCCGCACCATCGGCGACGTCCAACACCATCCCGCGGCCGTGGTACTGCGCCAACGCGGCGGTGATTTTCTCAGCGCCCGCTTCGGTTGTGGCGGTGCCAATAACCTTAGCACCGGCCTTCGCCAAGGTGAGGGCAATGTCCGCCCCGATGCCGCGGGTCGCACCCGTCACCAACGCGACCTGACCGTTTAAATTCCATTGCGGGGCTGTCATGCGATCTCCTTTGTACTCGTTCACGTCACTGTCTTTGCAAGCGTTTCCCACCGCCACTACGCCGACCAGGCGGCGCTGAGACTGTCGGGATCCTCAATCGCGGCACACCCATGCCCTTGGCTGCTGGGGATTTTTTTGTTTAAACCCGTGAGCACTTTGCCGGGGCCGCATTCCAAAAAGCGGTCGGCGCCGAGTTGCGCCAATCGGGTGATGGTGTGTGTCCAGCGCACCGGTTGCCACAATTGCGCCACCAGTTGTTCTTTAATGCGCTCGCCGTCGCTGTGCCATTGGCCTTCTAAGGCACAGACTTTAAACTCCGGCACGGCAATCGCCACCGGCGCCAACACCTCGCGAAATTGTTCGGCGGCGTGCTTGAGCAATGAGCTGTGCGCCGGAACACTGACGGGCAAACGCAAGGCGCGCTTTGCGCCCTTGGCTTTACAGGCCTCCATCGCGCGCTCCACGGCCTCGGCGTGGCCGGCAATAACCACTTGACCGGGGCAATTAAAATTCACCGCTTCCACAACTTGTCCTTGTGCCGATTCGGCGCAGGCCTGGATCACCAAATCATCCGCCAACATCAGGATCGCCGCCATGGCCCCTTGAGGCGCGGGCACCGCCGCTTGCATCAACCGACCGCGGGTGTGCACCAGGGAGATTGCCGCTTTGAAGTCAATCGCACCGGCCGCCACCAAGGCGGTGATTTCGCCCAAACTGTGGCCAGCAGCGAAAGCGGGCGCCGCCGCTTGGCGTCGATAACAGCGATACACCGCGATTCCGGCGGCCAACATGGCCGGTTGGGTTTTTTCGGTCTGATTGAGCGCCTCACTGGGACCGTTGCAGACCAACGCCCACAAATCCTCGCCCAGCGCGTCCGAGGCGTCGGCGAAGGTGCTCACGACCTCGGGGTACTGTTCGCTCAAGGCTTTTAACATCCCGACGGACTGAGAGCCTTGTCCGGGAAACACACACGCGACACTCATACCTTATTCCCCTTCCCTTAATTGCGATCTCATAATGGCGCCGGAGTATACCGATAGTCGCCGTGCTGCGGATAGATTTTAAAGGTCCGATTTCGGTTGAGGCCACAGCAACGCCACCACGCCGCCCACCACGGCCCCAAGCCGGTGCGCGGCACTGACGATCGGTGCGCCTTCCAAAACCCAATGACCCACGTTGAGGCCAGTGGCCCATTCCACGGCGCATTTGATCACGAGGCTCAACAACGCCACGCTGGCGAACACCCGATCACGACGCCACAGCCACACCGCGCCCGCCACCCACACGCCGTGCAAAACGCCCGACGCCCCCACGTACCATTGCACGTCGGGATAAAACCACCACAATCCGGCGGAAATGAACAGCGACAGCACCCACCACAGGATCGCCAGGCGCATCGCCGTGAACACCGGCGCAAACAGCCATACCAAAACCCAGGCGCCGATCACATTGCCCACGGCGTGAGCCACCGTTAAGTGCATCGCGTGCGCTGAAAACACTCGCCACCACTCTCCATACGCGAGGCCTTGGCGATCGTATTGCCAACGACCATCGCCCATCAACGACAACCAAAAACACACCGCACTCCAACCCACCAAGGTGCCCACCAGCGAGGGTCGCAGCGCGGGGGCTAGTGCGGGCGTTGGCGATTCGGATGGCTGGTCTGCGGAGTGCATATTGAATTCACGCCTCTGATACACTAAGCGCTGGAAAAATTGGGCGGAGTGGGTTCATGAAGGCTTCCAAAACTCGCGGGTTCACAATCATTGAGATCATGGTCGTGGTGCTCATTATAGGCATATTGGCGGCGTTAATTGCCCCCAACGTCCTCAGTCGAATCGATGAAGCGCGGGTCACCAAAACCAAAGCCGATCTGAAGAGCATCGAAGCGGCCTTAGAACTCTACCGTTTGGATAATTTCCGATATCCAACCACCGACCAAGGACTCAAAGCGCTGGTGTCCAATCCCAACGACGCCAGCGTTCGCAATTGGCGCGCCGAGGGCTATTTAAAACAGTTGCCCAAAGACCCGTGGGGAAACGAGTACCGCTACGCCTCCCCCGGCGCCAATGGAACGCCCTTTGATCTGGTGTCCTTAGGCGCCGATGGTCAAGTCGGCGGCACCGGCGTCGACGCCGATATTTCATTGCGCGATGTGGATCATTAGCCGCGCACCGATGCACCATCACGCCCTGCGACGACGGTCTCGGGTCGAAGGGTTTACCTTAATCGAAATTCTCGTCGTCATGGTCATCATCGCGCTGGTCTCCGGCATTGCGTTGCTGTCGTTGGGAGTCCTGGGTGCCGACGCGGGTTTGAAGTCGGAAGCCGATGGGCTGAGCCAAACCATCGAGCTGTTGAGCGAACGCGCTGGATTGGAAGGCGCGGACTATGGGTTGTACTTCACTCCCAATGGGTATCAAATTCTGCGTTTTAACCCCGAGAGCGGGGTGTGGGAACTGCTCGACAACGATTGGCGATTGCAATCCCATCGCTTCGATTCGACGGCCCAACAGTCGCTGCAATCCTCCAACCTGGATCTGAAACTCGTGCCCCTGAGCGCCGACGAGCTCAAGCGACTGCCGCGCGTGGGGCAAAGCAGTCCGGCCAGCGTCGCGGTGAATCCGACGACCGATCCGACTCAAGCCGCCTCCACCGGGTCCACGGCGAAATCCTCTGCGGCGGGCTCGCAAAGTGTGGTGGACGACAGCGAAGGTCGTGATGAACGGTTTAACAAAGCGTTTGATCGCGACGAACTGCGCTTTCTCATGGTCGTGCCGCAGATTTGGATTCTGGCCAGCGGTGAAATCTCTCCCTTTCGTTGGCGATTGACGCGCGCCGATCGGGGCGTGGAACTCACCGCCACCACCGAGGGCACCTTAAAAACCACGGAACTTCAGGTGAGCCCATGAGCAGGCGCGGCTTTACCTTGATCGAAGTGCTCATCGCGTTGGTGATTTTGAGCCTCGGGCTGTTTGCGGCGATGAGCGTGATCACCCAAAGCACGTCAACCAAAATCGCCTTGCGGGAAAAAACCGTGGCCCATTGGGTCGCGTTGAACGTGCTCAGCGATTATCGCCACCGCCACTCGCTGCCGCCGCCCGCGGTCAGCGGCGACGCCGACATGGCCAATCAATCCTTTCATTATGAATTGACGCTGTCGGAAACCGGTTTTAAAAACCTGTGGATGATGAGCGTCAAAGTCATGCGCGCCGATTCGCCCACCGTTCTCGACCGAGTGGACGGCTTTGTCAATCAGAGTCAGTTGAACCCCACGCCGGTCACCATCGCCTGGGACGCGCAAGCCACGCAGTCGATCAACACCCAAGCCCCACTGACCACCACGGTGCCCAATGTGGGCACCGGCGCGCTGTTTTCCGATCCCCAAAATTCAACGCCCAGTTCAACACCAGACGCGAACTCGTCCTCGGACCCCAACGCCTCCCCACCGCCCACTCCACGCGGGTCATCGCCGCCGCAGGCGCCTTTATTAAACCCACCGCCAGGGACACCGCCATGACGCGACGCGCGCGCGGATTTACCTTGGTTGAAATTTTGGTGGCCATCGTTATTTTGGCCATCATGACGACGCTGGCCTATGGCGCCATCGCCAATTTGCGCCGCGCCTTCGAGGTGTCGCGCGATGAAGAAGCGCGCATCAAAGAGGTTGAACTGGCCTTACACACCTTAGAGGTGGATTGGTTCAGTGCCGATCCCGAGCCGGTTCGCGACGCGCTGGGGGAACGCACCTTGCCCGCGGTACAGGTCGATGCGCGTGAGCAGGCGTGGTTTTCACTCACGCACGGCAGTGTGGGTCAAAGCCTCGGCTTGAATCGGGGCTCGCAAGAACGCGTGAGTTATCGCTTGGAGAACCACCAGCTGTATCGCGAGTCGTCGCTGTTAAACGCGGCGCAAAACGCCCTGCCGCAACGCCGCTTGCTGTTGGGCAAAGTGGTTCGAGTGGACATCAAACTCGACGCCGGCAATGGCGTCTGGGTCAAAGAGTGGCCAAGCGCCGCGCAGGCCAATCCCTGGGTCACGAATCGCTTGCGACCGGCGCTCGTGGACGTCACCGTGGAGTTGGAGGATTTGGGAACCATCCATCGCTTGATTGAGGTGGCCCACTGATGCGAACCCAAGGCGTGGCGTTGATCATTGCGGTCGTCACCGCAGCCATTATTGCGGCCTTAGCGACCCAGATCAGCAGCTATACCTTATTGGATGAGTCGCGCGTCAGCACGTTGATCAGTTCAGACACAGCCTTGCAAATCGGTTTGGGCGGCGAGGGATTAGCCGCGGAGACGCTCAAAACCATCGTCTTGCAAAGCCCGGGGCAAATCAACTTCAGTCAGGGCTGGGCCGTGCCCCACACCCTGCCCTACAGCGACGGGCAAATCCGGCTGCAGATCGACGACCTGCAAGGCCGGATCAACGTCAACAATCTGGTCAACTCCAATGGCACGCCCAACGACGTCCTCATCGCGCAACTCAAGCGCCTGTTCCTCATCGAACACGTCGATCCCCGACTCGTCGATAAGCTCGTGGACTGGATCGATACCGACACCCTGCCCTACGGCAGTGACGGCGCCGAGGACGCCGTGTATTTGAGTCTGACGCCGCCGTTGCGACCGGCCAATCATTCCATCACCTCGGTGAGCGCACTGCGCTACCTGCCCGGAATGGAGCCGGCTCAATTAGAACGCCTGTCGCCGTATTTGGCGGCATTGCCCCCCGGCACCAAGCTTAACGTGTGCACGGCGCGTGCCGCCGTTTTGGCCAGTTTGGCCGAGGGATTCACCGCCTTCAGTCAAGACGAACGCGCGCTGGCCGAACAACGTCGCAACGGCTGTTTTCCACAGTTAAAGGATTTACAACCGCTGCTCACGTCCGCGGTCGGAAACGCCACTTTGGCGGGGCAGATTCAAAACAATTTGGCGGAGGGCTCAAATTATTTCAGAGTTCAAAGTACAATCACCCAAGGAAACTTGACGCTGCGCACCTTAAGCGTGTTACAGGTGGGCGACGGCGGGACAGCGACGGTACTCAGACGCAGCATAGGATGGGATTAATGACGCAGTGGATTATTTGGTGCTCCTCACGTAAAGCGCTCGCCACCGCTGCCGACGGCGTCCCCATCGCGGAGCCCGTGAGCGGGTCGTGGCAAGAGATCCGCGACCACGTTCAAGACGCGCCCGTGCACCTGGTGCTGCCGGCGGAATGGGGATTGCTCACGGAGGTCACCGTTCCCAAGGCCAGCGATTCCCAACTGCACGCGCTGGTGAGTTTCGCGGTGGAAGAGCAACTGGCCACCGACATCGAGTCGCAGCATTTGGCGTTTAAGCGCGTGAGCGAAGACCGCGTGCGGGTCGTCGTCATCTCCAAAGCACATCTGCACGCGCTGTTTGAGGAACTCGCGCCGTTCTCATTCAAACTGCAAGGCGTGTACTTGGAGAGCGATCTGCTGCCGGACAGCCCCTCGCAAACGCAATTGGTCTGGCGCGAAGGTCACGTGATCTTAAAAGCACTCGGCCAATCGCCGGTGGTATTGGACGTCGAACCGATGAGTGAAATTCTCCGGCTTCTGTCGAAAACCAACGCGGACGACGCGGTGTTGTATTTGGACAAGCCCACGCTCAAACCCGACGACACCATCCGCGCCTTAGAGGCGCATTTTAGAAGCTTCACGGTGCGCGAGGCGCAAGCGGGATTGGAGCCTTGGTTGGCGCCGCGCGTGTTGAGCGCAGACCCCATTAACCTCGCCACCTTGAATTTCGAAAAGCACCTCACGCCGGCGCTGACGCTGCGCCGGACGATGCCCGTGCTCGTACTAGCCGCCGTGTTCATGATCTTAACGTTGTTGCCACCGGCCTTCCAATTTTTTATTAACCAGGCGCAAGCCGACGCGCAGCGGCAACGTCTGTCGGTCGTGGCCCAAGGCTTCGGGCGCCCCTTGACCAGCACGCAGGACGTTCGCACCCTGACTCAATTGATCGCCGCGCAGGTCAACCAACAACACGAGCGCACTCAACACGGGTTCATCGGTGTCCTCCATCGACTCGCGCCCCTCATGACGGCTCATCCCGAGCTGAGTCTAGAGACGGTGCAATACACGGGAACGGATGTGACCGTCGGCTTTGTGCTCAAAAATCCAACGGAATGGAGCAGTGTGGAGCCGCAATTAACGGCGTTGGGATGGACCGCCAAAGCGGTGGACAAAGACGACCCCAGCCATCGCCGCTTTGGGATGAACGCACCATGAACCTCGACCTCTTTCAATCACCGCTGGGGCGGCGCCGTTTGCTCGTGTTGGCGATGGTGTGGTTGGTCTTGTGGCTGTGTCTGCAGTCGCTGGCCTGGGTCAGCGGCAATCGTTTACGCGCCACACAAGGGGCGGTTAACGACGCGCTCGCCCAACTCAATCAATTATCCGCCCTGCCCAATGGCTCGGCCGGGGCCAACGCGCTGCTTCATCCGGATCCCGCGTCGATTGAACGCTCCTTACGCGAACACGGCATTGCGAAAGTGGACGCGATTGCCGACTCCGCTCATCCCCACGAGGTGAGCGTGCGCTTGGAGGAGATTGACTTTAACGTCTTTCTGACGTGGCTCAACGCCTTCACGGCAGACGGTGGTCGCCTCCTAAACGCCGAGGTCGACGCCATTCCCTCCAAACCGGGGGTGGTCTCCATCGCGATTTCAGTGGCCACCGACTAAGCAGGAGCGGCTCAGCGCGGACGTGAATCGACTCCGTATCTAACCCAGGATGGTTTGCAACATGTGGTCAAAATGGTGGATGAAGTCCCTCGCCGCGCTGCTCGCGGCCGTGGTCGTGGCAATCGTGGCGATCGCATTGATCCCCTTGCAAACCATCGCTTCTCGTTTGCCGCCCAATGTGCGATTGGTGAACCCAGAGGGCAACCTCTGGTCTGGCCACGCCGAGCAACTGAGCGTCAACGGGCTTGGGCTGGGTGCGGTGCAGTGGTCACTCGACCCCCTGCCGCTGCTCTGGGCGGAGCCGACCGTGTCGCTCACGGTGCACTCCGCGATTGGCGCGATTGAGGTGGTGGTCGTTGTCGTCGACGATCACACCTTAGACCTCAATCGCATCCGCACGAACTCCACCTTAAATCCCGCGACCTTGCCCTTGCCGCTGAGCGGCACCGTGGCGCTGGACGTGGATCATCTGAGACTCGTCGACGGCGCGGTGACGGAACTCAACGGCTCGGCGCGTTTGAGTCAATTGGGCGTCGGGCAGCCCGCAACGCTGCTGGGCGACTACGCGTTCACGATGAACACCCAGCACGACACCGCCGTGATTCGCGTGTCGTCGGACCAAGCCGAGCACCCCGCGCAGCTGGAGTTGGTGTTAACGGCAACGCGTCACTACGTTTTAACGGGCGTGTTGGGTGCGGCTCCCACGGGCTCCGTTCCGGCTTGGTTGCAGGCATTGGTTCAACCGGACGGTCAAGGCCGCTGGCGCCTGTCGGTCTCGGGGCAGTACTAAGATACGCTTGCCAAACGCGAGCGCCGATCACGCCGACCGCGGCCCGGCGCCCGGTGACACCTCCACCAGGCGTCCCAACACCGGAAAATACAGCGCGGTGGTGATCACACGCGCCGGCTCAATGGCTTGCACCCAACTGGCGTAGCGGGATAATTGCGGCCCATAACGCTCACACTCGGATGCCAAAAAACCCTCCAAATCCCGCCCCTCGTGCGAGCTGGTTTTGAAATCAATGATCCAGCGCACGCCGCGTTCATCGACGAACGAGCGATCGATGCGCAAGGTCTGAATATCGACGTCGGTGGCGCGGATCAACTCCCACTCGTTGTGAACCTCGGTGTGATCCATGGAAAAAATCCACTGCGCTAAGGCGTCGCGTGCAACGCGCTCGAGCACCGCTTGGACGCGCGTCACCGCCTGAACGAGGTTGGCGTCAAACACCCCCAGTTCACTCAGACGGTGTTGGTAATGAGTGGGGTTCAACTCCGCCAAGTCCGCGAGCCCGAGGTCACCGCGACCGACGCGTTCAAAAATCTCATGAATGACAATGCCCACACAACGCGCCGTCGGACTGACCCATTCAAAATCAAACACGCTGGGTCGACTGTGGACGCGCGAGTGGATCTGGTGAGTGGCGTCGGGCAACAGCGATTTGGGGACCAACGGTTGCTTGACCCGCGCAATGTGTCCCGGACTCACGCCGGCGAGGCGATTGGCGACAACGCTCGCCGAAGGCGTCGGATTGATGTTGGCTCGAAAGCACGTTTCCAGGGCGTCCCAGAGCAAGCCCAAGCCGGTATTGGACGCGGGGGCGATCTCGTCGGTGGGCCTAATCTGGTCGGAGTGCGGCCCCTTGGGGTTGGTGGTTCCCAACAGAACCAGTGTGCGTTTGGCGCGCGTGCAGGCGACGTACCACAAGCGCTCGCGCTCCGCGCGCAGGCGTTGGTGCGTAAACTTTTTAATGCTGTTGAGCACTGGGGATTGGGAGCCCCTGCCCTCCAACGGCGCCAACAGACTGTGCCGTTCGCCGCGCGCGTTGACCAACGACTGCCACACCAACCATTGCGATTGTTCGTTGGGTGGTTTTTTACCGAGTCCCACCACAATGACCACATCCCACTCCAAGCCCTTGGCTGCGTGGATCGTCATCAACTGCACTTGGGGGTTGGCTGGTTTGACTTGAGAATACAGTTTGGCCAGGCCACGCTCGAAATCTTCAAGCGAAATGCGACCCGCCTCTTGCCATTGGTGTAGGGCCTGAAAGAATGCGTGGGCATCGGCCAGATCTCCCACGTCGTCCAAAGTGTGCGGCCCCCACAGCGCTTCAAACGCGCGTTCAACGCTCACCGACAGCGACGACGAACCCAGTTCGCGCCGCGCGGCGTGGATGACCGAGGCCACCGGCTGTACGCGGACAAACAGCTGCGGATGAAGGCCTTGCAATTGGGGCGATTCGCACCACTCCATCAGTGGCATCAAGGCCGGCCGGGTGCTCACCACGTGTTCTAATTCCGCCAAGGTCAATCCGCACCAAGGCGCTCGCAACAGCGCCATTCCCGCCACTTCATCGCCGGGTGCAACGATGGATCGCGTCAACGCCAAGCAATCGCCAATCAACGCCCGTTCGGACAAGGGCACCAAATTCACGCCCTCGAATTCGATGTTTAACTCGGTCAGCGCCAGGGCGACGCCGCGCAGGGAATCGCGGGTGGACGCCAAGACCGCAATCTTCAAGCGCTGCGGATGGGCGAGGTGTTTGACAATTTCGGCCGTCGCGTAGGCCCACTCCGCCTGCTGGTTGGGTTGATGAAACCACGCGGTTTCAACCGCTGGCCCCTCTAGGGCGGGGCGTTGGGACAGCGCCTGTCGGTATTGAACCCGCCCGACCACTTCATCGTCCGGTTGCGCCAAAATCGTCTCGAAGTGGCGATTGAACCACTCCACCAAGCGTTGTTGTGAGCGAAAATTTTTGCGCAATTGCAGGGATTGGAAGTGCACGGCCCCCATCGGGTATTTGGCCACCGATAAAAACAACCCCACTTGGGCCTCGCGAAAGCCATAAATCGACTGCATCGGATCCCCGACCAGAAACACCGATCGGCCATCCCCCGGCTCAAAGCCACTCACCAGCAGGTTCAACAACTGCCATTGCGATTGGCTGGTGTCTTGAAACTCATCCACTAAGAGGTGCTTGAGCTTCACATCCAATCGCAATAACAATTCTTCTGGTCGATCCTCCGATCCTAAGGCCGCCACCGCGGCCATGCTGATGTGTTCAAAATCGACCCGCCCTTCGCGGATGAATAATTGCTGGAGCGCTTCTACGGTCAGATTTAAGGTCTTGAGAATCGGAATCAAGTTGGTAAGCGAGTCTGGCGGATAGACTCCCGCTGGAATGATCGCAAGGGTGTTCAACGCGCTCAACAACGCCCCTTTGGAGGCCTCGTTGGCCTCGACGAACTCTTCCAGACAGGCCTTCATGGCCGCGACGACGTCTCGTTCGTTGTGGTAACCCTGTTTGGTCGTAAACGCTCTTCGAAAACCACCGTTTTGACTCAACAACAACGCGACGAACTGATGCCACCGCGGCAGCTGTTCCACCGTAAACTCCAAAGGCTCCTGCCACGAGGGCCGCTCCGTGGAGGGCGCACGAGACCGCTGAATCTCTAAAACGGCGTTGATCAAGCGCAAGGGCACGTGCGTTTTAAGCCGCGCCAGACCATACTCTTGCAAGGTTAACAAACTCTCACACAAACTCGCAAACAACGCCGACGGGTCTTCGGGTCGGTAGCGGTTATACCACTGACTTCGTTTGCCCAACATCAACTCCGAGAGTTCTCGAAAGGTGTTGGCTCGATTGCGAATGAGGCGCATCAACTCCAGCGTGGACGGGTCGAGATTGGGTTCCCTGCGCAAGCGCTCCAATACCGCCAGCGCCGCCTGGTCGTACACCTTAGAGGCATCGTCCACCACGTTCAGCGCCGCACTTTTGGCCGCCAGCGGAATCTGCGCCACCAACTGCCGACAAAAGCCATCGATGGTTTTGATCATCAGCCGCGAGGGATGGTGCAATAAATTCCAGCCCCGCCGCCGGTCGTGTTCAAGGACCTTGAGCGCCAACGCACGCACCGACGCGTGGTAATCGTTCTCCACCGCGGTGGCGTTGGCGGCTTCATTGAGCGCTTCGAGCACTCGATGGCGCATCTCTTGAGCGGCTTTGGTGGTGAAGGTAATCGCTAAAATGTGCTCCGGTTCGTCCACCGTAGGCAACAGATTGAGAATCCGAGCGATCAACAACGACGTTTTTCCTGAGCCCGCGGGCGCCTCCACCACGCAGCTCACCGCCGGGTCAATGGCAAGCGCTCTGGCCTGCTCATCCGTTAACGATTCGCCCAAGCGCTCAGTCATCGCCGTCATCCCCCGCCGGCTCCTCGGTCTCCACGAGCGCTTCGTAGCGCACGCGACACAACAGTTCATAGGCGCAATAATCACACGCCGCTTTAGAGGGCGTGGCGATGGCTTCGCCGGCACGAAACGACGCCACCAGGCGCTCGATTTCGGGTTTGAATAAGGGCAGCAGGGTGTCCAGCGGCTTGGTGCCCTCAACGCCAATGCGTCCGGCCCCCGCGTAGGGCTTCTTTTTGGTGTTCAACACGTTTGGATACACCAAAGCCAACCCGGTGACCGCCGATCCCCAGACGCTGGCGTAGACCGGCAATTGGATGGGCGTTGGCGGGCTCTGGTCCCATTGGGGCGCTTGGTGCTCACCGGATTTATAATCGATCAACACCACCCCGTCGGCATCCGCCACCATCCGATCGATGCGATCAATTTGAAACTGGAAATTCAATCCGCCGAGGTGGACGTCCGATATGGATTTTTCCGTGGCGAGCACTTCAAACGCGTCGCGGCTTTTTTCATACCGCAACAAGCCCAACACGAGGTGCGTGAGTCGCTCGGCTTCCACCTTCACCAACGGGTCGAGTTCAAAGCCCTCCAGCTCAGCGGGCGTCTTTTGGTTGACCCAGTGTTCGACGAGTTGTTCCAGCGCCGGCTCGTCGAGCGCATTTAAACCCGCTTGATCCTTGAGTTGACCCCAAATCTCTTTCAACGCTTCGTGCATCCAAATGCCGCGCAACATGGCGTTGATGCCGTATTCTGGCATCCGCCACTGCTTGGGCTTTAATCGATAATCCACCGCCGCCTTAAACGGACAACTGGCCTGATGATCAATGACCCGAATGCCCCCGCGGATGACCGTGCCCGACTCGATGGGCATTAGGCGAGATTCATGGACATGGACTTTCTCGAGCAGTTCAAGCGATGGAATGGGCTCGATGACGGGGTTCAACGGAGGCAAGGTGCAAAAGTCGCTGGGCTCGGTATACATCGAACGACCATCGGACAGACTGGTCGAATAAACGACTTCGCTCGCGCTGACGCCCCACACCGCTCGCCATTGATCGGCTTCGCGTTTGGCCGCGTTGGCGTTTACGCCGGGACACAAGGAGGCGTTTTTCCACCGCGGCCGAATAAACGGCAACGCGCGTGGCGATTTTGGAAAGGATTCGGCGCGCAAGCCCATCACCCACAGCCCATCGACGGGCACACCGATGTCCGTCCATTGACCGACGATGTGCACCGGCGCATCGGTGGTGCCGGTATCGATGGTGTTCTCGCCAACCAGCTGTTGAAGTTCAACGATCGCTTGGCTGAGCGACAGTTGGCCCATCCAGGGCGCGCTCTGCGCAAATTCCTCCAACTGGCTCTGCAAGGCCTTCGCCGCGTCGTATTCCACGTCGCTGAGCGCGCTTCCCTTCGGCCACCCCACGGTTCGCCACACGTCTAAAAAATCCGTTGCCCACACACTGGCGTCCGCCGTTTTCGCGTGCAGGTTCAGACGCGTTAACGTGCTTAAGAGTCGTAAAAACGACTCACTGAGGGGCAGTTGTTTTTGGAACCACCGCCGCCAATGATCCGCACTGAGTTCCAGCACGGGGACGCTCCACAAATTCATTTCGAGGGCCAACAAGTCCTGGCTTTGTTGGGCATCAAACTTTAAGTATTTGGACTTGAATACGCGCGACAAATCCTCACGGCGAATGCGCGGTTTCAATAGTTGCAACACCGCGAGCGCGTCGGCGACCACCATGGAGTCCGACAACGGCTGCCCGTCCACAAAACGCACCGGCGCGCCCAACCAATCCACTGCGCTGGGGACCGTGCCCAACAAATAACGGCCCACCAGGCGTTCGCGATTGGCGCGATGCTCGCCCAACGACTCATCCAAAATAACGTAGCGGCCCTTCGGGTTTCGCGCGAGCGCCTCGCGCAGCCAGTGAACGGCGCCCAGCCATTCTTGATCGTCGGTCTGCGCGCGGTAATACCGGGCGGTGCCGTTCCGAACCACCCGCGGCAGGGTTTCTTGGGCCACGCCTTGCGCGTCCAGTTGATTCCAAATGGCCTGTTCAAACGGCGTTTTCTCATCAAACCCGTACCACCCCACCAGGGCCTTCACGCGCAAGGGTTGGCCGGCCAACGCGCCGAACACGCGATTCCGATCGACCCAACCGAACTGCTCAATCTCCTGTTCAAAACGCGCGCGCCAGCGCAGGAAGCTGCGCTCATCGACGCTTAAGGTCTCCCGCTCGGTGGGCGGCTCAATGTGATACTCAAACATCAAGCGATCGGCCTGTACCGCCAAGCGCGCCAACGCCTTGGCATCCGCCGCCTCGGGGCTGTCGTCGCTGATGATGCGTTGCCATAAACGCTTCACGCTGGCCGCGCTCATGAGTCGACGGCGATGGGGCTGCGCGTAAAAAGAGGATTCTAAGACGACCGACAACGCGCGAATGGCGGGCGCGGTGCCGATGTCGTGTTGGTGGCGCAACAACCAGGCCTTTTTCAAATAACGCGCTTGATCGGCCGAGAACGTGATGATTTCACCGCCCTGATCCAGAATGCGCCAAAGCCGATCTAATTCCATCCGTCACCACACCGCGTTGTTCGTCTTGCAGTGTACAAAGGTTGATTGCAATTGAAAAGAACAATTGCGGGCCAGTGCCGCGCCACACCGACGTGCTGGTTCGTGAAAACGCTACCCCGCGTGCGCCGTTTGAAATACCAGCATCGGCCACGACTGGACACCGCAGCGTTGCTGCGTGCCCCACACGCGTGGTGGCGCACCAATCCGATGGGAGGCATCGCGTTGGCAAGTGGGTCGATGGCCACTATTCTAAAGTCGACCGACCGTTAACTGTTTCAGCCAGCCATTTGCGCTTAAATTCGGTTTCTACACTACCCTAAATGCCTGAAATTAGCGACAATATCCGCATTGGCGGGCACTGTGGGTGCGCGGATTTGGGGTTAGCCTGGAGAGCAGAATGCGTAGAATAGTGGTGGGTATTAAGCGAGTAATCGACTATAACGTGCGGGTCCGCGTCAAGCCAGATGGCAGTGGCGTGATCACCGACGGCGTTAAAATGAGCGTCAACCCCTTTGACGACATTGCCCTAGAAGAGGCACTGAGAATTAAAGAACGCGGCCAGGCTGACGAAGTGGTGGCGGTGTCCATTGGCCCCGACGACGCGCAAGCGCAATTGCGTACGGCGCTTGCGATGGGCGCGGATCGCGCCCTGTTAATTAAAACCGACCAAACCCTCGAGCCTTTGGCCGTGGCGCGCGTGTTTGAGTCCGTCATTCAAAAAGAGACCCCGTTTCTGGTGCTGTTGGGTAAGCAAGCGATTGACGACGATGCCGCGCAAACGGCGCCGATGGTCGCCGCCCTGTGGGATCGTCCCCAAGCGACGTTCTGCTCCAAATTGGAAATCGATGCGGATCTGAAAACCGCCTCGGTGACGCGCGAAGTGGACGCGGGTTTGGAAACCCTGTCGATCGATCTGCCCGCGGTGGTGTCGGCGGATTTGCGGCTCAACGAGCCACGTTTCGTGAAGTTGCCGGACATCATGAAGGCCAAGAAAAAGCCTCTCGATATCATTGATATCAATAACTTAGGAATTAATATTCAAGCTCAACATACGCTTGTAACCACAGAACCACCCAAGCCACGCGCCAAGGGTGTGGTGGTCTCCGATGTCAAAGAATTGGTTCACGCGCTGCGTCAAAAAGGATTGGTGGCCTAAATGAAAGTACTCGTCATAGCCGAACACGATGGATCCAAGCTGTCGGATGCCACCGCCCGTACCGTCACCTGCGCCAATGCGATCCCTGGAGCCTCGGTCACCGTCGCGGTGTTGGCAGCCGACCCGCAGGCCGTGGCGTCTCAAGCGGCCGCTTTAAACGGCGTCGCGGACGTGCTCACGGTTGCTCACGCCGACCTGTCGCACCCGGTGGCCGCGATCTGGGCCTCCACGGTTGAAACCTTGGCGGCTGGGTTTACGCATTTGCTCATGGGCTCAACGGCCTTGGGCAAAGAGTTGTTGCCGCGGGTGGCCGCGCGCTTGGGCGTTGCCCAAATTTCAGATTGCATGGAAGTCTTGGGTGCGCATCGCTTTAAGCGTCCCACTTACGCCGCCAACGCCTTAGTCACCTTAGATTGTCCAGCGGACAAGCTGGTGGTGGCAACGGTGCGTTTGGCCAGCTTTGAGGCCGCGGGTTCGGGTGGATCGGCAGCGATCCACGCCTCCGCCGTGGCGGTTAAAAACCCCGGCCACACCCGCTACGGGCAGTTGGCCACGGTGCAGTCGGATCGACCGGACTTGACCTCCGCCAAGCGCGTGGTGTCGGGCGGTCGAGCGCTGGCCAGCCGCGACAATTTCGAATTGATCTACGGATTGGCTAAGACGATGAACGCCGCCGTAGGGGCCTCACGAGCAGCGGTGGACGCCGGCTACGCGCCCAACGAACTGCAAGTGGGTCAAACCGGCAAAATCATTGCCCCCGATGTGTACCTGGCGATCGGCATCTCGGGTGCGATTCAGCATCTGACGGGAATCAAAGACGCCAAGACCATTGTGGCGATCAACAAAGACCCCGAAGCCCCGATCTTTGAAGTCGCTGACTTGGGCCTCGTGGGAGATCTGTTTGAGGTCGTGCCACAACTAAAAGCGGAGTTGGGCGGTTAAAACACACGGGGTGAGACATGATTTGCTTGGCGGTCGGTTTAGCGATCTTTGTGCTCACCCACTCCCTGAAATGGGTCGCGCCGCAGTGGCGCGACCACTGGCAAAGCACCCTAGGCCTTGCACGCTATCGCGGTGTGTTTAGCCTGGTCTCCTTGGTGAGTGTTGCCGCCATCGTGCTTGGCTTTTCCCAAGCGCGTTACGACCATCTGCTGTGGTCGCCTCCCCCGGCCTTGCATTACCTCAATTGGGCGCTGATGCTATTCGCCTGCGTCGCGATGGCCGCGTCGTTCACGCGCTCGCACCTAAGACGGGCGATCAAACACCCTCAACTCACCGCCATCAAATCGTGGAGCGTGGCGCATTTGTTGGTCAATGGACACTTGGCCGCCATCGTGCTCTTCTCCGTGATGTTGGCCTGGGCGCTGATCACGCGCATCGGCTATAAGCGCCGACACGAACACCCCGCCGCGTTTGAACCGCTGTTGCTGCACGACCTGTTAGGTGTGGGCGCGGGCATTTGGGTGTTTGCGTTGTTCATGCTGGGATTGCATGGGTATGTGTTTGGGGTGAGCCCCCTGCTCTAGCCATCACCGGCGCCGCTTCCATCACGGCCTCCGGCTGGGTGGCGAATAAACCGATTACAGTGCGGCCAAGACGTGTTCCGCAGAGCTGACGGAAAACTCTCCCGCCTTCTCCACAAACAAGTGCGTGACGACGCCATTTTTAGCGATCAGGGCAAAGCGTTGACCACGCATGCCCAAGCCGAAGCCACGGCCATCGAGCTCAAGCCCCAACGCTTGGGTGAACTCGCCATTGCCGTCCGCCAACATCAGCACCTGATCGTTGACGTTGGCGTGTTTGCCCCACGCGCCCATGACGAAGGGATCGTTGACCGCCAAGCACACCAAGCGATCGACGCCCTTGGCTTTAAATTGAGCCGCGTGATCCACAAACCCCGGCAAGTGACGCGCGCTGCAGGTTGGGGTGAAGGCGCCTGGCACCGAAAACATCACCACCGTTTGATTGGCAAACACCTCAGCGGTGTTGATGGTTTGCGGGCCATCGGCCGTCATATGCCGACAGTTCACATGGGGCACGGATTGTCCTACGGCGATGGTCATTGTTAAACCCTCAATGGTGTGTGAAATCAAATCAATGACGCAGGCGAGCCTGCGTCATACCAGCTTACTTCTGTAATTGACTCAACCACAGATTGGCCACTTTACGCATGGCCGGATAATTGGACGCCGACGTAAACGCCGCCGTAGCCGCGGCTTTGTCGCCTTTGCGGTATTGCGCTAAACCCAACAGCATGTACGCGTCTTCGGGCTTTTTGACTTGCGCTAATCGTTGTGCCGAAACGCCGCGCGAAATAGCATCAATCGCTTTATCGGTGTCCCCTTGCATCAAATAGCTCATGCCGAGTTTGACGTCGATATCGCCGTTATTTCGGGCGACGAACTCTTTCTCAATCTTCGCAAAGTCTCGTTTATCGTCCGCCGCGCCTTGATCGGCAAATTTGACCAATCGCGAGTTGCGGTCGGTGGGGCTGATTAATTTAACCGCACCCGCGTCAACGCCCTTGTGAATGATGCGCGCCGCCTCGGTAGGCGAGCCGACGTTATTGGCCATGTCGGCGTATTCCACGAATTGAGACTCGCGCGAGAGCATGCCCAGTTCATTGCAATAACGATACATTTCCAGCATGACGTTATCGGGCGTTGATTGCTCTTGGTACAGAGAAATCAAATCCGCGTAATAATCGGCTTTGGGAAACTCCAAGGCCAAGCGCGTCAGCATGCCTTCCCGACGCGCATTGTCTTTGAGGTTGTAATAGGCAAAATACAACTGACGCAGTTCGGTCTCGTTCGCCGGCACCGCCGCGACTGCTTTTTCCAAAGCCGGCGCGCCATTCGCATAGTCTTTTTGCATCAAATACAGCGACGACAAGAACGAATACGCTTCGTGAATCTTGTCTTTATCGTTGGTGCCATCCGTCGCCTGAGCCCAGCGGCTGGCGAATTGAATGGCGCCTGGGTAGTCTTTGTTTTGAGCGTGAATCTGCGCAATCAGTTTCAGATTTTTAACGCGGTCGTCCACCGACATGGTCACGGTGTCTTCCATTTGCTCCAACACGCCCACCAAGCCGTTCAACGCCGCGGTGTAGCCTTCCGGATCCACGCCGTTTCCGGTGGCCGCCACTTTTTTACCGTAGCCGAAGCGCAAAAATTGCAGCGATTGCTCACGGTCATAAGGCTTTTTGGAGATCGCCAAGGCCTCCGAGGCCAATTGAATGCCCTTGTCGAATTCGCCTTTTTGAATGGCGTCCTGCGAGGGCTTTAGCTTTGCCGCCACTTCGCTGGTTAACGACGGCTTTTCCTCTTTGGCGGCCAAGGCACCGGAGGAAAACCCGAAGGTCATCAGACTCGTCACCACGGCGGCGGCGACCACTTTGCTTAATCCATGTTTTTTCATCTTCATTCCCTTACACCCCTCGGTGGCGTGTGCCTTAGTTGCCTAACCACATACGCGCCGCTTTTTCCATACGCGGATCCGACTTCGCATCGTTGAATGCTTTCGTCGCTTCCGCCGCTTTTTTCTGATGATTTAAACAAATTCCCAACACCATCTTGGCGTCATCAACGCGCTTGACCCGCGCCACGTGATCCGCCGACAGTCCACGATTGAGGGCTTCGATGGCCTTATCGTATTGGCCCATGCTGTAAAAGCGAATGCCGACGCGCACGTCGTTTTCACCATTCTTACCCGCCTTCGCTTCGGCATCGGCTTGAGCAATGGATTTCGCATCTTCCGCGGCGCGATCCTTCGCTTGCTTCATGAGGGCGTCTGATTTGTCACCCGCTTTTAATACCTTACGGCTCATACCGCGCTCCAACACGTGTTGCGCTTCCAGCGTCGCGCCCACGTCTAAGGCCAAATCGGCCAGCTTGCGGTAGTCCGCCTCGTCGGTGAGCCAATCGCGCTCAAAGCCATAGCGCAGAATGGCCAACTGAGCCAAATCGTCTAAGGTTTTGGATTCTTGATAGGCCGCTAACACACGCGCGTAGGCGTCTTTGCTTGGAAAGCGATGCATGATCTCTTCCGAGACCGCCAAGTATTTGCCGTTGTCTTTTCGGAAATAACAGCCTTGTTGAATTTTCAACTGCGACTCGGTCAGGGTTTTGCTGCCGCCGGTGGCTTTGCTCAACGCATCGAGCGCATTGGGGCAATCTTTTTGAGTCGCGTACAAGCCCGCCAACGCGTCCCAGTCCGCGGGCGTGCCGCCGCCTTCTTTGAGGTATTCGCGCGTTTCCGCGATCGCCTTATCGACTTTGCGCAATTGGCCGTACACTTGGCCTAAGGTTTTGTGATAACCGACTTTTTCGGCAGGCGTGGTGCCTTCCGCGGCGATCAACGCGTTGAGCGTTTCGGCCATTTCATCGTAGTTATGCAGATTGGATTCAATCGCCAACATCAACTTTAACGACGCTTGCTTTTCAAAACCCGTCTTCGCAACCTGATGAGCCGCTTTGGCATCACGCATCGCGTCTTGAAAGCTGTGCGCTTTGTACTCCGTCGCACCGGCGTTGTATTTCTCAGAAAACTCTGCCGAGGTCGCTTGCTGTGCGTTGGCGACGTGCGCAACACCGAGAGCCAAAAGTGAGCACGCGCTGATTCGAAGCCACTTAGTCGTCTGCTTAATCATTATTGATCCTCAAGTTAAAGACTTTGGAACACAGGGTGTCCAGGGTTAGCTAGCTGTAAAGACTCTACCAAAATAAAGGGGCCGACAAGTCAGCCCCATAATACCTTCCGTAAACCCAACGACTCGACCTGATTACAGTGAGCCGCTGGAGTCCGCAACGAAGCCGATCTTCTTCAAGCCGCCTCGTTGAATGGTAAACAACACGTTGGCGGCGTATTCATACTTCGTACGGCGATCAATCGACAAGTGAACGTCTGGCTGAGGATCGTTCGCGGCCGCTGATTTAACGTAAGAACTGAGTTCGCTCATGCTTACGGCTTGGCCATTAAAATGAACCGAACCGTCGTATTGAACATCCACGCTGACGACCGGTGGGGGATGATCGGGCGGCGGATCATTGGTTGCGCGAGGCAAGTCAATTTTCACCGCGTGCGTCATCACCGGCAACGTAATGATGAAAATAATCAACAACACTAACATGATATCGACGAGAGGCACCACGTTAATGGTTGTGTTGAAATCGCTATCGTCGCTACTACTCATTCCCATCGATTAATACTCCAGGATCATTCTGCGCGAGGCGGTTCTGCAATGAAGGACACCTTCAACAGAAAGCTTTGTTGCAATCGGGTGAGCACATCCGCGACGTAGGAGTAACGAACTCGCTTGTCACCGCGGATATGCACTTCCGGTTGAGGTTGTTTCTGAGCTTCCTGCAGCGCTCGTGTGCTGAGGTCATCCAACGAGATGGGCTGATCATTCCAATAAGCCTGCCCGTTGAGATCCACCGACAGACTGATGTCTTGTGGGGTGGTTTCCGTTGGTTCGTTGAAGTTGGTGGGCAAGTTAACTTTAACCGCCTTCGTAGCCACGGGTACCGTGATGATGAAGATGATTAGAAGAACGAGCATGATATCCACCAGCGGAACAATGTTGATCTCATTGTTAAATTCGCCATCTTTAATCGGACCGCTACCGCCGGCCATACTCGTGCTCCTCGTCTATTGCCTAAAAACTAAAACCAATTACTTCTTCGCCGCACCAGCGTGAGGCGCTGGCGTTGTGGCCACACGGCCACCGGAGAGAATGGACTGATGCAGGTCGTGTGCAAAGTAGTTCACGGACTCCATGAGGCCTTTGTTACGACGAGTCAACCAGTTAAAGCAGATGACGGCTGGGATCGCGACGCCGAGACCGATCGCGGTCATCCACAACGCTTCACCGACGGGACCGGCGACCATTTCAATGGACGCGTTGCCGGAGCGAGCGATCGAGGTTAAGGCGTTCAAAATACCCAACACGGTGCCCAACAAGCCGACGAACGGCGCGGTCGCACCGACCGATGCGAGCACGGCCATGCCTTCCGACAACTCGGAGTTCACTTTGTCGACGCGACGTTGCATGTGGCTGGAAACCCAGTCGTGCAAGTCGATCGTATCGGCCACTTGGCCTTTGTGCTTGGTGTGGTGCTCTAACGAATCCAAACCATCTTGCACCAAGGCGCGGAACGCGTTGTCCGGCTCATTCTTCAAACGGGCGACGCCTTCTTTGAGACTGGCCGATGCCCAGAAGTCTTTTTCCGCTTGCGCGGCGTGCTTCATCAGCGCGTTTTGATCCAATAACTTGGTGATGATTACAAACCAAGAATACAGGGACATGATCGCGAGAACGATCAGCAGTGTCTTACTGACAGGACCGTTATCCCACAAGTCTTGGATGCCAAATTGGCGATTAATTCCTACTGCGTCAGCCATGAGCGATTCCTCTAAAAACGAACCATTACAAAAAAAACAACAACCCTATCGATTCAACCACCGGGGCGAAGATTAACTCTTCAACCGCCATGTGTACTTTAAGCGCTGCCAAGTTTCGTGTACTTCAGAGCCTTGACGCTCTGGTTCAAACCGACCTTGTGAGGTAAGGCACTTGGCAGTCGCTTCGTCTAGACGTGTGAAACCACTCGACGTCTCGATTTTCGTTTCGCCGACGTGGCCATTGACTAGCACTTTAAACACAATCACCACCGAGCCTTCTTCGTTCAAACGACGAGACGCGGGCGGGTAATACGATTCACACACATCACCCAAGTTGAGTCCTTTCGCCAAACGCGCTGGCGCGATGGGCGGCGGACCTTGAGGTTTTGGAGCCGGCTTCGGCTCTTCGTGTTTGGCCACAATCGCGGTGGGCGGCGGTGGGCCGGTCACAATCGGCACATCCAACACGGGCGTTTGCACCGGAGGTGGTTTGAAATCGGGTGGAGGCGGAGGTGGCTCTTTCGGCTTCTCCTTCTCTTCTTGCTTTAGCAACTTAGCTTCTAAAGCTTCTTTGATTTGCGGGATCTCTTTTACCACGGTCGCGACGACGAGGCCGAACGCCAGCAACACGTGCGCGCCAAGCACGCAGAATCCAACAATCGCTTTACGGGAATATTTACTCGTACTGGCCATGTAACCGGCAGCCCCTCTGATTCAACAACCCTAGTCCTTCGACGTTCAACTCAACGGCTAACAGAGCCCGCCTGTCGTCATCGATCCCCAATCAACATCAGAACCACTCGAATGTATCAGTAATTTTCACCACTGACAATCACGAATTAATACCGTGCGATCTCGAATGTAACCTCTCACGAAACACTGCGCAAGACTTAAATTGCGCCGCGCACCAAAAAACCAAAACCGCGTGGACTCCGCTTCGCCATTAACCCTTATTTTTCCCAGTTTTTTTGGTTAAACGCGTTGCCAAACCACGCCCAACGCCCTTTTTGACAGATTTTTTAATCGTCTTCTGGGCCGTCAAAACGGCTCGGGAGGCGATGGATTTGCGCTGCCCGGCGCGCGGCTTTGCGCGCGTCGGCGTCGTTACTTTCGTTAACGTTGTGCGCGATTTAGTGATGACTTTGGACTTCTTTTCAATCGGTTTTTCAAGTTCCAAATCCGTTACCGCGCCCAAGGACGCACTGCTGACCTGGCGCGCGTATTTAAACAACACACCGCGTTTTATTTTGGACACAAATGGCTGTAACGCCTTGAGCCGGTGCTGACGTTCTTTATTAGAAATCAATAAATTAACTTCACGCTGCAATGCATCAATTACAATGCGGTCGTGATCGCGAACGATGGCTAACGGACCCCCTTGTGCGGCTTCCGGCGACACATGCCCCACCACGAACCCATGACTGCCTCCTGAGAATCGGCCATCCGTGATTAACGCCACGTCGGCACCCAAGCCTTTGCCCATAATCGCGCCCGTGGGCGAGAGCATCTCGCGCATGCCGGGTCCCCCTTTGGGCCCTTCGTAGCGAATGACCACCACATCGCCTTTGACCACGGTGCCATCTAAGATGGCCTGCAAGCTCGCTTCCTCGGAGTCAAAAACGCGCGCTCGACCTTCGAATCGCAACCCCTCCTTGCCGGTGATTTTCGCCACCGCGCCTTCGGGCGCCAAATTGCCACGCAAAACGACGAGGTGGCTGTCGCGCTTAATGGGCTCCTCAAACGATCGGATGATGGTTTGCCCCGCGGGGTATTCCGCAACCGACGCCAGACTCTCGGCTAAGGTTTGTCCCGACACGGTCAGGCATTCCCCATGCAATAGGCCGCGCGCCAACAAGCGTTTCATGAGCGGCTGAATGCCGCCGATCGCCACCAATTCCGACATCGAATACCGTCCACTGGGACGCAAGTCCGCCACCACCGGCACGCGCTTGCCCAACCGCGTGAAATCGTCGATCGACAACTTAACGCCCGCGGCGTGCGCAATCGCCAACAAGTGCAACACAGCGTTGGTCGAACCGCCCAAGGCGATGACCACCGTAATCGCGTTCTCGAAGGCTTTCCGCGTCATGATTTTGCGCGGCGTGAGGTCGCGCTCAATGAGCTGCAGCACCGCCCGCCCCGCGCGTTCGCAATCCAGCGCTTTGGTCGGCGATACCGCCTCTTGAGCCGAACTGTTGGGCAGACTCATCCCTAAGGCTTCAATCGCCGAGGCCATGGTGTTCGCGGTGTACATGCCGCCACAACTGCCCGCTCCGGGAATCGCCGTCGCTTCCACCTCCGCCAACTCGGTCGGATCCACCGTGCCCGCCGCGACGCCACCGACCGCTTCAAACACCGACACGATGTCCCGTCGTTTGGCGCCCGGTTGAATGGTGCCGCCGTACACAAACACCGCCGGCCGATTCAGCCGCGCCAACGCGATCAGGCAGCCGGGCATGTTCTTATCGCAGCCGCCAATGGCCACCAAGCCATCAAAGCCTTGCGCGCCCGCGACCGTTTCAATCGAATCGGCAATGACTTCGCGTGACACCAGCGAATAGCGCATGCCCGCCGTTCCCATGGAAATGCCATCGGACACCGTGATGGTGTTGAAGATTCGCGACTTGCCACCGGCCTCATCCACCGCGCGCGCCGCGCGCTCGGCCAGACCATCCAAGTGCACATTGCACGGCGTGATGTTGGACCACGTGGTCGCAATGCCCACGCTGGATTTTTTGAAATCCTCATCCCGATAACCCACGGCACGCAACATCGCGCGCGAGGGGGTTTGTTTTAAGCCATCGACGATCACACTGGAATAACGTCGTTTGTTGTGCTCACTCATGTCGTTCACTCTTCGTTTCAGTAAATGATCCAGACGTTGGGCGCGACGACGATGACGCGCCGTAACGATCCAAAAGCCAATACGCTAAGGTTTTTAAGGCGTGCGCTTCCGCGCCTTGGGGGAAACCCGCCCGTTCTTTGGGATTCCACCCGTATAAATCGATGTGAACCCACGGTTTGTGGTTCGGAACAAAGTGCTCTATGAACAGCGCGCCCACGATGGCACCGGCAAAGCCGTGCGCGGCGCTGTTCGACAGATCCGCCACTTTGGATTTTAAATCCTCGCGATACCCCTCCACCAACGGCAGTCGCCACAGGGGTTCGCCCACCACTGCCGCCACCCGCTGCAAGTGCTCCCACAACGCGTCTTGGTTGCAAAACACCGCCGGCACGTCGGGTCCCAGCGCGACCCGTGCGGCGCCGGTGAGCGTGGCCAAATCCAGCACCAGATCCGCCTCGGGATGAACCAAGGACAGCGCGTCGGCCAACACCAAGCGCCCTTCCGCATCGGTGTTGGTGATTTCAACACTTTTGCCCGCACGCGACCGGATCACGTCCGAGGGCCTGAGCGCATCACCATCGACCGCGTTGATGACCGCGGGAATGATCAATTGCAAATTCAAACGCACGTTGGATTGCAACAGCCATTGCGCCAGGCCTATGCTCACGGCCGCCCCGCCCATGTCTTTTTTCATCAAGGCCATACTAGCGGAGGTTTTCATATCCAACCCGCCCGTATCAAAACACACCCCTTTGCCCACCACCGCCACCCACGGGGCGCTGGGATCCTGCTCCCAGCGCAACTCGAGCAATCGAGGCGGTTTGGAACTGGCGCGTCCGACCGCGTGAATGAGATTAAACCCGGCGCTCAACAGCGCCTCGCCCACCCACTCCTGAACCGTGCCGGGCCGGATGGCCAACAAGGCTTTTGCCGCCTCGGCCAACCATTCGGGGTGGCCATCCTCGGCGGGCGTATTGATTAAATCGCGCGCCAAGTTAATCGCCTCGGCCAAGCGTTTGGCGGCCAGCGGATCGCCGTTCGGAATGCGCAGCGACAGCGCCTTGGACGGGTGGGATTTATAGCGATCAAAGCGATAACGCCCGATTTCAAAGGCCGCCAGGGCGTGGGTGGCGCGCTCAACGCTGAAGCCATCCCCCATCAATTCATAATGCCCCGCCGGCAGTTTTTCGGCCAACGCGCGAAAATAATCCGCGCCACACGCCGCCACCGCGGCGGCGTCGCCGATGCCGATCCACACCTCGCACAACTCACCGCTGTCGGGGTCGGCGTGCGCCAACACCTGCAACCGATCGCCGTTGAATTGATTGGCGCGGGCCCAGGCCTGCTGTCGCTTCGACACGCCCTGGCTCGCCGCCGATGAAAGCCCGGAACCGAATGCAATCACTGGAATAAGTTGACTCATAACACGAACTGAACACACCGAGGTTGAACCACTCGCGAGACCGACTCGCGACCCGCGTAGTCTACAGAGGTTTGGCAAAGACCCGCGCGGATTTCATCGCGCGACCCAAAAATACTGTAAATTTAAGCGTATTATTGCTCACAGAGGCCCAATTCGCGCCTTTTTCCGGCGCCGCCAGCGCCAGCGCTTGACACCGGTGTTTTAGTTCGATAGTGTGTGGTCAAGTCAACTCTTTTATGCAGGAAATCGCAGTGTTCACGACGGCTCGCCCCCACCACGTTCAAAACCGCGCCGAGGGTCATTCGGCGGGTGTGGTCGTTGCGCCCGCGGCACTCCTCCTCCTTCTTCTGAGCAACCATCGGTAGGTGCGGGAGCCGACTTAACCTTTTAGGCTAAATATCGAAACCCCGCACCGGACACCGAGGCGGGGTTTTTTTTGGAATTTTTTTAAACCTTTAACACAGGGGAATCGAGATGAAAATTTATACCGCGAAAGATGTTGATGAATCCGTATTAGCCGGCGCCACCATTGCCGTCTTGGGGTATGGATCCCAAGGTCGTGCGCACGCGCTCAATCTGAAAGATTCGGGTTACAACGTCGTCGTGGGCGTGCGAAAAAATGGCCCCAGTTGGAAAAAAGCCCAAATGGATGGCCTGGAAACCCGCGAACCAGCCGACGCGGTCAAAGGCGCCGCCATCGTTGCCATTTTGACGCCGGATTTGACTCAAGCGGCCTTGTATCAAGAGATCGAAAGCCATTTGGATCACCACGCGGCGTTGTTGTTCGCGCACGGCTTTAACATTCACTTTGAAGAAATCAAACCACGCAAAGACTTGGACGTTGTCCTCATCGCGCCCAAAGGTCCGGGCGATTTGGTGCGCCGACAATATCAACAAGGCCGTGGCGTCCCGTGTTTGATCGCGGTCAATCGCAACCCCAGCAAAAAAGCCAAAGCCAAGGCGCTCGCCTATGCCCACGGCATCGGTGGTTCACGCGGCGGCATTTTGGAAACCACCTTCGAAGAAGAGACCGTGACCGATTTGTTCGGCGAACAAGCGGTGTTGTGCGGTGGTGCGGTTCAGTTGGTGTTGAAAGGCTATGAAACGCTGGTGGAAGCCGGCTATCAAAAAGAAGCCGCCTACTACGAATGCTTACACGAACTCAAACTCATCGTGGATCTGTTACACGAAGGGGGCATCACGAAGATGTACCACTTCATCTCCGAGACCGCCAAATGGGGCGCGCTCGTGAGTGGCCCACGGGTGTGCAACAGCACGACGAAAAAAGAAATGAAGAAGATCTTGAAAGAAATCCAAAACGGCAAGTTCGCCAAGCAATGGATTCAAGAAACCCGCACCGGCAAGAAAACCTACGCCAAGCGTTTGAAGCAAGACACCAGCCATTCGATTGAGAAAGTCGGTGCCAAGCTGCGCGCGCGTATGCCGTGGTTAGAACAAGGCCGATAACGCCCCATCATCAACTGTGAGTAAAGACGTATGCAAGACCCCAACCGAGTTCGCATCTTTGACACCACCTTAAGAGACGGTGAGCAGTCGCCCGGCTGCTCCATGACGCCGTCGGAAAAACTTAAAATGGCCAAAGCGCTTGCCGAACTTGGGGTCGACGTCATTGAGGCCGGTTTTCCGGCCGCCTCGCCCGGCGATTGGGAATCCGTCGCCACCATCGCCCGCGAGGTCAAAGGACCTGTGATTTGTGGGTTGGCGCGCTGTCATCGCGACGACATTGAAAAAGCCTACAGCGCCATTAAAGACGCGCCAAAGCACCGCATTCACGTGTTTTTGGCCACCAGCGCCATTCACCGCCAACACAAGCTCAACATGGCCAAAGAGGAGATTCTCAAAGCGGCCGTGGACGGCGTGCGGTTCGCGCGTTCCCTGGCGGAAGACGTTGAATTTTCGCCCGAGGACGCCTCGCGCACTGAGCTTGAGTTTTTGGCCGAGGTTGTCACCGCGGTGATCGACGCCGGCGCCAGCACCGTGAACATTCCCGACACCGTCGGCTACACCACGCCGCAGGAATTTTCAGAAGTGTTTCGCTACCTCAAGGAGCACGTGAAAAACATCGACCGCGCCGTCTTATCGGTGCATTGCCACAACGATTTGGGGATGGCGGTGGCCAACAGCCTCAGCGCCTGTGCCGCGGGCGCGCGACAAGTCGAGTGCACCATCAATGGCATCGGCGAACGGGCCGGCAACGCCTCCTTAGAGGAGGTGGTGATGGCGCTCAAAACGCGGGAGAGTTATTACGGCTTAACCACCGGCATTCACACCCAACGGTTATTCCCAACCTCGCGCTTACTGTCGACGATCACCGGCATGGCCATCCCGCGCAACAAAGCCGTCGTGGGGGAAAACGCCTTTGCGCACGAGTCGGGCATTCATCAACACGGCATGCTCAAACACCACTCCACCTATGAAATCATGCGCCCGGCTGACGTGGGCTTGAGCCGCACCCACCTGGTGTTGGGCAAGCACTCCGGTCGACACGCGTTCCGCGAACGCGTCAAAGACTTGGGATACGAGTTGACCGACGACGAACTCAATCAGGCCTTCGCGCATTTCAAAGTGCTCGCCGATAAGAAAAAAGAGCTCTTTGACGGCGACATTGAAGCCATTGTGCTGCACGGTGGCGAAGCCACTCAGGGGCCTTGGACGTTGACGTCTCTGGTCAGCCACACCGACTATGGTCATCAAGCCAAAGCCACCGTGAGTTTGTCCCACCAGGATGGGCGCGAATTGACCCAAGCAATGGTGGGCGACGGTCCCGTGGACGCGGTGTTTCAAGCCATCGATCAAATCACGCAATCGGGCGCCAAGCTGTTGGTTTTTGATGTCCACAGCGTGACCGCCGGAGAGGACGCGCAAGGCGAAGCGGTGGTGAGCGTGGAATATCAAGGACGCCAATTTCGTGGCACCCGCATCGCCACCAACATCATTGAGTCCGCAGCCCTCGCCTACATCGACGCCATCAATCAGGTTCAGACCACGCGTGGCGTGACGGTGCCGGTGCACCCCCAAAAAGGAACCCTCAATCCCGCAGGACCCTCCCCATGAGCGGCAAAACCTTATTTGAAAAAATTTGGGCCCGCCATGAAGTCGTGGCCGAAACCGAGTCCACGCCGGCGGTGTTGTACATCGATTTGCATTTGACGCACGAAGTCACGACCCCGCAAGCGTTCACGTTTTTGCGGGAACGCCAGTTGCCCGTGCGACGTCCGGATTTAACCTTTGGCACCTTAGATCACTCCACACCGACCCTCGCGGACGAGTTGTACGGACGCGTTCCGATGCGCTACAGGGATGCGGAAAAACAAGTGCAGCAGTTTGTTAAAAACTGCCAGGAATTCCAAGTGCCATTGTTGGACGTGCACCACCCCGACCGCGGGATTGTGCACGTCATCGGGCCCGAATTAGGCCTCACGCAACCGGGCAAAACCATCGTCTGTGGCGACAGCCACACCAGCACCCACGGCGCCTTTGGGGCCTTGGCTTTTGGCATCGGCACCACCGAAGTGGGCCACGTTTTAGCCACGCAGTGCCTGTTGCAACGCAAGCCCAAAACGATGCTCATTCAAGTCGATGGGCAGCTGGGGCCACACGTGACGGCCAAAGATTTAATTTTGGCGATCATTCAACGCATCGGCATCGGCGGGGGCACGGGGTGCGTGATCGAATACCGTGGTCCAGCGATTTCCGCCTTGTCGATGGACGAGCGCATGACCGTGTGCAATATGTCCATTGAAGCCGGCGCGCGCGCGGGCCTCATCGCGCCGGACGAGAAAACCGCAGCCTATCTCAAAGGCCTGCCCCACGCGCCCCAGGGCCCACGCTGGGAACAGGCGCTGGCGGATTGGCAGCAGCTGTATTCGGATGACGATGCGCGCTTTGACCACACGGTGGTGATCGACGCCTCGGCCATCAAACCCATGATCACCTACGGCACCAACCCGGAAATGTCGGTGGCCATTGACGAGGCCATTCCGCACAAACCCGGCAATCGCATCTTTGAGCAAAGCCTAAGCTACATGGGGTTTACACCCGGCCAAACGCTGGTGGGTCAGCCGATTCAGTTTGTGTTCATCGGCTCGTGCACCAATGGTCGTTTGAGCGATCTGCAAGCCGCGGCGGAGGTGTTCAAACAGCGCCGCGTCGCGCCCGGCGTCACCGCGTTGGTGGTGCCCGGCTCGATGCGCGTCAAACGCGCGGCCGAACAACTGGGCTTGGATCAGATCTTCATCAACGCCGGCGCCCAGTGGCGTGAGGCGGGCTGCTCGATGTGTTTGGGCATGAACGGGGACACCGTGCCGGCGCAGCAATGGTGCGTGTCCACCAGCAATCGCAATTTTGAAGGGCGACAAGGCAAAGGGGCTCGCACCCTGTTGGCCAGCCCGGTGATGGCGGCGTTGGCGGCCGTCCATGGCCACTTAACGGATCCTCGGGGGGTGTAAGCCGTGCAACGCAGATCATTCATTCAATCCAAAACCGTGGTCATCGCGGCCAGCAACATTGATACCGATCAGCTCATGCCGGCGCGATTTTTAACCACCACCTCTCGCCAAGGCTTGGGGCAGCATTTGTTTGCCGATTGGCGCTACGACGCCGAGGGCAAGCCCATCGCCTCGTTCGCGCTCAATCAACCGCAGGCCAAAGGCGCGACCGTCTTGGTGGCCGGCCCCAACATTGGCTGTGGCTCGTCGCGCGAACACGCACCGTGGGGCTTGCTGGACTACGGTTTTGAGGCCGTGATCAGCTCGCAAATTGCCGACATCTTTAAAAACAACTGCCTTAAAAATGGCTTGCTGCCGGTGGTCATCGATGAGGCCACGCACGCGCGCTTGATCGCCACCCCCGGCGACACCGTGTCGATCGACATTGAACAAGGGGTATTGACCTTAGGCGATGGCCATCAGGCCCGCTTTGATCTAGAACCCTTCGCACGCTATTGCTTGCTCAATGGCATCGATGAAGCCGGCTTTTTATTGTCGCAAAGCGAGGCCATCGCGCGATACGAACAACGGATGAACCGATGAAAGCCCACATTGCAGTCTTGCCGGGGGACGGCATCGGCCCGGAGGTGACGCGCGAAGCGGTTCGCAGCCTCGAGGCCATCGCCAAACGCTTTGGCCATGATTTCGAGTTCACCGAAGCGCTCGTGGGCGGAGTTGCGATGGATCAGGGCCTAGACCCCCTGCCCGCGCCGACGCTGGCGCTGTGCGAGCGCTCGGAGGCGATTTTATTTGGCGCCATCGGCGATCCGAAATACTCCGATCCCGCCCTCAAAGTGCGGCCCGAGTTAGCCATTTTGGGGTTACGCCAAGCGTTGGGACTGTACGCCAATTTGCGACCCGTGGTGTGCTTTGAATCGGTCATCGATGCCTCGCCCCTAAAACCCCATCTGTTGCAAGACGTGGATATTTTGATGGTGCGCGAGCTCACCGGTGGCATTTATTTTGGCGATAAAACGCGCAGCATCGATCGCGCCAGTGACCTGTGCGTGTACGAACGTCACGAAATTGAGCGCATTGTGCATTTGGGCGCCAAATTGGCGCTGAGCCGACGCGGCAAATTAACCTCGGTGGATAAAGCCAACGTCTTAGAGACCTCGCGCTTGTGGCGTGAGGTCGTGGTGGCGGTGTGTAAAGCCAACTACCCCGAGCTGCACGTGGATCACATGTACGTCGATGCGGCGAGCATGCACCTGCTGCGCCGACCCGCTGATTTCGATGTGATCATCACCGAAAACATGTTCGGCGATATTTTGACCGATGAAGCGTCGATGCTGCCCGGATCCTTAGGACTGTGCCCGTCGGCCTCCATTGGTGCCCATCGCGCGGGATTGTACGAGCCCATTCACGGCTCCGCTCCAGACATCGCGGGCAAAGCGATCGCCAACCCCTATGCGGCCATTTTATCGGCGGCCTGGTTGTTGCGCGAGTCGCTCCAACTCGACCGCGAAGCCGATCATTTGGAACAGGCCGTGCGCCAGGCCTTGGCGAACGGCGTTCGCACGGCGGACCTCAATCCCTCCGGCCCCGCGGCCAAAACGCACGAGGCCGGCGCCGCCGTGCTGGCGTGCCTATAAGGGACGCGAATTGAGGCGCCACTCGCGGGTGGGCATTGCGTCCCAGGCTTGTCGACGCGCTTAGAGCGCGTCGAGCGCCGCGCGCAGGTCGGCAACCAAATCGCCGCCGTGTTCGATCCCCACCGATAAACGCAGCAAATCGTCGCCAAATCCCGCCGCGCGTTGTTGCTCCGGCGACATGGACGCGTGGGTCATTGAGGCGGGGTGCGCCACCAAACTCTCCACGCCCCCAAGCGACTCCGCTAAGGAGAATAAACGCAAGCGATCGCACACCGTGGCGGCGGCCGCTTTGCCCCCGTTGAGGCTAAAACTCACCATCGCGCCAAACGTGCGTTGCTGCCGCTTTGCGATCGCGTGACCCGGATGATCGGCCAGACCCGGGTAATAGACTTTTTTCACGGCCGGATGGTGGCGCAAGGCCTCGACCACCGCTTGGGCGTTCTCATCGTGGATGCGTAAGCGCGCGTCCAAGGTTCGCAGACCGCGCAGCGTCTGATACGAATCAAAGGCTCCGCCCGTGAGTCCCAAGCAATTCGCCCACCACCCCAGTTCTTCGCCCCATTCGGTGGTGGCCGCCACGAGGGCGCCGCCGACCACATCCGAATGGCCATTGATGTATTTGGTGGTCGAATGCACCACCACGTCGGCGCCGTAGTTTAAAGGCTGTTGCCACAACGGCGATAAGAAGGTGTTGTCGACGGCCGTGCGGGTCGGCGTCGCCTGCGACGCCGACGCGGTCCGCGCCAGCGCGACGCTGGCCTCAATGTCGGTAATGTTCAACAGCGGGTTCGACGGCGTTTCCAACCACAGCAGCGCGGTGGGTTGGGTTAAGGCCTGCTCCAAGGCCTTCAGATCAGCGGTGTTGACGTACTGCACCCGCAGCATCCCGCGCGCGTGCAGCGCGTTTAACAACCGTTGGGTGCCGCCGTAACAATCGTGACTGGCCACGACGCGATCGCCGGGCTTTAAGGAGTGCAACACCACCGTGACGGCGGCCATGCCAGTGGCGGTGATCACGCCCCACGCACCCCCTTCCAAGGCGCAGATGGCGTCCGCCAAGATCTGGCGGGTGGGGTTTCCGGAACGCGAGTAATCAAAGGTTCGTCGTTCGCCCAGGGCTTTAAACGTATAGTTCGTGCTCAAATGAATCGGTGGCACCACCGACCCGTGATTTGGGTCGGACTCCAAGCCGAGGCGAACTGCTTTGGTCTGATTTGAATCCGAATCCATATTCTGGCCTTTTCGATTGAAGCGCAAACCGCTATTTTAAACAGGTTTCAAATAGAGCTTTGAGCTTTTGACCTTCTTTGAGAAACGCGTCGTGGCCATAGCTGGACGGCAAGACGTGAAGCGACGCGCTCGGTAAGCGCGCGCACAAGGCTTGCGAATCGGCGAACGGCACCAATTCATCTTCCGGCACCGCAATCACCTGAACGGGGACCTCGATTTGGGTGGCGTCAATTTCAAACAAATCGATGGATTCCGACAACGCCAAAAAGCCCTCGGGTCGATAGGTTTTGATGTACGCGTCCCCGCGCGAGAAGATGTACCCTTCCACGGGCAGCTGCCAACGATCGTTTTTGAATTCCGCCGATCCGGTGAAGCGCTGTGAAAATTCCTGCTTGGTGCGGTAGGTACACATGGCCAAGGCGCGCGCCAACTTCAACCCTTCCTCGCCGCACTGGTTTTGGATGCCAAAGCGAACGATTTCCCGCTCCACCGCGCGCACCGCGCTGCTGTGCGGATGAGGCCGCTCGGCCACCGACAGCACCACAAAGCGCTCGGCGCACGCGGGGTGATTTTTGGCCAAGGCCAACACCACCGCGCCGCCGTAGGAGGCGCCAACGGCCGCGTGGATGGGACCCAGACCCAACTGCGCGATGACCTCGGCAATCGCGGCGGCTTGATCGTACGCGCTGATGGTTGGAAAACACTCGCCATCGCGCGTGGTCGTGGAGTCGCCGCTGCCGCCCAAATAATCAATGCCCAGCACGCGAAACCGTCGGGTGTCCAGAGCCTTGCCATCCCCCACCACGTTGAACCACCACCCTTGGTCCTCAAACGAGACGCGTTTGGTGCCGGAAATCCCGCCAATCGCCAACACAATCGGTGCGTGGTCTGGACCGATGAGACGGTAACTCATGACGGGGTTTTGCAAGCGTTGCCCGTGATGCAACGTCCGATCGGCCAAGGCGATTTGGCCTTCAAAGGCGTTTGGGGATGGATCTGACTTTAGCGGCAAACTCACAACACTCTCTCCATTTCAAAACCGACTGGTTCGAAACTCCTGAGAGCGCGGGTGACCACCCGTGGCGACTTATCCGTCAGGACCCGTAAGGCCTGCAGGAGTTGGCACCTTCCCCTGTATGGGGGGTTGCCCCGGCTTCAAAGGGCCAGTCCCTCAGCCGGTCTAGATAAGCCCGCGTATCTTAGTACGGTCGCACTGGGAGGTCAAATGTTGAGCCCCACAAACCGAAAAAACGGGTTTTTATTGCAAAAATGCGGGTTTCGTCGACGCCGTGGGTGAGGCTTCGTCGCCTCGGTGCGGGTTTACGGATTCAGAGTTTGCCCAACACAATCTTTAACATGCGACGCACCGGTTCCGCCGCGCCCCACAACAATTGATCGCCTAAGGTGAAGGCCGCCAAGTACTCGTCGCCCATGGGCAAGGTTCGAAGGCGCCCGATTGGGATTTCCATGCGACCGGACACCGCCACCGGCGTGAGCGCTTTTAAGGTCTCTTCTTTGGTGTTAGCAACGACCTTCACCCACGGGTTGGCCGCCGCCAAAATGCCTTCCACCTCACGCAGCGGCAGCGCGCGTTTGAGTTTGATGGTCAAGGCCTGCGAATGGCAGCGCATGGCGCCCACGCGCACACACAGCCCATCGATTGGCAGCGGCGTCGCGCGTTGCAGCATCTTATTGGCTTCCGCCATGCCCTTCCATTCTTCTTTGCTTTGACCCGTCCCCAAATCCGAATCAATCCACGGGATCAGATTACCGGCCAAGGGCAACCCAAAGTGTTCGACCGGGCAATCCTTGGCCTTGAGCGCGTGGCTGACCGCGCGATCAATCTCCAAAATGGAACTGGCGGAATCCGCCAACAACGCGTCCGCCGCGCCGTGGATCACGCCCATCTGTTGCAACAACTCCCGCATGTGTTGAGCGCCCGCGCCGGAGGCCGCTTGATAGGTCATCGAACTGATCCATTCGATCGCATCCAATTTCACCAGCCCATGCAGGGCCAACAGCATCAACGACACGGTGCAGTTGCCACCCACAAAGGTGCGCAGCCCTTTGCCCATCGCCTCATCAATCCGATCGCGATTGATCGGATCCAACACGATGACGGCGTCGTCGTTCATGCGCAAGGTGGAGGCCGCGTCAATCCAATAGCCGTTCCAGCCCATCTGCCGCAACTTCGGATAAACCTTTTGGGTGTAGTCGCCGCCTTGCGTCGACACAATCACCGACAGCGCACTCAAGGCTTGAAGATCCAACGCATCCAGCAGCGGCGCGCTGTGGCCGTGCACGTCTGGACCGGGAGCGCCCACTTGAGAGGTGGAAAAAAACACCGGCTCAAAGTCCGCGAAATCGTTCTCGGCAATCAGGCGTTCCATGAGCACCGAGCCCACCATACCGCGATATCCGACGATGCCTACTTTCATGTGACCTCTAAATGACGCACTCGATGGCCGGTTCTCTGAGATTATACCGAGACGACATGGCGCGACCATAAGCGCCCGCCGTCAGAATCAAGAGCACATCGCCCTCGTGGGTTTTGGGCAGGAATCGATTCTTGGCCAACACGTCCGCCGACTCGCAGATCGGGCCGACCACATCATAACGAACGCTGGCCGGCTCCGACCAACGCGTGAGATTGACAATCTCGTGATGGGCATCGTACAAGGCCGGACGAATGAGGGAGTTCATGCCGGTGGCCAACCCGCAATACTGATGTTGCCCTTTGCCTTTCAACTGCGTCACGCGCGCCGCCAGCACGCCCGCCTCCGCCACCAAGAATCGGCCGGGCTCTAACCAAAACTCGACCTCGGGCACCGACGCTTTGACCTCGGCGATCATGGCATCGAGCGCGTCCAAGGCCATGGGGGGATCGGCCCAATGCGTCGGCACGCCCAAGCCGCCACCCAAATCGATGACCCGCACCTCGGGAAACAGCTCCCGCAACGGGATTAAACACAACGCCACCTGGCGCCACGCGTTCACGTCAAAATGACCACTGCCGGTATGGGCGTGCAGGCCGATGATGCGCGCCCCCGCGGCTCGCGCCAGGGATTGAACGCTCGCAAGCTCGCTCAACGGCACACCGAATTTGGTGTGCGCACCGGCGGTCTTCACTTTTTGATGGTGGCCGTGACCGGTGCCGGTATCCACGCGAATGAACAACGATTGCGATTGAAACAACTCCGGCCAATGTTCCAAAGGATAGACGCTGTCCAAGGTCACCTGCACGCCCTTGCCGAGCGCCACGCGCAACTCCTCGCGATCGGCGAAATTGGGCGTGTAGAGTATGTCTTTGGGATTGTGGTTGGGAAAGCGCGACAACACCGCATCGATTTCACCCAACGAGACGCATTCAAAACCAATCCCCTCCGCCGCCAACACGGCCAAGACCTCGGGATTGAAATTGGCCTTCATGGCGTAGTGAATCTGCGACACCGCCCGCAGCGATTTTAACTGTCGCGCCCGCGCTTGGATCGTCTGCGCGTCATAGACGTACGCACTGGCGTGGTGTTTCATGACTTCCAGAATGTCCATTCGCCGCGTTTGCCACCAGGGAACGACGGGCGTTTTGGCGGGCGAGAACAACTCTTCAAAGCGTGGCCCCCACAGCGCGTCGTGCGATTGGGGATTGATCAACAGCTCGTGCAGTCGCGTCACCAAGTCATCCGCTTCGGCCTCTTCCACCACCACGGTGAAATTCAGATCGTTCGCGGCTTGACTGATCAGATAGACCTGCGCGTCGGCAAAGGATTTCAACGCCTCACCCAATTCGGGCATCAACGAGCGGATGTGACGTCCCACCAAGGACAAGGCCGCACACGGACCAATGACCTCGGTGCGCGCCAAGGGCGCCAACGCCTGCGTGAGCGCGTGCAAGGTGTTCGCACTCAAGGCATTGGCGCTGGGATCCAAGGTCACGGTCACGCTGGTTTCGCTGGTGGAAATCAAATCCACCGACAGCCCTTGGGCTTTAAACACTTGGAACACATCGGCCAGCCAACCCACTTGATGCCACATGCCCGGGCTTTCCATGGAAATCAGGGTAATCCCTTTTTTGACGGCGATGGCTTTCACCTGCGCGCGGTCGTACTCATCCGGGCGCTCACAGACCTTCGTGCCTTGAATCGTCGGCGCCTGCGTGGCGTACAAATACAAAGGAATGCCGGCTTGTCGCACCGGCGCAATGCAGCGCGGGTGCAGCACCTTAGCACCCGACGAAGCGATCTCTTGCGCTTCGTCGTAATGCAATTGACGCAACAAGCGCGCGTCGGGAGTGCCGCGCGGGTTGGCGCTGAACATGCCGGGGACATCGGTCCAGATTTCCAAGCGAGTCGCTTCCAAAATCGCCGCCAAATAACTGCCCGAGGTGTCCGATCCCCCGCGCCCCAACACCACTGTTTGCTGCGACTCATCGGCGGCGATAAAGCCTTGCGTGATGTACACCGTCTGGGCTTTGCGCAGCGATTGCTGCAACTCGGGATTCGGGTCGTAGTGGCAGGTGGCCGACAAAATTTCCGCTTCCGCGTTGTGGCCCACTCGAGCTTGGGATCGCAACAGCGTTCGGGCGTCGAGCCAGTGCACCGCAAGGCCGTGTTGCTGCAAAAACGCCTCCCCCATTCGGGTGGCCAGCAACTCCCCAAAGGCCAATACGCGAGCGCGCACACGCGGCCCGACTTCATTCAATAAGGTAATGCCGGCGCACAACTTCGTCAGTTGCTCGATGAGCTCGCTCACCGTCGCGGGCAGCGGCATCGCGCACTCCGCGGCCAACGCGCGATGGCGCGCGCTGATCTCATCCAAGAGGGGTTGCGCCTCGCCCTTAAATGACGCAACGAGTAATTTCTCCAGCAGATCGGTGACGCCGCTCAACGCCGAATGAACGACGACGGGCACTAAGCCTTCGTCCAATCGCTCGCGAATGACGCCAGCGATGTTTTGCCAATTGCCGTGCGAGGAGACGCTGGTCCCGCCAAATTTTAAAACCACAAACGGACGGGGTGTTGAGCTTGACATGAGTTCTACTTTATTCGGAGGCTACGGGAGCCTTAAAAACAAAATACGATCGCGCGGCGGCGATCAACGTTCATCAAAATCTTCGAGCTCGCGTTTCAGTCGCCGCTCCGCTAACACGTCCTCAAGCTTGCTCCAGGCCGCCTTGCCCTTTTTGCCGGGCTGAACCTTCTTGCGATCCACTCGGTCGATCAAGCGATCGTAATCCGGCTCGTCGCTGTCCGCGTCGGCCAGAAATTCTTCATCCAACTCAAAATGTTCGTCTCGTTCCATGGTGCTTTAAACGCTTAAAAAACGCCGGCAGACGCTCCGCCAGTCAACCGAGCATATTACCGAATATGGGACAAATCGCAACTATTTCGATGCCCCGCCACGCCCCTCGTTTGGGCGGCTCAATTGGGCCCCACTCGATGAGTGCCAGCACCCGACGCCCAGCGGCGTTCACTGAGCCTTGGTGAGCGGCGCGCGCTTGGCGTGGGACACGCCGTGGGGTGTGGGCGATGCGCTTCGATCACGCTGCGAGGCCCACCCAGTCCCCTCGTCCCGTGTTCACGCGAACAAGCCATGGCCTGGGTTCGGAGCCTCCAAGTGAGGTGATCTATATTCGAAGTAGTGATCCTAAGTATCTGAAATAAATGAAAACGAAAACTAAAAAACGGCGATCAATCGCAACACCGAGATTGCCGTGGGGGAACTGAGGGTGGCCACCCGCACGCCGGCCATGGGTGCGCTGAGCGCTTGCCAGGCTTCAGCCCTGGGCCACCACCGCGACTGAAGCGGCGGTGTGGATCGACGCACTTAGGGGGTTTTGCACTTCGCCAGGCAGTCGTCGTAGGCGTCGTCGCAGGCGCGCGCCTTGTCTTTATCTCGGCCCGCTTGGACCGAACATTTTTCGGCTTTGACGTCGCACTGGGCCATGCAGCTGTCTTCGGCCTCGCCCCGCGGGGTCGATACGCTCAGCACCGTCACCAGCATCGCCATTGCCAACCACCATCGCTTCATAACCACTCCTTTATCCTTATGTGTGCAGAAATTCAGCTGGAATAATCCTCCGCCGCCAGCAAAGGCAAGTGCTTCACACCCGCCCCAGCCATCTCGGCGTGGGCTTTGGCCCGCGGCAGCACGCCAGAAAAGTACGCGTCTGCCGCCGCGAGTTTGGCTTTAAGATAACTCGATTCGGGGTCCCGCTGCAGCCGTTCCGTGGCCACGGTGGCCATTCGAAGCCAGGCCGCACCGGCCAACACGTAACCGGAAAAGTGCAGGTAGTCGTGCGCCGCTGCGCCAATCTCTTCGGCGTTCAACAGCGCTTTGAGACCAATTTTTTTGGTCAAATCCGACCACAACTCCAGATGCGCTTTGAGGACAGTGGACAAGTCTTTCAAGGAGCGCGGCACGTTTTTTAAATAATGCTCTTGAAGGTATTGCGACAATTCCGCCAAGCCCTTGCCGCGATCCGACAACACTTTTCGGCCGAGCAAATCCAAGGCCTGAATGCCATTGGTTCCCTCGTAAATCGGCGTGATGCGCGCGTCTCTGAACCATTGTTCAACCCCAGTCGATCGAATGTAGCCCGCGCCGCCATGCACCTGAATCGCCAAGGACGTGCATTCCATCCCCCACTCCGTCAACATCGCTTTCATGATCGGCACCAGCACCGCAACGATGCGCTCGCAACGCTGGGCGTCTGCGCCCGTCGTCCCCTCGGCCACATCCAACAGCCGATAGGTGTCGTAAATGAGCAGCCTGGCGGCCTCCGTGAGGGATTTTTGAATCATCAACATCCGCCGCACATCCGGGTGGTGAACGATGCGCTCGTGCCCACTTTTGGCCGATAAGGCCCGACCTTGAATTCGATCAAAGGCGTATCGGCGCGACTGTTGAAGCGCCCGTTCCATCAAGCCCAATCCTTGAAGGCCCACCCCCAGGCGCGCTTGGTTCATCATCGTAAACATGACGCTCAAACCATCCCCCGGATGCCCCACCAAGTGCCCCTGCGCTCGGTCGAACTCCATCACGCAGGTGGGCGATCCATGAATGCCCATTTTGTGTTCCAGTCCGATGGCTTTAACGCCGTTCGCGCGCCCATCCTCGCGAAATCGGGGCACCACAAACAAACTGATGCCTTTGACGCCCTCGGGGGCATCGGGCAGGCGCGCGAGCACCAAATGCACAATGTTGGTGGTTAAGTCGTGCTCGCCAAAACTGATGTAAATTTTGGTGCCTGAAATTTCATAAAGGTCCTCTCCGACCGCAACGGCTTTGGTGCGCAACAACGCCAGATCCGAACCCGCTTGCGGTTCCGTCAAACACATCGTTCCCGTCCACTCGCCGGTGGCCAATCGCGGTGCGTAGCGGCTTTGCAGCGCTCGGCTGGCGTGACGCTCCAAGGCCAACAACGCGCCTTCCGTTAATCCCGTGGCCGAACGCCAAGCCATCGCCGATGAGCACCACAATTCACTGACCGGAATGTGTACCGCAAACGGCATGGCTTGTCCGCCCCAGCGTTCGGCGGCGGCCACGCTGACCCATCCGTGTTCTTTGAATTGATCAAAGGCCTCTTTGAAGGCCGCCGGAACGGTCACGCCGTTCGCCGTCAACGCCGGTGGCGTGCGATCGCCGATCTCGTTGATTGGACTTAAAACGTGTTCTGCAAAGTGACCCGCTTGCGAGAGAATTTCCCGAACCACGTCCGCACTCAAATCGGCGCGCTTGAGCGTGGCGAGATGCCCCTCCAAGTCCAGCACATCGAAAAGCACAAATTGGATTTCGCGAAGCGGTGCATGGTATTCCGGCATGGCAACCTCAACAGGGGAACGAGTTGGGCGCCGACCGGCACCCACAACCAACCATCGACGGAGTGAGCTTGCGCGCCCCTTGGCCAAAAATCAATAGGGTCAATCCCGCATCCACCCGAGCAGGGATTTCACCAAAAAGGCCAGCGTGGTCGCTGGCCTTGAACGTCGGTGCGTCACCCAGCGCCGGTGGCGATTACGGGCTCACCACCACCCGACCACTTTTGATCACCCAAACCGGATGTTCCGTGACGGTGATGTCTTTGAGCGGGTTGCCTTTGACGGCGACGAGGTCGGCCACTTTGCCCGCCTCCAAGGTGCCAATCTGATCGCCCAGCCCCAACAGATCGGCGCCATTTTTGGTGCCCGCTTGTAAGGACTGCGCGGGCGTAAAGCCGTTTTTGACCATGAGGCTAAATTCGGTGGCGTTCAACCCGTGTGGCTCCACCGCCGCATCGGTGCCCAACGCCACCGGCACGCCAATGCGCGCCGCGCGCTGAAACATTTGTTGAATCGCCGCCGCTGCGGCTTGCGCTTTGACTTGAATCGACGGCGGGAATTTTTCGTTGTGCACCCCCACGTAGTAGCCGGCAAAAATGGTGGGCACCAACACCACGTGTTTTTCTTTCATGAGCGCCAAGGTGTCGTCTTGTAAAAACGACCCGTGCTCAATCGAATCCACCCCTGCCGCAATCGCCATTTTGGCCGCGCGATCGCCGTGACAGTGCGCGGCCACCTTTCGACCCCAGGCGTGCGCCTCGGAGACGGCGGCGTTCATTTCCTCTTGCGTCATCTGCACGTTATCCACCGGGTCCGATAAGGACAAGACGCCGCCCGAGGGAATCATCTTGATGACGTCGGCACCAAATTTAATTTGCATGCGCACGGCTTCACGACATTGGTCGGCCCCGTTGCAAATGCCTTGCAAGGTCCGATTGACGGCGATGCGCTCGGGCGGAAAGGGCGCCTCGTCGGCGTGCCCGCCGCTCGAGCCGATCGCGTAGTTGGACACCACCATCCGCGGCCCTTCAATGACCCCATCGTTGATGGCGTTGCGCACGCTGCGCGCGACGTACTCGCTCGACCCCACGTCGCGCACGGTGGTGAACCCGGCGTGCAAGGTCAGTTTGGCGTTTCGGGCGCCGTACAGCGATTGCTCCGCGGCCGGTCGCATCACGCTGGCGTAAAAATCTTTGTACCAGTTGTCGCTGGATTGACCACTGATGTGCACGTGGGCGTCGATGAACCCCGGCAACAAGGTGACGTCGCCCAGCTCCACCACTTTGGCGTGGGCCGGAACGGCCTCGTGAGTGCCCACCGCCTTAATGCGCTCGCCTTCCACCGCCACCCAGCCCGGCTCACTCACCGTGCCGGTGTTGGCGTCGAACAGGCGCGCCGCTTTGTAAACCGTAAGCGCGGGATCGGCGGCCCACGCCGTGACCACACTCATCAACAGACTGAGCCCAAATAAGCGAGAAAACTGGCGCATCGTCATCCTCCTTAAAATCCACCGGTTTATTGGCCTGGGCACAGACTACACCACCACGGCGCTGCTGTGCGACCGGCCCACACCGCCGCTATAAAAATAAATATATGATTTTATTAATATTATTCGCGTGTGAACCCAATAAAACAAGATTGGTACATCAAATTCGATATTAATTTAGACAAAACCTGTACACCGTAGTATATTATGCCCATTCCCCTGCAGATCGCCGCCCCCCGGCGGTCTGCCACCCTCGGTGGCCGATTCGTCGGCCACTTTTTTTTGCCCCCAGCGAGCCCAGCCCACCCCCAGCGCGGCCGATCGCGGTCAATACCGACTGGGAGAGTTCACGGGTTGGCGCTACAATCCCAGTCCCGACGAAGCTTCTGGACTCAAGGCGCTCGCAATGAACCTGCTGACACGAACCGACCAAGACCACGTCGCGATTCTCACGCTCCATCACCCGCCCATCAACAGCTTCTCTTTGCCGCTGCGTCAAGCGCTGTGGCAAGCGTTGCAACAGATTGAGCAAGACCCCACCATCAAAGGCGTGGTGCTCACCGGCCAAGACCTGTTTTCGGCCGGCGCGGACATTAAAGAATTTTCCAACCTCAAAGCCGAAATCGAACCGAATTTACGCACCCTGATACACCGCATTAACCATTACCCCAAATGGGTGGCCGTGGCGATCTCGGGTCTGTGCATGGGCGGCGCCTTCGAACTCGCCTTGGGCGCGCATCTGCGCGTCGCTCACGAGGCCTGCAAAATTGCGTTGCCGGAAGTCAAACTCGGTTTGTTGCCCGGCGCCGGCGGCACGCAGCGCTTGCCGCGCCTCATTGGCCTTGAAGCGGCGCTCAATTTTATGATCCAAGGCGCCACCTTCAAAGCCCGCGAGTGGCAAGCCCTGTTCGACGCGCTCGTCGAGGACGATGGCGTCGCCAAAGCCGTCGAATTAATTCGCGCCCAATCCGCGCCGCCCGTCGCCCTATCGCCCAAACCCGTGCGACATCCCCAGGCGGAAGCGTTTTTAAAATTTGCTGAAAACTCGGTGAAATCGGTCGCACCACGCTACCCCGCGCCCTTGAAAATCATCGAGTGTCTGAAGATCGCCACCACCACCGCCTTAGCCGATGGGCTCGCCAAGGAGGCGGTGTTATTTGAGCAACTCATGCTCTCCCCCGAATCGCGCGCGCTGCGACATCTGTTCTTTGCCGAACGAGCGGCGGGCAAAGTCGCCAACGACTCGCCCACCCTGACCGCCCCCCACATCGACTCCGTCGGCATCGTCGGCGCCGGCACCATGGGTTCGGGCATCGCCATCGCCCTGTTGCAAGCGGCGATCCCGGTGGTGCTGGTCGATCAAACGGACGACGCCTTGGCGCGCGGACGCAGCGCCATTGAGCGCTGGCTCAGCGATCAGCTGCGCAAACACAAATTCACCGAGGCGCGCGCGCAACAGGTGCGCGGCCTACTCACCTTGAGCACCGATTGGAACGCCTTACAGCAGGTTGATTTGGCGATCGAAGCGGTGTTTGAGGACTTGGCCATCAAACAAAGCGTGTTTGAAAAACTCGACGCCATCCTCAAGCCGTCGGCGCTGTTGGCGAGCAACACCTCCACCCTCGACATCAACGCCCTCGCCGCCAAAACCCGCCGGCCCCAGCAGGTGCTCGGTTTGCATTTTTTCTCGCCCGCCCATGTGATGAAATTATTGGAAGTGGTCAAAACCAACGACACCGCGCCCGAGGTCTTAAAAGCCGCGTTGGCGCTGGCCAAGCGCATTCATAAAATCGCCGTGATCGCCGGGGTGTGCGATGGCTTCATTGGCAATCGCATGGTGATCCCCTATCTGCGCATGGCCGAACAACTGGTCGAAGAAGGCGCAACGCCGGCGCAAGTGGATAGCGCGCTCGAGGCCTTTGGCATGGTCATGGGGCCATTTAAAGTCGCGGATTTGGCCGGCTTGGACATCGGCTACGCGATCCGCCGCCGACTGCGCCACGCGCACCCACAACTGCCCAAGAGTTTTTCCGAGGCGTTGGTCGAATCCAAGCGCTTGGGACAGAAAGTCGGCCTCGGCTGGTACCGCTACGACGGCGCCAAGCGCAAGCCCTTGGTCGATGAGGCCGTGCTGACGCAATTGGCGACCTGGCGACAGCAGCGGCGGATCACGCCGCGCACCTTCACCGCGGCGGAAATCGTCGAGCGCTGTATTTTCGCCCTCATCAACGAAGGCGCCAAGTTGTTGGGAGACGGCATCGCTGAACGCGCCTCCGACATCGATTTGGTGTACATCTACGGCTACGGGTTCCCGCCGTTTCGCGGCGGGCCACTCTATTACGCCCAATCCTTGGGCAGCATCGAGGTGTTGTCCACGCTCACGCGGCTGGCGCACACGGTCGATCCGCTGTACACACCGGCACCCCTGTGGCAACAGTGGTCAATCACGCAAGCACCGCTCCAGTAAGAGGCCCCTATGCGAGACGCACTCATCGTATCCTACGCCCGCTCGGGTTTAGCCAAATCCTGGCGCGGCGCATTGAACCTCACGCCGGGCGCCACCTTGGGCGCGCACAGCGTCAAAGCGGCCCTGCACAAAGCCCAACTCGACCCCGCCGAGGTCGAAGACGTGGTCATCGGCTGCGCAAACCCAGAAGGCACCACGGGATTGAACATCGGCCGGCAAATCGCCTTAGCCGCGCACTGCCCACCCTCGGTGCCGGGAATGACGATCAATCGGTTTTGCGCGTCGGGTCTGCAGAGCATCGCCACCTGCGCACAGCGCATTCAGGCCAAGGAAGGCGAGGTGTTTGTGGCGGGTGGGGTGGAGAGCATTTCCTGCACCCAACAAGAAATGAACACCCACATGCTCATGGACCCTGCCCTACAAAAACGCATTCCCGCAATTTATTGGCCGATGCTCAACACCGCCGAAGTGGTTGCTCAACGCTACCAAATCACGCGGGATCGCATGGACGCCTATGGGCTATTGAGCCAAACGCGCGCCGCCGACGCGGTCGCGCGCCAACTGTATGTCGACGAGATCGTTCCCATGTCCGTGACGATGGGGGTCGCGGATCCCAAAACCGGACAGCTGAGCACGCAAACGGTGACGCTGGATCGCGACGAAGGCATCCGCGCCGATACGACCTTAGAGGCGCTGGCTCAAATCAAACCGGCGCTGGACGGCGGCGTCATCGCCGCCGGCAACGCCAGTCAGTTTTCCGATGGATCGGCGGCGTGTGTGTTGATGAGCGAGCAGCACGCCGCCTCGTCGAAGGTCAAACCCTTAGGCATTTTCAGAGGCTACGCGGTTGCCGGCTGCGAGCCCGATGAAATGGGCATCGGCCCCGTGTTCGCGGTGCCCAAACTGCTCAAGCAGGTGGGACTGACTGTGGCCGACATTGGCTTGTGGGAACTCAACGAAGCCTTCGCCGTGCAAGTGCTCTACTGCATGGATAAATTGAACATTCCAGCGGATCGCCTCAACGTCAACGGCGGCGCCATCGCGGTGGGTCATCCCTACGGCGTCTCCGGCACGCGCTTGGTCGGGCACGCGCTGCTCGAAGGCCGACGGCGTGGCGTGCGCTACGTCGTGGTAACCATGTGCGTTGGCGGCGGCCAAGGCGCGGCGGGCTGCTTTGAAGTGATTCCCTAAACGCGCGTTTAGGGAACGCGCTGATCCACACGTACGCGAATCGCGTCGGCCGCCACCGGCCAGGCGATCGTCACGCGACCGCGCAGATCCCCCGCCCGCGGCATGGCCTCACCCGTGCTCGACCAGCGTGCGGTGAGTTCGAGTTGCTGCACCGAATGCCAATCCGACTGGCCCATCAACGCATCGGCCTCGGTCAACACCACCGTCAGCGGCTGGCCGCGATAGGCCACTTTTTGCGCCAACCACGGCGGACCGACGGCGCCTGGGGGTTTGGCGCTCACCAAAATAAAGCCCTGCGCGGCCGTGTTGTTCAGGGCAGGATCGATCTCCACACGAACGGGGATTTTCAACGCCGACGGCGCCGCCGCCTGATCCGCTGCGGCCAGCGGGTTTTGCGCCAGCCACGCGGTCAATTCCGGATCGGCTTTTTTTCCCATCGCCAAATCCACCGAGCGAATGTTCTCCAGCACGGCCTCTGCCACGTCGCGCGTCGGGTGGGTGCTCAACAAACGCAGCCAACGCGCGCGCGCCGATTCCAAGCGCCCATTCTCGCGATCGGAAATCCCCGCGTAGTACAGCGCGTCCGGTTGGTCGGGATTGATTTTAAGGGCCTGCTCCAAGTCGTCGCTCACGGCACTGGGAAACGGCGCGCCGTCATTGAGTTGCATCAACGTGGCCACACTCAAGCCCACCAAGGCATCGACGTTGCGATGACCCGCGGCGCGATCGGCGTTGGCGAACGCCAGGTGCGCTTGTTCAAATTGGGACAACGCCAGACGCGACCGACCCAACAGCAACCACCCCGTCACATCCTCGGGGTGCGATTTTAATTTGAGCTCCAAGCGATCCACCATCGCCGCGATTTCAGGCGACACCGACCCGTTTTGGGCGTGCTCCCATTGATAATGGCTGCTGTGCAGATACAAACCCAAACTCGCCGCACCAAGGCCGGCCACCACGCCACCGCTCAGCAGCGCTTTGACGCGCGTCGTCAGCGTCCTCGCGCGCAGCACCGGCCAGCTCAAGGCGAGCCCGCCGAGCACCAGCGCCAGCACACTCCACATCCAGAACGCATTCATACGGAATCACCCCGCTCCAGGTCGCGGCGCTGCGCCCGCAACACGCGCCGTAAAATCACAGCCGAACCCGCCAACAGCGCCAGGGGCGCCACCCACAACAGCGCCGACTGCGCGCTCCAGGGGGGATCGTAGAGTATGTAATCCCCGTAGCGATCCGTCAGATAATGTTTGATTTGCTCGTCGCTTTGGCCCGCCGCGATGAGTCCACGGACTTGCTTGCGCAAATCGGCCGCCAAATCCGCATTGGAATCGGCGATGCTTTGATTTTGGCAGACCACGCAGCGCAACTCATGCACCAACGTGAGGTAGCGCTGCTGCCGCGCCGCGTCCTCAAACGCCACGCCCTCATCAATGGCCAAGCTCACTTGACTCCACAACACCATCGTCAACCACCACGCCCGCCACCATCGGTTCATCGGCGTTGCTCCGCGTTCATCAAGGGTGCAAATTCCTGTGCAAACGCCTCCACGGTCAGTGGCCCCGTGTGCTTGGCGACAATGACGCCATTGGGCGCAATTAAAAAACTCTCCGGCGCCCCGTAGACGCCATAATTAATGGCAATCGATCCGTCTCGATCCACAGCGACGTGGCGATAGGGGTTGCCCAGCTTCTGCAAATACCGCTGCGCCTCGTTGGGATCGTCTTTCCAATCGATGCCAACGATTTCCACCCCACGTTCCAACTGCAGTTTCAACAGCGACTCGTGTTCCTCGCGACACGCGACGCACCAACTGCCCCAGACGTTGAACACCACAAACCGCCCCCGATAATCGCTGGAACGAACGCGCTCGGCGGCGTTTTGCAGCGCGGGCAAATCAAAGGCCGGCGCGGCCTTATTGAGCAAGGGCGATTGAATGGCGTGCGGGTCCAACACGCCGCGGTCAATGTTGATGAGCGCTTTGGCGAACAGCGCCGCCAGCAAGAGGAACAGCCACAAGGGCCAGAAGCGTTTAATTACCCCGTTCACGCCCGACCCTCGCGCGCCCGAAACCACAGGGCCCACAAGCCCCCTAAGGCCATGAGCACCCCGCCCCACCAAATGAGCCGCACCAGTGGCTTGTACTGCAAGCGCACGCTCCACTTGCCTTGTCCGACGTCTTCGCCGAGGGCTAGGAATAAATCGTACCCCCCACCGCTGTGAATGGCGGCGTGGGTCATGGCCGAGCCGCCGGCGTGAAAGACGCGTTTTTGAGTTTCCAACTGCGCCAAAACGGTGGCGTCGCGTAGGACGACAAAGGCGCCACCCACGCCATCGTAATTCGGGCCTTTGACGGGATGCGTGCCTAAAAATTGCACCGTGTAATCCGCCAGGGGCACCGCGTCGTGCACGCCCAGCGACACGTCTTTTTCAATCGCAAAGGAACTGACCCCACTCACGCCGATCGTAAACACCCCAATGCCGATGTGGGCGATGACCATGCCCAGCGCCGCGGATTTAACGCCCGTCGCTGACCTGAACTCGTTCCACCACAGGTACGCGGATGAAAAAATCACCAGCAAGCCGGCCCAAAAGCCACTGACCGTCAACAGCGAAACCGGGGCGTGATACGAGAGCGCCAACAGCGACCCGCCGCCCAGCGCCACAAGGGCCAGCGCCCCCAGGACGCGTTGGCGGCGCGCGAGCGCGCCATACTTCCAGGCCGCGTGCGCCCCCACGCTGACCAAAAACACCAAGGGCAACATCGGGATCATGAACGCCACATTAAAATAAGGCGGACCGACCGAAATCTGACCCCATTTGAACACCTCTAAGATCAACGGCCACAAGGTGCCCAATAAAATCAACAACGCCGTGGTCACCAACAGCGCATTATTGATCAACAAAAAACTCTCGCGCGAGGTTTCGGTAAAGCCACCGGATTGTTTTAAGGCTTGGCCTTTGAGCGCGTATACCAGCAACGCCCCAACGATGTAAAACACCAACAGACCCAAAATGAACAACCCTCGGGTCGGATCCGCGGCGAAGGAATGCACACTCACGAGCACGCCGGAGCGCACTAAAAACGTCCCCAACAAACTCAAGCTAAACGTCAGAATCGACAACAACAACGTCCATTGCGTGAACAAGCCGCGTTTTTCGGTCACCGCCAGCGAGTGGATTAAGGCCGTCGCCGCCAGCCACGGCATAAACGAGGCGTTCTCCACCGGATCCCAAAACCACCACCCCCCCCAACCGAGTTCGTAATAGGCCCAAAAGCTGCCCAGCGTAATCCCCAGCGTCAACGACACCCACGACGCCAACACCCACGGTCTGGCCCAGCGCGCGAAGCGTTGATCCAACTGCCCACCCAACATCGCCGCCACCGCAAACGCAAACGCGACCGCGGTGCCGACGTAGCCCATGTACAACAGCGGTGGGTGCAAGGCCAACGCGGGGTCTTGCAAAATGGGATTCAAGTCCGCGCCTTCCGTGGGCGCCACCACCGCGCGTTCAAAGGGGCTGGAGGTCAATAAGGTGAACAACAAAAAGCCCAGTTGCACCAAGCCCAGCACCCCCAGCACGCGCAATCGAAGCCGCGAGGGCAAAGCGTGCGAGCCGTTCCACACCAACACCGCCCACACCGACAGCAGCAAGGCCCACAGCAATAAGGAGCCCTCGTGGGCGCCCCACGCGGCCGCCACGCAATACATCACGGGCAATTCCGTGTTGCTGTTCTTAGCCACGTACACGACGCTGAAATCGTGGGTCACTAAGGCGTGGATGAGCACCGCAAAGGCCACGGTTAACGCCAGCCACACGCCATAGGTGCTTTGGCGGATCAACGCCAAGGACATGGACTCCGACCAGCGCAGTGGCGCCAAGCCCAACACCGAACTCCACAGCGCCAACACGACCGCCACCGCTAAGGCCAAGGTTCCCCATTCCGGCATCATGGTGTTATTTTCTCCGCGGTGGGGGGGTTGTGTTTGAGGGATTTGGCCACCTCGGGCGGCATGTATTTTTCATCGTGTTTCGCCAACACTTCGTCGGCGTAAAAATCGCCGTCTTTGAGGCTGCCGTGCGCGATGACCCCCTGTCCTTCGCGAAACAAATCCGGCAACAACCCCGTGTAGTGCACGGTGACGCTGTGGGCAAAATCGGTGAGCACGAATCGGACCTCCAAACTGCCGGGCGAACGCTGCACCGAGCCCTCCGTCACCATACCGCCCAAACGAAAGGCGCGCGCGCTCGGCGCTTTGCCCGCGACCACCTCGGACGGATCAAAAAAATACGTGATGTTTTTATCAAAGGCTTGCAGCGCCAAAACCGCCGCCACGCCGACGCCCACCGCCATCGCCAACACCAGCGCCAAGCGCTTCTGCCGCGGCGTCATCGCGACGCCTCGCGCTGCAGGCGCTGCCGTGCGCGCTCCAGGCTTTCGCGCTCAAAGCGCACGCTCAATCGCCACAACGCCACCACGACCACGCCCATCACGGCGTAGGCGCTGTACACAAACACCCCATAGCCGCCCATCGCCCACGACACGTCATTCATGATGCTCATCCACCGTCAAAAGCCAGCTCGGTCGACGTTCGCGCACCAGGATTTCCGCCCGCAAGCGAACGCAGGCCAAGTACGCCATTAAACAGGTAAACCCCACAAAACACGCCAACAGAGGAATGAGCATGGCCGCCGGCATGGCCGGGCCATCGGCGCGAATCACGGTGGATCCCTGATGCAAGGAATTCCACCAGTTCACGGAAAAATGAATGATCGGCACGTTCACAAATCCCACCACGGCCAGCACGGCGCTGGTGCGATCCGCTCGGTCCACGTCGTCGAAGGACGCGCGCAACACCATATACCCGACGTACAAAAACAATAAGATGAGTTCACTGGTCAGACGAGCGTCCCAGGCCCAATACGCGCCCCACATCGGTCGCCCCCACAGCGACCCGGTGACCAAGCACACCAACGTGAACGCCGCGCCCAACGGCGCCAGCGCGCTGGTTAAGGCGTGCGCGAGTTTCAGGCGCCAGATGAGGCCAATCGCCGATGCGATCGCCATGGTTGAAAACGCCAACAACGACAACCACGCGCATGGGGCGTGGATGTAAATGATCCGATAGGCGTCGCCTTGCTGATAATCTTTGGGCGCAAAATACAAGCCGTTGCCGAGCCCAAAGCACAGCAACACCACCGCGGGCACCCAAAACCACGGTTTTAAGGTCTGCGCCGTTTGATAACAACTGGGCGGCGACGCTAAGCGGTGAAACCAAGTCCATCGTCCCATAACTACTCCATGGCAATGCGCACGGCCGCGGTGACCGCGGGCAACGCTAATGATACGGACAACACGCACAAAGACCCCAGCAACCACAGCGCGCCCGCCGTGTCTTGGCCTTGACTGGCCAAATCCATCGCCCGCGCGCCAAAAATTAAAATCGGCAAGGCCATGGGCAACGTGATCAAACTCAACAAACTCGACGAGCGCCGCGCGCTCAGCGTCAAGGCCGCCCCAATGGCCCCCAACAGCGACAAACACAAGGTGCCCAACGCCAAACTCCCCATCACCACCCCGACCGCCGAAGACGGAATGGCCAAACTCATCGCAGCCAAAGGCGCGAGGAGCATTAAGGTGACGCCACTGAAAAACCAGTGCACCGCGATTTTGCACGCAATCAAGACCCACAAGGGATGGGGCGACAGCACCCATTGTTCCAAAACCCCTTCCTCGAAGTCGTTGGCAAACAGCCGCTCCAGCGACAAGGTCGAACTGAGCAAGGCCGCCACCCACAACACCCCCGGCGCTAAGGTTTTTAACAGGTCGGGGGTTGGGCTCAAACTCAAGGGAAACAGCGTCACCACCAAACTGAAAAACACCAAGGGCTGAAGCCACTGCGAGGGCTTGCGCGCCGCCAAACGGCACTCGCGTCGCATCACTTCCCCCATCGCTCGACCTAAGGCGTTGTTCATAGCGCCAGCGCCCGATAGCCCCGCGGCTCAAACGTCAACTGGGCGTGGGCACTGAAAATAACCGTTCCGCCCGACTCAATCCGCCGATCGATGAGAGACAGCACCCACGCCATGCCGTCGCTGTCCAAGTTCGTCCACGGTTCATCCAAAATCCAAACGGGCAAGGCGTGGGCCAAACACAGCCGCGCCAAGGACACGCGCCGTTTTTGACCCGCGCTGAGCGCGCGCACGGCTCGATCTCGGCACTCGGCAACGCCGGCGTCGACGAGCGCTTGTTCCAGCTCGCCCGGCGCGGCCCCGCCCTGCAGGTTGGACCAATGCTGGAGATTTTCGAAGGCCGTCAAGTCGGCGCTTAAACCGTGGCTGTGGCCTAAGAAAAAAAGCTCGCGACGCAGCGTCGGCAGCGACGCGTCGTAGGGCACCCCCCGATACCGAAGCGTGCCGTATTCTGGCCACAGAAAGCCGGCCAACACGCGCATGAGGGTGGTTTTGCCAACGCCATTGGCGCCCATCACGTGCACCGCTTCGGACGCGGAAAATTGCACGCTTAAACGGTCTAAGACGCAGCGGTCCTGCCGCCAAAACTCAATTTCTGTCGCCTCGATTAAGATAGTCGCCACCCTTTTTAACCACGCTCCATGCAAACGCACGCGCGTGGCGGCTATTTTAGCGTAGCTGTGTGCGCGCGTTTATGGTTAGTTTCCGAAGTATCCCCGGATCGGATCCAAAGGGGAAATCGGCCAGATGGACTCGATTGCCAAATTCTGGGTTGTTTCAGGTATCATAGCCCCATCGCGCGGGTGGCGGAATCGGTAGACGCACGGGACTTAAAATCCCGCGCCGCAAGGCGTGCGGGTTCAATTCCCGCCCCGCGCACCAAATCCCACCTGGCTCCCCTCCACACCGACCACTGCGTGATCCTCTGTTCAGGACGCGAGGACGGCGTCCCAGCTTCAGTGACCCCCTTCGAAACCGCCGCGCTTGCATCGCGCCACCACCGCGCGACGGGCCCCACTTGTGCTGCGGTGCGATTTCACATCGGACAATCAATTTTGCGTTTATGATCAGGTACGATTGAACCGGCGAGTGAAGATACGCTTCACGCGGTGATGGTCCAGCGACGGACTCGAGGCATGGACAACGCGGTCGTGAAGCACACCCTTAATTAATCCTAATAGCGATTTTGGAGTACTCCTATGAAGATTCGATTTCAACTAGCCGCTGCTGCAGTGATTGCCGCGTTGAGCGCGAGCCCCTCTCACGCAGCGGACACGATTAAAATTGGCGTGGACGGACCCTTCACCGGCGGATCCTCGTCCATGGGCGTGAGCATGCGCGACGGCGTGCTGTTGGCGATTAAAGAAATCAACGCCAAAGGCGGCGTGTTGGGTCGCAAATTGGAACCCGTCCTGCGCGACGACGAAGCCAAAAATGAACGCGGCGTTCAAATCGCCCAAGAACTCATTGAGCGTGAAAAAGTGGTCGCGACGGTGGGCTACATCAATACGGGCGTCGCCTTGGCCTCGCAACGGTTTTTTCAGGAAGCCAAAATCCCCGTCATCAACAACGTCGCCACCGGCACCGCCATCACGCAACAGTTTGCGGATCAGCCGACTCGCTTTGTGTTTCGAAACTCGGCGCGCGACGCCATTCAAGCGCCCATGATCGCCAGCGAAGCGATTGACAAGCGCGGCTTTAAAAAGGTGGCGATTCTGGCCGACACCACCAACTACGGCAAACTGGGTAAAGACGATTTGGTCAAAGCCTTGGCCGCCAAAGGCATCACGCCCGTCGCGATTGAGCAATTCAACATCGGCGACGTGGACATGACCGCGCAACTGCTGCGCGCCAAAAGCGCTCAGGCCGAAGCCATTCTGACCTACGGCATTGGGCCCGAGCTGGCGCAAATCGCCAACGGCATGGCGAAGATCAACTGGAAAAAACCCATGATCGGCAGCTGGACCTTGTCGATGGCGAACTTCATTGAAACCGCCGATAAAAACTCCGAGGGCGCGCGCATGCCGCAAACCTTCATTCAAGAACCCAACACGCAACGACGCAAGGCGTTCATCGATGCCTACGTCAAGGAATATAAGCCTAAGAATGGCATCATGCCGTCTCCGGTCTCCGCCGCTCAAGGGTACGACTCGATTTTCCTATTGGCCGCGGCGATCACTCAAGCCAAGAGCACCGATGGCGATAAAATTCGCGAAGCGTTGGAGAATTTAAACGCCAAGGTGGACGGCGTGGTGACGACCTACGATCACCCCTTCAGCGCCGCCGATCACGACGCCATCACCGACAACATTCCGGTGATGGGGGAAGTCAAAGGCGGACGAGTCGTGTACGCCTATCAAGCCGATGCCGAAAAAGGCAGCGACATTCGGCTCAAGAAAAAGAAATAACGAACGCCCTAAGCCCCAGCGCGGCGTGGTCGACGCGGCCAAACCGCGCTGGGAATGTCTGAAGTCAAGCGAGCAACGAACATGGACATATTGCTGCAACTGGCCATCAGCGGTGCAATCGTGGGCATGATCTACGCGGTCATCGCCTTTGGGTACCAACTGACCTTCGCCACCTCCGGCACCTTAAATTTTGGTCAAGGCGAAGCGCTCATGTTGGGCGCGCTCGTGGGCTTATCGGTCTTCAATGCTGGCATCAGCTATTGGTGGGTGCTGCCCATCGCGAGTGTGTTTGGCGCCCTTCAAGGATTTTTCGTCGAATGGGTCGGGGTTCGACCCGCCATGAAAATCAAGTCCGAATTCGGCTGGATCATGTCGACGATTGCACTGGCCATTATTTTCAAAAACGTTGCCGAAAACATCTGGGGCCGCGACGATTTGCGTTTTCCATCGCCCTTATCCGACACCCCCATTACCTTCGGCGACGCCTACATCGATCCGATGGGGCTGGCCGTGATTGGTGGCGCGGTCGTGATCATGCTGGCGGTCGAAGCGTTCAATCGCTTCACGATTCTGGGCAAGGCCGTGGTGGCCACCGCCAACGACCGCGATGCCGCCGGCTTGATGGGCATCAACACCCGCTGGGTGATCGCCCTGTCCTACGCGCTCTCCTCCCTGACGGCGGCCTTTGCCGGCGTGTTGATTGCGCCCGTGACCTTAACCGGGGCACGCATGGGCGCGTCGCTGGGTTTAAAAGCCTTTGCGGTGGCCATTATTGGTGGCTTGTCGAGTGGTTTTGGCGCCGTCATCGGCGGTCTCATTTTGGGCATCGCCGAGAAAGTCACGGGATTTTACCTCTCCACGGGTTACACCGACGTGCCCGGCTTATTGCTGCTGCTGTTGGTGTTGATCATTCGACCCGCCGGCCTGTTGGGCAAAACAACGATTAAAAAGGTGTAGACATGATTCGATGGAATCAATGGAGTGCCTTACTCCTGACCAGCGTCGCGTTGATCAGTCTGCCGTGGCTCTTGCCCAACGATTTTTACCTGCATCTGGCTGAAACCATTCTGATCTACACGGTGTTGCTGTACGGCTTAGACATCGTCGTCGGGTACACCGGGCAAGTCTCCTTAGGCCACGCGGGATTGTTTGGCGTCGGCGCTTACGCCGCGGGCGTGTTGTCGATCAAATGTGGCCTGGGGTTTTGGATCGCCCTTCCCGCCTCCATGGGGATTACGGCCGCGTTTGGGATTTTGTTGGCCTTGCCGGCGCTGCGCGTGGTTGGGCCGTATTTGGCGATGGTCACCTTGGCCTTTGGAACCATCATTCAAATCCTCATCAACGAAATGGATTTCCTGACCGACGGTCCCTTGGGCATTAAGTTATCAAAGCCGTTGATTCACGCGCATCACCTCAGCGTGGTCGAGTATTACGGGGTGGTGGTGCTCATTTTCGTCTTGGCCACCATCGTCATGAACCGCCTCGTGCACAGCCACTGGGGGCGAGCGTTTGAGGCGCTGCGCGACAGCCCCATCGCCACCGACTGCATGGGCGTGTCCGTCTATCGCTACAAAGTGCTGGCCTTCGTGTTGAGCGCGGGCTTTGCGGGCGTCGCGGGGTGTTTGTATGGGTACAGCGAACAATACATCTCCCCCAACACCTACAACTTTGATTTGACCATCTTGTTCCTGCTGGCAATCATCATGGGCGGCCGAAAATCGCGCTTTGGGGCCCTGCTGGGTTCCACCATCATCGTCTTGCTGCCCAAGCTGTTGGACGACATTCATTCGTTTCGTCTGACCGCGTGCCTGTTGGCTGGCGCGGTGTTGTTGGGCAGCGTGGTGTCGATTCGCCGCGGCATCACGACGCTCAAAGCCGTGTGGATTCCCGTGCTCGGCACCGTCGCCATCGCCGTCGTGTCCTTTCAATTGGAAGCCATGACGGATTGGCGTTTGAGCATTTTTGGCGTCATGATTCTATTGGTCGTGTATTACTTACAAGACGGCATCGTTGGGTTCAGCAGCCAATGGGTGCGCAAACTCAAACTGGCCGATCGGATGGAACAGTCCATTCCCTTCGCCGCCGTCGATGTGAATCGCGCCCCGATCACGGCCCAATCGCAGCACTCCAGCGAGCCGTTTTTAAAGGTCTCGAACGTGGTGATGGCCTTCGGTGGCCTCAAGGCGCTCAACCGCGTGTCGTTCAGCGTGCATCGGGGGGCGGTGTTGGGCCTCATTGGACCAAATGGGTCCGGAAAAAGCACGATGATGAATGTGCTGACGGGGTTGTACAAGCCCACCGCTGGACGCATTGAGTTCAAGCAGCGCGACATCACCGGCAGTGACCCCAGCGCCATCGCCTTAAACGGCATGGCGCGGACGTTTCAAAACGTGCAGTTGTTCGGAGAAATGACCGTTTTGGACAACGTCTTAGTCGGCCTCCACCATGGGTTTAAAAGCGGCCTGTTTGGCATTGCGTTGCGTCTGGGGCGTTTTGGCCGCGACGATCAGTCCTTGCGCGAGCGGGCCGATCGGCTGCTCACCATGGTGGGCTTACAGCATCACGCCAATGAGTTGGCCCGCAATCTGCCCTACGGCAAGCAACGCCTGCTTGAAATAGCCCGCGCCTTGGCCTTGGATCCGGAGCTATTGCTGTTGGATGAACCGGCGGCGGGTCTCACGGCGGCGGACATCGTTGAGTTGCTGTCGATCATCAAAGTCATTCAAGCGGCCGGAATCAGTGTGGTCTTGATTGAGCACCACATGGATGTGATTCAAGCGGCCTGTCAGCACGTCATCGTGTTTGATTTCGGCGAAATCATTGCCGCGGGGACACCGAGTGACGTTCAGGCCAACCCAAAGGTCATTGAAGCGTATTTGGGCGCATGAGGAAGGCGTATGCTAATCGTTGACCATTTAGAAGCCGGGTACGGCAAGATCACGGTGCTCAAAGGCATCAGCTTTGAAGTGCCCAAAGGCAAAATTGTCTCCTTAATCGGATCCAACGGCGCTGGCAAAACCACCACCATGCGCGCCTTAAGTGGAATGTTAACGCCCCACGGCGGCAACATCCGCTTCAAGGGCGAACGCATCACCGGCAAACGCTCGGACCAAATCGCGCAATTGGGCGTCGCCCACTCGCCGGAGGGACGCCGCGTCTTCACCTCGATGTCCGTGCACGACAATTTGATCTTAGGCGCCTACACCCGCCTGCGTCGCGGCGAAGCCTCTAAACGCATTCAATCCGACTTACAACGCATGTTTGATTTGTTTCCCCGCCTCGCCGAACGCAAAACCCAGCTGGCGGGCACGCTGTCGGGTGGCGAACGACAAATGCTGGCCATGGCGCGTGCGCTGATGATGAACCCCGATTTAATTTTGTTGGACGAACCGTCGATGGGATTGGCGCCCATTTTGGTGGCGGAGATTTTTGCGATCATCCGCCGACTGCGTGAGGATGGGGTCACGATGTTGTTGGTTGAACAATTCGCCAGTGCCGCATTGAAAGTATCGGATTATGGGTATGTCTTAGAACATGGCAAAATTGCCCTCCACGACAGCGCGGAACGATTGAGTCAAAACCCAGCGGTCATCGCCGCCTATTTGGGTGGCGCCGCCGGCCATTAATTGGGTTATGAACTCGAGCCTCACGCTGCTGTTGGTCGCCACGTATTTTTGTGTGCGGCTCTACGGCCTCACCCGTCGTGGGCAGGTTCTGCAACACCGCTGGCTGTTTTTACTGCGCAGCTTTTTCCCAAACTGGCAATTTTATGCCCACGTCGGCGTCAGCCCACGGCTATGGATTCGCCTGTTGGATTCAACCCACCCCGGCGCAGACGAGCGCTCAACGGCGGCGGTAACCGACCACAATCGATCCCCAGTCCCCCGTTCGGACTGGGCGCTGGTGTACCCGCGCGCCAAGCGGCGATGGGCGCATCTGGTGCACAACCCCGCGATTGCCCTAGCGCTTTACGAGCAAAACCTATTAGACCATCTGATTGCCGACATGGCCGACAACGATGCGCCGGAGGCGGTTGCCCACCACACCAGCTATCAACTCCTGCAGCGCGTCGCCCAGAGCCATCTGGCGGCCTTGATGAACCCCGCCGACCCCCATGGCGTCGCCCCAGCCACCGCTGCTCTATTTTGGCAATTTTGCGTCACCCAAAGCCCTACGGGTCAACCCATCTCGGTTGAGCGCGACGCGGTGTTGATCTCTCAACCCCTGCCACTGCCGAGGATCGGTCATGAGTGAATCGACCGGCCTGCTGTTGCGTCTGACCGAAATTTTAGTCGGCATCAGTTTGGCGATCCAGTGCCTTGAGAATCTGCGCTTGAACGCCGCGTTGAGCGATGCTGGGGTGCACGCGCGCGCGGTGCTGGCACCGGACTGGCGACGCTTACCACCCGTTCTGCGCGCGGGACTGGATTGGCTGTATCAACCAACGCCGTGGCGAGTGATGCAGGCGCTGCGGCTGTTGGCCATTGTCCCCTTGCTGCTGGGTTGCTCCCTCACGAGTGTGGTGGCCGTGCTGTGGTTGAGTCAACTCGTCATCGCGATTCGATGGCGCGGCGCGTTTAATGGCGGCAGTGATTTTATGACGCTCACGGCGCTCACCGGACTGGGCTTGGGGCTATTGCTGCAAACGCTGGGCCTGAGCCGCGGCGTGGAATTTGGGTTGTACTACATCGCCCTACACAGCGCGAGCAGTTATTTCATTTCTGGGGGCGTCAAGTGTTTTCACAAAGAATGGCGGAATGGCAGCGCCCTCGCCCTGTTTTTGGACGAGGGCGTGTACGGCCCTTTGGGCGATGATCACCCCTTCCGAAACCCAACCGTCGCGACGCTGGTGTGCGCCGCGTTCATCGGGTTTGAGCTGTCGGTGTTGGTGGGGCTGGTGTTCACGCCCTACATGCTGGTGTTTTGCCTGCTTGGCGTAGGATTCCACTTCGGTGTGTTCTGGTACCTGGGATTGAATCGATTCGTGTGGGCGTGGATCGCAACCTATCCCAGCTTGATTTTATTATCCCTGACCCTGAGCAGCCTTGTGCATCAAAGCCCTTGACCACGGTTTGAGATTCATAGGGTCGAGTGGGCAAACTCGACGATCCTTCGGGGCGCTTTTACGGGTCCGGCGGCCTCAGCGGGACAACGCCACTGACTCTCAAAACAACCCATCGAAGGCCAACAAAAATCGGATACAGCAGCCGGGCGACCCACTGGCGTCGAACGCTCACCAACACCCGTTTCTGCCACCACGGTGTCTTCAACTCAAGGCGCAGGCCCAGCTGATGGAGCGCCCGCCACCCCACGTAAAGGTCGGTGTCGGTCTGCAGACAAAATCCGCGATTCAACGGAACGCCCTGTGCCCACAACCGTAAAGTCGCCTCCCGCCCGTGACGCGCGTCCTCAACCGTCCAGCGCGCGCTGGAAGAGCCCTTAGCCGCTGGCATCACCACGTCCTCTACGGCGTAACGGCACAAGGGACACTGCCCGTCGTAGGTCAAAACCACCCACTGCTCCGACTGCGTTGACTTGCGCACAGAGTCCTCGGGTGGCGGCCAGGCATTGGATGGGGGGGATTGCGGTACACTGCTCATTACGATTAAACACGCCTATTCATCGACACTCTCTTCATTGTATCGAAGGTTGGCGTAGGGATTGGGAATGACTGATTTAGAACCATCGTCCATTGGAGGGAATACCCGCCGCCTTCGCGATCGCACGGTCACCGATCCTAGAGCGCGGCGATGGCGTTTCCATTGTCGGTTCACCCCCATCGGGCTCATTGGGCTCATCGTGTTCGTCTTCTGGAGCATCCGCGCTATGGCCATCGAAGAACCCGCGTATACCGTACTCCAATCGGATCCCCCCTTCGAGCTCAGGGCGTACGCGCCGATGATCATTGCCGAGGTCGAGGTGGAGGGCGATTTAGACCGTGCGGGATCGCAGGGTTTTCGCCTCATTGCGGGCTATATTTTTGGAAAAAATCGCACGCGTCAATCGGAATCTCAATCCATTGCCATGACCGCGCCCGTGGTCATGAACCCCGAGGGCGCACAATCCATTTCAATGACCGCACCGGTGTCCATGAGCGCCGTGGAGAACACCCAGCGGTGGAAGATGCATTTTGTGATGCCCCGCGAATACCAACTCAATGATTTGCCGACGCCCCTCGATTCTCGGGTGGTTTTAAAACAAGTGCCCGCCAAACGCTGGGCAGTGTTGCGCTACAGCGGTTTTAACACCGAGCGAAAAACGCAACAAAACGGTCAACGACTCCGCGACTGGATGACGTCGCAGGGATTGAATGCCCAAGGGCCGGTGCACTTAGCGCGCTACAACCCGCCATGGACATTGCCGTTCGCACGCCGCAACGAAGTGATGTTGGAGGTGGCGGCGCCCTGATCGTCTGGCCCGACTGGCCCGGCTGTTTGACCGTGCCAAGCGGCGTTCCCGCACCGTCGATCGTTCAAATTCGCGCGGGGTCACCCGTCGCTTGCTACACTCGGACTCTAAAAGTGATCACGTCAACGCCCAGTGAGGTTAATCGATATGAGCAAGCGATTCAGCACCCTCGCGCCGAACCAGTACTCCGCTGCGCAACGCCAAGCCGTGCGCGAGTTCGAGACGGCGCGCCAGGGGCCCATTTTTGGGCCATTTGAACCCATGCTGCACTCCCCTGGCCTCATGACCGCGGCCCGCGCGATGGGGGACCATTTGCGCTATCGCTCGCATCTGCCGCGGCAATTGAGCGAGTTTGTGATTCTCATTACGGCGGCGGAATGGAGCCAAAACTTCGAGTGGCAAGTTCATTCCGCGGTGGCGGCACTAGAAGGTCTGGCGAGTGAGATTATTGAGAGTCTGCGTCAAAAAATCGCACCAATAGGCCTCAACGAACTTCAACAAGCGTGCTACGATTTTTCGATTGAATTGCATCGCCAGAAGCACGTGTCGGATCCGGTCTTTGAGCGCGCGCGGGCGCTGCTGGGGGAGTCCGGCGTCATCGATTTGATTGGCATCAATGGGTATTACGCGCTATTGGCCATGCTGCTCAACACGGCACAGGTCGAGGTTCCCAATCCCGCGTTTGGCGAAACGCCGCCGCTGCAAAGCGGCGCTGCCACAACTCAGTCCGCTCCATAGACCCCGATCGAATCGGGGTTCTCACCCAGCGTCGCCAACCCGCTCACGGGCACGTGGACTGCGCACCGACATCCAAATCCAAACAGCGGCCATCAATTTCGCCCGGTGGGATCGCAAGCCCAATGAGGGCTGCGAGCGTGGGCAGAATGTCCACTGTCTCGACCGGCAGCGCTTGTTCAAAGCCCACCGTTCCCGGACGGTAAAACAGGACGGGAACCCGTCGATCGTAGTTCCACGGACTGCCGTGGGTGGCCAAATACCCATCCCCCGCCGCCAGATCCACGAGCATTGGTTTCATGACCACCAGCAGATCGCCCGAGCGCTTTGATTCAAAGCTGGCCGCCAAGCGCTCTTCTAAGCTCCATTCGTCCACCGGCATTGCCGAGGGCTTAACCTGCGCCAATTGCTCGCGCGTATACACCGCTTGCACTTGAGGATGCGATTGATACAACCGCACCGCCGCGCTCAGCACCTGATCCCGACTCTTTTTGGGAACGCTTTGGGAGAGGTACAGATCGCCCACATCCGCCACCCCCAACAACAGCGGCGGCTCGAGCTTAAACTGGCGCGCCAACAGCGCGTTGATGTACGACAACCGCAAGGTGTAATCGACCCGCCCATCGCTTGGCATGGCGCGGTTTTGTTGGCGTTCGGCGGCGTCGTGACCGCCGTGGTCGGCGGTCAACACCACGACGTAAGGCACGTGCGTGGCGTCTAAGGCGTCCAACAAGCGACCCACGTTGCGATCCACGTCGGCGATTTGCGTGCACATTTCAGCGCCCTGGGTGCCATAGGTGTGCCCGACGTAATCGGTGGCGGATAAACCGACGGCGAGCACATCCACGGCGTTGCTCTGACCGAGTTTCAGTTCGTTTAATAACCCAATGGCCAGATTGGTGGTTAAGCGATCGAAGTCCACCGAGGTTCGGTAAGACTTCGCCGATTTGGGGAGCACGTCTGGCAAGGTGCCAACGGTTTGCTTGCCCACGGTAAACGGAATGGCATACCGCGAACACATTTCCGGCAACGCGGCTCGCGAGGGAAACTCCAACACGCGTTCGAGTTCTCGATTGACGTCCACAACGCTCTGTGGCGTCACGCCTACGCGATCTTTAAACGTGACGTATTGCGATCCATTGAAATACCACAAGGAGTCGGTGTGATGGCCTCCCATCATGACCGCCGCGCGATCTTTCCCCGCCACACTGACGATTTTTGATTGCGCGGACACGGCTTTGATGCGATCCCCCAGGGTGGGGACTTTTAAAAACTGCGGCGACACCTGATAGTCGTTGTGGGTGGTGCCCGCGATCGAGGGGTCTTCTGAGCAATACACTTGCTTGTCCGAACGCTCGACGCTTTGATCAATCCATTCATTGGCCACAATGCCCGTGCGCGCGGGGTGAGATCCGGTCAGGATGGTGGAATGACCCGGACACGTCTCCGTGGCGGCGTGGCTTTGAAAGGCCTGTGGAAAGACGACGCCTTGGGTTAATCGCTTCAATCCGTAGGCGTAATCCGCGCGGTATTGATTGAACAGATCCGCCGAAAACTGATCCACGGAGATCGCCACAATGAGTTTTGGCGCGTCCGTTGACGGCGACGCGACACCGGTCGTCGTCAGCGACGCCAAGACCGCCACCACCCCGCCTAAGCCGTATTTGATCCGAGTCATCGCCATCCCCTCTGGGTTCCACCCAACCGTTGCGGTCTCGACCGATTTTAACCATCTTATGTGAATCGGATGTTTCGGGTCAATGCGGATTGCCGATCCATTGATGGGTCAGCACGAGCGGCCGCCTGCCGTGATGCGCGCGTTTTCAGAGGATGAGGAGTTCACAGGTCTGCCAATGGCGTTCGGCGACGACGCGGGCTGCCGCAGCCAATCGATGATCCCGACAGAATTGGTGCACAGAATGCACCGTGTCGATGCACGAGAGCCGCTCGCGTTCGACAGCATCGTTGGGTTCAATTTTAAAGTTTGGTCGGGGCGAGAGGATTTGAACCTCCGACCCCTTGCACCCCATGCAAGTGCGCTACCAGGCTGCGCTACGCCCCGACCGGCGTTGAGCGGCGAACGCCACTCAAGTGACTATTGTAGCTGAATCCGTTGGACAATTACTTTCGAAGTAACTTGAGCAGGTCTTCTAATTCCACGCGCACCTGTCGGACGATTTGTTGAGCGGCCTGAGAATCCTCTTTGGCCTCTTCTCCCGACAGCTTCAAGCGCGCGCCGCCAATCGTAAAGCCCTCATCGTAAAGCAGGCTGCGTATTTGACGAATGACCAACACATCTTGATGCTGATAGTAACGGCGATTGCCCCGTCGTTTGGCCGGCTTTAACGTTGGGAACTCTTGCTCCCAATAGCGCAAAACGTGGGGTTTAACGGCACACAACTCCGCGACTTCACCGATGGTGAAGTACCGCTTAGGCGGGATCGTGGGCAATTCTAAATTATTGCTGGGTTCCAACATAAGACTCGACCTTCGCTTTCAACTTTTGACCCGGACGGAACGTCACCACGCGACGAGCGCTGATGGGGATTTCTTGACCGGTCTTCGGGTTTCGACCCGGACGCTGATTTTTATCGCGAAGATCAAAGTTACCAAATCCTGACAGCTTAATCTGCTCTCCATTCGAGAGTGCGTGACGCAATTCCTCGAAGAACAAGTCGACAAGCTCACGTGCTTCACGTTTGTTCAACCCTAATTGATTAAACAAAGCCTCTGCCATTTCCGCTTTAGTCAATGCCATCTCGGACTAACCTCATTATTCTCTAAATGCAGCCCCAACCTCGTCACTCAGTTTAGCCTTAATCTTCATAATTATGGCATCCACTTCAGTGTCCGCTAGTGTCCTACTTTTATCCTGTAATATCAAGCCGATGGCCAAACTTTTTCGCCCTTTTTCGATTCCTTGACCGCGGTAGACATCAAACAACACCAACTCTTTGAAGTTCTCATCGGCATTTTTTCGAACGACGCGTTCCACCGCTGCAAATTCAACCGCGTCATCCACAATTAAGGCGATGTCGCGGCGCACACTGGGCTGCTTGGAGGGGCTAACCCCGTGGGGCAAGGCAGCATCAACGAGGCCATCGACGGCCAACTCCATGAACACCGGAGAAATTGATAAGTCTATTTTTTTCAATAGCTTAGGATGTAATTCTCCAATGAATCCGAGGATTTTATCGCCCCGTCTGATCTGCGCCGAGCGCG
>Ga0164297_10000228_pt1 | contig 72634 bp, 63 predicted proteins | sample GEODES058metaG_FD_113539 | JGI IMG/M metagenome (GOLD analysis project Ga0164297, IMG submission 113539) | Dystrophic lake water microbial communities from Trout Bog Lake, Wisconsin, USA - GEODES058 metaG | ecosystem: Environmental > Aquatic > Freshwater > Lake | place: USA: Trout Bog Lake... | reverse complement strand
TTTGACCTTGTTTATTATGTTTATTTGAATATTTTTGGCTTGATAGGTACATTTATAAAAACTACTCAGTGGAAATAAACGCAAATTTTACAGAGAACGCTAAGAATGATTTTCACCTGGTGGTGAAGGCCCGCGAGGGGAACCAAAAGGCTTATGCCGACTTGATGCACAGGTATAAAGATTCCATCTATTTTATGGCCCTTAAAATGGTCAATAATAAAGAAGATGCCATGGACCTAACGGTAGAGACATTTGCCAAAGCGTTTGAGAAACTGGAAAAATACCAGCCTGATTATGCTTTCAGTACCTGGTTGTTCAGGGTAGCTACTAATAATTGTATCGATTTTATCCGGAAAAAGAAATTGAATACCATGTCTATCCACGGCATGGTTGACGATGACGGGGAAGAAAAAACGCTTCAAATAAAGGCCGATGTGCTTAATCCGGAGGAAACGTCCATAAAAAAGCAACAAACCCAGGAATTGAAAATTCTGATAGAAGGTTTGCCGCCGCGTTATCGCAACCTCATTACCCTGCGCTATTTCGATGAGTTATCTTATGAAGAGATCGCCGTACAGCTCGATCTTCCGCTTGGTACGGTAAAAGCCCAGCTTTTCAGGGCAAGGTACCTGCTCGGCAATATCATAAACCGCTTTAACCGGGATGACATCTGATATTATCAGCAAATACTTCCCCGGATTAACGCCTCTGCAAAAGCAGCAGTTTGAGCAATTGCCTGCGCTTTATAACCACTGGAATAGCCAGATCAATGTGATATCACGGAAAGATATCGACCTATTGCCTGAGCGTCATGTGCTTCATTCTCTGGGGATAGCCAAAATTATACAGTTTTTACCGGATGAACGGGTGCTTGATGTAGGCACCGGAGGTGGTTTCCCCGGTATTCCTCTCGCTATACTTTTTCCTGACACGCAATTTTTTCTGGCGGATTCTATCGGAAAGAAGATAAAAGTAGTCAATGAAGTTGCTAAAGCCATCGGTTTAAATAATGTTACCGGTGAACATATCAGGGCTGAACAGGCTCCGGGGAAGTTTGATTTTGTGGTTTCGCGTGCGGTTACTCAGCTCAAAGATTTTTATCCATGGGTGAAGAATAAATTCGCTCCACAATCAAAAAATAAGCTTCAAAACGGTATTTTATACCTTAAGGGCGGCGACCTCCAACAGGAAATAGCGGAGTCAAAACTTGCGGTAAAGCAGTTTTACTTAAAAGATCATTTTAAAGAAGAGTTTTTCGAAACCAAGCAAGTGATCTATATCAAAGCGCCCCGCTGAGCTTTTCAGGCTTAGCTATCGTATCTTTTTATTTTCTGATTAACCATTCATAGGGCCCCGTAATTCTTGCGGCATAGACGCTTAGTACGGTTATCACTTTAATGCTATAATGACAGTCTTTACGATCAGATCAAATATCCCAAAAGGGAATGGATCGATAAACTCATCAAACAGAGATTCTCAAAATCAGCTCCATTAAATAATAGGCGTTGTTTTGCTCTTATTATCCGTGGCTGGTTTGCTGGTTTTTCCTTTCTTTCGGGTAGTAGTGGTTTTTTTAGCTTTTGTGTTATCAGGTCTGGGTGGAGGCAGCGGTGGTGGTGCAGGCTCGCTTTTTTTAGGTTCGTCCTTAACAGCAGGCTGTTCGCTCGCATCTTTCTTTTTAAATGGGTTGATCTTTTTCAACTTATCCGCCATTTCTTTAAGCTTGGCGTTGATCGCTTCCTTTGTTTTGGAGTGTTTTTTCCCGGCACTATCCTGTGAATAGGCTTCACACGAAATGCCTAACATCAATACCATTGTTGTAATGAACAACAAGTATTTGCCTGTTTTTTTCGGGCCTATCATCCCTCGGTACTGTGACATGTTTAAAATGGAATAAACTTTTAGCAAAGCAAGATATTAAAATTCAGGTGAATGGGGAAAGCAATTTACCTATAGATTGCTATGCAAAAAGAATGCCGTGTTGGTCAGGCTAAATAATTTATTTGCTAAAAATTTGAGCAAAATGAATTTATTTTTAATTTCACACTGTTATCCATCTAAACCATGTCACTCCTGCATCAAATCGCATTAACTTTTGTTAAAAACATAGGCCCTGTATCCGCCAAAATGCTGTTATCGCATTTTGGGGATGCCGAACGGGTATTTAAAGTATCAAAAACCAAATGGCTGAAAGTGCCCGGAATTGGCGAATGGACGCTAAAAGGTGTAGATCTGGACGCGGCGCTGCAAAGGGCCGAAGAAGAAATTAAATATATAGAAGCCAATGATATTCATGTAATATTTTACTCGGATATCGAATATCCGCGCCGCTTGAAAAATTGCAACGACGGCCCCGTGCTTTTATATGCTAAAGGGCAGATGGACCTCAATCGGCGGCATGTAGTTAGTATTGTAGGCACAAGGAATGCAACCGAATACGGGAGGCAACTATGCCGGCAATTGATTGAGGAGTTGCAGCCCTATAATGTGCTGGTGGTAAGCGGTCTGGCATTGGGCATAGACGTGGCGGCACATAAAGAATGTGTGAAGCAAAATGTGCAAACCGTTGGTGTATTAGGGCATGGTTTGGATAGGATATACCCATACCATAACCAGGCAACTGCACAAAAGATGCTTGCCAATGGTGGTTTGTTGAGCGAATATCCTTCGGGTACTATACCTGATCGGGAAAATTTTCCGCAGCGCAATCGTATTGTGGCAGGGATGGCTGATGCTACCATCGTTATGGAGGCAGGTATCAAAGGAGGAGCGCTAATCACAGCAGAGATCGCTAATTCCTACAATCGCGATGTGTTTGCTTTTCCAGGAAGGATCGATGACGAGTATTCCGAGGGCTGTAACTTCCTGATCAGAAATAATAAAGCTGCCTTGCTTACCTGTGCTGCCGACCTTGCGTACAGCCTCGGCTGGGAAGAGGGAGCTCCAAAACCGAAGCGCGAGCAATTAATGCTGCCCATGGACCTTACGGTTGATGAAAGGGTGATCTTCAATGTTATCAGTCAGCATAAAACCCCATTATCTATTGACGACCTCAGTTTGAAAACTAATATGCCTTTAAGTCAGTTAGCGATGAATTTGCTGAACATGGAAATGCAGGGATATATCCGTTCTTTACCGGGAAAAATGTATTGCTTGAATTAAAATATTGCGATCAGTCTTCTTTGGGTTCGCTAAACCAGCTTAAATTGCCAGTCTGTGCACTTATTTCGGCCCAATCATTCAACTCAAATTCAAGCAGTGCAATGGCGCAGGTTGGAAATTCGACCCGTACATTACATAGGTAACTGACAATTTGTTCCATAGTAGGATTATGACCAACCAGGGCAATAAAATCATATTGGTTATTAAACTCATTGATCACTTCCAGTAAGGTGATTGGGCCAGCCTCATAGATCCGTGTGTCGAGCAGAGGGCCCGGCAGCGATAGAAATGCAGCAAAGATATCCGCAGTACTCCTGGTACGTAATGCCGGACTTGCAACCAATTGCTGAGGTATAAGTTGATTTGCTTTTAGTCGTACTGCCATTAACTCAGCGTCTTTGATACCCGAAAGTTTCAAGGGGCGCTCGAAGTCGTCATAATTTAAATCATGTACGGCTTTAGCATGGCGAATCAACAGCAACTTTTTCATTATTTATTTTCTTTATTATTGGCAAAATTAACAAGCCACTCGTTCGGTATCGTTTTCATACACTTAAAATGACCTTGTGGGCATTTTTCCAAACCAAACTTAGAGCAGGGCCGGCAGGACAATTCTACCCCAATAATTTCAGCTTCTTTTACCTGGTAGGGTTGTACGCCCAGCAATTCCGGTACAGTTCCGCCCCATATAGAACCAATCGGCACATCAAATGCTTCAGCAATATGTGTTAAACCGGTATCAAAACCTAAAATTCGTTCTGCTTTAGATACCAGAAATACCGATTCGTCCAATGTAGTGCTCCCGCAGGCGTTGTATACTTTATTTCCCGCAGCTTGCGCTATCTCAGCACCGTTGGCTTTTACATCTTCACCACCCAATAGCACAATTGGTAGATCTATTTGTTTGCAAATCTCAACGATCTTGTCATTTGGCATCCGCTTGGTGAAATGGGTAGCGCCAATTACAAAGGCAATGTATTTATCCTGATGAGACAATGGCAGCAATTCGGCCAGCGCGTACTGTTTTTTGAGATAATAGTTGATTGGTTTACCATCATTTAAAATACCCAAAGGCCTAAGGGCTTTGAAATACCGCTCCACCAGGTGTATAGGCTTAACTAGTTTTAATCGAAATTTCAGACTGAGCCATTTGCGGATGGGTTGTTTTTTATAAGTATATGACTTGATGCCAGTTCTGAATTTTATAATAGATGTACGCAGGTTATTATGCAGGTCTACTATAAGGTCGTATTGTTCCGCTTTAATGTCACTTAAAGTTTCGGATAGGGTAGGCTTCAAAAACAAAAGTTTATCCACATATGGATTGCCCTCATAAATATATCGAAACGCAGGTTTGGTCAGGAAATGAACTTCGGAATCCGGCAATTGGGTCTTTATGCACCTTACTACTGGTGTAGTATAAATGATATCGCCCATCGAGCTAAAGCGGATAACCAGTATTTTCATCGTTTATTTGATCTGATTCCTGATTTTTTGAATGATTGAAGTAGAAGAATACCCTTCAACGAAATCTATTGTCCTTACATCGCCGCCATTGGCAATAACTTCCTTGCCGCCAACAATGTTTTCGATGGCATAGTCGGCTCCTTTAACCAGAATATCAGGTAAGAGGGTTTTGATTAGTTTTAATGGTGTGTCTTCTTCAAATACAACGATACCATCGACAAAAAACAAGGCTGCCAATAGCGCAGCGCGGCTATTCTGATCGTTCACCGGCCGATCTTGGCCCTTAATTCGTTTAACCGAACTATCGGCATTAAGCCCGATTATGAGTTTATCACCCAGTTCTGATGCTTTTGCAAGATAGGTGATATGGCCTATGTGAAGCAGGTCAAAGACGCCGTTGGTGAAAACTACTTTTTTCCCTTCCTGTTGCCAGGCTTTAACCTGAGCCTGCAGTTTTGGAAGATCGCAAATTTTGTCAAGTAGTGTCTTTTCGATGTTGTGTCTCATATCGCATTAATATAAGACTTACAAAGTCTTTAAAACTTCGTGAGTCTGTCCAGATTCATCAATAAGCATCATCAACAGCCTTGCACAAAATATGGCCGATAAGGATATGCATTTCCTGGATACGGGCAGTTATTTCAGAAGGTACCACGATATTCAGATCGCAGAGCCCATTCATTTTACCACCGTTACGGCCACTAAGCCCTAGTGTATGGCATCCCAGGTTACGGGCAGTTTCAAATGCATTCAATATACCCTGGCTATTGCCGCTGGTTGAAATACCGATAAACAAATCGCCTGACTGTGCCAATGCCTCAACCTGGCGCGAAAACACATGCTCATAACCATAATCATTAGCGATAGAAGTTAGTGCCGAACTATCAACGGTAAGCGCAATACCCGGTAATGCTTTTCTTTCTTTCACAAACCTGCCACTTAATTCGGCAGCTATGTGCTGGGCATCAGCGGCACTACCGCCATTGCCCGCCAGCAATACTTTATTGCCGCTTTTTAGCGTAGAAACCATCAATTTACAAGCTATCTCGATATCGCGTGTTAGTCCATCTATTACACGCTGTATCAATTGCTGATGATCTTTTAGTTCTTCAATAACCATGTTTTATAATGAGTGAGCTAGAGATTGAGTGAATGAGTGAGTTAGTTAGTGTATGAGTGAGTTAGTGAATGAGTGAATTGTTGAATTGATATATTCCTATCTATTTAGTATTGCTATAATGCCCAATGCCTGATGCCCAATACCTAATTCCCCTATCCCTCAATATCTGCAATAATTTCTTCAATGGAAGTAGTAGCACTACCAACGCGGCGGATAACGATTGCGGCGGCATGGTTTGCAAGCTCGCAGGCTTCGGTAATTTCAAGGCCTGATGCTATAAAATAGGCCATGGTAGCCAAAACAGTATCGCCGGCGCCGGTTACGTCAAATACGGCAGTTGCTTTGACCGGAAGTAATTGGTATCCGATTTCATCTACAATAACCATACCTTCTTCCGAAAGCGTAACCACAAGGTACTCGGCCTCAGTTTGTTTAAATATCACTTTGGCGGCACGCTGCAGGTCCTCCACCGTTTTTACTGCTCCGGTTTTAGCTGCTTCAGCGAGTTCCTTTCTGTTAGGTTTAATGATAAATGCACCTTTATATTTTGCATAATCCAAGCCCTTCGGATCGACGATAACTTTTTTGTATTTGCTTTTTGCGAGTTTGATCAGCTTATGGGTAAGTTCAGCCGAGAACAAGCCCTTACCATAATCTGAAAAAAGTACAATATCGGCTTCCTGGATGTAATTCGATAGTTTTTCAAGTAATTCGAGCTCCAGTTGGTGTCCAAGGGCATCCGTTACTTCACGATCCACCCGAACTAACTGGTGGCTACCCGCAAGAACGCGTGTCTTAACTGTGGTTGGGCGATGTTTATCAGTAACTATACCATCCGTAGCAATACCTTCCTGAGTCATGATCTCTTTTAGCTGCCGACCAAAGGTATCATCACCAATAACGCCTGCTAAAGTTACCTGTGCGCCTAATGCCACCAGGTTTTGCGCTACATTGGCAGCACCTCCAAGCGTGGTAGATTCATTTTTTACATTGACGATAGGAACCGGAGCTTCCGGCGACAGGCGGGTAGCATCGCCCCATACATAGTGATCGATCATTAAATCGCCGATCACCAATATTATTGGTGGTTTTTGTTGTTGCTGTATAGCGCGTACTTTGTCTGTCAGCATGTTTTTTAATTCGGAATTCGGAATGTCGATTGCGGAAAGTGCCTATCTATCAGCCGAATGATTTATGGTTTTATTTTTCTTCGATTCAAATACTTTTTTGATCTCGCTCAAAGTTAAGGCGTTCAGGCACATTTCCTTGTATAAACCTCCTTTTCTTGCAGCTAAAATACCGTAATGCATATCTGTAAAGCCTTCCGTACGATGCGCGTCGGGGTTTATAGAAAGCATCACACCCTTTTCAAGCGCATATTGGTGCCAGCGCCAATCCAGGTCGAGCCGGAGTGGGTTAGCATTAACTTCAATTACCACCTCATTTGCGGCACAGGCATCGATCACTTTTTTAAAATCAAGTTCATATCCTTTGCGGCTCAGTAATAACCTGCCGGTAGGATGCCCAAGGATACTGGTGTATGGATTTTCCACTGCTTTAATTACACGGGCAGTAGCTTTTTCCTTATCCATTTTCAAATTTGAATGAACTGATGCTACGATAAAATCAAAACGCTGCAAAATTTCGTCGGGATAATCCAGCGATCCATCGTTTAATATATCTGATTCAATTCCCTTAAAAATATGAAAACTCCCCAGTTTGCGGTTCAGGCTGTCAATTTCTTCCTGTTGTTGCAATACTCTTTCAATACTTAAACCACTGGCATAAAAAGCACTACGGCTATGGTCGCACATACCCAGGTAGTCGAGTTTAAGAATATCACGACAATATAGGGCCATTTCTTCCAGTGTATTTACCCCGTCGCTCCAGGTACTGTGGTTGTGTAACGTGCCTTGCAGATCTGCATAAGTGATCAGCTTTGGTAGGGTATGGTTCGCGGCCTTTTCAATATAGGTACTATCCTCGCGAAGCTCGGCAGGAATAAAATCAAGGCCGGCCTGTTCAAAAATTGCTACTTCGTTTTCAGTATCCTTTATTGATGGTAAACGTTTTGCAAATTCAAACTTAAATTCTGCTGTACTGCTTTGCAGGAAAAGTTCTTTGTAGAATGAGCTGTATTTAACCAAACTGATATTTACCATAAGGCCATGCTCGGATTTACCGCTCATGGACGACTCAGTACAGGAAATATCAATAAGCAGATCAGCACCGGTAATCGTGTCAATTGCTTGTTGAAAATCATCGTTGCCTACTAAAATCGATAAATTTTCGATGATCTCACAGCAGCGCCGGTACTCACCTGTAAAGCTGATCAAAGCTTTGGGCAGTAAATCACCCAGTTTGCGCAAAAGTTCGTTCGCCTCAGTTTCGATCCTCGCATATAAAAACTTTCCGTTACTAGCCATCTTAAATTCAATAACACGGGCAATTTCTTCCTGAGTTTTAAGGCCAAAACCTTTAGCTTCTATCAGTCGGTTCTCGTTGCAGGCATAGTATAGCTCACCAACCGTTTCTATACCAAGTTCTTTCCAGATGGTGAGGATCTTTTTCGGGCCAATTCCCTTGATACCCAGCATTTCTACAATACCTTCGGGCGTTTGTTCAAGCAGGTTTTGCAGTTCGGTGATCTGTCCTGTTTCTATAAACTCGAGAATCTTAACCGCTGTACTTTTGCCGATACCATCTATTTTCTCCATCTCGGCCAGGCTTTTTGTGGCGATCTGGAAGGGAAGTTTATCTACCTTAAAAGCTGCATTGGCAACCGACTTGATCTTAAAAGGATTCTCGTCGTGCAATTCCATTAATTGCGATAAAAGGCGCAGGGTGCGGGCTATTGGTTTATTTTCCATCGAACGTACGAAAATACAAATAGTTCATGGATCATAGGTGATGGTTTGTCGTTGGATTCGATAGTCGATAGTCCATAGCCTTTTGCAATGCCTAATGCCCAATGCCCCAATGACGCGCAGCAAATGCCTCAATGACGCGCAGCAAATGACCCAATGCCCTAATGACGCGCAGCAAATGACTATTGCCTAATGAACCACTACATCATAGGGTAAACGCATCTGCGGGGTACGCATCATGGTGGAGAGGCTTTTTAATTGCTGATAATAGATATAATTATCGCCTAACTCAGATTTTACGGCCCGAATACGCATTTCCTCGGCAAAATTATTGCCAAGTTTGCTAAATAAGCCTTTTTGTTCGGGATAGGTCTCCAATATATAATCCTTGATACCGGCCTTTTTTGCTGCCGACTTAATAGCGTCATGGATATTGCCCAATCGGTCAACCAAACCGATACTGATTGCCTGGGTGCCCGTCCATACACGTCCCTGACCGATACTATTTATATATTCCTGAGTTTTGTGGCGGCCGTTGGCTACAGCTTTGGTAAACTCATCATAACCACGGTTGACCTGATTTTGCAGGATGCTTTTTTCTTCGGGCGAAAGTGGTCGGCTGATGTTGCCGAGGTCAGCAAATTTGCCGGTTTTCACGCCGTCAAAGGTAATTCCGAGTTTATCGTTAAGCAGTTTCTGCATGTTCGGTAAAATTGCAAATATGCCTATCGACCCGGTTATCGTATTGGGTTCGGCGATGATCGAATCTGCTGCGCAAGCAATATAATAACCGCCAGATGCAGCCAGATCGCCCATAGAAACAATAATAGGTTTAACTTTTTTGGTAAGATATACCTCGCGCCAGATCACATCTGAAGCCAGTGAACTACCGCCCGGAGAATTTATTCGCAATACCACGGCCTTAACCTTGTCGTCGAGTCTTGCACGGCGCAATGATTCGGATATACGGTCAGACCCTATGGTATTGTCGTCGCCATCACCACCGGTTATTTCGCCGGAAGCATAGATAACAGCTATCCGGTTTTTTGATTCGGTTTTATCGGTTTTATCTGTGCTGCCGCTATATTCGGCCAGCTCAACATTGTGCAAGTTCGCTTTTTCAGCAACATCAGTTCGTTCCCTCAATTCGTTCAATACTTCATCGCGGTATTTCAGTCCGTCAATCAGTTTGAAATGCAGCGCATCCTCGGGCGACTGTATTTTTAAATTATTTGCGATATCAAATAATTGATCTTTACTTACCTTACGTTCTTTGCTTATGCCGGTCAGAAAGTGGTCGTACAATGAACCGAGGTACGAATTTACCTGCAAGCGATTAGCATCGCTCATTTTTGTTAAAATATAGGGTTCAACAGCACTCTTATAGGTGCCAACTTTAATAACCTGCGCTTCAATGCCCAACTTATCAAGTGCGCCTTTCAAAAAGGTGATTTCGGTACTAAAACCTTTAAAATCAAATATACCTTTTGGGTTAATGTAAACTTTGTCGGCAACGGAGGCCAGATAATAAAAGCCCTGGGTATAAACTTCGGAGTAAGCAATGATGAATTTCCCCGATTTTTTAAAATCGATCAGCGCATTACGTATCTCTTCTGTTGTTGCCTGACCTGAAAGCATATAGCTTTCGTCAAGGAATATACCTTTAATGTTATGATCGCCTTTAGCTCTTTTAATGCTGGCCAGAATATCATTTAACCCAATTGCTTTTTCGCCATCGATACCCAAAAAGCCCAGACCGGCTAGCGGATTGTTAGGGGTACGTTCGGGGATCGAATTGCTGAAATTGATGTGTAATACCGAGTTTTCCTCAACTTCTGTATGTTTTTCGCTACTGGTTCCAGCCACAATACCGATGATCAGCACAACAAAAACGATAAAAATAACCAGGCTTGAAAGGAAGAACCCCAACATCGAGGCAAAAACAAATTTGAAGAATTGTTTCATTAAGTATATTAAACTTTATATCTATGCAAACTTAGCAATAGCTTGCTATAATTGTAAGAGCATTTTCTATAATATTTGTTACAACAATGATTGGTGTTTATTTGCTGTTGGGGAGTAATTTAGGCGATCGGGTAGGATACCTCGAACAGGCTACCGACTTGATAAGCAGGGATGTTGGAGCAATATTGCGTTTATCTTCAATATACGAGACACAATCCTGGGGGAAAACGGACGAGCCCGATTATTTGAATCAGGTTATATACCTTGAAACTGACCTGCCTGCCGGTACGATACTGGAAAAAATATTAGGGATCGAAAACAAAATGGGGCGCATCAGGCAAGTGAAATGGGGCTCACGTATCATTGATATCGACATCCTTTTTTATGGCGAACATACCATCAACCAACCCGGGTTGATCATTCCTCATCCCGAATTACATCATCGGCTATTTACGCTGGCGCCGCTTGATGAGCTTATACCTAATTTTATGCATCCGGTTTTGGGTAAACAAATTTTTGAATTGAAAAGTGAACTAAAAAGCGACTTGCACGTAAAAAAATTATAATTTAGACGCGTCTATAAACCCGATTATCCAGTGACCCAATCCAACAATAACAAGGATCTAGATCTTACCTTCTTATATGAAATAGCCGATGGCAGCAATGAATTTATCATTGAATCCATTGATATGTTGTTACAGCAGGCACCAGAAATGCTTGAAAGTATTGATACAGCAATTAAAGCAGGCGACTGGTCAGTTGCTGCAGCTTCGGCTCACAAGTTAAAGCCATCAATGGGATTTTTTGGGATGTTAGTTTCTCAGGAGCTATTGCAGGAAGTTGAACACTTGTGTAAAGCAGGTGCCAGCGATCCTGAATTGATCAAACAAAAATTTGCAGGCGCAAGTGAACTGATCAACAGTAATATACCTGAACTTACCCGCTTAAGGGCAGAAAAAGAGGCTGAGCTTTAAACTTTCGCGATCTTAAAACTATAGCTTTCCATGATGAGGTTAGCAAGCAGACTTTTGCAGGCCTGCTCAACTTTTTCATGGGCAATTGTTTCGTTTTCGGCTTCAATTTCAAGCGAAATGTGTTTGCCGATACGCACATTATGTATTTCGGCCAGACCCAGGTTTTTCATACTTCCGGTCACCGCTTTACCTTGCGGATCAAGGATTTCTTTTTTGGGCATTACGTCTATTTCAGCTTGGAACTTTGTCATTGGTGAATTTGAATTGGATAACCGATAAAGTGATATAAATAAATATGATCACCGGAACTGCGGCAAATTTAAAAAATAGTATCAATATAGCCGAAATCAGGAGTAATAAATAGCGATAGATATTTTTGCTTACGTCGTTCTTTTTGAACTTGAGCGACATCATTGGTATTTCTGCCACTAAAAGGGCGCACATCAATAACACAAATACCGCCAAAATCCAGGGGTTTAAAATGATATGCGAGAAATAGTTATGACTTACCAGGATCATTGGCAGTGAAGCGATCAAAATTGCATTTGCTGGAGTGGGCAAACCTATAAAACTTTCGGCCTGGCGTGTATCGTTATTGAATTTGGCCAATCGCAAAGCCGAAAATACAGAGATCAGAAATGCCGCGTAATTGATATAAGGGCTTAAGTTGGCTATTGGGGGCGATTGTAAGAACAATTCATACAATATTGCCGAAGGTAAAAATCCAAAGCTTACCATATCAGCCAACGAGTCGAGGTCTTTACCTATGCCCGAAAATGCCTGTAATACCCGTGACGCAAAACCATCGAAAAAATCGAAAATTGCTGCCAAAAACAAAGCATAAGCGGCATAAACTAAATTTTCCTGAAAGGCAAATACGATCCCCACACAACCGCTGAATAAATTGGCGCAGGTGATGGCGTTGGGGACATGTTTACGGATTCGCTTATTCATGGATGGTCATTGGTCATTTGCTGCGCGTCATTGGGTCATTGGTCATTTGCTGCGCGTCATTGGTCATTGGTCATTTGCTGTGCTTCATTGGGTCATTGAAAAAGGCTATGGACAATTGACTATGGACTTTCGACTTTGGACTATGAACAATTACGAATTCATCGAAATAAGGAATTCTTCGTTTGTTTTTGTGCCTCGTATCTGGCTTTGCAGGAATTCCATTGCTTCTTGTGAATTCATGTCGGCCAGGTGATTACGAAGTATCCAAACACGCTGTAAGGTATCGCGGTCAAGTAACAGGTCATCGCGACGGGTGCTTGAAGCCGTTATATCGATAGCAGGGAAGATACGTTTGTTAGATAATTTACGATCAAGCTGCAGTTCCATGTTACCTGTACCTTTAAATTCTTCAAAGATAACTTCGTCCATTTTTGAGCCGGTTTCTGTAAGCGCTGTTGCAATAATGGTCAATGAGCCACCATCCTCAATGTTACGGGCCGCACCAAAGAAGCGTTTTGGTTTATGAAGCGCATTGGCATCAACACCACCAGATAATATTTTACCCGATGCAGGTGCAACTGTATTATAGGCACGTGCAAGGCGCGTGATAGAGTCGAGCAGGATCACTACATCATGGCCGCATTCAACCATGCGTTTTGCTTTTTCCAAAACAATATTAGCAATTTTTACGTGACGTTCCGCCGGTTCGTCAAAGGTTGAAGAAACCACTTCGGCACGTACGCTACGGGCCATATCGGTTACTTCTTCCGGACGTTCGTCAATCAGCAGTATGATCAGGTAAACCTCCGGATGGTTTTTTGCAATGGCATTGGCTACATCTTTCAGCAACATGGTTTTACCTGTTTTAGGTTGTGCCACGATCAAGCCACGTTGCCCCTTACCGATAGGCGAGAAGAGGTCCATGATTCGGGTGGAGTAATTGTTCATATCGGTGAACAATTCCAATCGTTCCGATGGAAACAAAGGCGTTAAGTGGTCAAATGGTACACGGTCACGTACCTCGGCAGGAATACGTCCATTGATCGCTTCAACGCGTACCAGCGGGAAATATTTTTCACCTTCTTTTGGCGGGCGGATACTTCCGCGTACGGTATCGCCGGTTTTTAAACCAAATAGTTTGATTTGCGACTGTGAAACATAAATATCATCCGGCGAGGTTAGGTAATTATAATCTGATGATCTTAAAAAGCCATAACCATCAGGCATAATTTCTAAAACACCCTCATTAACGATCACATTATCAAAATCGAGGTTTATGGCCGGATCAGGTGTTTTTGATGAGTTCTGTCCATTATTGAAACGACGTTCAAACTTAGCTGGCTTAGCTTCAACCGGTGCTTCTTCTGCTTTAACCGGCGCCTCTTCCTGGCCGGGTTGTTCGGCTACCGGTGTAAATGCCGGCGCTTCTTCTTCATTTTCTTCGGCTGGGGTTACTTCATCCGGTTCGTCAAACAGGTTGGTGTCATCCAAAGGCACTTCAACTCTGGGTATATTGCTTGTAGATTTAAGTGTACGAATCCTTTTGCGTGGCCTGTCGGCATTTTCAGGTGCTTTAGCCTCTGCAGTTGGTTCAGCGTAAACACTTTCAACGGCAGCCTGCTGTGCGCGGGCAGCATCTATTAATTGTTGTTGTTGGATTATGTTTTCGATAAGTTGTGCTTTGCGGAGCTCATCAGCTTCGGCAATACCCAAGCTTTTGGCAATGTCACGCAACTCTGAAACGAGCTTATCGTTCAATTCTGTTGTATCAAACATGATATAAAAAATAGTTCAAAAGGAATAAAATTTTTAAGAGAAATTAACCTGCAACTTATCTATGCAACATCTAAAACTAATGAGTACAGTGGAATTTTAAATTGTTTCTTTAGTGCAAGAAAAATTCAAAGGATAACGTTGCAATTTTAGTCATTAAATTTTATAAATCAAAAATTTTGAAAAAATATCTTTAGTTGGTAACACCTCGCTTATTGTTTAGTTTTGCAGCCGAATAATAAATATCACCCATGCTTTCGCGCCAGCAACTTATCCAGCAAATCAAACAAAAAAGATCGTTTTTATGCGTCGGCCTAGATACAGATATCGAAAAGATTCCTTCTTTTATCAAGGAGGGATTTGCAGACCCGATATTTGAATTTAACAAGAGAATAATTGATGCCACACACGATCTCTGTATCGCCTATAAACCTAATGCAGCTTTTTATGAGCGCCATGGTGTTGCCGGCCTGCAAAGTTTGATCAAAACCAGTGATTACCTGCCTAAGGACTGTTTGAGTATTATTGATGCCAAGCGTGGTGATATTGGAAATACCTCAGGCATGTATGCGCGTACTTTTTTCGATAAAGCAGCAGCTGGGATGGACTTTGATGCCATTACCGTTGCGCCTTATATGGGGAATGACAGCGTAACACCTTTCCTTGCTTTTGATGGTAAATGGGTTATCCTGCTTGCGCTTACCTCCTCGGTAGGTAGTAAAGATTTCCAGTACCTGGATATAAATGGGCAAACACTTTATGAAACGGTGATCCAAAAGGCTAACACCTGGGCCGATGCAGACCGTATCATGTTTGTGGTAGGTGCAACCAAAAGCACCGAATTTAGCAACATTCGTAAATATGCACCCGATAATTTCCTGTTGGTGCCCGGCGTTGGCGCTCAGGGAGGTAACCTGCAGGAGGTTTGCCAATACGGAATAACAAAGGATTGTGGTTTGATCGTAAATGCTTCTCGCTCCATCATCTATGCTTCAAATGGTGAAGATTTTGCCGAAGCAGCAAGAGCCGAAGCACTAAAATTGCAGCAGGAAATGGAAGGGGAGTTGGTGAAGGCGGGCGTGATTTGAGGTAGTATCAGGCAAACACCACCATCCGCTCCGGATACTTTATGGCGTAGTTAGATACCATATTCCGGATATAGTCATTGCCCGGATAAGGGGTAAGGTGGTTTTTTAAATCATCAAGGCCGTTAACTGACAGGTCCTGGGCAACGTAGCCCATACCATAAAACTGACCTTTTTCGATCAGGATACAACTGTGCTCATCATTCCGCCGACCTTCATCCCGTACAGCAAAAGTTGGTAAAGTATCTTTCAGTTTATCAATGGCCCATTGCACCTTCTCATTATAGGTATCGGGGTTTTCTATCCCTTCACAAGCACAAATTGGCCCATTAGCGCCGGTGCAGAGCTCGTTGTTGGTTTGAATGAAGCACAATTTGGGACACAATTCAAAATCATCTATCAGTCGAAGTAAAATGTTCCTGCCATCCAACAGCGAGTTGCAGGTGTAAAGCGGAGCTGCATGTTTGCGCCTTTTATCTACCGCCAGGCGCATATAGCCGCGCTGGTCTTCAAAACAATAGATCCCGAAGCTGTGCTCATAGCGTTTTAAGGAGCGGTTATATTTAGGCCAGAGTCGTTTGATCTCAATAGCTTCCAGCACAAAGGCTACCAGCTCAGTACCGCAATCCTGATAGCTTATATGATGAATGTTTTTCAAAAATTCCTGACGCTGATAACCGGCATTATTTCCCGAAAAATGGCTCAATACACGCTTTTTAACGTTGCGCGCCTTGCCTACATAAATCACTTTGCCTTTCTCGTCGTGGAAATAGTATACTCCGGGGGTATATGACAACTTGTCGATATCTTCTTTAGGCAGGTTTGGCGGCAGGGTTTGGTCCTTCGATTTTTGCTTGAGCATCGCCTGTACATGGTTGCCGCTATCCTGTTGAAGCAACAAGGTAAAAAGAGTTGCCGTAGCTTCCGCATCTCCTGCCGCACGGTGACGAGCATCGTTAGGAATGCCCAAATAATGACAAAATTTACCCAGGCTATATGAAGGTAGCCCGGGCATAATTTTGCGTCCCAATCTTACCGTACATAATTTGGGCGATTGCAGTTCATACCCTGCATTCAATAAATGATGACGGATGAAAGAGTAGTCGAAATTGACATTATGGGCCACAAATATTTTACCGTGAAGCAGGTGGTATATATCGGCTGCAACTTCATCAAAAGGAGGAGCCTCCTGTACCATTTCGTTGGTGATGCCGGTGAGCGCTCTTATGTACACCGGAATATCCTGTTTGGGGTTAACCAGCGTGCTGTAACGTTGCGTTACTTTCTTGCCATCGTGCAAACAAATAGCCACTTCGGTTATGCCATTTGCGTTGGCATGACCACCCGTGGTTTCTATATCGACGATGGCGTACATGGTTCCAAATTTACTTTTTTTGTTGGAAGGTTGTAATGTTGAAATGTTGGAAGGTTGTAATGTTTTTAATAACAAAAAATAAACCCGGCTAGTAGTTAACCGGGTTTACAATTATTTCAGATTTTTTTTAACGTTTCAACTTTCCAACGCTAAAACAAAAATTATTTCTTCTTCGCTTGCGTCTGTTGCTGGCGCATCATTTCTTCCATACGGGCCTGGAAACCTGATTTCTTCTTCTTGTCTTCGGGTTTCTTTTTGTTTTCCTGTATCTGGGCGTGTATCTTCTTATCGTCAACCATCAAACGAATGAGGTATTGCTGTAAGAAAGTGAACATGTTGGCCAGGAAGTAATAATAGTTCAAGCCTGATGGATAGCTGTTAAGCGTGATAAGGAAAATGATCGGTGTGATATAGCCGATATATTTCATTTGCCCGGTTGCACCAGATATCTGGTTATTGAAGTAAGTATAAACCAACGTAGATATCGTCATCAGCAAACACATTAAGCTGATGTGGTCCGTACCAAAAATTGGTGAAAAGGTGATCACAGAGTCATACGTGGAAAGGTCATGCATCCACAAAAAGCTTTGTCCGCGTAACTCAAATAAACTTGGGAAAAAGCGGAAGAAAGCAATTACGATAGGCATTTGCAGCAATAATGGCAAACATCCACCGAGCGGATTTACACCGGCTTTCTTATACAATTTCATGTATTCCTGTTGAAGCAGGGTAGGGTTGTCTTCGCCAACTTTGGCTTTGATCTCGTCCATCTCCGGCTTCAGGATACGCATCTTAGCCATGGAAAGGTATGACTTGTAAGTAAGCGGCGACAACACTACTTTCAATATTACAGTCAATGCCAGAATAACCAGGCCATAGTTCCAGTTGAATTTTTTCAGCAGGTTGAAGATAGGAATGGTGGCATAACGGTTAACGTATTTCAACGGTCCCCAACCGAGGTTAACGATCTTATCAAGGTCATGACCCTGTTCGGTAAGTAAACTGAACTGGTTTGGGCCAAAGTAAAATTCCAGAGGTAAGCTGCCATCTGCACCACGTGCAAAAGCCAGACTGGCCTTCATTTGCTTTACGTGATTAGCATCGGTGATATCTGTTGTAACAGAAAGATCTGATTTTTCAGCACCTTGCTTTGAAATAAGAACACCTGAGAAGAAATGCTCCTTAAATGCTACCCATTGTAGTTTTTTGTCGATTATGTTTTTCTGATCGTCCTTGCCTTCGCTCAGGTAATCAACATCGTTTTCGGTATTATAATAGAACACCGTCGAATAGGTACGGTCAAGCTTCATATCCTTTTCCTGTTTCCGAACGCTTGCGGCCCAGTTCAGGATCAAGGTATTACTATTGGCAATCACGTTATTCAGACCGCTGGTTTTTATGGTAAGGCCCAATTTATAGCCAGTACCTTTAAGCGTGTAGATATAATCAATGTATTGCGTTGCACTGTAATTAAGGCGTAGCGTTACAGATGCCGAATCTTTTGCCGCAACACTCAGGTTTTGCGCGTTGCTGGTAAAGAAATAATCGTTAGTGTTGATCGGTTTATCCTGTACCCTAAGGTTTAAGCCGAAGCTGTTATTGTCGTCACCATCAAATAAAATAAGCGGTTTTTGATCGTAAGTTTTGTAGTTTTTCAACTCTACTGAATAAACGCGACCACCTTTATTGCTCAATTTAACCAGCAATTCCTGATTTTCGAGGGTGATGAATTTTTGAGTACCAGTTGTTGCAATGCCAAAGGGTATGCCTTTTAATGCAGCAGTATCAACAGCAGCGACTTTTTTGGAAGTATCCGGCTTTATGGCCGCCGTATTTTTATGACTCGTTTTTGCCAGGGCGATAGAGTCCTGCAGGTGTTTTTCCTTTTTAATTTCAGCATCAGATGGCTTCAATAAAAAGTAAGAGCCGATCATGATCACAACGATCAGGATAAACCCTGTATATGAATTCTTATCCATTGTTAATTAGCGTACTTTGTTACTTCTTGCGGGAATATTCCAGCGAAGCGGCGACAAAGTTAACAAAAAGTGGGTGAGGATTAGCAACTGTTGATTTTAATTCGGGGTGAAACTGCCCGCCAATGAAAAAAGGATGTTTTTTGAGTTCGATGATCTCAACCAATCCATTGTCGGGGTTGATACCTGATGGTACAAATCCGGCATCCTCATATTGTTTCAGGTATTTGTTATTGAATTCATAACGGTGACGATGACGCTCGTTGATGCGCGATTTTCCGTAGATAGCCGATGCCTTGCTGCCTTTTTTCAATTCGCAGGCGTAAGAACCCAGACGCATGGTACCGCCTTTGTTTTTAACTTTTTTCTGCTCTTCCATCATGGCAATAACCGGATGCGGCGTATGCTCATTCATTTCGGTACTGCTCGCATTTTTCAATCCTAATACATGTCGACCGAATTCTACGACAGCACATTGCATGCCTAAACATATACCGAAGAAAGGGATATTGTTTTCACGTACATAACGTATCGCTTCAATTTTACCTTCAAATCCGCGTTCACCAAAACCAGGTGCAACCAGTACGCCATCCAGGTTTTGAAGCCTTTCAACAGCATTTTCTGGTGTTAATTGTTCTGATGGGATATACTCTACCTTTACTTTGCACTCGTTTTTAGCACCCGCATGGATGAATGATTCGGTAATAGACTTATAAGCATCCGGCAACTCCACGTATTTTCCTACCAGGCCGATCCGTACCTCGGATGTAGGGTTTTTTAATCTACCCAAAAAGTCTTTCCAGCTTTCCAGATCGGGTTCGTTTTTGTTAGGTAATTTTAGCTTGGTAAGTACCGTTTTATCCAGCTGCTCTTTCAGCATCAATAAAGGAACATCGTAAATGGTTGATGCGTCGATACTTTCAATAACTGCGTTGATATTTACGTTACAGAACAAGGCTATTTTTTTACGAATATCCTGGTTAATATGGTGCTCGGTACGGCATACCAGGATATCGGGCTGGATACCATATTCCAGCAGCATCTTAACAGAGTGCTGGGTAGGTTTAGTCTTTAATTCGCCTGCAGCCGCCAGGAATGGGATCAGTGTTAAATGGATCACCAACGAGTTACTCTGTCCGATCTCCCACCTGAACTGGCGCACGGCTTCCACAAATGGAAGCGACTCGATATCGCCCACAGTACCACCAATTTCGGTGATCACGATATCATAATCGCCACTTTCACCCAGAATGCGGATATTTCTTTTGATCTCGTCCGTAATATGCGGTACAACCTGCACGGTCTTACCTAAAAATGCGCCTTCACGTTCTTTATTGATCACATTTTGGTAAATGCGACCAGTGGTAATATTATTGGCCTGTGAGGTTGGCGTATTAAGGAAACGCTCATAATGACCAAGGTCCAGATCTGTCTCGGCACCATCTTCGGTCACATAGCATTCGCCATGCTCATAAGGATTCAAAGTACCCGGATCAATGTTGATATAGGGGTCGAATTTTTGGATGGTAACGCGATACCCGCGGGACTGGAGGAGCTTAGCTAAAGAGGCAGAAATAATGCCTTTCCCTAACGACGAAGTAACGCCGCCCGTCACAAAAATGTATTTGGTCATGATGATCAGTTATTTTGGAACCGGTTTTTGAACCGTTTCCGGCTGTTTGTGTACGGGATACAAAAGTAGCAAAAATTTTGGTACTCCGACGGGTGCACTCACAATTGTTGAAAAGGTTTTGGTTGTGGATAATCAATTTGAAAATTTGAAGATTTGAAAATTTGCAGATGGCAATTTGAAGATTTGGTAATTTGAAAATTTGCAGATGGACTATCATTAATATTCAAATCTTCAAATTAACCAAATTAACCAAATCCTCCGGCGTATCAATGGCGTAGGTTTCCAAATCAGTTTCGGCAACTTTAATTTTGTAACCGTTTTCTATCCAGCGCAATTGTTCTAAACTTTCAGCTTTTTCAAGAGATGATACCGGGAGTTTGGTTACCTGGTGTAAAATATCTACCCTGTAACCGTAGATGCCAATGTGCTTAAAAAAAGTGAAGTGCTGTAACCAGTTCTCCTGTTCCTGACCGCGGATATAGGGCAGGGGCAGGCGCGAGAAATAGATGGCTTCGGAATTTTTATTGATGATAACTTTGGGCGAGTTTGGATTAAATAATTCCTGCTCACTGCCAATTTTTTTGACCAAAGTTGCCAGCTGCGTATCCCGCGAATCAAAGCAGGAGATCAACTTGCCGATCTGCTCAGGATCAATAAACGGTTCATCACCCTGTATATTGATGATAACCTCAAAATCCGGGAATTGCAAAGCTACTTCTGCACAGCGGTCGGTTCCGCTTTGGTGTTCCGATGAAGTCATCACCGCCTTGCCACCAAAAGCCAGTACATGTTTAAAGATGCGCTCATCGTCTGTTGCCACCAAAACCTCATCAAGCTTCACACACTTTTTAGCCTGTTCATAAACCCTTTGGATCATGCTCTTGCCGGTAATATCAACAAGCGGCTTACCCGGGAAACGGGTAGACGCGTAACGGGCGGGGATAAGACCGAGGATTTTCATGGTTTTGTTAGGCATTTGGCATTTGTCATTGAGTCATTTGTGGTTTGCTGGAATTTGTAAACTTTTGCCTGTAATCCAAAGCAAATGTTCAAAGCCGCGCAGCATATGCCTAATGCCCAATGACATTTGAGTTAAAATAACCCGTTGATCTCCCGCTCAATGCTCTCTACAATAGCAGCCATATCTTCTACATTGTTAGCGAAATCGAGTTTGTCTTTATCGAGGATAAGCAGTTTGCCGAGTTTATAATTTTTGATCCATTTTTCGTACTTCTCGTTCAGTTTTGAGAGGTAGTCTAATCGAATACCGATCTCATATTCGCGACCGCGACGCTGTATATTGTTAACCAGCGTAGGCACTGATGCTTTGAGGTAAACCAGCAGGTCAGGCGGTTTTATGAAGGAAGTGATGTTACCGAAAATAGCTGCATAGTTCTCGTAATCGCGGGTTGTCATCAGGCCCATATCATGCAAGTTTTCGGCAAAGATATAAGCGTCTTCGTAAATGGTACGATCCTGAATGATATTGCGATTGCCTTGCTGAATGTCTACAATTTGCCGGAAACGACTATTAAGGAAATAGATCTGCAGGTTAAAACTCCAGCGCTTCATGTCGCTGTAAAAATCCTCCAGGTACGGATTGTTATCTACAGCTTCAAAAACGGGTTCCCATCCGTAGTTTTTGGCCAGCAATTCGGTCAATGTGGTTTTTCCGGCGCCTATGTTTCCTACAATTGCAATATGCATTTCTTAGTTCTTGGTTAATAGTTCATAGATCATGGTTCAAAAATCATCGTTATTTGATGGTTCATGGATCATGGTTGATGGGACAGAGGTCAAATTTTGTAAACTGTGCCCGACTAAGATACATTTTTGACTAATAGCTCACAACAAAGCACTCAAAGCAATTTCCAAAAATTTCTGCCGCAAAATCATCAACCAGAAGCTAAGTTCCGGCAACCAGTTAAAAACTTCTGAAGCCAATGATCTCTCGCACTTCTCTGATTGTTTTGGATGCGCTTTCGCGGGCTTTGATCGCACCATGGCGTGCAACCTGACGCAAATATGGTGCGTCGGAAGCTATGGCGTTGATTTTTTCGCGGATAGGGGCAGTAGCAATGATCATATCTTCAGCCAGTTGTTTTTTCAGATCGCCGTAACGAACCTGGCAGGTATTATATAAATGATCAAAATGCTGGTACGTATCTGGTGCCGAAACAACTTTCAGCAGGTCGAACAGATTTTGAATTTCCTGAGGTTTTGCCTGATTTTCAACGGTTGGTCCGCTGTCTGTTACTGCACGCATTACCTTTTTGCGGATTACCTCAGGCGAGTCGGATAAATAAACGGCGTTAGCCTCTCCTTCAGATTTACCCATTTTACCTTTGCCATCCAAACCCGGAATTTTTACCAGGTTCTCGCTAAAGCTGAAGGCATAAGGCTCGGGGAAATAATCCTGATTGTATAAACGGTTGAAGCGATTGGCAAAGGTGCGCGACATTTCTAAATGTTGCTCCTGGTCCTTACCTACCGGTACTTTTACAGCTTTATGAATAATGATATCAGCCGCCATTAATACCGGGTAAGTTAGCAATCCGGCATTCACGTTATCAGGCTGGGCGCGAACTTTATCTTTAAAGGATGTGCTGCGCTCCAACTCCCCTAAATAGGCATTCATATTTAAATACAGGTATAATTCGGCTATTTCCGGCACATCCGACTGTACATATAATGTTACTTTCTCCGGGTCAAGACCCGCAGCGAGGTATTCAACCAAAACCTGTTTGATATTTCCATGCAGATCTTCCGGTGTAGGGTGGGTGGTTAACGAATGCAGATCGGCAATAAAAAAATAGCAATTGTATTCGTGCTGCATTTTCACGAAGTTTTGTACAGCTCCATAATAGTTACCCAGGTGTAATTTACCGGTAGAGCGGATACCACTAACAACAGTTTCCATAATGCCGCGAAAGTAAGGAATTTTTGAGATGGGTAGGGTAAAAATTTGCTGTAGTATGAATTTTCGCCCCAGCCAGGCCCTTTCCACAAAATGGGACCGCGGTGGGGGAAACTAATCATCCTATCCCATAATTTTTATATTTTTGAGATCGATGAAAAGTATTTTAAAGAAGTTGCACGTACATGCCTACCGGCTTTGTGTTGCACTACTTTACCTTTTGTGTTACCCTTATCTCTATTTTCTTGCCAATAATACAAGGCGCTATCGCCGTTTGGTAACTATGCGCCGCCGTATTGCAAAGGCCAGTTCGGCTATGGTTGGTATTTTTTATCGTTTTGAATATGATGTACCTGTTGACTGGACAAAAACCTACGTAGTTTGCCCTAATCATACCACCAGTATTGATATTTCGGCTATGTGTGCCATGATCGATGGCGATTGCAGCTTTATGGGTAAAGAGGAGCTGAGCGAAAGTGCTGTAACCAGCCTTTTTTTCCGCACCATTGACATAGCTGTAAAGCGCGAAAGCAAAATTTCGTCCTATCGGGCATTTAAAAGGGCAGCGCAAAATCTGGAAGAAGGTACTACCATGATTATTTTTCCGGAAGGCGGTATCGCTGATGTTTACCCACCTGTTTTGCAGTCCTTTAAAAACGGTCCTTTCCGACTGGCTATTGACGCCGGGGTGCCGATAGTGCCGGTTAGTATCATCGATGCCTGGCAGGTTTTGTGGGATGATGGACTGAAACTTGGCAGCAAACCGGGCAATTGTCATATATTTGTCCATAAACCCATTGAAACCACCGGCCTTGGTCCGGATGATGCAGACGAGTTGAAGCAAAGAGTTTTTGATGTGATTAAAGAGAAGCTTTAAAGTATGACTATCGATAAAGAGACCGTAGATAAGGTGGCCCACCTGGCACGCCTCGAATTGGCTGAAGATGAAAAACTTGTACTTATTGAAGATATGGGTAAGATACTTGATTTTATGGATAAGCTAAACGAAGTTGACACTACTGGTGTTGAACCTTTGGTTTATATGACCGACGAGATCAATGTGCTGCGCGAAGATGTGATCAGCCACGAGATCACCCACGAGGAAGCACTCAAAAATGCACCTAAACATGATGGAGACTACATTTTGGTTGCGAAAGTGATTGAGAAGTAGTCCGCGTAAGTCGGAAAGTCCGCTTAAGTCCGAAAGCAACCTGAAATCCTATACAACTACATGGGTTTAAAAGTCCCTCTCACCGGGAGAGGGGTAGGGATGAGGCGAGGTTGGAAGTCCGCATAAGTCGGAAAGTCCGCATAAGTCCGGAAGCTTGTTTAGGGTTCTGGCAAAATGCCAGGATATAATTTTTCTTTTTACGATCAGCAATCTTTCCGACTTCCGGCCTTTCCGACTTTCTGACTATCTCCTGTAACAAAACACCTATCAACGCAGTCAAACAACAAAAAACGAATGGAGCCACTTATAACCATTAAAGAAATTGGGCGCAAATATGTTATCGGCGCTGAGACAATACATGCGCTAAAATCGGTGTCATTATCCATCAATAAAGGCGAATTTGTGGCTTTAATGGGGCCCTCTGGTTCGGGCAAATCAACCCTCATGAATATTCTTGGTTGCCTTGATACACCCAGTAAAGGCGATTATATCCTCAACGGCATTGATGTGAGCCACATGACCGATAATGAACTTGCAGAAGTTCGGAATAAAGAGATCGGGTTCGTTTTCCAGACATTTAACTTATTGCCCCGAAATACCGCATTAGATAATGTGGCTCTGCCGCTTATATATGCCGGGGTAAATAAAGAAAATCGCCACGAAAGGGCTTTGAAAGCACTCGAAAATGTGGGTCTAGGAAATCGTGTCGACCATAAGCCGAACGAACTCTCAGGTGGTCAGCGCCAGCGTGTGGCTGTTGCGAGGGCACTTATCAATAACCCTTCGATCATTCTGGCCGATGAGCCAACGGGTAACCTGGATACCAAAACCTCTATCGAGATCATGGGATTGTTAGAAGATATTCATGCCAAAGGAAATACCATCATTCTGGTAACCCACGAGGTGGATATTGCCATGCACGCTCACCGTATTGTGCGTATGCGCGATGGGTTGATTGAAAAGGATTATGCTAATCCTGATATTCACAGAGTAGATCGCACTGCCCCGGTTGCTTGATTTAGCAATCGATCTGCAATTAATCAGCAATTATTACATAACCTTACTACAAAATCAGCAAGGTTCATGGCTGTTTCGGGAGAAATAGGTTTGCCATAGCCAATGATCAGCGTATGGTCGAGGATTTCAATCAACACATCTTCATGCCTGATATCCATGGCAACATTTCTAAAGTTTCTATCCATCGCCATATCGGCTTTCCAACGGTCGTTAACCAATACATAATAGGTATCGCTGAAAGCTTTGTCTTCTTCAAAATCAAGCTCGACAGGATGTACCAGTTCAATAATTTTATCAACTAAAGTTTCTGGTCTGATCAACACCCTGCCAAAGTCTTTTTTGAGATAGGCCAGGGCCCAAACCTGGTATTCCGTGTCATTAGATGTTTCGGGAAGTCGAGCGTTCTTTTTTACTAATTTATTGGTTTCAGTAAACAGCATATAACAATCGCTGCGTCCATTTTTTATCGTAAAGCTGCCCTTGATATTTACGTTTAAACAATCCCTGAAGACTTCGAAGCCGGAAAGCTGGAAATCGATATTCCCTGTAAGATCAATACTGAAGCGATTTTTCAATGCCTTATAGGTATCCAGAAACAGGTCTATCTGGTCGCTGTTCAAGCCTACAGTATCGAAGGGGTAATTCATACACAATTATAGAACACGATTTTGATGATTAAAAGGATTTTCAAGTTTTTTAATTTCGTGCCCCCACCCATATTCGTGCCCCCACCCATATTCGTGTCCACCCCATTTTCGTGTCCACCCATGTTCGTGTCCCCACGAACATGCACGCCATGCTAATCCACCCATGTTCGTGTCCCCACGAACATGCCCACCATGTTAATCCTCCCCATGTTCGTGTCCCCACGAACATAAAATTCAAAAAACTATGCTTAATTTCAAATGCCATTTACGGCTTTAAGATATTTCAATTGCGGGCCGGTAAACGTTGACCAATTAAATAAGTGAACACCATGAAAAAATATAGCCTTTTGTTATTGATCGTATCATTCATCGCCTGCAATTCGCAGGATCCAACAGCTAAAAAATATGGACTTGATTTTAATCAAAAACGGCAGACTTTAGGCCTCCCAGCGCTGCAAAGTAGCTGGAAATTGGTTAAAAACGTTCAGGGTATACTCCGCTGGGCACCAGAAGGTAATTTAAACGGTCCCGGCTATATCCATAAAGAGATCATGATTAAAAACGATCAAATTTATAGCGAGGAAAACCGATTTGAAGGTAAAAACAAATATACCCGCGATGGAACCGATTATAATGAGGAAGTATATATAGGTTGTTATTTTGATGATAAAGCTCAGGTAAGCGAATGGAACTGCATTTTTAAAGGAACCAGAAACCCCATCAATGGTTCGCCTTCTGAGGGCGACACCCGGATCACGGTTAAACAAGCAGATTCGATCGTGACGGCCTGGGGAGTAAAATATTAAACACGGTTCAAGGACACGATTCAAGTAAACGATTTTGGGATTTTTGTTGGATTTCCTTGATTCTTGATACCTGCTGTGCAGGTAAACTGATGTTTCCGCACTAACGCCCCGAAATTACCAATGCCAAATGCCCAATGCCCATTCACTAATTCACTCACTCAATACTTATACGCCGTCATCGCCCCGCACGAACAGGCACAGTTTGGATCGCTTGCGCCCAGCTTTTTTAAGAAATACTGGTAATAGCCTATCCTGTCGTTCATGTTAAACATGTTTTCGCCTTTGCCGCATTCCACAGCACCGTTGATGATATTGATGGTCATGCCAAAACCTGGTTTGCGATTTTTGGCGATATCATCTGCCTTGGGTTTCCATTTGCCGGTCATTACATCATGGGCCGATGGTTTATAGGTTTGCGGTGTCATCCAAAAATAGATAGCAGCTTCAAATGCTACTACGGGATCGGTTTCTACCAGGTCGGGATTGCTGAGCAGTATTTTTTTATCACCGAACATGCAGGCCGAGGCATAACCATAATTGCCATTATAGCTTAATTGCAGCGGACCTCGACCATAATATTTTTTGCCCGGCGCAGCAGGGTAGGTCTCATTAGGGTATATATAAGGCAAACTGGTATTGCTTTCATGAATAAACATTAGTCCGTCGTTATACTTGCCATTTTCGCCATGGCGTGTCTCATGAGCAATATTGGCAAAAAAAGCAGCCAGCTCTTTTTTATTCCCTTGCAGATCTAGCTCGCTGCAGAAATTTCCGTAGTTAACATCGTAAACACTGTCGGGTTTTTCTTTGGCCCATTCTTCATTCCAATCCTCATCCTGCCGTACTATCGTTACCTTTCCGGTGCTTTTGTCAATGCGGCTGATCTGGTAAACCGAGATAGCGCGTTTTGCTACTTTGATCTGGATGCGACCGATCTCGCGTATAGCTTTTATAAAAGCGCTGTAAGAATAGAATTTGTCTCGTTGAGGAAATAACTCATTGAATTGCCTTTCGCTCAGGTAACTACTTACCGGTATGTTTTTAGTGGCACCAAATAAAGGGCAAGACAGTATAATGCCAAATATAAGCAGCAAAACGGAGTAGTATTTTAATGGTTTTGATCTCATTATCTTTTACGAATGTCAAATTTAATAACATTATTAACTGTGCAAGGTTTTATATCGTATAGTGTGTAGATTCGCGATTTGCAAAAAAGATGAAAATATATACCAAAACAGGAGATAAAGGTCAAACTTCGCTCATCGGCGGCACCCGGGTCCCTAAATATCATTTGCGGATAGAGAGTTATGGGACGGTCGACGAGCTCAACTCCTATATTGGTCTGATTAGCGATCAGGATCTGAGTGCGCACGACAAAGATCTGTTAAAGCAGGTGCAGGATCGATTGTTTACTATAGGCTCATCGCTGGCCTCTGACCCCGAGAAGTCGAAAATGGTGATACCGGATCTTTATCAGGCTGATATTGAATTGCTGGAAAAGGAGATGGACGCTATTAATGAGGTAATACCAGAATTACGCCATTTTATCTTACCAGGCGGCGACCAGGCTATTTCATTTTGTCATGTAGCGCGCTGTGTATGCCGCCGTGCCGAGCGTTTGGTGGTGCATCTGGCTACGGAAAGCACCGTCGATGAGAAAATAACCATTTATTTGAACCGTTTAAGTGATTACCTGTTCACACTTGGCCGTAAAATAGCGCACGACCGTAAAATAGCCGAAAATCAATGGATTCCACGTGTGTAAATTTTTGGAAAAAATTATTTGATAATCAATTTAAAAATATTATACTTTTGCCAAAATTTAAAATTACCTCATAGCATTAAAAACATATGTATTGGACACTTGAATTAGCATCACACCTTGAAGATGCGCCATGGCCGGCCACAAAAGATGAATTGATCGATTATGCTATCCGTTCGGGAGCACCCGTAGAGGTTATTGAAAACCTGCAGGCGCTTGAAGATGATGGTGAGCCTTATGAAAATATTGAGGAGATCTGGCCCGATTATCCTACTAAGGACGATTTCTTCTTTAACGAAGACGAGTACTAACGAAATTTGTTAATAATTAAAACCCTGGGAATCACCCCGGGGTTTTTTGGTTTAAAACCTTTTTGCGGGTTTTTAGTTATGCTATAACATACCTAAAAACATAAAAACGATGAGAGGTTTATTGTATATCATTGCCGTTATCTTGATCATAGGATGGGCGATCGGATTTTTTGCCTATTCGGCTGGTAGCATCATTCACTTACTTTTAGTGATCGCAATTATTGCACTGTTGCTAGGTGTTATCCGAAGGGCGTGATTTTTTTTATTAGGCATTTGGCATTAGGCATTAGGCATTTGGCATTGGCGTCGATAGTCCATAGCAGAAGTGCAGGAGGGCAATGCTGCTTTTTTAATCACAGATTTAGGGCGATTTTCGTGATTACACAGATTATAACGTCGCTTCAACAAATGCCTAATGCCAAATGCCGCGCAGCAAATGACCCAATGACAGCGAAGCGAAATGAAGCGCAGCAAATGACCCAATGACCCAATGCCGCGCAGCAAATGACCCAATGACCCAATGCCGCGCAGCGAAATGCCGCGCAGTTACTGACTTAAAAGAAATTCCGCTATTGCGATATCTTCGGGGTAGGTGATCTTGATATTTTGGTAGCTGCCGTCGATCAGGTTGATGTTGACGCCGGTTTGTTCAACAACGCTGGCATCATCGGTAAAGCTGTCCTGGTAGGGTTGGAGGTAGGCTTTTTTTAACTGATCGGCCTTAAAGGTTTGCGGGGTTTGGATAAGATAGATCTCATCGCGGTTAAGGCTTTGCGAGCGGTTATCTTTGATCTGCCGTACCGAATCGCGACTTTTTATAGCGACAATAGCATTGCCGTATTGTTCGGCACAGTCAAATGATTCGTCAATAATAGCAGCCGTAACCAGCGGGCGTACAGCATCGTGCACGGCAACGATCGCATCCTCGTCATCAATAGTCAGCAAACCGTTTTTTACCGAATGGAAGCGGGTTTCACCTCCACTCACCAATTGATAGGGAAGGTTAAACTGATGCCCGGTACAGAGTTCCTGCCAGTAAGCATGTGAATCGGGGTGTAGCACCAAAATGATCTTAGGCTGCGTACGGCTGGCATGAAATATTCTGATGGTGTGCATCAACAAAGGAAGTCCGTTTAACAACAGAAATTGTTTCGGAACTGCCGAACGCATCCTTGTACCCGAGCCCCCTGCGACGATAATTGCGTAATGGTCCATTTGGTTTTCGAATTTGGTACAAGACTACTTGTCCGTATTTTTTTTCCTCAGATGATCAGCATGGCATCGCCATAGCTGTAAAAGCGGTATTTTTCTTTTACGGCCACTTCGTAAGCATGCATAACCTGCTCATATCCACCAAAGGCGCAGATCATCATCAATAAAGTTGATTCAGGCGTATGGAAGTTGGTGATCATTGAATTTGCAATACTAAAATCGTATGGCGGGAAAATGAATTTGCTGGTCCAGTCATTTGCCGGTTTCAGTGTTTTGCTGGCAGAAACAGCCGACTCGATGGCACGCATTGAAGTTGTACCAACGGCACAAATGCGTTTTTTTAATTCGATACCACGGTTAACAATATTAGCTTGTTTTTGGTCGATGATGAATTGCTCAGAGTCCATTTTGTGCTTCGTAAGGTCCTCAACCTCAACCGGACGGAATGTACCCAGGCCAACGTGCAGGGTTACCTCGGCAAATTCAACACCTTTCAATTCAAGGCGTTTCATTAGTTCGCGACTAAAATGCAAACCCGCAGTAGGAGCTGCAACGGCGCCTTCGTGTTTTGCAAAAATAGTTTGATAGCGTTCTTTATCTTCAGCAGTAGCTTTACGTTTAATGTATTTAGGCAGAGGTGTTTCGCCTAATATCTCCACATTCCTCCTGAATTCCTCGTCGGTTCCGTCAAAAAGGAAACGGATAGTACGGCCACGGGATGTGGTATTGTCAACAACCTCTGCAATCAGCAGGTCGTCATCGCCAAAATACAGTTTGTTACCCACGCGGATTTTACGGGCAGGGTCAACTAAAACATCCCACAAACGCAGTTCTTTGTTCAGTTCACGCAGCAAAAAAACTTCGATGGTAGCACCGGTTTTTTCTTTGTTTCCGTACATACGCGCCGGGAAAACTTTGGTATTGTTAAGGATCATAACATCCTTATCATCAAAATAGTCGAGTACGTCGCGGAATATCTTATGCTCAATTTTACCTGAGTCTTTGTGCAGCACCATTAAACGCGACTCGTCGCGGGTGTTTGCGGGTGAATGTGCGATCAGAGAGTCGGGCAGGTTAAATTTAAATTGAGATAATTTCATACTTAAACTAATGATTTTTTAGGGCGCAAATGTACGCATATTTTTATCGATATCAGCGAATATTTTATTTAGGATCGTGGCTATTATGAAATGCGAATTACACGATATTGGTTATTTATAAAAATATGCACTTTTTGCTTTAATTATGTCTTTTGCTGTAACTTAAATTCATTAATCAGGTCTAATCATTAACAACACTTTTTCAATTTTGGTTTGAATAAATATTTTAGCCGGAACATCGGAATATTCAAATTAAAATAATCGGTATAATCCAAACAATATGCTCATTTTCAGACTAATTTTCGAAAGTATCCGCTTTGCATTTGATGCACTCAGACAGAATAAGCTGCGTACTATACTTTCATTGCTGGGCGTAACTATTGGTATTTTTACGGTTATAAGCGTTTTTTCGGCGGTTGATACGCTTCGTGGCAACCTGCAAAAAAGTGTCAATAAATTGGGAGGTAATAGCGTTTATGTAAATAAATGGCCATGGTTAGGTGGCGAAGATTTTCCCTGGTGGAAATACCTGCAGCGCCCTAATCCCAAATTAAGAGATTTTAATGAACTGCAAAGACGTAGTCAAACTGCTGTAGCAGTGTCTTACGAAATAGGTATGGGTGGGCGAACCATCAAATATCTTGATAAAACTGCCGAAGGTGTTCAAATAAATGCTGTTACGCAGGATCACAATAAAGTGTCAGATTTCGACCTGGCTCAGGGCCGGTATTTTACGGATATCGACTCCCGCACCGGGGCACCAGTTGCATTGATAGGTTTTGATATTGCCTCTAATCTCTTTCCGCAGGGAAATGTAATCGGTAAACAGATCAAATTGAAAGGGCGCTATGTAACGATCATTGGGGTATTTGCCAAAGAAGGAAAAGACCTGTTCGGCAACTCCAACGACAATACGGTATTGATCCCATTAAGTTTCGCAAAAGATCTGGTTGACGTTGAAAGTGATAATTATCAGCCAACTATTATTGTCAAAGGCAAACCGGGACTGACCGACCTGGACGTAGAGAGCGAACTGGAGGGACTGATGCGTTCGATCCGGCGAATTAAACCAGGCGAGGAAGATAATTTCTCGCTCAACAGAGCTACGCTGATCTCAAATCAACTCGATAAGTTATTTTCCTTTTTGCACGTGGCAGGGCTTATTATAGGCGGCTTTTCAATATTGGTGGGCGGATTTGGTATTGCCAATATCATGTTTGTTTCCGTAAAAGAAAGAACCAATATTATTGGTATCCAAAAATCTCTCGGTGCCAAAAACTATTTTATCCTTTTACAATTCCTGATAGAAGCTATCGTTTTATGCATTGTCGGTGGCCTGGTCGGACTTGGACTTGTATACCTTTGTACTATTTTAGTCAGTGCTTTTGCGAATATTGATATTGTGCTTGATTTTAGTAATATCTTATTCGGAATGAGCATTGCTGTTGTTATCGGTATCATTTCGGGCATTATTCCGGCATACTCAGCATCCCGCCTCGATCCGGTTGAGGCCATCAGGACGAATTAGGTCATTTGCTGCGCGGCATTGGGTCATTGGGTCATTTGCTGCGCGTCATAGGGTCATGGGGTCATTTGCTTTGCGTCATTGGCATTTGTTGAAGCGACCTTCAAATCTGTGTAATCAGGAAAATCGCCCTAAATCTGTGATTAAAAAAGCGGCATTGCCCTCCAGCACCGCTGCTAAGGACGAAGGACCAAGGAACAAGGACGAAGGACTATCGACTCCAATGCCCAATGCCTAATGCCCAATCCCCACCCCATCAACTTTTTTACAATTAGTGATACCCGGCATCAACTAAAATACCGGGATTTAATTACATTTGCTTCCACAAATAGTACTCCTATGTCGGAAAATGCATCATTAGTTGTAGGTGATAAAACCTACGCTCTGCCCATTATTGAAGGTACCGAAGGCGAAAAAGCTATCGACATCTCAAAACTAAGGGACCAAACCGGTTTTGTGACGCTTGATATCGGTTATAAAAATACCGGTGCTACCCAAAGCTCCATTACTTTTTTGGATGGTGAATTGGGTATTCTTAAATATCGTGGTTATCCTATTGAGCAACTTGCAGGTAAATCGAGTTTTATTGAAGTAGCTTATTTGCTGATCTATGGTGATTTGCCGACCAAAAGCCAATTAGATGAATTTCAGAGCCATATCAGCCGCCATACCCTGGTGCATGAGGATATGAAGAAGTTTTTTGATGGTTTCCCGTCAAAAGCGCACCCTATGGGGCAATTGTCTTCGCTGGTTTGTTCACTTTCTGCATTTTATCCTGAGTCATTAAAACCAAATCAAACAGAGGCTGAACTTGACCTGAGTATTATCAAGATGCTGGGTAAAATGGCTACCATCGTTTCCTGGATATACAAGAAATCGCTGGGCCACCCTTATATCTATCCGCAAAATAAATACGACTACGTTACTAACTTCCTACACATGACCTTTGGTCAGCGTACCGAAGAAGTGGAGATAGATCCGGTTGTGGTAAGTGCTATGAATACCCTGCTCATCCTGCATGCCGATCACGAACAAAACTGTTCTACTTCAACTGTCAGGATCGTAGGCTCATCACAGTCTAATATCTATGCCTCAGTATCTGCCGGTATTTCGGCCCTGTGGGGTCCGCTGCACGGTGGTGCCAACCAGGAAGTGATAGAGATGCTGGAACGGATCAAAGAGGATGGGGGAGATACGGATAAATGGATCAAAAAAGCGAAAGACAAAAATGATCCTTTCCGCCTGATGGGTTTTGGTCACCGTGTTTATAAAAACTTTGATCCCCGTGCCCGCATCATTAAAAAAGCTTGTGATGATATCCTCGAAAAACTAGGTATCGACGACGAAGTACTTGAGATAGCAAAAAAGCTGGAGGAGCATGCATTGAAAGACCCTTACTTCATCGAAAGAAAATTATATCCAAACGTAGACTTCTACTCTGGTATCATTTACCGTGCCTTAGGCTTCCCAACCGATATGTTTACCGTACTGTTTGCACTTGGCCGCCTGCCGGGATGGATAGCGCAGTGGAAAGAAATGAAAGAGCACAAAGAACCTATTGGTCGGCCGCGCCAGATTTTTGTTGGTGCCACTGATAGGGATTATGTGGATATTAGTAGTCGATAGTTTTTAGGCGAAAGACTATAGTCCATAGTATTGAGAAGACTTACGAAGTTTCTAAAACTTCGTAAGTCTTTTTTTTTATACGATTATTTGTAATTGCGCGGAGCCTGCCAGAGCATTGGGGGTTCGGAGCGACGTGACAATCGCAAGGGATGCCTTTAGATCCGGTTCTAAATCCGTTCAGATATTTTACAAGTTCGCACACCAGGCGCCTTGCGATTGCTTTCACGCTTTCCGATGCTAAAAGCCTACCAGCTCCGCTCAAGGACATAATAATTTAGCTATTACCGTCTTTCCCTCAAGCATCTCCTCCATCATTTAAATCCCGAAATCGTGTCTTCAAAATCGTGTCATAAAAAAACCCGCCCCGGAAAGCCGGGAGCGGGTATTCAATCAATCAACTTTATAATATTATTCCTAATGTAAAGAATAAGTTGCTGTTACCGAAGGTGCACCACTACCTTGGGCTGTTAAAGGTATAATGAAGGAAACGGTATGTGTACCAGCGGTGGCATCTATATTTCCACCGTTTGAATCAGTAAGATCGGTGCCGTTGGCAGGTGAAACATTGCCCCAGCTGAAAGACCAATCTGCGTTCTGCCTGAACTTAAACTGACCCGCAAGTAGAGGGAAAGTACCGGTCCAGGTATTGGTGCCGTCGTTAATGTATTTCAGGAAAAGGTCTGTAGACCAGTTGCCGTTTGGTGTTGCCGAACCGATAATACTGTAAGAATTAGCTGCCTGGAAAGTAATAGTTCCGTTATTTGCATTAAATGTTACGATGGTTGGTCCGCCGGCGGCAGGTGCATATAAGTTATTGGATGCATCGTAAGTAACCGTCGAGCTGGTGCTGCCCTGTGCGTCGTTGGTGGCATATTTGTGCGTCCAATCGCCTTTTACAGGCAGGATCAGGAACTGGTTTTTGCCTTGCGGGAAGTTGATAACGCCGGTATAGATGCCGTTGCCGGTTACAGAAACCAGACTATCTTCAGCAGTTTGGGATTTTGAATTAGCCCATCCGGCAAACTCACCGGTAACCCACAACCACGAAGTTAAATTGAACGGAGTTGCAGTAATATTCAATACGTTCGAATAGATTGGCTTCGCTGCACCACCAAGGTTAAATACAATGCGGGCTTGCACCTGCGAGGCAGTACCTGCAGGCAAATTAAGCTTCAGCAATAAATTGTTGAAGTCGGCTGTACTGTAACCACCTGAATAAACGCCATTGCCCAATGTTACCGATGTGGGTTTTGCCCAGTTATCGCCAACAGGATCAATTTGGAATGTACTTGTTGCAGCTGCGGCAAAACCAAAGTTTGGTTTGCTAACGTGAAAGCTGATCACTTTTGTAGTATCATTCAGCTTGGTTTTATCTAATACCAGACTAGTGACATTTGCAGTAAGCGTACCCGGGGTGCCGCCATTGGTGGTAATGATCGGGTCGTTCTTTTTACATGCGGCCAGTAGCAGCAGCGATGCGCTGCCCAGAACCATAAATCTTGTTAAAACTGTTTTCATTTTACTTCTTTTTTTTAACTCTCCTAAAATTATTAAGGGGTCAGTAATATTTTTTCGGGAATTAGTACCCGGCATTTTGTTTCAAATTTGGATTCACAGCGCGGTCGGCATCAGGTATAGGATACAGGTTGCGGAAATCGGCAACACCGGTTCCTGCTTTTGCACCACCTTTGAACGGCCATACATAAGTATTGCTGGTGAACAAACCGTAACGGATCAGGTCGGTTCTTCTGAAACCTTCCCAGTACAACTCGCGGCCTCTTTCATCCAATATAAATTGGGCAGTTAACTGGCTTGAGTTGATGTTACCACTATTGTTACCATAAGCACGTGTGCGGATCAAATTGATATAATTTGTTGCAGTAGCCAGATCGCCACCTGTGCCACCACGAACTACAGCCTCAGCATAGATCAGGTATTGCTCCGACAAACGGAAGATAGGCTCATCGATATCCGAGAAGTTAGAGCTGGTTGCAGCAGAGCCATCAGAATTCACGTTACGCCATTTGCTTACCGCATATCCGTCGCCAAATGAAGTTACGTCATTGATGGCCAGGTTTTGTCCCTGTGTCCAGAATTCGGCCCTGCTATCAGGGTTTCCATTGCTTGGGAAAGCAGATGAAGTATTGGCAGGGAACAGGCTTACCAAAGCACTGGTAGTACGTACGCCATACCAGCCGCCGGTTATACCGAAGTCGGAAACAGGCATCGAACCACCAACCGGTGCGTGTGTCATAAATGTTGTACCACCATAACCTTGTATTTTATTACCATCATAGTTAATGGTTAAAATAAATTCGCTGGTGTTTTTGTTATTGTCGGCCAGCATCAGGTTGGCATAGTTTGGTATCAGGGTATATCCTGCTGAGATCACTTTGCTTGAATAGGTGATGGCGTCAGTATAACGGTCGGCACCAGTATACACGTGTGCATTCAGGTATAAACGTGCCAGCAATGCCCACGCAGCAGCGCGATCGGCGCGGCCGTATTCATTTTGTTTTGGAGCAACTAATAATGGATCGATCGCCTTTAATTCACTTTCGATATAGTTGAACAAAGTTTTACGATCAGTTTGCGGTGGAATAACCGAACCTACAGGGTTTGCATCAGTTACGAAAGGAGGGTTACCATATAAGTCGAGCAATACCGAATACTGGTAAGCACGCAGGAAGCGGGCTTCTGCACGGTAATAACGAATATTGGTAGCATCCTGACCGCTGATTCCGCGGCTTGTTAATTCAGCATCGCTCGATTGACGAATAAAATCATTAGCCAGAGTGATCTGGTATAAACTACGGTAATATAAACCTTCGTTGATCACGTTTGAAGATGACCAGTTCATGGCATGCAGATCAGGCACACCGGGGTCGCCCCAGGCAATAACGGCTTCATCGGTTGGTAATTCCTGCAGGTACCATAGCAGACGGAAAAAGTCTGAAGTACCTTCGTCAATACCTTGAATATCACCATTTCCGGCAGGTCCGGAGTTGCCGGTAAGCGCAAATGCGCCATAAACTTTTGCCAACGCCAGCTTGTAGCCAGAAGGCGTGCTGTAAACCTGGGCGGAAGTTACAGCATCGTTTGGTGCGATAATCTTGTTTTTATCGCACGATATCAGACTACCGGATAATATCCCGATAACTAATAATGCTTTAATTGAATTCCTTTTCATATTAAAATTTCTTTTTTTGCTTTAATTATTTCAAACTCAGGTTAAGGCCCAACACAAAGGTTCTTGGACGTGGATAGAAATTATTATCCAATCCACTTGAGATTTCAGGGTCAACACCTTTATAATCTGTTATAATAAATACATTCTGAACATTTGCACTGATGCGCAGTGTGCCACCATTAAATACCTGCCCAAGGTTATAGTTCAGGTGAATGTTGTCCATCCTGAAGAAAGAGGCATTTTGAATATAGTAGTCAGACAACAGGTCGTTACTGCCATTGCCGGTTAAGCCGCTTACCAAAACATCAGACGAACCGTTGTTGATAATGCCCAATGGGTTCAGGAAGTTACGTTGAATTCCGGTACTTGAAGCTACGTTATTATAAACATAGTTACCAATGCTGGCACGGGCTACAAAGCCGATGGTCCATTTTTTATAACGGAAATCACTACTCAATCCCAGGAATTCCTGTGCATCAGGGCTATGTGCTTCGTAAAGGTCTTTGTTGTTGATGATGCCATCACCGTTGCGGTCAACAAAAACACCATCGATCGGCTTGCCATTGCTGCCATAAACCTGCTGATAAACAAAGAAGGTATATCTTGGATAACCAACCTGGTTGATCTGGATCGTATTACCTGTACCACCAGAAATACCGCCGGTCAACAGACCAGGGAAGTTAGGATTTGGCAGGGAAGTAAGATTAGTGATCTTATTACGGTTGATGGTTAAGTTAAAACCAGCTGTCCAGCTGATATCCCTTTGGTCGAGTATACGGCCATTGATGCTTAACTCAACACCTTTGTCCTGCATATCGCCGATATTAGCTGTAATGATATTACCAAAGTTGGTTCCTGCGGGCTGATTTTCAGGAGCAAGCAGGTTTTTGGTTTTGCGATAATAGTATTCGATACTACCAGTCAAACGGTCATTGAAAAATCCATAATCAATACCAATATTTGAAGTTTGGGTTTGTTCCCAGGTACGGCCAGGGAAGTAAGCGGCCGGACGATATAGCTGGTAGAATGAGTTACCAAACTGGTATTGCGCAGTGGTATTACTTAAGCTGTATGGAGAAAGATAGTCGTAGTTACCTATACCGTCCTGGTTACCGGTTACACCGTATTCAGCCCTTAATTTTAAAGTTGAAACTACGTTGCTGTTTTTCAGGAAATCTTCATTGTTGATTTTCCATGCAGCAGATATTGCCGGGAATGTACCGGTACGGATACCTGGTGCAAAACGGGTAGAAACGTCGCTACGTACGCTTGCTGACAGGAAGTACTTATCGTCGTAGTTATAATGCAAACGACCATAAACTGATGTCAGTTGGTTTTCCTGAATATCATATGGGTAATTGAACGCAGAGTTTGGATTCAAAGTTCCATCTCCAAAATAGCTCAGGAAATTGAAGCTGGTTGTTTTAAAATCCTGGAACGAATAACCAACCTGGGCATCAACATGACTCTTGATATCTTTAAAATCGTGCGAATAGCTAAAGAAACCTTCGAAAAGTTTATTGCCATTGGTTTGTTTATACTGGCTTTGGTTACCGCTGTAGTATTTACCACTTACCGGATCTTTGTAGCTATCGAGGTTGGAAGCTGCATAGACAGGAATATAGTCAGATCCTTTGCCGGTAGAGCCATCATAAGAGGCGTTGATATTGGCATGCAAATCAGGGAAGAAATGGAACTTGTAATCTAATGCCAGACTAGTGATTGCCCTTGTTACCGTACTGGTATTGTTATTTTCGTATAACAAGCCAACCGGGTTAGTTGGGGCAAGCGCTTTAAGGCCACTAACTGTTGAAGGGTCCAATAATTCGGTATAACCACCATATTTGCTGTTACCAGAATAAACCGGAAGGGTAGGGTTAAAGTCAACCGCATCGCTGATCACACCGCCTTCATTGGCAAAACGTTGTTTTACCTGAGTGCCTTTAAAGTTGAAATTAACTTTCAGGTGATCCTTGAAGAAACTTGGGCTTAAATTAACCGCTGCTGTGTAACGGTTTAAAGAAGTAGTTTTAAGGATACCGTTTTGATCAGTATAACCCAACGAAACACGATACGGAAGTTTTCCGGTTGTTCCGGCAATACTTAGGTTATCATCATTGCTGATCGCCGTTTGGTAGATCTGTTTCTGCCAATCGGTACTGGCGTTACCTAACAACGATTTGTATTTACCAGCAGAAGTAGTATCGTTGGCATTTACATAGGCACGGAATTGAGCAGCGCTAAGCACCGGGGCTTCGTTTGGTAAAGTACCAGCTGAAACCTGAGCAGTGAAATTGATCACCGGTTTACCTGACTGACCTTTTTTGGTCGTGATCAGGATTACACCGTTAGATGCACGGTTACCGTAAATAGCTGCTGAAGAAGCATCTTTCAGTACTGTAAATGATTCGATGTCGGCAGGGTTGATCAACGAAAGCGGGTTGGCCGCACCGGCAATTCCGCCGTTACTGATCGGCACACCGTCGATAACGATCAACGGATCGTTACTACCATTAATAGATGCACCACCACGAATACGGATAGTGCTACCTGCACCCGGCGCACCGCTGTTTGAAATAATAGAAACACCGGCTACTTTACCCTGGATCAATTGTTCAGGAGTAGTAACTGCGCCCTGGTTGAAGTCTTTCGACGTAACCGTAGCGATCGAGCCAGTGATATCTTTACTTTTCACAGTTCCGTAACCGATCACAACAACCTCGTTCAGGTTTTTGCTGTCGGGCTTTAAAGAGAAATCTACCGTAATTACGGAAGAACCTACCGTGATGGTTTGCTTACCTGAGGCATAACCGATAAATCTTGCAGTAAGCGTATAGTTGCCAGGGTTTACACCATTAATGGTATAGTTACCATTAGCATCGGTGCTGGCACCGATCGTGCTTCCGTCAATACTGACAGCGGCACCTGGCAGGGGCTGATTTGATTCATCGAGCACCTTACCTTTAATGCTTCCTTTTTGCGCAAATGCCATTACTGACATCATCAGAAATGCACAAAGAAGCAAATACTTTTTAGAGTAATTTTTTCTCATACTTTTTGTGTGTGTGAATAAAAAACGGCGTCATACGCCGGATGTAAAATTGGTTTGTTAACTTAGCTTTAAGAGCGTGTGACTAATTTACACTAAGAACCAATAATTCCAAATTTTATATAAAAGATAATTTTCAGCGGTTTTTGGGCTGTAAATTTAACTCTAAAGAAAAAATGCAAAGGGCTCTTTTCCTTGAAAAAAAATCAGTTTTTCTGCGATTTTTTATGAAAGAATCAAGTATTGGGGGCTTAATAAGTGTAAAAATTACACATATCGTATTTTTACTTTAATGAAAACGTTACCGGGAACGTTCCCGGAAAAATAACTGTAATAAAGACAATTTAAAATGGTAAAAAAATATTTTTTCTGCGCGTTTTTGCTTTTCAGCCAAAGTTTTTTGCTTTTCGGACAGGTAAAACTGAGTCTGAAAACCGGGCAGATCCCGGCAATAAAAGGCCCCGGTTTACACCTGTATATGGCAGGTGATTTTAATGGTTGGAACCCTGCTGATAAGGCATTTGAATTGCAGCAGGATAGTGCCGGCCATTTTGGTTTTTCGGGCCTGTTAAAACCCGGGAGATACCAGTTTAAAATTACCCGCGGAAACTGGCAGAATGTAGAGTGCAATGCTAACGGTGGAGCAATAGAAAACCGGGAATTGATCCTTTTACATGATACTAGCGTGATGCTTACCATAGCCGCCTGGCAGGATAATTTTAAACCTGCCGATAGAAAGCATACGGCCAGTGCCAACCTGCATATCCTGAGCGATACATTCCGTATGCCCCAGTTGAACAGCACCCGGCGGGTTTGGATATACCTGCCGGTTGATTATGCTACATCAGGCAGGAAATACCCGGTAATTTATATGCAGGATGGTCAGAATCTGTTTGATGATTTTACATCCAGTTATGGCGAATGGGGTATTGACGAGATACTCGACAAACTTCCGGCAATGGATCAGTGCATCATTGTAGGTATAGATCATGGCGGTGAAAAGCGGATCACAGAGTATGATCCTTATGATTCCAAATACGGCAAGGGCAGGGGTGATGATTATGTCGACTTTCTGGTTAAAACATTAAAACCCTATATCGATCAGCATTACCGCACCCGGCCTGATGCCCGGTATACCACCATAGGCGGCAGCTCGGTAGCCGGAATTATTTCTCTATATGCTATCTTGAAATACCCAAAAGTGTTTGGCAATGCCGGTGTTTTTTCCCCTGCTTTCTGGATCACACCACAGCTTTATAAATATGCCGAAACCCATCCATTAACAAAATCGGCCAAAATTTACTTCGTATGTGGTGATGACGAGAGCGATGATATGGTACCCGACATGCACAAAATGTTAAGCATAATACGAAGCAATGGCCTAAGCCCGCAAAATTCCCCGGAAGTCATCGTCAAAGGTGCCAAACACAACGAAAAGCAATGGAATGCGGATTTTCCTGCGTTTTATTTTTGGGCCATCAGGCATTAGGCATTTGCTGCGCTGCTGCGCGTCATTTTGCTGCGCGTCATTTGGTCATTTGCTGCGCGTCATTTTGCGGAGCTGTCATTGGGTCATTTGCTGCGCGTCATTTTGCTGCGCGTCATTGGGTCATTTTCTGTGCGTCATTGGTCATTGGTCATTTTGCTGCGCGTCATTTTGCTGCGCGTCATTTTGCTGTGCGTCATTTTGCTGTGCTGTCATTGGGTCATTTGCTGTGCGTCATTGGGTCATTAATAATAACACGAATTCTGATAGCACCGATGGCTAACGGCCAAACCAATTCAACCACTACAACCACTACAACCACTACAACAATTCACCCACTCACTCATTCACCAACTCACTCATTAAGCTAGTCCCCATCCTGCCTGCCATACAAATACGTTTCGGTATTGCCAACGGGTTGGTTGGTTCCTTCGCCGCGGTTCATCTGCCACCAGAAACGCAGGCGGGGTTTTTCGCGGTTGCCGATCTCGTTCATGGAATCGGCATCAAATAGCCTGCCGTTAACCATCACATATTTTATTTTCTGGCTGTTGCGGATATCATCCAGTGGGTTGTCATTGAGGATAACCAGGTCGGCCAGTTTGCCGTTTTCTAATGATCCGATCTCTTTATCCATGCCAAGGTAGGAAGCTCCGTTAATGGTTGCACAACGTATAGCCTGTAATGGCGTCATGCCACCCTGCGTCAACATCCATAGCTCCCAATGTGCGCCAAGGCCCTGCAACTGCCCGTGTGCTCCAAGATTGATCTTAGTGCCACCATCGCCAATTTGCTTTACATATTTTGATATTTCAATATGGCCATAATCACCATATTCGGCTGTAGTTCGGCGGCGCGAGCGGGCATCAATAATTGATTGTGGTGTAAAATTGAGCAGGTGCTCATTTTTCCAAACTTCCGTACGATCGTACCAGTAGTTTTCGCCAAACTGCCCGCCATAAGCTACAATAAGCGTCGGCGTGTAGGCCGTTTTGCTGGCGTTCCACAAAGCTTTTACATCTTTATAAATTGGTACTACCGGGATTGCATGTTCAATACCCGTATGCCCATCTACGATCATCGTCATATTGGTAAAAAACGTTGAGCCACCTTCCGGAACCACCTCCATTTGCAATTCCCGGGCAGCTTCAATGATCTGCTGGCGTTGTTCGCGCCGGGGTTGATTGTAACTCTTTACCGAAAATGCCCCTACTTCTTTTAATCTGCGTATATGCGAACGCGCATCATCAAGACTATTGATAACTGCTTTAAAATCGCCATCCGCACCATATAAGATGGTACCGGTTGAGTAAACTCTTGGGCCAACCATGATGCCGGCTTTCAGCATTTCCGATTGGCTGAAAACCATTTCGGTGTTACTTGATGGGTCGTGCGAAGTGGTAACACCAAAGGCCAGGTTAGCAAAATAGCTCCAGTCTTGTTGTGGTGAGACACCATCAGGGCTTACCCGCAGGTGAGCATGCACATCAACAATGCCCGGCATGATGGTTTTGCCGGTGGCATCATAAATTTTTGCATCGGCCGGAATTGCTACTTCGTTGTTTTTGCCAATATTAACAATGCGATTTTTGTCGATCACAATGGTGGCGTTTTCCAGTACTTCATCACCTTTCATCGTAATGATGCGCGCATTTTTAAATACCACCTTGCCGTTAGGTACATCGGTTTTCAGTTTTAAATTGATATCAATACCCACCGTGTCAATAGTTGGCGTTTTATCATTGGCTCCTGCAACAAAAGGGAAGGCATTCCGGATATCCCGAACGAAATATTTGGGGCCTAGCGTCCATTGTAAACGTTGGCTATCATGGCTCCAGTGCAGATAGGTGCCGGCATCGCGTGTGAGCTTCGCCAGTGGGATAGACTTATTGGTTGCCGAAAGCTCCTGTGGTGCTCCGGTATAAACCAATGGTGTCAGGTAACAATTGAATAGTTCGGTGAATGCCATCCATTTGCCATCAGGACTCGGGGCAAACTGTGTAGCATATTTTGAAGTATACAAAGTGCGCTGGTTGGCACCTGTGGTATCCATTACCCGGAATGTCTTGTTTTCGCCTTCGCTGCTCTGGTAATATATTTTCGAATCGTCGGCTGAAAATTGTGGACGGATACCATTGTCAATGATCATCTTCGGTTTACCGCCATTTGCAGGGATAATGTAGATGCCGGGATCTTTACCGAAAGCAAAGCCGAGGTCGTCGTTGCCTTCCCCTTTGCGATAGATGATCTTGTCGCCTTTATTAGAAAAGCGTGGCGAATAGTAAAACCCTTTGTCAACAGTAAGGCGCGTTATCGTATGTGTAGCAAGGTCGATGCGATTGATAGCACCTTTTAACTCGTCGCTCCAACTGATGTAAACCAATGATTTTCCATCAGGGCTAAAATCAGGCTCATATTCCATTTCGGCCAGTGTATCTATCCTAACCGGTAAACTATCAGGCAAAGCTTTAACATAAATATGCCCCGCAGCATTAAATGCTACTTTTTTGCCATCGGGTGAAGTGGTCAGTTGCCTGATCATTTTAACGGTGAACTGGTCCTGATAAACCTTTTGCTGAAAATGCAATGCCTCGGTTATGCTTTGCGTAGTGCTAACCTCAAATGGGATCATTTCGGTATTCAGGGAATTGATATCAAGATTCCAGATCTTACCACGGGCATAAAAAATGATGTTTTTGCTATTGGGTGTCCAGGCGAAATTTGGATATACGCCGAATATGGCCCAGGTCTCCTGTTGGTCTTTTGACAGGTCGTCATAAACTGGCCACTCTTCGCCGGTAGCCAGGTTTTGCAGGTACAATACCGATTTTAAGCGAACGCGTTTTACGAAGGCAAGCAATTTGCCATCGGGTGATATTTGTGGGCGACATGCTCCACCAGCTCCTCCGGCAACAATGTCTATCTTTCCGGTCTCCCGGTTCAGGCGTTTGATGGCATAAATACCTTTGTTCGGGTCTTTGTTATATTGAAAATCAGGCCCTTCGGTAACATCCTCGCTCCAGTAAACATATTTACCATCGGGCGAAAATATAGGCTCTCCGGCATCCTGCTGATCGTTTTTGCGTTTAGTTAATTGTATTCCTTCACCGCCATTGATATTGTATAGCCACATTTCCCCGGCTCCAAGTGAACGGGAGGCAGTAAAATGCTTACGTGCAACCAGGTATTGCCCATCGGGCGACCATGAGGCATTATTTAGTAATCGGAATGTTTCTTTGGTGATGGGGTGTTTGTTAGTGCCATCAGCATTCATCACCCAAATATTATCACCGCCGTCTTTATCGCTGGTGTAGGAGATCAGCTTTCCATCCGGACTGAAACGTGGCTGCACGTCCCATGATTTACCGTTGGATAGCGTAGTAGCTTTACCGCCTTTGATTGGGATCGAATAAATATCACCCAACAGGTCGAAAACAATATTCTCACCATCCGGACTAACGTCCAGATTCATCCAGGTACCTTCATCGGTATTGATGGTTACTTTTTTTGATGGTCCGGGAGGATTATCAACGTTCCATTTTTGGGCGTAAAGAATATTGGTGGTAAAGCTTAGGATGAGCGCGGTCAGCAAATATTTCATGGTTTCAAAGTTAGGAATATTGGAGGGAGAATTATAAATGCGGAGTTTGGAATGCCAATTGCGAAATGAGATAAAAAGCGATGTCATTTCGAACGAGCAGAGGGGCGGAAACGTGCGCAGGGGCGAGGAGAAAACTTATCAAATAGGCCTTGCGTGTATCCAGTGCGAGGATTGAAAGGAAATGTGGAGTTCGGAATGTCAATGGCGGAATGAAGAATAAGGACGGGTGGGGGTCGTATTATTTTTATTACATTAATTTTTGATCGGTTATGGATCGTTAGATTTTTTAATTACCGTTGTTTCTATTCGCGTTTTGGCGCATCGTGAATTATTGTCATTTTTACGGAATGATCAATCCGCAATTGGCGTTCCGGATTCCGAAATAAAAAATGACGATCCAGGAAATCTTAAAGCATTATTGGAAATTCGATGCCTTCCGGCCTTTGCAGGAAGAGATCATCCAGTCGGTTTTGCTGGGGCGTGATACCCTGGCCTTGCTGCCTACCGGTGGGGGGAAATCTATTTGCTTTCAGGTACCTGCTCTTACCCGGCCAGGGGTATGCATCGTGGTTTCGCCATTGATTGCTTTGATGAAGGATCAGGTGGAAAATCTAAAAACTAAAGGAATAGCAGCGGTTTCCATTGTAACCGGTATGGGTAAGCGCGAGATAGACCTGGCGTTGGATAGTTGTATTTACGGTGAGACCAAATTTTTGTACCTCTCGCCCGAACGCCTGCTTTCTGAGTTGGTCCGCGAACGGATCAGGTATATGAATGTGAACCTGATAGCCGTGGACGAGGCGCATTGTATCTCGCAATGGGGATACGATTTCAGGCCACCATACCTGCACCTTGCCGATCTGCGCGACTTACATCCCGGGGTGCCGGTACTGGCCTTAACTGCTACGGCAACTGCCGAGGTAAAGGAAGATATCCAGAAGAAACTTCGATTTAAACAACCTAATGTTTTCCAGCAAAGCTTTGAACGGAAAAACATCAGCTATGTGGTGCAGAACGAAGAAAACAAACTGCGCAAATTGCTGGACATACCGCGCGGTGTAAAAGGCAGTGGCATAGTATATGTACGCAGCCGCAAAGAAACGGCCGAAATAGCTAAATTTTACGAAGAAAACGGTTTCAGTGCCGATTTTTACCATGCGGGGCTAAACATGGAGCAACGCTCGAAGCGGCAGGACGACTGGCAAAAAAACCGTACCCGCATCATTGTAGCAACCACCGCCTTTGGGATGGGGATAGATAAAGCGGATGTACGCTTTGTGATCCATAAGGATCCCCCCGAAAGTTTGGAAGCTTATTACCAGGAAGCTGGTCGTGTTGGTCGCGATAACCACAAGGCATACGCCGTTTTATTATACAACTATACCGACCGGCTGAAAAGCGAAAAAAAATATGTGTCTAATTTCCCTTCGGTGGACGAGATCAGGCAGGTATACCATTATCTGGGCAGCTATGTGCAATTGGCCTACGGCACAGGGGAGGGCGTCAGTTTTGACCTTGATTTGGGCGATTTTACCTCGAAGTTCAAACTTGAGCCTGTAAAGACTGTTAATGCGCTGAAATTTTTGGAGCAGGACGAGTACCTGACTTTTACCGAAAGCGTGTTCCTGCCCTCGCGGTTTAAGTTTGAGGTAGCTAATGAACAACTCTATAATTTTCAGATACAGAACCCGGGATGGGATCCGTTTATTAAAACGATACTGAGGTCATACGGCGGTTCTTTTGAGAATTATGTGAGCCTGCGCGAATACGACCTGGCGCGCCGCTCCAATCTAAGCGTACAGCAAGTGATTGAAGGTTTGAAGCAATTGGAAGCCGAAGGCATCCTTCATTATCAGCCCCAAAGTGATCTGCCAAGGGTAACCTATTTGCAGCCGCGCCAGCAAAACCACGAACTGGCGATCAACAAACGTTATATAGAAGAACGCAAGGCTACCTATCATCAAAAAATGGAAGCCGTTTTTGCTTATGCCGAACACCGCCGGTGCCGAAGCCAGATGCTTTTGGCTTATTTTGACGAATCGGCCCCCAAATGCGGGGTATGCGATATCTGTCTGGAGGAAAAGCGGCAAAAAAACCGGGCCGAAACTACGGATGATATCACTACCGGCATCGTGCAATTGCTCAGTGCCGGTGATCTACCCCTTGAAAAGCTGATCACCCACCTCAGCGTCGGTACCGAAAAAGAGCGCATCGAAACCATCCGGCTGCTGCTTGATGCGGGGAAGATAAAGACGGATGGAGAGCGGTATTTTTTGTAGGGAGATGGTCTAATAAAGTCTTGAGTCTTGAGTCAAGAGTCTTTGGTCAATTGATCAAAAAAACCATGTTATTCCGAACGAGCTGGAGAGGATGGTGTGTAGGGGCGAGGAATTTTGTCTGAACCGTGATTCGTAGGATTAGTGGATTGTCCTGATGTTTTTTGTGATTTGAAGTGTTGGGGGTCATCCTGAGCTTGTCGAAGGATGGCGGGCAGGGACTGACGTATTTTGTCTGAACCGCTGATGCGTTTGAATAAATTGATCACGCTGATTTTCATTTTTTGAGAGTAGCCTATTCCTAAGCCTTTATTCGAAAGATAATATTAAACCCATGTCATTCCGAACGAGCTGAGGAGGATGGTGTGAAGTAGCGAGGAGGAGACTTAGCGAAGATGCAGGGCGTGTTTGTCTGGGTCAGAATTTGCGTTAGCGATGGGAGTGGATACCTGCCATGCGCTTAAGGCCTTGAAGGCGTATGAACGGACAGCGCGGCCCGCAGGGAACGCCCGGCATATTAAAGTCAATTATTTCCGGTTTCTAATATTCACACTACCAAACTCGCCGATACAAAACACCCGTTCGCCGAAGAAATACCCCTGTACATCTAATACACGGGTTTTGCCTGTAACGTTATTTTTTTACGAACGTCTTAATGGTGTATTTAGAAAACAAGAACATATATAATTCACACTCAATAGATAATATCATGAAAACTGCAATTTTAACCCTCGCAACCATAGCCAGTATCGCATTAGGTATCGGCACTAAAACATATGCAGCCGAAAACAACGGTACCGCAAAAAGCAATAATGAAGTAAGCACAGTGCTTGTTAATGTAAGCAAGATAAGCAAGATAGAAGTACGTGGTAATGTTGAACTATTTGTATCTGACGGCGAGAGCGATCAGGTAAAGGTTTACAACAAATATTACCAACAAAGTGCTTTGGTACAAAGTCAGAATGGCGTACTACGCATCACTTCTTATGCCGATCAGAAACTGGTAGTTTGGATCAAAGCCGCTGATCTTCGTGCCATTTCGGTGTATGATAATGCCGAAGTAAAATCGTTCGGTAAACTAAATGCCATTGAATTGGATGTTAAACTGCACGACAATGCATCAGCCAAATTAGATATGGACGCCTATAGTGCCAATATCACTGTTAAAGACCGTGCTATTGCTGATTTAAGTGGCACTGCCGGGCAGCTAAATTTAAAGCACGATGTAACCGCCAGCGTAAACAAATACGATCTTAAAGCGGCTACACTGATAGAAAACAAAATAATCGTCGCCAATAACAATGAACTGGCCATGGCAACAAACTAAGCAATCAACGCAAGTTTCAATATATATTTTAGTTTAGTTTTTAGGGGAGCCTCCCTGCAATATGCAGGGGGCTTTTTTGTTTTTTACAAGACTGTAAATACCGCTGAAAGGTTTACTTTTATTACATGAAGAAAACACCGGCACGTCGAAATTTTATCAAACTATCTGCTCTGGCATTGGGAGGATTGGCATTTGGGCCAGGTTTAGCAAACGGTAAACCTAAAAACACGCATACATTGGCTAAAATTGGACAAGGTGATGAAAAGCTTAACATTGTTTGCCTGGGTGCTCACCCCGGTGATCCTGAATTTGGTTGTGGCGGTACCATGGCGCGCTATAGCGAGGCTGGGCATAAAGTTACTTTTCTCTACGTCACCCGTGGCGAGGCCAGCGACCCTCAAAAAACCTTTGCCGAGATGGCGGTACTTCGTACAAAAGAGGCTGAAACTTCCTGCGCAATTCTGCAGGCAAGCCCGTTGTTTTTTGGAGAAATTGACGGAAATACGGTTTTAGACAAAGACAGAAATTCCGGGATGGAAAAGCAAATTAGCCTGCTTGATCCGGATATGGTGTTTACGCAATGGCCCGTTGATGGTCACCCCGATCACCAGGTGACCGGCATGCTGGCGCTAACTGCATGGGTACGTGCTAAGAGGAAGTATCACCTTTATTTTTATGAGGTAAATACCGGCACAGAAACTATGGGTTTTACGCCCACCGACTATGTTGATATTACTTCAACCCATGAAAAGAAAAAGGCTGCCATGTTTGCCCACAAAACGCAAGATCCGATAAATACATATAACGATTACTTTAAACCACTCGAGGAATTTCGCGGGCTTGAATCGGGAGTTAAGCAGGCGGAAGCTTTTATCCATTTTAAAGCCGAAGGGCAGCGTGCACTTATATCGGGATTAAAATAATATACGAGTCGTTTTTTTATTATACAGCTCGTCTACCCGGCACTTGATAGCTTTTTTCAACAGGTCTAAAGGGATGGGCGCATTCTTTGGCAATCTGATTGTTGATTTTGAGATATCTAGATCGGCAAAAGCTGAAGCGAAGGCCTCAAACACACTTCGTGGATGTGGTATAGTTATGTGGATATGATTTTTAAAAACGGCAAAGTAAACAAAAACCTTACCCTTAAAGGTCAATGCAGGGATCTGGTAATGGATCAGTTCGACCGCATCCGGAGCTGCTTCCAATAAGGCAGTGCGTACCAAAAGTAAAGTCTGCTTGTCGGCATCTGTAAGGCTGTCGAGATACTGCGCTACCGTTTCAAATTTGATCTTATTTGCCATACTGTCGGTATATCAAATCAAATGTACCTTTTTTCATTTTTTTTCTAACCATAGGCGCTAAAAGGTTAAAGCGGCCCAGTTAACTGCGGCCGGACAGTAACCTTTGGCCTATTTTCTGTAATCAAATTAAACTGCGCTTGCTTTTACCGACGATATTCCCAGATTCACCGACAAAAGCCTCTCCCGTGCCTAATAGGGCCATTTTTGCTGTAACTAAGAGCTACTTTTGATGGTCTTAATGGTGTATTTAGAAAATAAAAAAGAAACATCATCAAAATATTCACATCATGAAAACTAAAATATTATCCATCGTAGCAATTGCAGCAATTGCCCTGGGAATTGGAAATACCGCCCTTGCAGCCAACAATGGATCAGGAGCCAATAAAAAAGCTGAAGTGAGCACTGTGCTCAATCATATATCAAAGATCAGTAAGATCGAAGTTCGTGGAAATGTAGAGTTGTTTATATCAGACAGCGAGGCAGACGAAGTGAAAGTTTACAATAAATATTATGCGGAAACCGCCCTGGTACAAAACCAGAATGGCGTGCTGCGAATCACTTCATATGCCGATCAGAAATTGGTGGTATGGATAAAAGCTGCCGACCTGCGGGCCATCACCGCTTTTGATGATGCAGAAGTTAAAAGCTTTGGCAAATTGGCACCACTTGAACTTACTGTTACTCTAAACAATAATGCCTATGCCGATCTTAATGTAAGTGGATATGGTTTAAATGTTGTTTTAAATGATCGTGCCAAAGCCGACCTGAAAGGAAATGCAGAAGTGGGCAACCTTAAGTATAGTCAATCATCAACTTTAAATATCACCGATTTTGCTGCCTCCCGGCTCAGTAAAACATATGGTGGTACTACAATCATAACCGAAAAAGCTGATGAATTTGCCGGAATTTGATCAACCATGCAAGGGTTCAATATATATGTTCAGAAAGTCACCTGTTTCGAAAGATAGGGTGACTTTTAATACAAAATCCGGCTTGCATCCGCTTGATTTTCAACCTTAAATAATATCTTTGAAGTACAACCAAAAACAATCACCCGGTTTAAAAAACTAACAATTCAACAAACCATGAAAAAGAAAAATTTACTAATGATCGCGCTGGTTTCGCTGTTAACCATTGCAATATTGCCTGCGTGTCGAAATCGCTGCGTTAAAGGGTCGGGTCACCAGATCACCGAGTCACATAACGTTGCCAATTTTAACGAACTTGAAATATCCGGAGCCTTCCGCGTTAATCTGAAGCAGGACAGCAGCCTGGCTTTGAGTATAACTACTGATGATAATCTGATGAAATATATCCATGTTGAGTCAGATGGTGAACGTTTGCACATCTATAATAAAAAATCAGTTTGCGGCAGTGGTGAGATGATCTTGAACATCGGTATAAAACAATTGAGCAGACTAACTGGTTCGGGAGCTGTAAATTTTGTTTCGGCAGGAAAGATCAACGCCAAAGACCTTCACATCGGGCTTAATGGTGCAAGCAGCGTAAATCTCGACCTGACAGCCGATAATGTATCTACTGAAGGGACCGGATCGAGCGAGATGGATCTTAAAGGTCAGGCAACATCGCATAGGGTACAGCTGACAGGCGCAGGTAAGCTTCGTGCCTTTGATTTTGTAGTAGGCAAATATGATATTCGTACCACTGGTGCGGCTGATTGCGAGATCAATGTATTGACAGACCTGCAGGTAAGTTCAACAGGCGCGTCTGATGTTAAATATAAGGGTAACCCAGCTAATGTAAACAGTACAAAACTGGGCGCTGGCACCGTTACACATGTAAATTGATAGAAAATTTCAACTATTTTAATGGCCCTGTCGCAACTGAACTTGCGAGGGGCTTTTTTATGCGATCAACTGCTGATGTCAGGCAGGTAACCATCTATTTGCTGATTTAAGATAGTTTAGACAGATGTGTCACAACCCTGACGACTTTACTGAGCTTTTTTAAGAAAATTGCTTACCTTTGCCCCTCCAAAATCGGTGGTGCTTTAACTATTCATGCATTCACTGATCGTATTTTTAAGTAAAACGCTGAAACGATGAATATTTCACAGGAAAAGATCGACAACCTGAATGCAGTTGTAACTATTAATATTAAGCCCGAAGATTATCAGCCGCGCGTTGATAAGGCAATAAAGGATCATGCCAAAAAAGCCAAAATACCAGGGTTCCGTCCGGGTTTGGTGCCGCCTTCGCACATTAAAAAGTTGTACGGCAAAAGTATTTTGGTTGACGAGGTGAACAACCTTTTGTCTGATACGCTGAATAACTATATCGACGAGCAGAAACTGCAGGTATTAGGTCAGCCATTGCCAAAGAGCGACGATGCACAGTATAACTGGGATTTTGCCGACGACTTTGTTTTTAACTATGAATTGGGTCTGGCACCTGAATTTGAGGTTGACTTTTCCTCGAATGATAAGCTGACTTATTATGTGATTAAACCAGATCCTGAAACACTGGCTGCGCGTATTACCAATATCCGTAAAAGCTATGGTAAAATGACAAATCCTGACGTATCGGCAGACGGCGACGTGCTTTATGCCGATTTGGTACAGCTTTCGCCGGATGGTTCTGTTTTTGATGGAGGAATAAGCAATACAACATCAGTACGTTTAGATCAGGTTCAGAATGCGGATATTAAAAAATCGCTGATCGGTCTGAAAAAAGGAGATGAGTTGACGCTGGATATCCAGAAAGCCTACGATCAGGATGTTGTTCGTATTGCGGCTATTCTGAAAATAGATGAGGAAACAGCAGCTGATTTGAAATCAAATTTCCTCCTGACGGTTAAAAATGTAAACCGTTTGGAAGAAAGTGATTTGAACCAGGAGTTCTTTGACAAATTATTTGGTGAAGGTAAAGTAACAACAGAAGAAGGTTTCAGAGACGAGATCACGAAAGAGATCGAAGCGATGTTTGAACAGGATTCGGAGCGCAAATTGCAGAACGATCTGTATAAACTGGCAATTGCCAAAGCGCATTTTCAGTTACCGGACGAATTTCTTAAACGTTGGTTGAAGGTAACTAATGAGAATCTGACCGATGAAGAACTAGCTGGTGGTTATGACGATTTCGCGAAGAACCTTAAATGGACACTTATCGAAAATAAAGTTATTACAGATAATAAGATCGAGATCAAATACGAAGATGTATTTGCGGCAGCGAAATTAAGACTTGATGCACAGTTCAGAATGTATAGCCCTCAGGCGCTGAGCGAAGAGCAACTTGCACAATACACCGTTCAATTCTTGCAAAATAAGGAACAGGCCAACAAGATATTCGAAGAAGTGAAAGCTCTCAAAGTATTTGATCACCTGAAGAATATTGTAACTCTCGATAAGCAAGAGATAACAGATAAGAAGTTTGCAGAGCTAGAAAAGTAAACTGGCGTATAGCGCATGGCGCATGGCGAACCCATTTCGGGACTATGCATGGCATGGTTAGAGAAGATATCATTTAATTGATAGTTACTAGTTCTCAAAATAGGATACCCTTTCTTAATTAGAAAAGCACCAAAGCAACTCAATACGGGTTGCTTTGGTGCTTTTACCTTACTTTGTCACCTTTATAATTTTTACTTTTTAAAAACTTAAGTTTAATAATAATATTAAGCGATAAACTATATTTATCGCGATAAACAAATAAAGCAAGAAACAATCATGGACTTAGACAAAAACGAATTCAGGAAGTATGCTGTAAAGCATCATCGTATCAATAGCCTGTATGTAGATAAATTTATCAGCAATGTAGAACGGTCGAACTTTGCAACCGGTATTGCTACCACTAATATGACCCCTTACGTTATCGAAGAACGCCCGATGCCATACCAGGCGATCGACGTATTCTCGCGTTTGATGATCGACCGTATCATTTTCCTTGGAGATGCTATTTATGATAACATCGCTAACATCATTCAGGCTCAGTTATTGTTTTTGCAGTCGGCCGATAGCAAACGCGATGTACAGATATATATCAATTCGCCAGGCGGCTCAGTTTACGCCGGTTTGGGTATATATGATACCATGCAATTGATCTCTAACGATGTTGCAACTATTTGCACGGGCATGGCCGCATCAATGGCAGCAGTATTGCTTTGTGCTGGTACAAAAGGTAAAAGGGCAGCTTTGCCGCATTCAAGAGTAATGATTCACCAGCCTTCCGGTGGTGCACAGGGACAACAGTCGGATATCGAAATATCTTACCACGAGATCACTAAACTGAAGAAAGAATTGTACCAGATCATTTCAGATCATAGCGGTGCCCCATACGAAAAAGTTGACAAGGCATCTGACCGCGACTACTGGATGATAGCGGAGGAAGCATTGGAATTTGGTATGGTTGACGAGATATTGCGCGGTAATGGCAAGAAATAATAGCAAACAACAAGGTCATTTACAACGTATTAATAATAAAAGCATTTTAACTATCGTTGTAGAGTTGCCGCGTTTTTTGTAAGTTTGAATGAATATAGACCCTAATGAATAAAAATAGCAAAGAAATAAGGTGTTCTTTTTGCGGTGCCGGTAAGCAGGATTCGCTGATGCTGATCGCCGGTTTGGATGCGCACATTTGCGATAAATGTGTAAACCAGGCCAACGAAATATTAGCTGAAGAGTTGAAGGTACGCAAAGTGAAGACTTCATCTTCATCGCCTTCCCTGTTAAAACCTGCCGAGATCAAAGTGCATCTCGACCAGTATGTTATCGGCCAGGATGATGCAAAGAAGATACTTTCAGTAGCGGTGTACAACCATTATAAACGCCTTAACCAGCGGATAGACAAAGATGAAGTTGAGATCGAAAAATCAAACATCATCATGGTTGGCGAAACCGGTACAGGGAAGACCTTGTTAGCTAAAACGCTCGCCAAAATACTAAATGTTCCATTTTGTATTTGCGACGCTACGGTTTTGACCGAAGCAGGCTACGTTGGCGAAGACGTAGAAAGCATTCTGACGCGTTTGTTGCAAGCTGCCGATTACGATGTATCAGCGGCGGAAAAAGGAATTGTTTATATTGACGAAGTTGATAAAATTGCCCGTAAAAGCGATAACGCTTCTATAACCAGGGATGTTTCTGGCGAAGGTGTTCAGCAGGCTTTGCTTAAAATTCTGGAAGGAACCATGGTCAATGTTCCGCCACAGGGAGGTCGCAAGCATCCCGACCAGAAAATGATCACTGTAAATACCAACAATATCCTGTTTATATGCGGTGGTGCCTTTGATGGAATTGAAAAGAAAATTGCAGGCAGATTGCGTACCCAGACCGTTGGCTACAAATTAAAAAACCACGAAGGTGAAGTAGATCTAAAAAATCTTTATAAATACATCACCCCACAGGATTTGAAGTCATTTGGTTTGATCCCCGAACTGATCGGTCGCCTGCCAGTGCTTACCTACCTTAATCCGCTGGACAGGGAAGCTTTGCAGAATATATTGACCGAGCCTAAAAATTCGCTCCTGAAGCAATATAAAAAACTGTTTGAATACGAGGGGGTTAAGCTTGAGTTTGACGATGAAGTGCTTGATTTTATTGTCGACAAAGCGATGGAGTTTAAATTAGGAGCACGTGGATTACGTTCTATTTGTGAAGCGATTATGATTGACGCCATGTTTGAATTTCCATCCCGGAAGGATGTGAAACGATTGAATGTTACCATGGACTATGCCCTCGAGAAATTCGAGAAATCAGATCTTAAAAAATTAAAAGTGGCTTAACAGGCACCATATTCAAAAGAAATATTTTTGTACAACGAGCCCTGGTTATTCGCCGGGGTTTGTTGTATCATAACAAATCTGTACCTTCTACAGATGAATAAATATCAAAGTTTTAGGCTATGAATGAAGAGAAAGACATAAAAAAAGAAGCCGGCTCAGAGCCAACCCCTGGGGAAGTAAATAGCGCGATCAGATCAGGCTTAAAAACCAAGGAAGCGATCGTAGCTAACTGGTTGCCAAGATATACCGGCCGGGCTTTAAGTGAGTTCAGCGGCTATATCATACTGACCAACTTTTCCAAATACCTGCAACTATTTTCGGAGTGGAACGATAATGCCCGGATATACGGACTTGATAAGCCGATGCAAAGCGTTACAGCCAATGGGATCACCATTATCAATTTTGGTATGGGAAGTTCGGTTGCTGCAACCATTATGGACCTGTTGACTGCCGTCAAACCTAAAGCAGTAGTTTTTTTGGGCAAATGCGGCGGTTTAAAGAAGAAAAATAATGTAGGCGACCTAATCCTGCCGATAGCCGCGATCAGGGGCGAGGGGACCTCTAATGATTACCTGCCGGCAGAAGTACCGGCGCTTCCCGCTTTCGCTTTACAGAAGGCAATATCTACCACCATTCGTGATTTCGGGCGCGATTACTGGACAGGCACTTGTTACACCACAAACCGCAGAGTATGGGAGCACGATAAGGAGTTTAAAAAATACCTTAAATCACTGCGTGCAATGGCGGTGGATATGGAAACTGCCACCATCTTTGTAACCGGCTTCGCCAATAAAATACCTACAGGAGCACTATTGTTGGTATCAGACCAGCCAATGATCCCTGAGGGTGTAAAAACCAGCGAAAGCGATTCGTCGGTTACAGAACAATACGTGGAAACTCATTTGCGTGTAGGTATAGAATCGCTGAAACAATTGATCAACAACGGGCTCACGGTTAAACACCTTAAATTTTAAGTTGAACCTGTAAATTTTTACCCCGCAAAAACTTTCTTTCTGACTTATGCCGACTTTCAGACTTTCGGTCGAAACAAATCAACTAACTTTGCATCCATGTGGCATAAAAATATACTCGAGACCATAGGCAATACGCCATTGGTAAAGCTTAATAATATTGTTGCAGATATACCTGCAACTGTATTGGCAAAAGTAGAGACTACCAACCCCGGGAACTCGATCAAAGACCGCATGGCGCTAAAAATGATCGAGGATGCCGAAAAGAGCGGTCAGTTAAAACCTGGTGGTACTATTATTGAAGGTACTTCAGGCAATACGGGAATGGGTTTGGCCATTGCGGCCGTAATCAAAGGCTATAAGTGTATATTTACCAGTACCGATAAGCAAAGTAAGGAGAAATTTGATGCATTGCGGGCCTTTGGTGCTGAGGTGATCGTTTGCCCGACCAATGTTGAGCCGGAAGACTCCCGTTCCTACTATTCAGTATCCTCGAGGCTGGAGCGCGAAACGCCCAATGCCTGGAAACCCAATCAATACGATAACCTGTCGAATTCTGTAGCGCATTATGAATCAACCGGTCCGGAGATATGGGAACAAACGGAAGGTAAAATAACCCATTTGGTGGCCGGCGTTGGTACAGGTGGCACCATTTCGGGCATAGCCCGTTACCTCAAAGAAAAGAATCCGGCCATCAAAGTCATCGGTATCGACACGTATGGGTCGGTATTTAAAAAATATAAGGAAACCGGCATTTTTGATAAGGATGAAATTTACCCTTATATAACCGAAGGCATCGGTGAGGACTTTTTGCCGAAGAATGTCGACTTCAGCCTGATCGATCATTTTGAAAAGGTGACTGATAAAGATGCAGCATTGATGACGCGCGAAATCGCCTTGCAGGAAGGAATTTTTGCAGGTAACTCAACAGGGTCAGCAGTTGCGGGCGTATTGCAACTGAAAGACTGGTTCAAAAAAGACGATGTTGTAGTGATCATTTTCCCTGATCATGGCTCGCGATATATGGCTAAAATGTATAACGAGGACTGGCTGCGCGAACGCGGTTTTCTGAAAGATGAAAAACTAACCGCACGCGATATCCTGAAGAAAAAGGAACGTCAGGAAATTGTGACCATTGATTGTGAAAAGAGTGTTTTGGAAGCCATCAATGTGATCAAATTACTCAATATCTCGCAGATACCTGTAACTCAGAAAGGGATGGTCATAGGGAAAGTTACGGAAAGTAATATCCTCGATGCACTGCTGGAAAACCCGGCGCTAAAATCGTACCCGGTTCAAACCATCACCACCGCGCCATTTCCATTTGTGGATCTGAACAGCTCAATCGATAAAATATCTGCCCTGATCAATAAGGAGAATATTGCGGTGCTGGTAGAAGATGAATCGGGCCGGATTGAGATCATTACACAGTATGATATTATTAATGCAATTTCGGGGTAGTTGGAGAGGTGAAAGGAGAAAGGTGAAAAGTTAAAGGTGAAAGGTTAAAGGTTAAAGGGGAAAGGAAAAGGCAAATGGTGTCCCGATAGCAATTGGGAGGCGAAAGGCTTGTGTTAAAGAGTGAAAACGGATTTAAGTAGGGGCGTATTTTTTCCATTGGGCCCGATTAACAGTTAAAGTATCGAGAGCTAATCAATTAGTAATTCATTCTGCGGAAAGTTGGATCCAAAAAATTTTCTCGAAATGTACCCAGGTTGTGAAACTATTCCAGAAGTTTTTTTGCCAGCTCTTTCTGATAAATCATATTCAGTGCAGGCTTGGGGTTGATCAGCAGGAAAATGGTGGTGCCTTTTTCGCGTGCGTAGGGCGATTTTATTTCGTCGAGTTTAATAAACCTTTCAACATAAGGAGCCAACCGGCCGGTTACGTTGCCTCCACCATCATCATCTACATAAATTATATAATGCGCATTCAGACTGTCTGGAGCCCATAGCGTAAAACTACTGTTCAAACTGGCAACTTCTGGCAGGCCATAGGCTTTTCCATAGTGGTATACCGCGCCGGCATCGCCATAGTTATCGGCAAAAATCTGGGCGTGTTTTTGTTGTTCGGGTGTTAAGCTTTTGTATGCCCGGGCAACTTTTTCACCCAATTCATCCCATCCAAACATATCTGCATAGTCCTGTGAAAGCGGATGTTGTTTCTGATCTTCCCAGGTAGGCGCAAGGTGAACGAATTTGAACGCTGCAATTGTTTGATCTATTGGTAGAAATGGCAGAGCCAGTGGCAATAAAACCAGATTGGGGAGCGTGAGAAAGGCTAAAACCAGGCCCCGCAAGGTTTTGTTTTTTAGCCATTGTTCAAAACAATACCCCCCGGCAGCAAAAAGCATAGGATATGCGCCAAAGATATAATAGTCTTTCCCGTTCATTTCGAGCAGGAAGATAAAAACCAGGAGATAGGTGAAAGCGATAAACCGGTATTTGTTCTGCCCGGGCGAGAATAATAAAAACAGCAAACCTCCCAGCCATACAAATAATGCAATGCCGTTGATGAGTAGCTGTTGCTTAATGAAATCAGATGGTTTAATATAATTCAATTGTTGTTCGCGCAGATTTTTCATGTGCGTAAACAAAGGCAGATGATGCCGGAATTGCCAAAATATATTTGGCAGGAATATTACGATGGCGATCAATGCAGCAATGGCAACAGGTTTGCTCCACAATATCCTGCGCTGCCTGGTAAGCAATAGCGATAAAATCATTGCTATCGCAAAAAAGGCCATGGTGTATTTGGTCAGTAGTCCAATACCAATCACGACACCAAGCAGGTACATGTATTTTGGTTGCGAAGTATTCAGGTATTTGATAACCAGGTATGCGGTAATTACCCACCATAGCTGGTCGAAAACTACCGGTTGGAAAAGATAGTCGCTTGCGGCAAAGGCAGGTGACAAGATCAGAGTAAGGCAGGCTAATGCAACAGCAAACTTTTTGCCGCCTATTGCTTCCACCGTTTTGCCGGTAAACCAAATGATCAGACCTCCGGCCAGTGTGCTAAATATTCGCGTTGCAAAAATTGAATCTCCGAATATAGTTGTAGATATTCTGGCCAGCAGGGCAATAAAAGGAGGCACTTCCTTAAAACCCCAATCGAGGTGATCACCAAGCGCCAAATGTAACAACTCGTCGCGTTGAAACCCGAAATGGGACATCGCCAAAAGGTTGAGTCCCACTTTTAACAGGACAAATAATAGAATAAACCTGTTTAAGTTTTTACCGCTATCTGTTATCATGCTCAATTCGGATGCTTTTTATAAAGATAGAGTTTTTGGCTAAAAGGTTGCATGAGGAAAGGTTAAAGGTGAAAGGTTAAAGGTGAAAGGTTAAAGTAGAAAGGTAAATGGCTTTTAGCTGGTCCGCTGCTTTTTGTTTTAAATCACAGATTTAGGGTGATTTTTTTTGATTTCACAGATTGGCATAGTTTGAAATTGGGACCTATTCAGGTTTTTAATTTCCCCCAATGTTTAATGCCCAATGCCCAATCATCAAATTAGTATATTATCAAATCCGCCTGATATCCGCACCAAGTGCCCGAAGCCGTTCGTCGATATGCTGGTAGCCGCGTTCAATTTGTTCTATGTTATATATGGTTGATTTTCCCTGAGCAGAGAGCGCGGCAATCAGCAAGGCTACGCCTGCGCGTATGTCGGGTGAGGTCATGGATATACCCCTTAATTGTACTTGTTTGTCAAGGCCGATAACTGTTGCACGGTGCGGGTCGCATAAGATGATCTGAGCGCCCATATCAAGTAGTTTATCTACAAAGAAAAGACGGCTTTCAAACATTTTTTGGTGGATCAATACCGAGCCTTTTGCCTGTATAGCTACTACTAGCACAATACTGATGAGGTCGGGGGTGAAACCGGGCCATGGAGCATCGGCGATGGTCATAATGGCACCATCAATAAAAGTTTCAATTTCGTAATGCTGCTGTGCAGGTATAAATAAGTCGTCGCCACGGCGTTCAATCGTAATGCCCAGTTTACGGAATACATCAGGTATCATACCCAATTCCTCGTAATGCACATCTTTGATCGTAATCTCGGAGCCTGTCATCGCTGCAAGGCCAATAAATGAGCCTATCTCGATCATATCTGGTAACATACGATGTTCCGTGCCTTTTAATTCGGTAACTCCTTCAATGGTGAGCAGATTTGATCCTATCCCGCTAATTTTAGCACCCATGCGGTTAAGCATTTTGCAAAGTTGCTGCAGGTAGGGTTCGCAGGCAGCATTATAAATGGTGGTTATACCTTTAGCAAGCACCGCTGCCATTACAATATTGGCAGTGCCGGTAACAGAAGCTTCATCCAGCAGGATATAGGTGCCTTCCAGGTTAGATGCGTCAACGTTAAAAAAGCCGGTCTCGGCATCATAATTAAATTTGGCACCCAATTTTTCAAAACCAAGGAAGTGGGTATCCAGCCTGCGCCGCCCGATCTTATCGCCTCCGGGTTTGGGAATTGCTGCTTTACCAAATCGTGCCAGCAGAGGGCCAACAATCATTACTGAACCCCGTAAGCTTCCGCCCTTATTGCGAAAGGCATCAGAATGGAAAAAATCAAGGTCGATATGCCTGGCTTCAAAACTATAGGTATCGGGGCCTAAACGTTCTACAATAACGCCCATGTCACCGAGCAATTCTATCAGTTTATTGACATCCTTAATGTCGGGGATGTTACTGATCGTTACCTTTTCGGGTGTTAGCAATACTGCAGAAAGTATCTGTAAAGCTTCGTTTTTAGCTCCCTGCGGAATTATTTCGCCTTTTAATGGCTTGCCGCCTATAATTTCAAATGCGTTATTCATAAATAGTTTGGTCAATGGTTAGCCTACCATAGTTGCAAGCCCAAAGTTCTGATTTTTTTGTCACTATGAATTATCGGAAAACTAAAATCAATATTTTCTTGAACCGCCGCCACTATTCCGGTTACGATTGCTTTGATTATTATTGTTTCGGGGGTTATTTTGGTTTTTATTCCGATTATTTTGGTTGTTCTGATTTTTACCGCGGTTATTCTGTGCATTCGGATTGCTTGAACGGAATTCAACCTTGTTCAGATTTACGTTTTCCTCCAGCTTAAGTTCTCCCTGCGACAATTCGCGTAAATCGGCTAAAATGCTTTCGTCGGCTACTGAATCCTTGTTCCATTGCACATAGGCCATTTTCATAAAATTAGCGATGGCATGTACCATATGCTGCTTACGCTCAGGCTCTTCTATGCTTTTTGCCTTTTCAATCATTAGCTCAATAGTTTTGCCATAGTGTTTATAGCGGATCCGCTGATGCGGGTATTTCAAACGCTCGGGCTTCAGGTGTATCGCCTCAATAGATGGTTTAGGGTAGGGTGAATCCACGTCGATCTGGAAGTTGGAAATGATATGCAGGTGATCCCATAGCTTATGCTTGAAATCGGCTACATCGCGCAGGTGCGGATTCAAAAAGCCCATCAGATCTATCACTACCTGGGCATAGCGGTTACGTTCTTCGCGCGTTGGCAGTTCGCAAATATATTTTACCATATTTTGAACGTTACGGCCGTATTCAGACAGGATCAATTTGTTCCTGGTTGAATTATAATCAAATGGTTTTGACGGTTCTATCGCCATAAAAACAGTATTTTAAGTTGTAAGTGATATTAAACTAAAATCAGCGCAGATCCCACAGTGGGCGGCTAAAGTTGAATTGTTATTGAAGTAGTGCAAATATAATTTATTTAAGGTGTTGTGCAAATTTTTGTCGGAAGTTGGTCATTGGTCATTGGGTGATTGGGGGGGGGCAAATTAAAACGGTTTAATCGTAATGAAATTTTTAAATTAATGGTTCATTGCTGTTGACTTTGGTAAAAGGTTGCCAAACAGTGAGATTTGGGGCTTTAGCCGAAATGGCGCCAGAAAACTTACGAAGTTTTAGAAACTTCGTAAGTTTAGCGGTGGGCAGGGGGGTATTTAAATTAGAAAAAGCTCCTAACTTTACAGTAATCCAAAAAAATGAAGATAACCCATACCGAAATTTACAGGTTTAGTATACCGATGGAGCCGTTTACCATTGCAACCGGAACCATGGACCATGCCCAAAATGTGTTTATCAGGGTATTTACTGATGCCGGGTTTTACGGTGTAGGAGAGTGTTCGGCTTTTCCGGTTATTGCAGGCGAAACTCAGGATACCTGTCTGGTTATGGCGCGCGAATTTGCCCGGCTTTGGCAAGGTAAAGACCCAATGGACCTGGAGGCCCGTTTACAGCAACTGCATGATTTTACAGCGGGTAATAATACCATCAAAAGCGCTTTTGATATAGCGCTTTATGATATTGCAGCAAAAAATGCTGGCTTGCCATTGTATCAATTGCTGGGAGGTGCCAAAAAAGAGGTTGAATCGGATATCACCATTGGTATCGCTTCACCGGAAGTGATGGCATTAAAAGCACAGGAATTTCTACACAATGGGGCTTCCGTTTTAAAAGTAAAATTGGGTAAAGATGCGCCGACCGATGTTGAACGGATCAGGCAAATAAGGACAGCTGCAGGCAATAATGTTAGAATTAGGGTAGATGCAAACCAGGGCTGGAGTTTTGACCAGGCTGTTTTTGCTTTAAATGGTATCAGTAAATATGATATTGAGTTTTGCGAACAACCGATGCGTACCTGGTACGACGACCAATTGCCCGAATTAAAAAGGCGCTCGCCGGTTAGGATCATGGCCGATGAAAGTGTATTCAATCACCATGATGCACGTAAACAGATCAATAGCAATTCCTGCGATTACATCAATATCAAATTTTCTAAATCAGGAGGGATATTTGAGGCCAAAAAGATCCACGATCTGGCAGCCGAAAAAGGCATACCCTGTATGATGGGAGGTATGCTCGAGAGCCGCATCGCCCTGAGTGCCAAACTGCATTTTGTTTATTCCAGTCCGAACATACAATTCTACGATATGGATACCTGTATGCTCGGCCACCTGGCCGATCCATGTGTTGGCGGTGTTATATACGACGGGTATAAACTATTAATTGCTGATACCCCGGGTATAGGAGCCGATGCGGATAATGTTTTTTTGGAAGGATGCGAGAGATTTGTGGTTAGTTAACCAGTTAATTTGTGATTAGTTATTTGGCCATCAGGCATTAGTTAATAGCTGTAAATTTTTAATAAGATTATTCCTCATCGCCCAATGCCGAATCCCCAATGCCAAATCCCCAATGACTAATGCTTATTGCCAAATCCCCAAAATCACAACCTCCAGCTATCGCTCAATTCAGCGAAATATTTATGGAATAGTGGAATGGTTTCTATGCCTTTATAATAATTAACAATATCATACTTCTCATTGGGCGAATGCAGTGCATCGCTGTCGAGGCCAAAGCCCATGAGTACAGTTTTTATACCTAATTCTGCTTCAAACAACGCTACGATCGGTATACTGCCGCCGCCCCGGGTTGGAATCGGAGCCTTACCAAATGATTCGGTGATGGCTTTTTGTGCAGCCCGGAATGCAACGCTATTGGTTGGCGTTACTACAGGTTCGCCACCGTGGTGCGGGGTTACTTTTACTTTTACGCTTTTGGGTGCTATTTTCTTAAAATGATCGGTAAATAGTTTGGTGATCTTAGCCGATTGCTGATCGGGTACCAAACGCATAGAGATCTTAGCATATGCTTTGGAAGGCAACACTGTTTTCGCGCCTTCACCTATATAACCACCCCAAATGCCATTGACTTCAAGTGTGGGGCGGGTGCCGGTGCGTTCAAGCGTACTGTAGCCTTTTTCGCCCCATAATTCATCCACGCCAAGATCAGCCTTGTAAGCTGCTTCGTCATAGGGTGCTGCATTCAATTCCTGACGTTCGGCCGGGCTTAGGTTGGCAACTTCGTCATAAAAACCAGGGATGGTGATATGGTTATGTTCGTCGTGCAGGGATGCAATAAGTTTAGCCAGGATCGTTGCCGGGTTAGCAACTGCACCGCCATAAACACCTGAATGCAGGTCGCGATTTGGTCCAGTTACTTCCACCTCAAGGTATGACAAGCCGCGAAGTCCGGTTTCTAACGATGGGTGTTCCATACTGATCATGGAGGTATCTGAGATCAATACCACATCAGCTTTCAATCGCTCCTTATTTGCCTTTACGAAAATGCCAAGGTTTGCAGAACCTACTTCTTCTTCGCCCTCTATCATGAATTTTACATTGCAGGGAAGGTGGCCCTGCTTTACCATCAATTCAAATGCCTTTACATGCATATAAAACTGGCCCTTATCATCGGCCGAACCGCGCGCGTAAATCTTACCATCACGAACGGTTGGTACAAACGGAGGGGTTTCCCAAAGCTCCAGTGGATCGGCTGGCTGTACATCATAATGACCATAAACTAAAACCGTAGGCTTTGCAGGGTCGGTTATCTTTTCCCCGTAAACAATGGGGTATCCGGCTGTTTCACAAATTTCAACGTTGTCGGCACCTGCCTCACCTAGCTTTTCTGCTACGTATGCAGCGGCATTCAGCACATCTGGTTTGTATTTAGGGTCGGCGCTTACCGATGGGAATCGGAGCAGTTCAAACAGCTCATCCAGGAAACGTTGTTTATTTTGCTCTACGTATAGTTTAATAGCTTGCATAGCTTTGGTGCATTTGCAACAAATATAAACTTTCTACCACAGCTAAAAATTGATAAATATCAAAAATCGGGTGGGGGGACATAAGCCAGGCAAAGACTGGCAAAGGAGAAATTAAAGGGCTGTTTTTCGGAGGTAAATCAAAACGGTATTTTCAGGGATCAAATAAATTCAGATCGGTCTAAATTTACTCTTAATTATATCCCCAAACAGGCAATACAAAATCTGATCGAATAAAAAACTCAATCAGATAAAGCACATATTGGAACAATATCCAATATGTGCAACCCCTTTGCAATAGGCTAAAAGCGTTATTGCCAGGTATGTTCGACTTAATTAGTCGGCAGTACCTACTTCTTTTTTGTTGTCAACTGAAGTCCTTCTGTGGGCATCAGCAGTACCAACTTCTTTCTTGTTGTCAGCAGTACCAACTTCTTTTTTGTTGTCGGCAGTACCAACTTCTTTTTTGTTGTCAGCAGTACCGACTTCTTTTTTGTTAGCTACAGAATCAGCTCTGAAAGAAGAAAGTGTACCTATGCTAGCAACTAAAAGAGCAGCGAAGATTACTTTTTTCATTGTTTTGAATGTGTTAGAATGGTATAAAAATTTGGTTAATTAATATTCTTTCTGGTTGCGCGCACTAAAACGCTACAAAATTTATTTACATTATATAAGCCTTATAACTGCTTACAAATCCGTAAAATATCAAAAAATTGCAATTGTTTTAAAATTATGGCCATTTTTTTGAAAATATTTCAAAAAACTCCAAATTTTTAACGAAAACTGCAATCAGGTAGATGCTTATAACAAGCTATTTATTAGGCACTTATGGTTGTTAACTAAAGTCCCTTCACAAAGATAAATATGTTTTTGACAATAAAAAATTTAAATGGGGGAATTTTTTTTGCATCATTTTTAAATTATTTACGTAAGAGGGAGAAGTCATACAGAAAATGCACCGCCAGATTCCTTGTATGGTAAATAATGTTTAATGAAAAAAAACTATTTCAGCATATTAATTTTGCTTATCAGCGTAGTAAGAGCTTACGCAGGCTCATCGCTTGATTTTGCGAATCAGGATACTGCACAGGTCAACTTGCTGAACAAGCAGGCTTTTCAAATGCGGCAAACTGACCATGATGAGACCATCAAGAAGGCTACTCAGGCGCTGGAATTAGCTCAAAAGCTCAATTACCTAAATGGTATAGCTGAATCATACCGAACTATGGGTATCGGCGAAGCTTATGCAAACAAAGAAGCAAGCGCAATTGCCGACTATTCAAATGCACTTTCTTTCTTCAAAAAGAGTGGTAATCGCCTGGGGCAGGCTAAAGTATATAATAACATAGGCAACCTATACCTGACTGTAGATTATGATCAGGCGCTCGATTTTCTTGAAAAGGGCTTGAATATGGCCGAGACTTTAAAAGATACCAAACTTATCGCTTCTGCTAATCTTAATATTGGCAACGTATATTTAAGGAAGAAGAATTTATCGCTGGCACTACAATATTATACTAAAAGCCAGAAATTATTTGAACAGATCAACGATCAAACCAATATGATCACCAGTTTGATGAATATTGGTGTTATCTATTACAAAGAAAAGCAATATGATAAATCGTTGGAATTGTTGCTTTCGGCCCACGACCAGGCTCAGGCGCATGACCTGAACACTTCTATAGGTATCATCGACCTTACGCTATCGTCCATCTATGTCGAAAAGAAAGACTATACCAAAGCACAAAAGTTTTTGGATGAGGGTATTGCTTTTGCTGAACTTACCAAGGACGAAAAACTGAAAGAAGACTTTAGCTATAATTCGTATCAATTGGAAATGCACCGCCAGAATTTTGAAAAAGCGGTTTCATTATTGCATTCCATTTACGAGCGTGACAGTACCAGCCATGCCAGCGCGATATCATTCGACTTAAATCTGATGCAGGCTCAACATGATCAGCAGGAAAAACAACATGAGAGTGAGCTGATCATTGAACGGCAAAAGAACGACCGCGTTAAATTTTGGTGGGCAGTTTCAGGATCGGGTTTATTGTTGATTGTTATTGGCCTGCTTGTTGGAAATGTTAAACGAAAAGCCCGTACCAATGCACGTCTGACAGAATTGAATAGCGAAGTTTCACGTCAGAAAGATAACCTTGACAGGATCAATCATCATCTGGAAGAGATCATTGACGAACGTACCCGTGACCTTCAGGTTAAAAACAAAAAATTGTCGGAATACTCGTCCTACCTTTCACATCAGATTCGCGGACCTATTGCTACGCTAAAGGGCCTCATGAACCTCGAAAAAGAAGGTTTGGTTGATCAGCCTGAATGTATCAGCATGATGAATAAATGCGTTTCAGATATCGACGATAAGATCATTGATATGACTGATATCCTTCATGATCCAAAACGTACAAGTTTTCATTGATCATGCATCTCCTGGAAACAATCCAAACTTTCTAACGAAGTAAAACAGTATTTCATCGTGCGCCGATCAGACGCTACACGATAAATGTCTAAATAAAATAAGTAGGATTTTAGCCTGGATTTACGCCTCGTTATAAAAATCAGCACATCTTTTAGTTGCCCTAAATAAACTGTTTTATCCCTTTTTAAGTTGAAGTTTGATCCCGGCGGGGCAACAATACCGGCCTTTCTTTTTTATACAGGATGGTGAAAAGTGGTTTTGCACTGCTGATGGTGCGATTGCAGTATTAGATATACCTATTTGCCTGGCTTTTGGGTAATAGGCGGGGATCTGCTAAATAGCAGACCTTTTGTTTTTTCCTAATAAGTTAGGTTACAATTAAAAGATCTGCTATTTACTAAACACCCCCTTGACCTGGTGTCGTATTTTGCTAAACAGAAAAGAGTCGGTTATTCTGAACCAAATTCTTAAACTGCTACTGAAGCCTTGGTACGCAATTCTTCATACAGCTCAATAACTTTACGTTGCAAACTTGCAATTTCAGCTTCGCGATCGTTCAGTTTTTTCTGGATAACATTTAGATGAGTTGGTGCTGCTTCCGACTGGTCGTTATCTACAGCCAGTAATTGAACAACACTCACTTCGTAGATATTGGCAATCTGTTCCAGACGTGATAAATTTACATCAGTAACCCCGGTTTCGATTTTTGAAAACGCAGGGATAGAGATGCCCAACCTGTTGGCAATATCTTCCTGGCTCCAACCATGTTGGTGGCGCAGGATACGGATACTTTTTCCTACAGATTTGTTTGCAGTTCTTTTGGTTAAATCATTCATATTTTATCTTTGGTTAATTAGGTGCAGATACCTTTAACCAAAGTGTGTGCCAACATATATTTGAACATTTTTAACTTAGATTTAAATTAAAAGCAAATCTTTTAATTCATTTACGGGGAATTTTCTCTACGGCAAGTACCGAATTTCGAGAATAAATTAACCAATCGTAAATGAATTAATGTTATTCGAAATATCTTCTGGAGCTATTGAAAGCGTAGTTATAAATCTTTGCTTTCAGGCAGTAACGATGCGCAGTTTGGCGAATTTTAGGAGTAACTGTTTTTGACCTATTTCTTTAAAAAAGATCGTTGCTTTTACATCGGGTTTATTACCCTCCAGACTCAATACTTTGCCAAAGCCAAAGCGCTCGTGTTCAACCTCCATACCGGCTTGCAGGTTGGAAGTATCAGAAGGAGCAAATCCGGCAGTAGGTACATGAGCCTTCGCTAAAATTGAGGTGGTTTTTACCGGAGGACCTGTAGCTGGTCGCGGTTTTGAAAAAGTATCGTTGCGCTTACTCCATTCAGTCCGCTCGTCATCAAAGAAGGATGTACTGCTGGTGGCCGGTCTCGCTGTAAAGTCAAGTTCAAGATAGCGGGCATCTATCTCGTCCAAAAATCGACTCGGTTCGCAGCTTATCAGTGTGCCGAATTTGAAGCGTGATGTGGCATAACTGATGCTCAGTTTTCGTTCGGCCCGGGTAACAGCCACATAAAACAGGCGACGCTCTTCTTCCAGATCGCTGCGTGAATTTAGCGACATTTGCGATGGGAACAGGTTTTCTTCCAGTCCAACTACAAATACATGCGGAAACTCCAAACCTTTGGCCGAATGGATGGTCATCAGTGAAACAGTGTCGGCATCAGGGTTTTTATCCTTATCGTCATTGGTCAATAAAGCAACATCCTGCATAAAAACACTCAGGTTTTTATCTTCAATATCTTCACGTTCTGAAAACTCCTTGATACCATTTAGCAATTCCTGGATGTTTTCATAGCGGTTAAGCCCCTCTACCGATTTATCTTCATACAGATCTTTCAATATCCCCGAATGCTGGGCAATATGTAATGCTGCTTCGTAAGCCGACTGGTTCTTAACGATCACCTGGAAGCTTTGGATCATGGTGGCAAATACGCCTACCGATGCCGAACTGCGCCCGTCGAGGTATTTCGAAGGATTGAGGATCACTTCCCACGGGGTGGTCATGTTTTGATCGGCACTCAGGATAATACGGTCGACAGTAGTATCGCCAATGCCCCGTTTTGGATAATTGATCACCCTTTTCATCGCCTCTTCGTCGGCCGGATTAATAGTTAGCCTGAAGTATGCGATCAGATCCTTGATCTCTTTGCGCTGATAGAAGGAGAGGCCCCCATATATTTTATAGGGTACGTTCAGTTTTCGAAGCGCTTCTTCCATCGAGCGCGATTGGGCATTGGTACGGTAAAGGATGGCAAAATCATGCCAGTTCATGCCTTTTGTGCTGCGTTCCTGTAATATGCCTTCTGCTACTATTTTGCCTTCTTCGTTATCGCTGAATGCGCGCATCACCCTGATCTTGTCACCTTCTTCTTTTTCAGAAAAGACGTTCTTTTTAAGCTGATCCTGATTATTGGCAATGATACTATTGGCAACATTGACAATATTCTGGGTCGAACGATAGTTTTGTTCCAGCTTAAATATTTTCAGATCGGGATAATCCTTTTCAAAGTTGAGGATATTTTGGATGTTTGCACCCCGGAATGCGTAAATACTCTGTGCATCGTCGCCTACAACGCAGATATTCTCATTGATAGCTGCCAGCTTTTTAACAATAAGGTATTGCGAAAAATTGGTATCCTGATACTCATCTACCATCAGGTATTTAAACTTATTCTGGTATTTGTAGAGCACATCGGGGTAACGCTTGAGCAATTCATTGGTTTTAAACAAAAGGTCGTCAAAATCCATGGCTCCGGCACGATAGCAGCGGGTGGCATAGTTTTCATATATCTTGCCCAACTGCCCGCGTCCGCTCGAAAAATCATCGGCCTGTATCTGGTCATTCTGCTGGTATTCCTGCCAGGATATCAGGTTGTTTTTAGCAGCCGAGATACGGTTATAAACAAAGTTGGGATTGTATAATTTATCGTCGAGTGCCAGCTCTTTCAGAATAGCGCGTAAAACACTTTTGCTATCGTCCGTATCGTATATGGTAAAATTATTGGGATATCCAATTTTTTCGGCTTCGACACGTAAAATTTTGGCAAATACCGAGTGAAAGGTACCCATCCAAACATTTTTAGCTTCGGGTCCAACGGTATGCATGATACGGTCGCGCATTTCCCGTGCGGCCTTATTGGTAAAAGTTAACACCAGTATATTAAAGGCATCTACGCCACTGGCCACCAAATGCGCTACGCGCATGGTAATTACCCGTGTTTTACCTGAACCGGCACCGGCAATGATCATTACCGGTCCTTCGGTTTGTAGTACTGCTGCCTGCTGAGCAGGGTTCAATCCCTTTAAATAATCCAATCTCTTGTCCTCGTTTCTGACAGGGCGAAGTTAATTTTTTAAGAGGAAAGGCGAAAGAATAAAGGCGAAAGGTTTTTTATTTAAAGCGATTATTTAGCCAGGCAAATGGCTATAACATTTGTGCGTCATATTTGATGTTATAACATATTTCTAATATAGAGAGGCTTAATTTTGATCCGAAAAAATATTCATTGTAAGAATAATAAAAGAAGAAAAATGGCATCCTACAAATTATTTACCCCAGCCAAGGTTGGGGCAATCACCTTAAAAAATCGCATCGTCATGGCACCCATGACACGCTCACGCGCTATTGGCAATATTCCAAATGACCTGATAGCCGAATATTATGGTCAACGGGCCGCAGCTGGCTTGATAGTTACAGAAGGTACTTCACCTTCACCAAATGGTTTGGGTTACGCCCGTATTCCGGGAATTTTCAGCCAGGAACAGGTTGATGGCTGGAAAAAAGTTACAAGCGCGGTTCATGCCAAAGGCGGAAAGATATATGTACAATTGATGCATACCGGCAGGATAAGTCATGTGTTGAACTTACCGACCGGTGCTGAAGTATTGGCTCCTTCGGCTGTAGCTGCTGCCGGTCAGATGTGGACCGATTCGGCTCAAATGCAGGATAATCCAACGCCACGGGCTCTGACTTCCGAAGAATTGCAAAGCACTAAAGCCGAATTTGTTAATGCCGCAAAAAATGCGATCGAGGCTGGGTTTGATGGTGTTGAACTGCATGGCGCAAACGGGTATTTGCTGGAGCAATTTTTGTCGCCGATCAGTAATATCCGTACCGACAATTATGGTGGCAG